>Ga0315900_10012960_pt1 | contig 10185 bp, 10 predicted proteins | sample LakEriMetagenome_FD_203521 | JGI IMG/M metagenome (GOLD analysis project Ga0315900, IMG submission 203521) | Freshwater fungal communities from buoy surface, Lake Erie, Ohio, United States - Buoy 12 MA114 | ecosystem: Environmental > Aquatic > Freshwater > Lake > Lake biofilm | place: USA: Lake...
GGCGATGGAGCGCGAGGCGGCGGTCACGCGGTTGGGGGAGCGGACGGACTTGGCGGGACAGGTGGCGATCGCGTTCCATCAGCCGCAGGACTTGCAGAAGATGGAGATGCGGTACTTGAAGGCGGCGGGCCAGTTGTCGCAGATGTTCGACCAGACGCGGGAACGGCTCACCGCGTTGTCTCAACGGATGGCGCAGGCCGTCGCGAAGGCCAACGAGAAGGAGTAAGCGATGCGGGTCTTTAGCGTTGAGATGCTGGTGAAGGAGGAGGGCGCGGCGGTCGTCGAGGCCGCGCTCAAGCGCCTGAAGAACGAGGCGAAGGCCGTCGCCGCCGAGATGAAGGTCACGACGTCCAACGTGACCAACACCGGCACCGCGATGAAGGCGGCAGGACAGGCGACCGAAATCGCGAAGGACCGTGCGGCGAAGGCGGCGATCGGGTTCGCGGCGGTCGGGCAGTCGATGGCACGGACGGGATCGCTGACGGCGGACGCAGGGACGCGCATCATCGAGGCAGGTTCCCAGATTGCGACGATGTTTGGTCCCGGTGGATTGGCGGTTGCGGCGTTGTTGGCATTCGCGGCAGCGGCGGTGACCTCTTTCGGAAGTGCAGCGCGTGAGGCCAAGAAACTCCGAGAAGAATTTGAGAAGGAGTTGGAGGGTCTTGTCAATGCGGACGACATAGTCGTCTCTGTCGAAACAATCCAACGCAAAATCGAGGAACTCCGGACTGGCACCGTCTACGGCGATATCGATGCTATCGTCGATGTAAAGGATGGCATTGCTGGAATGCGAGCCGAAATCCAGCGACTCCGAGAGGCTGGTTTTCGCACCGACATTAAGTTGCTTGCGAGTCCAGAGTTGGTGCGTCTTGAACGCGAAATCGCAACAGCAGAATCAAATATCAAGCGATATGAGGCGGCGCTTGAACGGCTTGGGCGTGAGCCGATTGCACAAAACGCGAAAGATGCCGCCGACGCGCAGAAGCGATACAACGACGAACTTGAGCGAGCCATCAAGCTCAATGCTGATGTTCGTGGTGCGATTCAGGAGCGCGAGGCAGGGCAGGCGCGTGGCATCTCGACCATCGGGATGACGCGGTTCGGCACCGGCCTTGAGGCTGGTGCGGCGGAGCGGGCTGGACGGCCAGCGGCTCCACTTATCGACACGGCGGCTATCGAGCGCGATGTGCTCGGCGCGACGGCAGAAATCGCGGGCATCATCGCGGCGGCGGATATTGACCAGCAGTTGTTGGGTGCAATTCGGCTCGACGAGTTGAAGAACGGCCTCGCCGATGGAATCGCCGGAGGGATTGAGGGTGGCGTTACATCTGGCGTCGAAATGGCGTTGGCATCCGGTAACATTACCGACGCCTTTAAGGCGATGGGTCAAGCGATTATCCAGTCGATGGCGTCCGCGATGGTGAAGGTCGCGCTCAAGGCGATTGGGTTCGCCTCCAAGATGAAGGCGATTCAGTCGTTTATGGCAAGCCATCCGGCGCTCGCGCTGGCCTCGGCAGTCGCGCTGCTGGCGATTGCACGAGCGGCTGGCGGAGGATCTGGTGGGGCAGATATGGTCGGCACGGGTGGCCCCGGTGGGTTGACCTACTCTGCCGCTGGGACGATGGCGACTCCGACCTCGCAGATCATCTTCGGCGCGACCTCGGCGACCACGGCGGCGGGGATGCAACCCCGGAGCGCGACGAACGTGACCATCATCGGGCCGAACGATCCGAGCGCCCAGCGGGCGATGCAGGAGTTGCTGGCGAAGGCGAATAGCCGAGGGAGGGTGGGCTGATGGCGAGTCTCTCATTCAACGACAGCGCGGGCGTCACCGGGGCCGCTGGTGTCGTGACGCTGGATAACGGGACGACGGCGATCGCGGGCGGCGTGGCGTCGCGGTTTGCGGACTGGACGCCGTTCCAGCGACCCATCGGGCCTCGGGCGGTCTCGCTCGGGACGGGGGTGCCGTCGCAGTTTCGGTTCCGCACGGACTACGGGGCATCGTTCACGATGAACGATATCCCGAACTTTTCTGTGACGGCGATGCTACGGACGCAAGAATGGCTCTTGCGCGGGAACGCCGTCACGGTGACCACGAGCGACAATGCGTCACGAGTATATACGGCCTACCTCGCGCCAGAGGCGGATGTCGGCATCACGTTACAGGACAAGACGGCGCTCCTGTATTCAATGACGTTTGTTCTTATCAATAGCGCAGCGGCCCCGATGCCTTGCGTTTACGACTGACACAGACTTGAGGCCCGATGCCTGACCAAGCCTATCGCTTACGGATTCGGAACGCCGCTGACTCGGCGGACGCGCTCGTCGTCACGTCGATTGCCGGGGGAACCAACCCCTACATCGCGGCCCCACCGAGCGGCGACGGGCAAGAGGTTGACCTGCTCACGGGAGCGGTGCGGACGGGCGCGTACAACGTCGAGGTGGTGGACGTCGCGACGGGGACGGACGGGACGGGCACGATCCGCGTCCTCACGAACCAACTCAACGACTCCTCCGCGACCACGGCCCGCCCGCACCTGCTCTCGCGTCGGGCGTTCGTCGAGATGTCAACCGACGGCGGCTCGTCGTGGACGGCGTGGTGCGCGGGGTTTATCTCCAACATCCGGCAGATTGACGCAATCCGCTACGCCATCACGGTCAGCAACACGCGGCGGGTCGAGCAGACCGAGCGCGTGTTCACGTGGCAGAGCAAGGCCGAGCGCGACGCCTTTCCGAAGCGCGGGTGCATCTTCGGTGGCCCGATTATCGGCGGCTTGGGTGGCGGGACGACTCGGACCATCGACTCCGGCGGGTGGACCTATCTCTACAAGGCGACCACCGGCACGTCGACCCCGGTATCCGGGGATACGTTGGCGCTCTCCTATTCCTCGGGTGCGTTCTATCCGCTCTTCGAGCAGAAGAAGGTGCCGGGGCCAAACCAGAACGCCCAATGGTGGCGATCGGTCAAGCCCTACCTCAAGCGGGTGAGCGGGGACGCCTCGGCGGCGGGGGCGGCGTTCACCTACCTGCAAGGGTCCGAAGTGTTTGCGATGCCGGACCTCACGGCGATCGTGACCGACCCCGCCACGGGCAACCAATGGCTCGGCGAGGTGCGGGCGATTGACCTCGGCCCATCGCAGGCGGTGGCGGCGGAGTCTCGGCTCGGGTTGAACGACCAGAACCTCTACGTCAAGCTCTACGCGCCCGATACGACGTGGCCGACCTTGCCGTCGGCGAACACCGCGCTCCGGGTGCGGGTGGTGACGCGGCAGGTGTCGGAGGCGTCCCCGGTCTACATCCAAGCGCATCCGGCGGACGTTGCCAAGAAGCTCTACGAAATCATCAACCTGACGGTCAATACCGCCGCGTATAACGCGGTCGTGGACGCGCTCGGGGCGAACCTGCGGGTGACGTACCGCGTGACCGCCGCGCAGACGATGGCGGAGTTCCTCGAGCAATCGGTGTTCGGGCCGTTCGGGTTCGCGGCGCGTATCAACACGGCGGGCGAGGTCGAGTTCTTCCTAACGCGAGTGCTCAACTACGTCGCGCCGACCTACACGATTGCGACGAACGACCTCGTCGGGGACGAGCCGCCCGCGATCTACGACTTGGACGAAGCGACGGTCGTGACCGGCTACACGCTGACGCAGAACGTCCTCACGGCGATGACCAACTTCGACTCGGACGATACCGCGCCCGCGCCGGACGGGATCGTTTCGACCGAGCAGACACTCGAGTATGCGAACGGGGACACCTCGACCTACTCGACGCGGGTCGTGTCGTACACCGTACCGGGGATGGTGACGGACGCGGACTCGTTCGTGCCGTCGTTCACGGAGTGGTCGCGGGGCGTGGTGTTCGAGGGCTTCAACCGTTTCGGACGTGGGGCGGTGAACTCCGAGGTGGCGGTCCTCCGCACGGCGGCGGCAGCGGCGGCGCAGGTCGGCGACTTCGTATACCTCAACGCCAGCTACTACCCGAACCGCAACTACCGCATCGGCGAGAGCTCGGTCGGGTCGCGGGTGGCGCAGGTGGTCCGGCGCGAGGAGCGGCCCGAGGCGGTCGTGTTCAAGCTGGTGGACGCGGGTGGGTTCGTCCAGCCCGCAACGGCGGCGACGGTCTCCCTCGCGGTCTCGACCGCCGATCCGCGTCGGGTGGCGCAGTTCACCATCACGAACGCCGCGACGCTCAACTCGGGGAGCATCGGGGTCGCGGTCGAGTGGGCGACGGGCGCGAGTGCGCCGACGGCTGGCAAAAACGGGAACCTGTTCACGCGGTACGCGCCGGGGGCGGTCCCGACGGGTGCGGTGCAGTTGCCAGCGGTCAAGCTCGGGGCCACGACGGTCCACGTCCGGGTGCGCTCCGAGGTTCCGGGCATCTTCCCGAGCGCGTGGTCTGGCTGGCAGACGGTGACGCTGAACGCGTGGACGGCCCCGACGGGCGTGACCGTGGGGACGCTGACCAACGAGACGGCGGCAGTCTCGTGGAGCTTGAACACGAACACGACGGACGCGGTGGACGTCTATGTGGCACCGGGGTCGGTGGCCCCGAGCGACTGGACGCCGTACCGCGTGAACACGTTGCCGGAGGGGACGACCTCGACGCTGCTCACGGGGCTCTCCGCGTCGACGGCCTACATCGTGGGCGTGGCGTTCCGCGATCGCGTGGCGAACGTGGCGATGACGCCCGTGACGGCGACCTTCACGAGCGCCGGGACGACGACGGGGACGGCGGATCGTCCGGCAGGCTTGCAGGTCATCGCGGGCGTGGATGACGCTAATCTTCCGCAGGGCGTTGTGCTCGCGATTTGGCCGTCCTCTGGCGCGGTCACGACCATCCTTGAACGGGCTCCTAACGTTGCTGGCGTACCGGGGACGTACGCGGAACTCGCGATCCTACCGGGAACGGTGACGTCCTACGTCGACTATCTGCCGAAAGACGGCACGACCTACTGGTATCGCATCAAGCACCGCACCGCTGGTAAGGCGGACTCGGCCTACATCCCGGCGTGGACATCGCCGGGGCCGACGACCTATCAGGGCGTCAGCGCGATTGCGACGGGTGTGCCACCAGTTGTGGATGCGGTCTTGCCGCAAGAGCCGATTATTGTCCCGTCGAGTGCGTACATCAATGTCGGGTCCCCGCAGTTTAATCTCGACTTGACGTACACGGACCCACAACATCGCATTGCGTTTTTCGAGTTTCGCGATCGGTCGCGCACGACGAAAACGTGGGGCGCGTGGTCGGCGTGGACAGCGTACAACAAGGATGTCGCCAGCCGAACGTCTGGCACGTTTTCCAGCATTACTGGGCTGGCGACTACGACGACTATCTATCAGGTCGAGTGGCGCATCTATGGCTCTGATGCGTATGGCAACTTGTCCTATATCCGCTCGGGGAGTACCGAGTGGCCGCAGAACTACGGGCAGAACAAGCCCATCATCAAGGTGCAGAAGCAGGGCTACAACGCGGGCACCGGCAAGTACGAGGTCTGGTGGCGGTATTTCTTTGATCGCGGCAACTCGACGCTCGACGAGGACGGCGACCAGAACACGCAGCAGACCTTCACCACGCAGGTTATCGCGGCCTCGGTGAAGGACCAGAGCGGCACGACGGCGACCAACGTGGTGACGAGCGGCACCAAGACGGCGGACGGCTGGAAGGCGACGTGGGACTCGACCGCGTCGCAGGCGTGGGTCTACGAGATTAGCGTCGACACCGCAATGCCGACGCAGTATTACCTGCAATACCAAGACACGGACGTCTTGGACGAGCAGTTGGTTGCGCCGACAACCGGACAGACGTTTACGGGTCCGGCGAGCGGAGGCGGTGGGGGATCTGGCGATGTGGTGGGCGATGATACGTCCACGACCGTGCAAAACATCGTGGCGTACAATACCACGGGCGGAAAGAACATCACCGAGTTGACGGGGACGCAAGGCGACATTCTGTATCACAACGGCACCAGTTGGGCCAAGTTGCCCGCCGGGACGCTTGGGTATGTGCTGGAAACGAACGGGGCCGGAGCAAACCCGTCGTGGGAAGCGATGACGGGCTATACCTATATCATCAAGCCGTCGGTCGCTGGGGTGCCATACCAAGAGGTCGCCAACGCTGGCCTGACCAATGACAACCACTTCTTCTTCACGGTGTCTCCCAATAATCGTTATATGGTCACAATGGACTTGGCGATTTCAGGGAATAATACAACAGGTGATTTTCAGATGGACTTCAATGTGTCCACGGGCACAATGAAGGGACGTGGCAACGTCCAGAACTTGACCGCCGCCGAAGCCATTCAAAACGTTATCATTACGGCGGCAGGCACGGCGAGCACGACAACCATCGTAACTGGGACTCCCGCTGATAATGACACCATCATCGCCATCCGTATTCAGTACGCGTTCTACTACACGTCTGGTGCGAGCGGGACGTTCCGTTTTCGCTTTGGCAATGCCGCTGCCGCCGCTGGACGTTTGAGTCGCGTCTATGCGGGGAGCGTAATGGGATACAAGCTTCTCACCTGACCTCCATCGAGGATTAAATGCGTCTGCACCTGTTATCAATCCCGCACACTTTGACCACGAAAGACTTCGCGCATTGCGCCTTTACGCAGAAGGTGTACAAGCTCCCGCGGATGTTGCGGCCCTTGGGATACGAGGTCATCCACTACGGGGTGGCTGGGTCGGACTCCGGGGCGACGACCGATGTCATCCTGATGGAGCAGGACGAGCACCTCGACCTCTTGGGGCATCCGTATCACGCCCAGCCCAAGGGGTTCTACGGCGACGATGCGAAGGCCGATAGCCTGCTCTATCGGCAATGGAACCTCTACGCCCGCGATGTGCTCAAGGAGTATGTGCAGCCGGGCGACTGCATCCTGCTTCCGTTCGGTCACGCCCACGCCTCCGCGGTGCGGGATTTACCCGTGCTCAAGGCCGGGGCGTCCGCGATTGAGTCCGGCATCGGCTACTACGACTGCCTCCTGCCGTGGCGCATCTACGAGAGCGAGTCCGTGCGACACGGCTGTATGGCGAAGGAGGGGCGTCACGGCGTCACGCCGTTGTCGCAGCGGCTCGAGTTTGTGGTGCCGAACAGCTACGACGTGGACGAGTGGCCCGAGGGACCGGGCGGGGACGCCATCGTCTTTCTGGGGCGGCTGACCGAGGGGAAGGGGCTGGGGCGCATCTTGGAGCTCGCCCGGTTGCGGCCCAACATCCCGTTCAAGATTGCCGGACAGGGCGACATCTCGATGTTCGGGGACGTGCCGAAGAACGTCGAGGTGTTGGGGCCGCTGACGACGGAGCGGGCGGCGTACCTCGGGCGGGCGCGGGCGATTATCGCCCCGTCGCAGTACGTTGAGCCGTTCTGCGGGGTGGTGGTCGAGGCGGCGCTCTGTGGGACGCCCGCAATCACGACGGCGTTCGGGGCGTTCACCGAGACCGTGGCGCAGGACCGCACGGGGTTTCGGTGTCAGACGACGGCGCAGTTCCTCGAGGCCATCGACCGGGTGCGGGACTTGGACCGCAAGGACATCCGGGCGCGGGCGCGTCGGTTGTACGGGATGCGCTCGGTTGGCAAGGCGTACGACGCGGTGTTCAAGGTGGTCAAGGAACGGACGGACGCGGGCGCGTTTCCCCTTACCGGGTGGGCTTCCTGATGACCGTCAGCATACAGGCGCGGTGGATTGCCGCGCAGATTGGCGAGCGTCGCTTCCACGTTGACGTCGTGCCGGAGTGGGGCGACCACGCCGACCCGGACGTGCGGCGGGTGCGGGAGCGGCTGATGCGCCAATGGTATCGCGGGATGCTCGACCTCCCCGAGTTTCGGTGGGTGAGCGTCACGGATTACGGGTGCGGCCCGCAGTCGCTCCTCTTGGACATCCCCGGCGCGTCTGACGTGACGGCGATGGCGGTCGATCCGTTGCGGTTCACGGACGACGACGAGACGAACTACCGGCGCTGTGGCGTCCAGCGGTACATCGGGTCGGCGGAGCATTATGACGGCCCGGTGACGCAGGAGGGGTGGATGTATAACTGCCTCCAGCACACGCTCGACTGGCGGAAGGCGTTGCAGACGGCGCTCCGGCATACGGGCGAGGTGTTTCGCCTCTTTGAGTGGGTCGAGGTGCCGACGGACAGCCTGCACCTGCACACGCTCCACGAGCCGGAGCTCCGAGCGGTCTTGACCGAGGCGGGGTTCGACGAGATGGGGATGGTGCGCGGGGAGTTCACGCGGGGGAAGTGCCTGCCGTCGGCGTTCTACGCGGGCATCTGGCAGCGGGTGTCAAGTGGACAACTTGACGGGATTGCATAAACTTTCAACAGGCCTTGACAGGAGAGACCGATGGCGCAGGACAAGTCGAGCGTGATGCTCTTGGTGGCGGGCTTCTTTGGCTCGCTGGTCGCCGTCGGGAAGGCGAACCACGCCAGCTTGCGGGATAACCTACTGGCGATCTCGGCGGGAACCTCGAGCGCCTACTTCCTGACCCCGGTGGTCTTTGAGGTCACGGGCATCGCGGCCTCGCCGAACGTGCAGTCGGGGATGGCGTTCCTCCTCGGGGTGCTCGGGATGCGAGGCGTCGAGATGCTCATCAACAAAATCTTCCCCGAGCACAAGGACGGCGACAATGCTTGACCGCGTGAATGTCCTTGCGAACGCCGTGATGACCATCGGCTCCGGCGCGTTCTACCTGATGCTCTTTAGCCCGGCGGTCAAGGCGTTCAACGCCGAGGCGCAGTTTGGGCGCGTGTCGTATTGGGTGGTCCGGGTGGGCCTGTCCTTCTTCGCGGCGGGGAGTCTGCTCGCGACGCTCACGATGCCCGAGGTGTCGTGGTCGCAGTTCATTCGGAACGTCGGCACGGCGATCCTGTTCGCGTGGGCGGCGGGCTATCACGCGAAGAAGTGGGGCGTCCTCACGACTCGGAAGCGGCAGACGGGTAGCATCCCGGTCGTCAAATGAGTTGCACCCATCCGTCCCCGAACCACAACACGCGGGGCGCACAGGCGGTCAAGGTCATCGTCCTTCACGCGGACGCCAGCCCGAACGAGAAGGGGTGCCTCTCGTGGCTCCAGTCGAGCGAGTCGAAGGTGAGCTACCACGCGCTCGTCGGGCGTGACGGGAAGGTTTACACGGTGGTCCCGTATGATCGCCGGGCGTGGCACGCGGGCAAGAGCGAGTGGAACGGCCACAAGGACGTCAACGGCGTCTCGGTGGGCCTGTGTTTCTCGAATAAGAACGACGGCAAGGAGCCGCTGACCGAGGCGCAGCAGAAGGCGATGAAGGCGTTGATCGCGGACGTGCGCCGGAAGTACGGGCAGATCCCAGTGACGACTCACGCTCGCGTCGCGCCGGGGCGGAAGAACGACCCCGAGCACGTCCCCGGATTCGTCCTTGCGGACTACGAGTAGCGTGGCGCTGGCGCTCCTCCTGCTGGCGCTGGTCGCCCTCGGGGGCTGGTGGGTCGGTCGGGGGTCGGTGCCGAACTATGCGGCCCGCGTTGATAGCTTGGTAACCGTCGCCGATTCCCTGCGGGGCGTGGCGGGCCGTCAGCGGGCCGCGACCGACACGGTGGTCCTCCGACTCCGAGAGGCGGGACATCGGGCCACAGACGCCAACCTCGCGCTCGGAAACGCCCTCGACACGGCACGGGCCGCGCTCCAGACGGACTCGGTGCCGGTCTTGCGTCAGGCGTTGTCGGACGTTGTCGCACGGGCCGAGGCATATCAAGTCGAGGTCTTGACATATCAGGCGCAGGTGGACACTCTTGTCAAGGCGCACCTTGCCGAGCGTCAAGCTACCGCGCAACAGGTGGACGCGTTACAGGCGGTGGTCGACGAGCAGGCACGGGCGCTGGAGGCGGGGCGCTGCTCGACCTTTTTCGGGCCGTGTCCGACGCGGTGGCAATCGTTCGCCCTCGGGGGTCTGGTGGCCGCTGTCGTCTTGGCGCTATTGTAGGAGATGCCCTGTATGCCAGAGTGTGTGCGCGTGTTCTGCCCGTCGTGCGAGGGCGAGAGCCGCGACCCGACGAACCCCGCCTGCGAGGATTGTATGTGCGGGGGCCATATCGACATCAACCGCAACGCTGACGGGTCGGTCCCGGCCTGTCATCCCGACGGACGGGTGGTCCGTGAGTGGGTCGATCGCCTGCTCCCCGAATGGGTGCTCGCAAAGACCTGACGGCG
>Ga0315900_10012965_pt1 | contig 10183 bp, 10 predicted proteins | sample LakEriMetagenome_FD_203521 | JGI IMG/M metagenome (GOLD analysis project Ga0315900, IMG submission 203521) | Freshwater fungal communities from buoy surface, Lake Erie, Ohio, United States - Buoy 12 MA114 | ecosystem: Environmental > Aquatic > Freshwater > Lake > Lake biofilm | place: USA: Lake...
ACCTATCATTGCGGAACGCCTTAAATTCTATTCAGACTTATTGAAGAAGGGCAGATGATGAGGACTTTTCTTTTTGTGTTGCATGACTCAAGGCCTGCGCTGTACCAAATCATCTCTCACCAACTGTCCCAATATTTTTCAAAGCGAATATCGAAAAATACCCGTCTGAAAATCTTCCGGAACAAACATACGAGTACCTGCTTCTGATGCCCGCTGATATCTGTGAAAATTTTACCTTTGTTTTATGGAACTGGATGCTGCAACAATCGCAAACCTGAGACAATACTTTGGCACAAGACCTGTGCTGAAAGCCTGGTTGTTTGGTTCATTCGCAAAAGGGATAGCTGATGGAGAAAGTGATGTAGATATTTTGGTTGACCTTGATTATTCGCAGCGAATCGGGCTGAAGTTTGTTCAGATGCAGATTGACCTTGAAAAAATGCTCCGGACAAAAGTTGATCTGGTTTCTTCCAATGGCATTTCCGTTCATCTGAAACCCATCATTGACCGTGAAAAAAAGCTGATTTATGCGCGGTAAATTGGGGGATGCTGTAAGGCTGCAACATATCCTGGATGCCATTGGCGAGATTGAATCCTATCTGGAAAATTCTGATTTTGAGGCCTTTCTTGGAAACTCCATGATGCGCTTTGCCTGCATTAAACAAATGGAAATCATAGGTGAGGCCAGCAATCATATTTCAGAGGAGGTAAAAGACCGGTTTTCGGAAATAGAATGGGGCCAGATTATTGGCATGCGAAATGTATTCGTTCACGAGTATTTCGGGATTGACCCGAAACTGGTTTGGGAAATCATCAGACAGGATATCCCGGAATTGAAGGAAAGAGTTGGGATTATCCGTGATTCTCTAAATTTCTGATAAACGACAAGCCACTCCCGCAATCCCTTGATTTTTGGTCTCTTTGCGCGGATGCAGTTGGTAGAGCAGGTAGGCTCTGGCATCGGGCGCATACAGGAATTGATGGAGAAGGCCGGCCTGCCGGAGGCAAGTTTCCGCAAGGAAGGCCACTGCTAAAGCAGGGCAGGCATGTTCACCGTAATCCTTCAGCGGCCGCATCCTTCTGAAGTAGCTCAAGATGAAGCTGGTTCGGAGAAAAGTTCGGAGAAAGGTTCGGAGAAAATTCTCGAATTGTTGAGAGAGAATCCAAAATTAACAATCGCTGAAATAGCAGAGGTTATATCCATCAGTACCCGGGCCGTTGAAAAGAAAATCGCACGGCTTAAGGAGGAAGGCATCCTCACCCGCCAGGGCCCGGACCGTGGCGGCCAGTGGCAGGTAAGGCAGGAATAAGCAGCATTTTCTCCCCCAAAAAGTAGGGTGATGGTAGGCAGAAAAGTAGGGTGATAGGTTCGGAGAAGAGTTCGGAGAAATACCTGATTTAAAAAAACACCCAGAAAATCGATGAGCTTTCCTAAATCAATTAAGCCTTAGGCAACTTGCTTCAATCCGTTCTGAAAACCAATCGGACGACTGTTTTTGCTGCGGCCACCTCCTTCGGAAAGGGCGAGTTTATCGAGGAGTTCGTAGCTCAAATCATGACCCAGCGCTTCTTCGATGAAGGCCCGGTACACCACATTTCGCCACTGGCCTCCACTGAGTTCATGACCTGCCGCCAGCATGATAAGCCACTTATCCTCTGCCTCGGGCAGCAGGCTGCGAAGGATTTCAAGCCGGGCTTTTTCACCTGGATTTTCAAACTCCAGCTTAAAGGTAAAGCGCCGGTCGAAGGCCTCATCAAAATGCGAACGCAGATTTGTGGTGGCAATGATGATGCCTTTCATGGATTCCATCTGCTCGAGCAGGATGGTCTGCATGGTATTGAGCATCTGGTCGGTGGCCGAATTCACCTCTCTGCGCTTCCCGAGCAATCCGTCGGCTTCATTGAGCAGGAGAATGGGGGTGAGCTTGCTGCTGCGCACTGTCTCTTCGTAGGTTTTGAAAATGGCGTGCACATTCTTTTCGCTTTCGCCAACAAATTTGTCTTTCACCGCGCTGAGGTCGACTTTCAGAATCTGACGGCCGGTTTTTCGCGCCAGCTGCATGGCCAGTTCGGTCTTGCCGGTGCCCGGTCCGCCTGAAAGGAGAATGGACAGGCAGGAAGGCAGGTTGCGCTTTTCCATTTTACCGAAAAAGTGCTCCAGCGATTCCTTTTCCATAAGCTTTTCGAGAATGGAAATATCCCGTTCCGCCTCACCCGAATAGAAAAGTTTTACCTCCTTGATTTTTCCGGGCCGAAGCAGATTAAGGTCTTTGCGCTGGTGCACTGTAGCAGGAGAAACGGCCTGGTCTTCAAAGAAGAAGTGTTTTCCCTTCTCCGTAAGGGCGATGATGAGGCTGTCGGCATTGTCCTGAATCAGTTCATCTTCCACGATTTCAATCATGCCATCACTGTAGATTTCCAGTGATTCCACAAAGCTTCTCGCTTCATCGGTATCAAAGCGGGCTTGTTCAGAATTTCGCATGGTGGTAGATTTTACTTGATGCGAATGTACGGAAATATTCCGTACGAAATATTAGTCGTTACCAGATCATTTAAGATTGCAGCTTCGGCATAAGGGATTGAAGCGGCATACCCACGCCGCCGGCGTGGATATGCCCTGAAAACCTGCAGATTTACAAAAAGCTGGAGCAGGCCAACACCTGCCCTCACTTGCTTTTAAGAACGAATTTTTGTTTTTTTGCACAAACAGAAAGGTATGGCCATCGCAATCAAAAGCATTCCCACATTGACTGATAAAGAGGCGGAGTCTTTTGTATCCAAAGCCAAAAGGAAGTCTGCAGAGCGGGAAACAGTTAATTTCAGTGTCCAGGTCCAGGCTGCACGATTAATCCTGAAAAAAGCAAATATGCGCTAATTTCACTCTTGGGTTTCCTTCAGGATTATTGTACTTTTTCTTCTGTAACAGAGGATCTTTTAGCCTCCTGTGAATCATTTGATTGTGGTCATGGCGACCTGAATGATTTTTTTAAAAATGATGTCCTGAACTTTTCAAATGAACTTCTCGGTAAGACCTATTGCTTCCGCCTGGATGCAAATCCAAAAGTTCTGGTTTGTGCCTTTACAGTAGCCAATGATAGTATCAAGGTTAATTTTTTACCCAACAACCGCAAGAAAAAGGTTAATGAAGGCATTCCCAGAGAAAAACAATTCAGAAGCTATCCGGCAGTTCTGATTGGAAGACTTGGTGTAAATATTCAATATCAAAGTCTTGGCATTGGTGCAGAATTAATGGATTTTCTCAAATCCTGGTTTATTGATGAAGACAATAAAACCGGTTGCCGCTTCCTTGTTGTAGACTCGTACAATGAAAATGGCCCAATGAATTATTATAAGAAAAATCACTTTTTGCCGCTTTTTTCAACCGAAGCACAAGAAAGGGAGTACACTGGTATTTCTGAGAAGCAAGTTCTGAGAACCCGACTAATGTACTTTGATCTGATTGTATTGAAATCTTAAGAGCTTGGCAATAAGGCCCAAACAGTAGAATTCTGAAAATCCCTTAGTCAGCAAAAATCCCCGCCCTTCGAAAATTCGCCTTCGAAATAAGTATTTTTCAAGCTGTTTTTGCGTCCAAAAAAATACAAAAATCAGTTCTGCTTCCTTGATTTTCAGAAAACTACCGCATGCATGGGTATGCGCTGAGAACACTGCATTTCAAGGATTAATATTCCGGAACACAGTATCCGGAACCATAACATAATTCAAGACCTCACACTCAAAAGCGTTTTGCCTATTTCATCCCGCAAGAGCGGTTTTACCTGTACTTCATCGGCAAATCTGCGCCACTGATTTACCGTATCGTTGATCTCGTCTATGATGGCCGCCGCTTTTTTACACCGGATGGATTCTCCCACAAGCAGCATATCGTTTTGGGTTATGTTTTTTCGTTTGCCGTTTATGCTCAGGGAATGCTGGCTCACCCATTCACTTCCCGGCCGGAAGGCGTGGCAGACATCGTATGCCGGCGCCAGTTCCCATTTGCCTCCCTGCCTGAGCAAAAAGGAAAAGTTCTTGGTATGGTCGTCGCAATTGCGGGCAATCACATTAAAAACCATCCTTCGGAACATCTGCTCGGCATCGGCATAGCTCAATCTCAATTCCCGCATGCACTGAAAGAGCTGCTCGTAGCTATAGCTGTTGTTGAGGTTGTAATCGAAATGCGTTAAAGCGCAAAAGGTTTGGATGTGGTGCTTGATTGCACCCCCTTCACGGTCAAAGCGCTTTGTCATAAAATGGGCCCTGCCGTTTTCCTCCAGCAGGCGCGAAGGCATCATTTCAATGCCACAGGCAACAGCCATGTTGTAGTAGGCCATTTCCACCCTTCCGTAGCCGTGGCTGCTACCCAGCTGCACATCACTCACGCCATCGAGTTTTATTAACCAGTGCCCGAACCCCTGCGGGGCTTTGGTCTGACCGGATTTTACCTCACCCGTTTGCTCATTCCAGGCAATGAGTGCTTTTGGCCTTGCTCCGCCGGCAGAAGTACCAATCTTGAGGATTTCCGACACAGCCTGTTCTTCGTCTTTGCGCAGGTTGGTAACAAAGGCTTCCCGCTGATTCAGTATTTTCCCGGCAGTAGCCACAAGGTCATCGATTTCAACAGAAAATGCCCGTTTATTTTCATTGATAACCGCTGGTTCGAATTCAAGGGCACCCATTCCGCGGGTACCAATAAAGCAGAGCATTTCAACAGGATTCATACTGTCCTGTGGACGGCCTTGCTGAGCCAGCCAAAGGTTGATCAGCTGGTTGCCGTATTTGTCGGGTAATGCATCGGCCAATAAGCCGGGCAAGCCCCGGAAGGTATCGTATCCGGCGTTTTTATCTTTTCGCAGCCCGGGGAAGGAATACTGATTGCGACTTTCTGAAACGGGCATCTTTAAAGGAGCCAGGTCCCAGCCCAGAGATTTAAATTTAGAATCGTATTCAAATGTTGCATAGGCGCTATCGGGATTCCATGCCACAGCACCAATCAGCTTACCCCATATTTTAACTTCGGCTACCTGAATCATTTACCAGTTGCTGTCTTCGTTTTTTGCTTCCCTGCCTGTTTTGTTCCTGGCGCGGCGGCGGATTTTTTTTTGCTGCTTGGCGAGTGCCAGCGGACTTATCACCGGCCTGAGCTCAAAAGCGCTCAGGACCGGAAGCTGGTCCAGTACCCTTAAAACCTGGATAAGGGTGCTTACCGTTACGGTTTCACCCCGTTCCAGCAGACTTAAGGTTGAGCGGCTGATGCCGGCCGATGCTGCCAGCTGATCCTGCGTTTTGTTTTGTTCCATGCGATGGTGCCGGACGAATGCACCCATGCATTGGGCGATGGCCTTATCACTCAGGGATGGCGTTATTTCGAATGGTTTATCATTCATAAAAATAATATAAGGCTTTAGCGCCTGATTTATCATGCAAAAGTACGGAAAGGATTTAAAAATCAAATTTCCGAATGCTATTTCATTCATTACATTCGGTTTTTCTGTTTAGCGAATGAAATATGATGCGCTAATTCTCCTTTCCGGAAGCCACAGACAACAGCGAGCGGTTCAGCCGGGATTTTTTAAGAATCGGGAGGTTCCGGACGGATGGCCGGATCAGGCTGGTTTTTTTGCAGCGATTAATCAGCCTCAAATACGCTAAGGGTACATTTGAACCATATCTGAAGAAACAAAAACTTGCATACCACCAGGTAATTTTGGCAGCTGCTGCATAAGGGATTGGAGCGGCCCGGTGCCGCAGGGAAATCAGCGGTGGATTTCAATCCGCCGATGGTTCACGGCGGCACGGAAGCGAAGCGCACCCTCGCCTACGGCGGAGCAGGCGCGAAAAGCCCGTCCACGCCGAAGGTGTGGGTATGCCCTGAAACCCCACGCATCTGTTAAAATTGATTCCTCAACCTAAAACAAGAAAATTTTTATTTTATCTTTGTCGAATCAAAGTAAAATAACGAAATTTATATTTTAGTTTCAAACCCGTTTTCCAGGCATGATCAGTGTTGAAAAATTTCAGGCAGGCCGGCAGATGAAGCACCCCACCGGGTACCGCTTTTTTTTGCCATGTCTGATCAATGATTCCTGGAATTGTGAAGATCAGTCCATTCATGTACTGCTTGAGAAGGCGGCCGTAAAACTGGGAGAGCTGAACTCCTTCTCAAGACTGGTGCCTGACATTGCACTTTTTATCCAGCTTCATGTGACGAAAGAGGCGGTGATTTCGAGCCGTATTGAAGGCACGCAGACCCAAATAGACGAGGCTTTGATGGCGGAGGATGATGTCTCACCGGAACGAAGAAATGACTGGAAAGAGGTAAACAATTACATCAAAGCACTGCATCAGGCAATTGAAGAACTGGAAAGACTTCCTTTATCGGGACGACTGATTAAAAACACACACCGGATTCTGCTGGACAGTGTCCGCGGGGAAAACAAACAGCCCGGAACATACCGCACATCCCAGAACTGGATTGGCGGCAATACGCTGATGGATGCCGTGTTCATTCCTCCGCATCAGGACTATGTATCCGAACTGATGGCTGACCTTGAAAAATTCCTGCACAATGAGGATATTGCTGTTCCTGAGCTGATCAGGATTGGCATCGCACATTACCAATTTGAAACCATACACCCTTTTTTGGATGGAAACGGCCGCATCGGCCGGCTGCTGATTCCTTTGTTCCTGGTAGACCGGAAAATACTCAACAAACCCCTGCTGTACCTGTCGGCCTATTTTGAAAAGAACAGGGCGCTGTATTACGACAACCTGACTTTTGTGCGTACCCGGAACGATATTAAGCAATGGCTCAAATATTTCCTGGCCGGAGTGGCTGAAACAGCCGAAAACGCTTCCGCAACCTTATCTGCCGTTCTTGTTCTTAAATCCGCACTGGAACAAAAAGTACACAGCGATTTCGGAAAGAAGTCGGCGAAGGCAGCCATCCTGCTTCAGCATTTATTTAAGCACCCGGTCCTGCATGTAAACCAGGTTAAAGAAATTACCGGTACCAGTTTTAAATCGGCCAACGATCTGGTGAGCGATTTTGTTCGGGCAGGTATTCTGAGGGAAATGACAGGTCAGAACCGCAACAGGCTTTTTGTATTCGATGAATACATCAGGCTATTTTCGGGGAGATAGGTGCCTGGTAAAATAAATCATAAGGGATTGAAGCGGCCCGGTGCTAATTCCATGCGCTGAGCTCTGAACAACAGCTGCTCTCCTTTGAATGGTAATTGATCAGCAGGGGTTGCCAGCTGATTTACCCTTATTCTGTTACAATTTCTGAGAAATATTACCCTAATTTCATTACACTATTTGACTTTTTTTACCCTATTTTTGTAACATGTTTCAGCGGAGTATTCTGGATAGTCTGACTGTATGGCGCAATTCCCCGCGGCGTAAACCATTGGTAATCCGTGGAGCAAGGCAGACAGGCAAAACATCAGCAGTCCATTTATTTGGTAAGACTTTCAAACATTACCTGTACTTTAATCTGGAGCGGCCAGAAGACCGGGAAGTTTTCATTCGTCATAGTGATTTCAACCTGATGGTTCAGGCATTACTGCTAAGCCGTTCGGTTCCAAAAGCCGATATCCCGGAAACATTGCTCTTTCTGGATGAAATTCAGACTATGCCGGACCTGATCTCGCAGTTTCGGTATTTTTTCGAAGAATTGCCTGAACTGGCTGTCATCGGTGCTGGTTCATTGCTGGAAACCCTCTTTACTGAGAATCAGCCTTTCCCGGTGGGTAGGGTAGAATACAAAATGGTAAGGCCGCTGAGCTTCGGAGAATTTCTGGCAGCACTGGGTGAACAACAGGCCTTGGAAGCTTTCCACACGGTTCCGCTTCCGGTTTATGCGGAAACGAAACTGTTTCAGTTGTTTCACCTGTACGCGATGATTGGCGGGATGCCGGAAGCGGTTCAATGCTATATTGATACCCGGGATCTCGTTCAGCTTCGGCCGGTATATGATGGCCTGCTACTTGGTTATCAGGACGATGCCGAAAAATATTCCGGAGGCAAATCCCAAACTGCCCACCTGCGTTTTGTCCTTAAAACCCTGACTTCTGAGGCAGGACGAAGGATTCGTTTTGAAGGGTTTGGCAAAGGACCCTATAAATCCAGGGAAGTCGGGGAAGCACTCCGGTTACTGGAGAAAGCTTTTCTGATTCAACTCGTTTATCCTTGCACTGAAGCACGAATACCGCTGGTGCCGGATTATAAAAAATCGCCGAGATTACAATTTTTAGACAGTGGATTGCTGAGCTATGCCAATGGTTACCAGCAGGATTTATTAGGAACAAAGGATCTGAGCAAACACTTTCAGGGTTTGATAATTGAGCATTTGGTTGGTCAGGAAATGCTGTCTGTTTCTGAATCTCCCAGATCCTCACTGCAATTTTGGGTCAGGGATAAAAATACTTCATCTGCCGAGGTAGATTATTTGCTATGCCATAATGGAAGGGTGATTCCTGTTGAGGTAAAATCAGGTCCGGCCGGCAGACTGAAATCTCTGTTGCTGGTGGCTGAGCAGTTTCAGCTTCCCTTCGCCATTCGCTTATATGCCGGGCATCTCCATATGACAGAAGAAAAAACTCCGCTGGGCCACTCATTTAAGCTCCTGCACCTGCCTTATTTCCTGGCTTCCCGCATTCAAGCCTATACCGACTTTTTTTCAAGCGAAAAATAAAAAAAGCCCCTGTTTTTCAGGGGCTTAATTTGATATTGTGATTCCGCTGGGATTCGAACCCAGGACCACTACATTAAAAGTGTAATGCTCTACCAGCTGAGCTACGGAATCTTTCCACCAATTTGCGTTCGCTTCGTTACCTTCGCTCCCGCAATTGAGGCCGCAAAAGTAGACAAAGCCCGCATTCATGCAAAGAACATTGGTAAAAAACTTGGGGAAAGTAGTGATTTCAGTGGCCATGCTCCTGGCGGCCACTGCCTTTTCTAAAGCCGAAACCATCCTGCAAAAGGCTGATTCTCTTTATGCTGCACAGCGATTCTCGGCCGCGGCAGACCTTTACCGGCAATCGCTTTTTGAAGAAAGAAAAATCAGCAGGGCCGACCTGCTCAGGCTCGCTTTCATCGAAGAAGGCCGCGACGACGCGGTCATGAGCATCTATTACCTCCACCAGCTCTACCTCCTCCAGCCCCTCCGCGAAGTGAAAAGGAAAATCGAGGAAATGGCCGAACTCCATAAACTGCAGGGCTATTCCATCGATGAGGCCGATTATGCCTGGTACCTCTACCGCCGCTACGCCCCCTGGGTGGAAAAAGGCCTGTTCGGGATGGCCTTTATCCTCTTCTGCTTTCTGCTTTACCGCAGAATCAAAGGCGTTTCCCTGGGCTACAGCCCCATCTTTACCCTAATCTTCCTCTCCGCCTCAGCCTACTTCCTCAATTTTTCCCTGCCCTATAAACGGGCCGTCATCGGCGGCGATAAAATGCTGCTGATGTCCGGACCCTCCTCCGCCTCCACCCTCCTGGGCACCATCGACCGCGGTCACCGCCTTGAGTGGATCGGCCAGCAGGATGTGTGGTACGAAGTAAAATGGAATGAGAAAAAAGGCTGGGTGAAAAAATCGGGTCTGCTCTTTTTCCACTGAGCCTTCCCCAAACTACGAATCCTTTGCAGAAAAAATTCCCGACCCCGGCCGCTGAACTGGCCTTCCTCGAAGACCTCCTGGCCCTCGAACAGGCTGAAGACCTCACCCAGTACCAGCAGCAGGTGCTGGAAACCCCGCTCAAGGAAAGACAGCGCAAGGGCAGCACCTGGTATCCCGTGCGCCTCAGCGAAACCCGCATCGGCACCGGCGGAAAATATGTGATCCGGCTGCAGCGCAACAACGAGTTCAACCAGCCGCACTCCTTCCAGACCGGTGGCTCGGCTGCCCTGTTCTGGAATGCGCCCGCCGGGCAGAAAACGCCCCAGCTTCCGGGCATCATCCTCTCCGTGGATCAGGACAGCATGGAGCTGCAGGTGCAGGCAGATGAGCTGCCCGACTGGACCGATGAACGCCTGCTCGGGGTAGACCTGCTTTTCGATGAGAACTCCTACCGGGAAATGAAGTTCGCCCTCGGCAGAATAAAAGCCGCCGACGATAAATCGAATCCCGGTCGCCTCCGCAATGTGCTGCTGGGTTTTCAGGAAGCGAAGTTTAACAACAAG
>Ga0315900_10012966_pt1 | contig 10182 bp, 8 predicted proteins | sample LakEriMetagenome_FD_203521 | JGI IMG/M metagenome (GOLD analysis project Ga0315900, IMG submission 203521) | Freshwater fungal communities from buoy surface, Lake Erie, Ohio, United States - Buoy 12 MA114 | ecosystem: Environmental > Aquatic > Freshwater > Lake > Lake biofilm | place: USA: Lake...
GGCGACCCATTTTGCACCCGGGGCTACGCCAATTTGATTACCCGCATTATCGTCACCAACGATCGTTCCTACGGTGTGCGTACCGTGATCGTGATCATCACAAGGGGTCGTCAAGTCATAGCCACAGGATGATCCACCACCCACACTTTTGTGAACTGAATCATGCCATGCGTAAGAGTGGTCAGCTCTGGTACCGTCCCAGCCGCGATATTTCGTTTTTAGGGCTGCGTGATCCCAGCGCACCCCTGTATCTTGGCCTGCAACGATAATGCCTTCGCCTCTGGTTTTAAATTCATCCCACACTCTTGTGGCGCCAAATTTTACAATATTGGCACCAGGGCCTTTTTCTGCAGGTGTTTCTTCGTTAAATGACATCCACTCTGTAGAGGGAAGGATATTCTTAACATTAGGGTTACCAACGACGCGGAGCACGTCATCACGCTTCAAGATATCCTCAAATTGCTCTTTCGTGACGTTGTCAGCAGCGATCATGTTGCTGACATAGTAGGAGCGGTGTTCTAGTTTTTGCTCATTTAGCCATTTGATTAGATCTTTTTGCGATGAGTTGGCCGTGGTCACGAGGCTTGAGAACACCTGAGCGCCTCTTTTTGCCCGGTCTTGAGCCGTGTTCACTCGAGACATATCAGCCTGAGCTTTCATGTAGATCAAAATAGTGTGGCCTGTGTTAGTCAGTTGGGATTTTTTATATTGATGTAAAATCCAAGAGCTGGCTTTTGAGTTATAGTCAGGCGCTGCAGCCCAAAGATTTGCAGAGATCAATAAAGATCCAGCGATAAGAATCATCCGCATTGATTGTTTCATATTAAGCTTCCTTTGCTTTTTGTAGCGTTGTTTTGCTACTTGATTTTTGCATACCGATCGCACGAGAGATCAGAGTCATCGATCTCCTTGCGAAGTTCCTTTAGCACGGTGAGATCCTTTGAAGGCAGTGGGCAAAGTACTCTGTATTTTGGACAGGGACTTTTCCATTCGATTCTGGCGAGCAGCTTGCGAGGCCCGCCTTCTGGATCAGAAACCATGGTAACGTTAAAGATAGATTCAACTTTTTTACGGATAGATTCAATACGCTTTTTTGACGTATCCAGTAATTTTTGTGACGACGCAAGCTGTCCTTGGCTTACGGATAATTGCTCCTTATAGAGCTTTATCTGGGCTGTGACGGCGTCTCGCTCATTAATGAGCTCTGGTGAATATTCGGATGATTGAATCTTCTCGCGGATTGCTTTCAGTTTTACCTCGTCGGCTTCGATCTGCTTTTTAGACTTATTGATGGCGTCACCGGCCAGTGTTACGGCATCTTCCGCCAAGGCCTTGTCGGCCAGGGCATTTGAGTATTGGCCCGAGATGGTTTTGCGGCAGCGCTCACGGAAGTTGGTGTTGACGATGTCCTCAGCCGTTAGTTTTTGGGCAAAAAACGCTGAAAATATGAGCAAAACGGCGTAAAACCTATCAAACACTGACGAATCTCCTTGGATCGATGGACCAAGTCTATTAAATTTCACCCGCTATTTCGAGAAAAAAATGGTGTCTGGTCGCTCCAGATTTCACGAACGTTTTCGATCAACCTAAAACTGGTAAGTGGGCTTTGATGCAGCGTAAAGAAAATTTCTTCACCGATAATTCCGATATTGAGTTCCATTTCAACAATAAGAATGAATGGGACATCCTATTTGATCTTTCAATGCCCGAGGATCGCGAAGCCCTAGGAGTCTCGACGGCCGACGAGTTTAAAAACGCATTTAAGGCCATCCTGGAACAGTTTGGTGAAGTCGTTGGAACTAGGATTGTTGCCAATCAGATTAAGGTTTCAAAGCAGGACCTGAAGCTTGTGAATGGTGAAGTCGAGTATCCACCAGCCATTGCGGAGAGTGTCGACCTTTTAAAAGAGGTAGGTGTTGCCAGCATGGGCATCGCAAGCCGATTTGGTGGACTCGGCAATCCAATAGTGGCTGAGCTTCCAGCGGTAGAATTTCTCTACCGTGCTTGTCCAAGCTCCTACACGAATATTACGTGGTTCGCTCCCATTGCTCGGGTCATTGACGAGCACGGTTCCGAAGATCAAAAACAACGCATCATTCCGAGACTCGCTACCGGCGAGTGGAGTGGAAATATGGCTTTAACTGAGCCAGATGCTGGCTCAGATTTGGGAGCACTTAGGACCTACGGTGAGCGCCAATCCGATGGAACGTGGAAGCTCTATGGTAGTAAACGTTTTATTACCAACGGCTCCGGCCAAGTGTCATTGGTCCTCGCTAAAAACAAAAAAGGCGCCCAAGGCCTTGAGCATCTAAACCTCTTTGTTTGTTTCCGCAAAAACGATGACGGTTCTCGAAACTACGAGGTCACCAAGCTTGAAGACAAAATCGGTCTACATGGATCTCCCACTTGTGAGTTGAAGTTTGACGGAGCACCGGCCGAACTTGTCGGTGAAGACGGCAAAGGGTTTCTCTATATGCTTCATCTTATGAATGAAGCGCGGGTTGGCGTGGCATTCCAAGGTATCGGCATCATGGATGCCGTCTATCGTTTGGCTGCAGATTATACGCAGCAAAGACAGGCGTGGGGCAGGCCATTAGCCCATCATGAGCTCATCGCCGAGAGGCTTTTGGACCTTGAAGTTAGTTTAAAGGCCCACAGGTCTCTTTGCTATCAGGCCGGAAACGCACTTGCGATCTATCAGACCGCAAGTCGTAAGCTTCGCGACGACAAGACTTTGACACCCGAACTTCGTGAGAAGGTGGAAGATCTTAAGAAGAAATACGAGCGCCGTCTTCGTAAATGGACGCCACTTATCAAGTATTACGCCGGCGAGCAGTCCGTGCATAACGCCCGTCAGTGCTTACAGATGCATGGTGGCTACGGTTTTACCACAGAATATCTTCCGGAGTGGTGGCTTAGAGAGAGTCTGATCGTTCCGGTCTATGAGGGCACTAGCCAGATCCAGGCCTTGATGTGCCTTAAAGATACGATGAAAGACATTATGCGCAGGCCTCGCGCATTCGTGGAGGCAGCAGTTGATGCAAAAATCGGAAACTTGGCGAGTTTCTCTAGCCGTAATCCGCTTAGACGAAAGCTTGCACGTCTAAAGCAAGAATTTAACGGCGCGATGGTCAGCATCATGCTGCAACTCGTTAAGACTAATTTGAAATTAAGCTTCAACGAAATTAATCCCATGAATCTTCGCAAAATGATCAAGATGCTTTCGACTGATCTTGTGAAGTTTGAAAACTTGCGGCCAGCCCTTCTGCACGCCGAAAGAATCACGGAGATCAAAACATCTATCGCGATGGCGGAAAGCTTGATTAATGACGTCAAGATTGATTCGTCTAGGAATTGGATTGCTGAGCGTTGGCTTAATAAAGCCATCCCGAGAGCTCAGATGCTAAGATCAGAGATTGAGATGCAAGAGCCCGTGCTCGCCCACCGTATGGCAGAAATCCCGCCGGTCAGACTTGGTTGATAAGTCATGTCGCATAGGACGCTACACTGGGACAACAGATCAGGTCGTACGGTATTTGCTCAGTGCTGGAATCCTGATGCGACTCCAGAACATGTCATCGTATTAATTCACGGCCTTGGTGAGCACAGCAGACGTTATGAGTCCTGGGCCAAACGATTTGTCAGTCAAGGCGTTGTCGTCTACGCGCTTGATTTGCACGGTCATGGTCGTACCACAGGGGCTCGCGGCCACGTGGAATCGTTTGAATTTATCTATGACGATATTCAGCATTTAGTTTCGTTGGCAAAAAAAGACCACCCGACCGCGAAGTTGCATCTTTACGGACATAGTATGGGCGGAGCGATTGCTTTGGGGTTTGCCGCGCTGAGAGCCAACCAAGTGAGTGTGCCAGCGTTGACATCTATCGTAACAACTGGGACTGCGATTCGTCCGGGATTTGAGCCGCCGGCTTGGAAGCTAAAGCTTGCGGCGGTTCTCAATAAAGTTGTTCCATGGCTTGCACTCGGTAATGAACTAGATCCAAAGTGGATATCGTCCGATCCTCGTGTGGTGGAAGCTTACCTTGCAGATCCTTTGGTCCACGACCGTATATCGGTGCGTTGGTATAATGAATGGATTAAGATGGTCGCATCACTTGAATTATCAAAGAACCAAATCAAGAGTCCTTTGTTCATGCTCCATGGGGCCGCCGACAGGGCCACATCTTCGACGGCGGCGCAGGAGATGGCGGTCATACTCGGGGCCAGGTTTCTATCTCTTCCTGGCGCATTTCATGAAATTCATCATGAGCCCTGTCAAAATAATGTGATTTCTGAGGTTTTAGGCTGGCTAAGCAATCCCGTAATTAATTGATTTTACTGCCGACTTTTGGTCTAGCGGGCAGATTTAAAATTATTTTAATAGATCTGCAGTTAATGCTATCTTTTTATGCAAATTAGCGTATATTCCCGACGTCAAATCTCTTTCTTTGTAAAGGGTAGGCGGTTGGTTTCACGCGATTCGGTGTGGTCGTTTATCCCAGAGAATAGAGCAACATAGGGGTTTTTATGAGTAAGAAATTGTATGTCGGTGGACTTTCCTACGCAACTACGGATGATGGTCTTCACGACTTATTCGCCAGCGTTGGCACGGTCGAAAGCGCAAAAGTAATCACAGACCGTGACACAGGCCGCAGCAAAGGCTTCGGATTTGTCGAGATGGCAAACGAGCAAGATGCTATGGCTGCGATCGAAAAACTAAACGGCTCTGAAGCTGACGGCCGCAGGCTGACAGTGAACGAAGCTCGTCCACAAGCTCCACGCGAAAATCGCGGCGGCGGCGGTGGCGGCGGCGGCCGTGGTCGCTGGTAATATCTGATTTAGCAGATGTCACACAGAAATCCCCCGAAAGCCGCGAGGCTCTCGGGGGATTTTTTGTTCTAGCTTTATCTCAAATTGACGGTCGATTTGTCGTTTGATACCTCAAAGGTAATGCGTCAACGTCAGGGCGCGGCAAAAAGGAGTTTTAATGCTACTGCGACTGTTAATGATCTTCTGGGTTTTCTCCTTCAGTGGATTAGCGGCAGCTGACGTTTGTGAGAAGATGTACATCCCCAATGGTTATCAGATGGGTTGTACGTCTGAAGGTTGTGAGAAGTACTATGTCAGACAAGGATTTCAGTTAGCGTGTAACCGCGTGGCATGTCAGGTTTTGCCCGTTCATCTCAATTATTATGTTGGATGCACCGTGCATGGTTGTCAGCAGTATTATGTTCCGCCGGGATCGGTTCTTGGATGCTCATCGGAGTCGTGCGTGGTCGCGGAGGCGAGCTCTGGTTACAAACTGGGGTGCACGGCGCAAGGTTGCCAGCAGTATTACGTATCTGTAGGTTATCGACTAGGATGCACTGATAGTGAGTGTCGCTCCTATTATTTGCCATCAGGCTATCAGTTGGGCTGCACCGCAACCCAGTGCGTCACCGAGTATGTACCCATGAATTACGCCTTCGGCTGTAACCGGGACTCTTGTCTCAAAGACTATGTCCCCAACGGTTACGAATTCGCCTGTAGCCCACGTTGGTAACGGCTAAAATTTGATAATAAATCAATAATTACAGCGACATAAAACCCTAAAGATTTCCTATTAATTGCCGATAAAAAATCGTGATTACAAAGGAGATCTATGTCAGTCCATGGCCCTAGTAAAAATGCCGGATTTAGCCTTGTTGAGCTGATGGTCGTCGTCGGGATCATTGGAATTTTGGCAGCGATTGCTGTTCCGAAGTTGCAGATGTTTTCTGCGAAGGCAAAAAGAACTGAGGCTCAGATAACTCTTAAGCATGCCCATACTCTGCAGACGAGCTACTATGCTGAAAACTCGGGATACGGAAACGCAACTCAAATAGGCTATAACAGTGACGCGCTAAAGAATTACCAGGGGACTGTAAACCTAATGAATCCAACGACGACAAAAGACGGATATAATGCGTACGCCCAGCTCAAAAGTAATGTAAAGCTTTGTCCTGGGCAAACTTCAGGAGGCTTTGCCACCCGTGATTATTGGTACGTAGGTGATTGTCCAAGCGGAATTAGCACTTGTGGTGGTCTTCTGGGGCAGATTCAAAGTAGCAATCCGAATTTCTCTTTTAATGGGGTGCCGCAGCCTGCGGTTCCTGACCTCTTAAATTCGTGCAGATAAGTTCGATTTAAGGCGCGATCTTCGGATTAAAGTATTTCGCCACATCCGGAATCGGATTGCCGGCCATAATGTCACTTAATAATTTTGCTGACCCGTGAGCCCAGCTAAAGCCGTGGCCTGTAAATCCAGCGACGGTGTAAATGCGCGGACTGGTGGTTGGGCCGATGAATGGGAAGCCGGTTTTTGAGGCCGCCATGATTCCGGCCCAGCTAAACTCCCATTCAATTTTTTCTTGGATGTCATAATGCTTGGCTACAAATTCTTTGAGGCCGATGTCGACGTCAGGATTTGGGATAATGTCATAAGTGCCGATTTCGCCACTTGGAACGTTATTTCGCCATCCACCAATAATTAGTCGGTTGTCTTCAGACACTAGTGCGTACTCATAGCCATGATCAAAGCTATGAGGGAATTTAACCTTGAATTTGTGCTTTAGCGGCTTTGATGTGATGATTTGACCCTTGAAAGGATCTACCAGTTTTCGCTCAGCAAAATAGCGCGAGACAAGCGGGGAGTAGGCGTTTGTTGCTAACACAACAGCGTCGAACTTATGAACCCCGAACTGAGATTTTACTTCGACAAGCTCACCATTCTCTTCCACCGAAGAAACGTTTACGCCTGAATGATACGTCACGCCCCGACGCAAAACATTGTCGATCAGTCCGTTACGAAATTTCACCGGATGCGCCTGAGCGCTACCTGGTTCAAAGCGGGCGCCGTATACGCTTTTAAATCCTAAAGCCTCGACTTCTGCTTTGGGAACATAGGAGCTATCAAAGCCATTGCGATTTAGGAGCTTGATGGACTCTTGAATTTCTTTATCCTCGTGTTGATCGATGGCAATCACGAGGTAGCCATCTTGCCGGTAGTCGGCATCAAGATTAAGCCGTTTGACCGTTTCCCTGACCTCGTGACAGATGTCGATCGAATAGCCCCAGATCTCACGGGCTGTTTCTTCCCCGTGGAGGGCAGTCAGAGCCATCATGCTCTCGACGGTGCCATATAGAATATGTCCGCAGTTTCTGTGGGTTGCGGCCTTTTCTTGCTCAAAGTCGAGGATGGTTAGGTCTTCAAAACCTCGGTCCAAGAGCCAATACGCAGCACTAGCGCCCGCCAGGCCAGAGCCAATAATAGCAATACCACCGTCCCGCGGCGCGGTTTTAACCCCGGAGATCGGGGGCACGTTCATCCAATAAGAGGGAGTCCAGTCTTGCATTCTCGGCCTTGATGCCCCTTTAAAGGGCTTGAGCAGCAATGGTTTCACGTCAATTAGGCTGCCTTTTTAGTTCGCAACTGCCTGAATTGTCAACACTAATAAAGGTGTGTTAAAATAACCTCAAGAAAACAGTCAAAAATTCCGATAACCGCCCGTTATGAGAGCAGGTTCCTTGTGCTGAATGTGGTCGTGCAAGCGAAGTATTGGCAGGAATAAAGGCTGTGGTTGTCTGGCAGTTAAGTAAGAGGATGGTGTGCGATGAAAACTTTTAATCTATGTCTTCTTGGATTCATCACTCTTTTTCAATCCTGTAAGTCCAGTCAATTCACTGGAGGCTCCAACCGAAGCCCGGCTTTGCCGCCTGTTCAAACCAGAGATTTCGTTCAAGACACCCGTGAAACCCGCCAGGTGCAGGTAAAACAGGGATCTTCTGGGTCAAATAACAACCAAGCTTATAACGTCACGGCCATGGGTATCGTCGACATCGTCGTCGTTGTTGATAACAGTGGCTCCATGAAAGAAGAGCAAACCAACCTGTCGTCAAGGATGTCACCGCTTCTCTCCGCAATTAGAGAATCAGACTGGAAGATGGTGGTCGTTAGTACTGACGCCAACAATGAATATTTCAGAGGGCCCATCTCCAAATCAACGTTTAACGCAGAAAATGTTTTTGCCAACTACGTTATGAATGCCGGCGTGAATGGTAGCGGTCTTGAGCGGCCTATCAAACGAGCAGTCGATGCTCTGAGCTGGCGCCCATTTTTATCAGGATCTTGGCTTCGTCCAAACTCCACAGTAGCAGTCGTAATTTTGACAGATGAGGATAACTGTCACATTGATAATGAAAAGGGTTACGGTTGTAGTGGTTTTGCAGACGCGAATGGCACGTATTTGACAAATTATCTCTCCAGTATTCGCACCTTGGGAACCGATGCCCGTGTTTACGGAATCTTCTGGCACCCCAGTCAGTCTCAGGCTCAGTGCAGCACGGCTTTAAAGCAAGCCAATACCGTTGCCGACGTTGTGCAAAGAAGCGGTGGTACGTGGGGATCTATTTGTGATGCTGACTACAGCGCAACTTTGAGCAAAATTTCAAATGACGTAGCAAAAATTCTCAAAGCCGATTTTGTTTTGAATGCCACGCCTGATGCCGGAACATTCAAAATGACGGTGAACGGTCAGCCCTGGACTGATTATCGTTTGACTGGTCGTCAGGTGAATTTCACCAGAAATCCTCCAGTCGGCGCAGCTGTTCGGGTTGAATTTAGGAGTGGCGCATCGGGTGTCGTGACAAATCGTTTTGATATTCCAGAAGCCCCTGCCGAAGGCGTCATCAATGCCACCGTCGGCGGCCAGACGGTGGGCAACGTCAGTTATGATGCGTCGAGTGGCAAGGCCGTATTTGCAAATATGCCACCTGATGGCAGCACGATCTTGATGTCATACAAGGTAAACTCACCGCTACAGAGCACGTTTGAAATTGCTCCTGATGCGGACACTCGGTTTCTTAAGGTCATGATCAATGGCGCGGTCGTTGATAAGTCAACGTACTCCTATGACTCAGGTAGCGGCGCTATTACCTTTAAAGTTCCACCGCCAGAGTCCTCTAAAATCAGAGTCGAGTGGCGCGGCAAACGAACCACGACTTGATTTTGGAGTCATTTAACCTTTTGTTTAATTTTCTCAGCTAAATCCCGTGAGACGCCCTTGACGAGAGTCAGGGCGTCGGCGTTTGCGTTGATGATGGCCTCAATGCTTCCAAAGTGTTTTAAAAGCTCAGCCCGAATTTTTGGTCCAACGCCTTCGACGGTCTCTAGAAGTGACTTCTGTCCGATGCGGCTTCTTTTATTACGATGTTTCGTGATGGCAAAGCGGTGAGCCTCATCACGCACCTGGGTCATGATGCGAAACGCGGGTGAACCAGGAACAAGTGGAATTGGTGTATCGCTGCCCGGCTTAAAAACTCGTTCAAGTGAGTGCCGTGGAGCGGAGCTTTTTTTAGTGGATTTTTCAGTTCTTGATTTTGCCAGTGAAACGATTTGCAAGCTGAGTCCTGGGAACTCAGCAAGCGACGTTAGAGCGCTATCAAGCTGTCCTCGTCCGCCATCTATGACAAGTAAGTCAGGCAGGTCGTTGTCTCGAACGCCACGCTCAAGACGGCGTTTGACGACTTCACGAATTGAGGCGAAATCATCGGGAGCTCCTTGGACGGTCTCGATGTTGTAGGTGCGGTATAGGCTTTTTTCGGGATGACCGTCTATAAAACAAACGTCTGAAGCCACAATAGCAGTGCCCTGTAGGTTACTGATGTCGATACACTCAATGCGCCTCGGTGGGGCCTGTAGCCCTAAAGTCTGCTGCAGGGCTTCAAGTGACGAGCGGCGACGATCCATGGCGCGTACGGCCTCGTCGTGGGCGTATTGGGCGTTTTTAGCTGCGATGGCGGCCAGGTCTGGCCAAGGTGCTCGCAGATTTTTGAGTGGGCGAAGATCGGGGAGCTTCAGGCCTTCGCTCTGTATGGCAGAAGCGATATCAGAGGCGTTATCAAGCTCTCGGTCAATGACAATCCTAGGTGGCACAAATCGGCCCTCATAGTACTGAAGCAGAAAGTGCGGGAGTGTGTCTGCCGGGTTTTCGATGCCGCTAGCCGCAAAAGTAAACGAATCTCCACCCAGGAGCTTGCCATTTCGAATCATGGCCACGTGAATGGCAATGGCATCAGTTGACTCGGCGCAGGCAACGACGTCGCCATCAATGTCTGGGGCGACCATCACTGATTGTTTTTCTGTCAGGATATCGATGGCTTTAA
>Ga0315900_10012968_pt1 | contig 10181 bp, 4 predicted proteins | sample LakEriMetagenome_FD_203521 | JGI IMG/M metagenome (GOLD analysis project Ga0315900, IMG submission 203521) | Freshwater fungal communities from buoy surface, Lake Erie, Ohio, United States - Buoy 12 MA114 | ecosystem: Environmental > Aquatic > Freshwater > Lake > Lake biofilm | place: USA: Lake...
CGGCACGACGACGCGCGACATCCTCACGCCGGCGTCGGTGCGCAACGCCATGGTCGTCCACGCCGCCTTCGGCGGGTCGACGAATCTCCTCCTCCACGTGCCGGCGGTCGCCCATGCCGCCGGCCTCGAACTCCCCGCGGTGGAGGACTGGATCGCCGTCAACCGGACGGTGCCGAGGCTCGTGAGCGTGCTCCCCAACGGCCCGGTCCACCATCCCACGGTGCGCGTGTTCCTCGCCGGCGGGGTACCGGAGGTGATGCTGCATCTCGAGGCCCTCGGGCTCCTCGACACCACCGTGCGCACGGTCGCCGGGCTCACGCTCGAGGAGACGCTCGTCGCCTGGCGCGGAAGCGAGCGGCGGGCGCGGTTTCGGCGCCTGCTCGTCGATCTCGACGGGGTCGACCCGGACGACGTCATCCTCCCGCCGGCGAAGGCGGCCGCCGCCGGGCTCCGCGGCACGCTCGCCTTCCCCCGCGGCAACCTCGCCCCCGAAGGCTCGGTGGTGAAGGCGACGGCGATCGATCCGGCGGTGGTGGGGGGCGACGGCGTCTTCCGTCACGAGGGACCGGCACGCGTCTTCACGAGCGAGCACGCGGCGATCGCCGCGATCAAGGCGGGGCGGATCGTCGCCGGCGACGTGATGATCCTCGCCGGCGTCGGCCCCATGGGCACCGGGATGGAGGAGACCTACCAGGTGACGAGCGCCTTGAAGACGCTGCCCGGCGGCAACCGGGTGGCGCTCGTCACCGACGCGCGATTCTCCGGCGTCTCCACCGGCGCCTGCATCGGGCACGTCGGCCCGGAGGCCCTCGCCGGCGGCCCGCTCGGCAGGCTCGTCGACGGCGACGTCGTGCGGATCGTGATCGACACCCGCGACGCCACGGGGAGCGTCGATCTCGTCGGGCATGACGAGCGGCGCTTGGCGCCGGAGGAAGCGGTGACCGAATTGGCCCGTCGTCCGTCGCGTGGCGATCTCGCCCCCGATCCACGGCTCCCCGACGACACGCGGCTCTGGGCGCTCCTCCAGTCGGCCAGCGGCGGCACCTGGCGCGGGTGCATCTACGACGAAACCCGGCTCGCCCCGCGGCTCTCGCCCGGCTGACGACGGGGACCGTTCAGGAGCGCACCGAGAGGCGTGGGACGGACGAGCCACTGGTAGCTCGCCAGGAGCAGCGCCGTCGTCGCGGCGGTGACCAGCAGGCACTTGAGCGCCGCCGGCCCCGGCCAGTCGCGCGTCACCTGCTGGAGAAAGACGACCAGCGGCAGGTGGGCGAGATAGAGCCAATAGGAGGAATCGGAGAGCCAGCGCCACCACGGGCTCTCCCCGCGCACGAATCGTCCGAAGAAGCCGATCGCCGCGAAGCAGGCGCACCACGCGTAGAGCACCTGCGGCAGCGCTGTGGCCACCGGGTCGCGCAGGGTGACGATTCCCAGGGGAAAGCAGAGAAGCAGAGCCGCCGCTCCGAGCCATCCCCACCGCCGGCCGACGCGGCCGTCGTCGTCGGCGAGGAAGAGGAGCGCGCCGTAGCCGAAGAACACGGAGTAGTAGGCGAGAACGTGGGGCTGCGGCAGGATTCCGGTGGAGGTGTCGGGGCCGAACATGGGGACGAAGAGGCCCATGAAAAGTTGGGGGACGAGCGTCGCGGGGACGAGCCAGAAGAGCGCCGCCGGCGACGTCGCGAGCCGTCGCGGCACGGCGGGAAGTCGGCAGCGCGTCGCCACCTCCGCCACGAGGGCGAATCCCGGCGCGAGCCAGCAGAGGAACCAGAGGAACCAGAGGTAGTTGAGCGTCGCGCCGAGGAACAGCGCCGTGGGCTCGTGGAACGGCGGGATCGTCGCCGAGAACCGCGCGGAGCCGAGCCAGGCCCGGTAGCGGTCGCGGAGGCGGTCGAGCGTGCCGGGATTGGCGGCAGGTGCCGGGAGCGCTGCCGGGGCGGCGGGCGTCCCGGTCCGTTCCGCGAGCATCGCCCGGATCCGGCCGCGCCCGGCGCGTAGGTTCCCGGGCGCGCCGAGCCGGACGCGCACGGCGCCGGCGATGACAGCGGTGGTGCTCTCGTCGGCACTGGCCGAGTCGGCGGGTGTGTCGCCGATCGGGCCGCGCGCGGCGGGGTCGGCGCCGCGTGCGAGGAGCAGGTCCGCCACCTCCACCCTCCCCGCGAACGCCGCGGAGTGGAGCGGCGTGCGGCCGTCGGCGCTGCGGCCGTCGACGGCGGCGCCGCCGTCGAGAAGGCGCCTCGCCACCCCGACATCCCCCACGAGGGCGGCGAGCGTGAGGGGCCGCATACGGAACTCGGGATCGGGCCGGTCCGGGTCGGCTCCGGCGGCGAGCGCCGCCGTCACGCCGTCGGCGTCGGCCTCGCGGATCGCCGCCACGAGCGTCGCCGCCGCCGGGTCGGGCGCGGCCGTCTTCCCCGCCGCGATGCGGGCACCGTCGGTGATCACGGTCGCGAAGAGGGGCAGGAGTGTCGCCGAGGCGAGGACCAGCGGCACGAAGACGCGCTGGAACCGCTGGGCGAGGAGCCCACGAGTGCCGCGGCGGCGCCAGAGCATCGCCGTGAAGAATCCGCTCACCAGGAAGAAGAGCGGCATGCGGAAGCCGTGGATGGCCAGGAAAAGGAGCCCCAGGAGCGGCGCGCGGGAGCCATCCTGCACCGGCCAGGGGACGCCGATGTAGGCGAGGCTCGCGTGGAGCAGGATCCCGAGGAGCATCGCCACGGCGCGGAGGGCGTCGAGGTCGTGCCGGCGCGGAGAGGGGGGCGACATGGGAGCGTGCTCGGAGGGAGAGCGCATCGTAGCGGTCGCGGAGCGCTGCCGCCGAGGCGGGTCGGCGCGACGGACCGTACGCGGCGGCGTTTCCCGGCGGTGCCCCGGGTGCGGCCCGAATCCCCGCGGACCGGGAGTCGCGGCAGGCGCCGTGGCGGCCGCACGACGCGGCATGGTACGACAGGAGCGTCGGCCGGTCCCGTCGACTTTTGGGGGATTCGCCCATGCCCGAGGCACTCGTCGTCGTCGATGTCCAAAAGGACTTCTGCCCCGGCGGGGCCCTGCCCGTGGCCGACGGCGACGGGATCGTCCCCCTCGTGAACCGGCTCCTCGAGCTGGCCGAGGTCCGCGTCCTCACGGCCGACTGGCACCCTCCGGACCACGTGTCGTTCGTCGTGCACCACCCCGGCGCCCGGCCCTTCGAGCGGCGCACGATCGGCGGCATCGAGCAGACACTGTGGCCGGTGCACTGCGTGCAGGGCTCGGCCGGAGCCCGGTTCCATCCCGGTCTCCGCACCGATCTCGCCGACGTCATCCTCCGCAAGGGGATGCGGGCTTGGCTCGACAGCTATTCGGCCTTCTTCGAGAACGACGGCCTGACGCCCACCGGACTCGACGGGTATCTCCGCTCCCGCGGCGTCGACTCCGTCGCCCTCGTCGGACTGGCCCTCGACGTCTGCGTTGCGGCCTCGGCCGTCGACGCCGCCCGGCTCGGATTCCGGACACGCGTCATCCTCCCCGGGTGCCGGGCGATCGAGCGGCAGGGATCGCTCGACGGGGCCCTCGCCGCGATGCGTCGGGCCGGCGTGATCCTCGACGAGCGGGCAGGCGGCGACGGATGATCCCGGCGGCCCATGTCGCGGCCGGTTGGCGGTGCGGGGGACGCGGACGGTAGTCTTCACACCGGCCCGGCGGCCCCTTCGGAGACGCTCCCCATGGATCGAGCCCGTCAGCAGCACCGTGGCAGGGGGAGCGTGACGATCCGGCTCATGGAGGCCGTGCTCGCCCTCGCCCTCGGCGGCGCGATCGCCGGGGGGAGCGAAGGACCGGCCGACCCGCTCCCCGGCGTCGGCCATCCCGGTTTCCTCTCGCCGCACGTCCGGCCGCTCGCGCGAGTCGGCGGAACGCTCCTCGTGGCGAACACGCCGGCGGACACGGTGGACTGCATCGACGTCGCCACGCGACGGGTCGTGCGGCGGATCCCGGTGGGGATCCAGCCGGTGGCGGTCGTCGCGCGCCCCGACGGGCGTGAGGTCTGGGTGGCCAACCACGTCTCCGACTCGGTGACCGTCATCGACAGCGATCCGGGGAGCCCGACGCACCTGCGGGTCGTGGCCACCATCCAGGATCTCGACCCGCTCACGCTCGCCACGCGTTTCGACGAGCCGGCCGGGATCGCCTTCGCCGACGACGCGAAAGCCTACGTCGCACTCTCCTCCACCGACCGGATCGCCGTGGTCGACGTGGCGGCCCGGCGCGTCGTGAAGACGCTGCCGATCCCCGCGCAGGATCCGCGTGCGATCGTCGTTCGCGACGGCCGGCTCTATGTCGCGGCGTTTGAGTCGCACAACCGCACGCAACTCTCCGGAGGCCGCGGCACCCCCGACGGCGACCTCGTCACCTTCGACGCCTGGGAGCACTCGATCCGGCATAACAACGTCCTCTCCCTCGGGCACGTCGTCGACGTCGTCAAGCACCCCGACGTGCCCGACCGGGACCTGTTCGTCTTCGACACCGCCACCGACACGCTGGTGGACTCCGTCGAGGGGCTGGGCACGCTCCTCTACGGCCTCGCCGTCGATGCCTCGGGGAGGGCCTACCTCGCGCAGACCGACGCGAGGAACGACGCCAACGGCCGCGCCGGCACGAGGAAGGAGGGCCTCGCCGAGCTCGCCAACCGGCCGTTCCTGAACCGGATCACCGCCGTGACGCCGGGAGGCGGGGAGGCCCCCCGGTTCTACGACCTGGAGCCGCTGCCGCCCGAGCAGCCGGCCGACGGTGCGGCGCTCGCCACCCCCTTCGCCGTCGCCGTGAGTGACGACGGCCGTACGCTCGTGGCCACCGCCGCCGGCTCCGACACGCTCTTCACGCTCGACACCGCCTCGGGCGCCGTCCTCGGCCGCGTCCGGCTCGGTGCCTGGCCCGACGGTGTCGAGCTGGAGTGCGACGACTCGGGGGCTCCCCGACAGGCCTGGGTGCTCTCGGCCTTCGCCGACGAGGTGGGCCTCGTCGACCTGGTCGACGCCAGGTCGCCGCGCGTCGTGGCCACGATCCCGCTCCACGATCCCACCGACGACGTCGTGAGGCGCGGCAGGATCGCCTTCCACACCGCCCGAGCCTCGACGACGAGGACCTTCTCCTGCGCGAGTTGCCACCCCGACGGCCACTCCGACCAGCTCCTCTGGGTGCTCGCCACCCCGATCGTCTCCGGCGGCGACCAGATCATGCCCCGATCGACCATGCCATGCCGGGGGCTCCGCGACACCGCCCCCTTCCACTGGGACGGCATTCCGGGCGATCCCTACGGCGGCATCAACTCCGCGAGCGTTCACGCGTCGGTCGCGCCGACGGCCGGCGCCGACGACCCACGGGCCGCGACGCGCCATCTCGTCGACGGCGGCCTCGCCGGCACGATGCGCCTGCCCGGGGCGAAGGATGTCAACGACGAGGGGAAGGAGGGGGCCCTGTCCTCAGCCGAGCGCGACGCCCTGGCCGAGTTCCTCCTCGACATCCCCTATCCGCCCGCGCCGGGACGCCCCGCCACCAACGTCACGAGCGACCGGGCCCGCGACGGCATGCGGCTGTTCCACGTCGACGGCGATCTCGATCCGTCGAAGCCGGAGCCGAACGTCTGCGGCGACTGCCACCGCATGCCGCATCTGGTGAGCACGAATACCCCGGGCAGCGGCATGGACGCGCCGACGTGGCGCGGCGCGCAGGACCGGTGGCTGATCCTCCCCCAGGGGCGGCTGAACATCGTCGATTTCGACTTCTTCCGCGACATCGCCCGGCGTGGCACGCCGGAACGCGACGTGTGGCGGATGTCCTGGGGGGGCCGCGAACGCTTCGATCCGGTGTGGGACATGGTCCTCGAGGCGAGCACCGGGTTCGTCGGCGCCTTCGGCCGGCAGGTTTCGCTCGATCGGGTGACCGCGGGCGACCGTCGGACCGGCGCCCTCCTCGCTGCGCTCGAGGGCGCGGCCGCCGACGGGAGCGTCGTGCTCCTCGGCGAGGGAGCATGGCTCGGTGAGGGAGCGACGCGCGACGTGACACTCGTGTTCTCGGCGGAGCGGGGGGGCGGGGTGTACGTCGCCGCCGACGGCGGCGACACCCGCCTCACCCCCGACGGGCTCCGGGCCGCCGCGGCAGACGGTCGCCTGCTCGTCACGCTCACCGCCCGTGGCGGGCCGGCGAGCACCGCCCCGCAACCGGCGCTCTGGACCGAGGGGGAGATCCAGTCGCAGGCCGGACACCAGCACTTCCCCAGGCTCCGCGGCGGCGATCGCCTCCTCACCATGCGCGGCAGGCATGTGGCGCCGGGGGCCTTCGCGCTCGTCGACGGGCGGCGCGCGGACGGGAGCGTGCGCGTCGACGGGGAAACGGTCGTCGTGGAACTCGACGCCGGGCCGGCCGACGGCATGCATCTTCTCCAAGTGCAGAATCCCGGCGGCTCCGCGAGCAACGACTTCCTCTTCTTCGTGAACGTCGAGGCCGCCGATCCCTTCCCGAACAAGGGGAAGTCGTTGGCGACGATCCTCCGCGAGTCGGGATGGGAGGGGATCGTGGGCACCTGGATCGACGCCCGCACCGGCGGCCGCGACGTGAGAACGACCTACGCGTGGACCATTCCGGAGCGCGTGCTCGGGGTGGCCAACACAGGTGGCGACAATCCCTCCACGGCACTCATCGCCGTGAACGCCTCCGACGGGGAGGTCTTCCAGGTGGGTGGCGACTCCCGCGGCGGAACCTTCGCCGGCACCTGGACCGTCGGCGACGACGGCGCGGCGACCTTGCGCCTCTCGATCACCGGCGCCGACGGGAACCGCTTCGACCTCGCCTTCCGCCACGAGCTGATCGGCCCCGACCGGATGCGGCTCACGGTCGGGCTCCCGCAGCCGATCGTCATCGACCTCGAGCGTGCGGCCGAGTGAAGGGTCCCGGGCCCACGGTCGCGGGGTAGGACCGCGTCGCCGGTTCCACCCGGGATGAGCGGCCTGTGGCTCACTTCGCCGGCGGGGGCGTCGGCTGCGACGTCCCGCGGAGATGGCGCTCGAACCAGGCGAGATCCCACTCCATCTTCGCGCGGCGGTGCTTCTGCTTCACGAGCCCGTGGCCGGCGCCGGGGTAGACCACGAGCTCCGTCGGGACGCCGAGATAGGTCTTGAGGGCCCGGTACATGGCGCGGGCGTGGGCCGCCGGGACGCGCGCGTCGAGCTCGCCGACGTGGAGCAGCGTCGGCGTCCGCACCCGGTCGAGGCCGTACATCGGCGAGGCGGCCCGGTAGGCGTCGGGCTCTGCCCAGGGGAGCCTGCCCCCCATGAAGTTCACGACGTGCCCCGGCGTGTCCTCCGTGCCCCACTGGATCACCTGGTCGACGACGCCGGCACCGCTGCTGGCGGCCTTGAAGCGGTCGGTCCGCGCCACGAGGCAGTTGGTGAGGTACCCGCCGTTGCTCCAGCCCATGACGCCGAGGCGATCGGGGTCGGCGATGCCGCGGGCCACGCACGCATCGACCCCGGAGAGGATGTCGGCCACCTCGACGTCGTTCTCGCGTCCGAGGAGCTCCTCCAGGAAGTCGTCGCCGTAGCCGGTCGAGCCGCGGTAGTTGGGGGAGAGAACGGCGTAGCCCTTGGCCGGGAGGAGGACGCGGCCGTAGATCCAGTACTGCAGTTGCAGGAGCGACGACGCGGTCGGTCCGCCGTGGATCTCCACCACCATCGGCAGGCGCTCGCCGGGCTTCGCGTCGGGGGGCAGCTCGAGGATCCCCTCCACCTCGCGGCCGTCGGGGGCCTGCCACTGCACGAGCGAGATCCTCGGGAGCTTCCAGGAGTCGACCTGCGGGTTGACCTTCGTGATCCGCTCGCATGCCGCGTTCTCGCGGACGAGGTAGACGTCGGGGGGATCGGTGACGGTGGCGTCGATGACCCCCAGCGGGGTCCCCGACGCGGGGAGATGGAAGGCGGAGACGGCGTGGTCGCCGGGTGTGAGCACGCGATCGGCCCCCTGGCCGCCGCCGCGGACGTCGGCGATCGCGTGGACCCTGGCCCGGGCACGCTGCTCGCCGAGGAAGCAGAGCTCGCGCGCCGGGCCGCGCCAGGCGAGCGACGTGCCGATCACGCTCACCCCCGCCGGGCGGCGCAGCTCCCAGGTGCGGGGCTTCCCCCCGGTCCATTCGCAGGCGTAGACGCGGCAGGGATGGCCGTCGAAGTCGACGGCGAAGGCGAGCGCGCCGTCGGCCGACCAGGCCGGGCCCTCGATCCAGCCGAAGGGGGAGCCGTGATCCTCCCTCCAGCCCTCCGGCGTCACGGTCTCCACGGTGCGCGTCGCGGCGTTCCAGACGTCGACGCGCGACCAGCCCTCGAGGTGGAGCAGCTCGTCGTCGGGGGTCGTCACCATGGCGATCCGTGACTGATCCGGCGAGACGCTCATCGCCGTGACGACGCGGCGCTCGTCGACGAGCTTCTCGGCGCGCCAGCTCTCCAGATCGAGCCGCCACACCTGCGTGAACTTCGTCACCCCGTGGCCGTAGTCGAGGTCCTTGTAGCGCGTGCGGAGATCCTTCCACTCCTCGTCGGTGCCCTCGGTGACGACGGTGTGGTAGAGCGCCCGGCCGTCGGCGGAGAGGTCGTACCGGCCGATCCCCTCCTTGACGCGTGTCACCGCCTGGAGGCCGGAGCCGTCGGCGGCGACGCGCCACACCTGCGTCTTGCCGTCGTGGGGGGGCGCGTCGTCGCCGGGGCGGCGCACGCCCGCGGTGAAGTAGAGGTGGCGGCCGTCGGGGCTCCACCGCGGCGCGGCCTCCTCGGCCCGGTCGAACGTCAGGCGGCGGCGGGTCTTGGTGGCGACGTCGACCACCCACAGATCGGCGTTCCGCATCTCGGCATCCCCCTCCCAGCGCTGCTCGACGTAGGCGACGTGGCCGCCGTCGGGCGAGACGGCCAGTTGCGTGACCGTCGCCAGCGTGAAGTAGTCGTCGACGTCGATCGCATGGTCACGGACCGGCTCGGCGGCGCGGACGAGCGACAGGAGCAGAAGCCAGGCGACGAGGGAGCGGCGGATCACGGGCGGGTCTCCGGGGGTACGGGGACCGATGATACGTCGCCGCCGGGGAAAAAGGTGCCAGCCACCGTCGTCCCGCCCCCGGCGACCGCCACCGGGTGGCTGGCACCGCTTTCATCCTTCTGCGGCGCAGGCCCCGCCCCGGGCGAAACGGTCAGGGGCGAGGAATCCGATCGGCCTCGGCGTCGCGCCGTCGAGGGCCAGGTCGGCGAGCGCCTCGCCGACGACGCTCGCGAACTTGAACCCATGCCCCGAAAACCCGGCGGCGACCGCCACGTGCGGGTGGTCGGGATGGAGACCGAGGCAGAAATGGGCGTCCGGGGTCATCGTGTACATGCAGGCGGCGTGACGCGAGAGCGTGGTGCCGAGGGCCGGGAGGCGCGCGCGGGCCACGTGCTCCACCCGGGCGAGTTCCTCCCGGTCGAGGTCGCGGGAGAGCCCGAGCGGGTCGGCGACGGTCGCGCCGCCGGTGTGCTCCGCCATCTTCACGCCGTCGCCGTCGAGCGCGGGGAACCCGTAGAAAAACCCCGCCGGCGTGTCGAAGGCGAAGCAGGGGAGGCGGCCGGCGGCGAAGTCGGCGGCACGTGCGGCGTCGGGGCGGAACCAGAAGAGCGACTTGCGCAGGACCGTGAAGGGCATCCCCGGCAGCCGGAGGAGATCGGTGGCCCAGGCGCCCGGGGTGACGACGAGCCGCCCGGCCCGGAACGGTCCCCGGTCGGTGTCGACCGTGACGCCGGCTCCCTCGGCGCGCCAGGAGCGGACCGTGACGCCCGCCTCGAGTCGCGCCCCGTGGCGCAGCGCCCGGCTGGCGAAGGCACGGACGCACTCCTCCACGAGCAGATACCCGGCGGCCGCCTCGAAGACCACGATCTCGTCGTCCGGCAGCGCGACCAGGGGAACGCGCCGCCTCGACTCGCGCGCGGAGAGGGTCTCCACCGGGAGCGCGTGGAGGCGGGCGGCGAGGAGCGCCCCCGCCACCGCCTCGGCGTCGGCGCGTCCGGCGAGGAGGAGCCCGCAGCGGTCGAAGATCCGGCGACCGGCATCCTCCTCGAGTTCCCGCCAGAGCGCGTAGGCCTCGAGGAGCAGCGGCACGTAGTCGGGGTGCTCGAAGTAAGCCTGCCGGATGAGGCGGGTGGCGC
>Ga0315900_10012969_pt1 | contig 10179 bp, 9 predicted proteins | sample LakEriMetagenome_FD_203521 | JGI IMG/M metagenome (GOLD analysis project Ga0315900, IMG submission 203521) | Freshwater fungal communities from buoy surface, Lake Erie, Ohio, United States - Buoy 12 MA114 | ecosystem: Environmental > Aquatic > Freshwater > Lake > Lake biofilm | place: USA: Lake...
CCAGAGCAACGAGATGCTGGGGCAGCAGATCGCCAGCCTGCACAACCTGGGCTTCTACCTGGCGTTGATGAAGGAGGCCCGCGAACGCATCCTGGACGGTAGCTTCACCAGCTGGAAGAACGCGTTGCTGCCGAAATTGAAGGTGAGGAATTGATCGGATGATCAGAAAATTGGTCGATCAGATGATCCCCGAGAGAAGCGTGTGCCATGGCCTTGGAAGTACCGGCCAGGAACATCCCATTGGCCTGTGCCCCCATTATCTGATCGTCTGATCATCTGATCGCCCGATCGACATGCTCCGCACCCTCGACCGCTATATCATCCGTCTTCGGTCGCCGAAGCGACCTTCGACGGACGAAGTCCGGCAGAGGTCGCGCAGGAGACCAGTTCCTCATTCCGTTTGAGAATGATGCTCAAAACACTGGACCGATATATCATCAGACAGTTCCTCGGGACCTTCTTCTTCCTGCTGGTCATCATCATGATGATCGCGGTGGTGTTCGACATCAGCGAGAAGACCGAGGACTTCGCCAAGATGAAGGCCACCACGGAGGAGATCGTGTGGGACTACTACCTCAACTTCATCATCTACTACAGCAACCTCTTCAGCGGGTTGTTCATCTTCCTGGCCGTGCTGCTCTTCACCAGCCGGCTGGCGCACCGCACGGAGGTGATCGCCATGCTCAGCAGCGGGGTGAGCTTCCCGCGCATCATGTGGCCCTACTTCGTGGCGGCCACCTTCCTTACCGCCTTCTCCCTGGTGATCAACCACCAGGTGCTGCCCGCGGCCAACAAGGTGCGGCTCGCCTTCGAGGAAACGCACATCCGCGCCACCTTCTTCGTGAAGGCCCGCCACATCCACCGCGAGATCGCCCCCGGCACCATCGCCTACTTCGAATCGTTCGATGCCCAGAACCGCATGGGCCAGCGCTTCAGCTTGGAGCAATGGACCAACGGCGAGATGACCGCCAAGCTCACCAGCGACCGTGCCGCCTACGACACCATCACCGGCCGCTGGATCGTGCACGACTACGTGCTCCGCACCATGCATGGTGAGCAGGAGCAGGTGCGTCAGGGGGGTCGGCTGGACACGGTGATCAACCTGAAGCCCTCCGACATGGGCCAGCGCTGGGAGACCTCGATGGCCATGAGCTGGCGCGAGCTGAACGACTACATCGCCGAGAAGCAAACGCAGGGCGACAGCAGCGTGATGCCCTACCTGATCGAGAAGCACCAGCGCACCTCCTACCCCTTCGCCACTTATGTGTTCACGCTGATCGGGGTGAGCATCGCCAGCCGCAAGGTCCGCGGGGGTACCGGCCTGCACCTGGCCCTGGGCGTGCTGCTGATCCTGCTCTACATCTTCGCCATGCGCCTGGCCACCGTGGGCGCCACCAATGCCGGTCTGGATCCCTTCCTGGCCGTGTGGATGCCGAATGCCCTGTTCGCCGTGGTGGGCGTGTATATCTACCGCAAGGCACCGAAGTAGTCGGCGAGGGTGGTTGGTGGGGTGGGAATGAGGAATGAAGAATGAAGAATGAAGAATGTAAAATGTAGAATGTAGAATGCGGAACGGCGAAGCTGCATGACGATGACTGGTGATCGACACCATTGATCATTCACCACTTTACATTCTTCATTTTACATTCCTCTGCTCACACCTCCGCCTCAAGTCCGATATCCAACGGAACAAGAGATACCGAGCGATCGGCACGCCAACTAGCTGGATCCGCTGCGCGAGCCCCCCGGATCAGCTCCTCAGGCTTCCAACCGTGCCCCCAGGATCTTCATCGGCATTTACCGATGATATCCCATTTCATCGTAATATTGCGATCTATTCAAGATCCTCCATGGGCGTCACCAAGACCGACCTCTTCACTGCGCAGCAGAACCAGCTGGCCACCTGGGCCAAGGTGCTGGGGCACCCCGCGCGCATCGCCATCCTCCAGCACCTGCTGAAACAGAACGCCTGCGTATGCGGTGGACTGGTGGAGGAGCTGGGACTGGCGCAGGCCACCATCAGCCAGCACCTGCGCGAGCTGAAGGATGCCGGCCTGATCACCGGTACCGTGGAAGGCACCAGCGTGTGCTACTGCATCGAACCCAAGGCCTGGGCCAAAGCGGAGGCGGCCTTCGCCAAGCTCTTCGCCGCCTACAAGCCCATCGATACCTGCTGCTAGACCATCATACGGGCCGAACATGATCGGCCCTAACAACGCGTACGGGCGCGTCATGACGCGCCCCAACAACCATCACCAATGACAACCGCACAAGAGACCAAGGACCTCGTCCGCGCCAAGTATTCTGAGATCGCCCGCCAGGACAAGGCCACCAACGCCAGCAGCTGCTGCGGTGCTGGCGGCTGCAGCACCGAGGTGGCCACCATCATGAGCGACGACTACACGCAGCTTGAAGGCTACAACCCTGACGCCGACCTCTCCCTCGGCTGCGGCCTCCCCACCGAGTTCGCGCGGATCACCCCCGGCGACACCGTGCTCGACCTGGGCAGCGGCGCCGGCAACGATTGCTTCGTGGCCCGCGCGGCCACCGGTCCCGACGGACGCGTGATCGGCGTGGACTTCACCCCCGAGATGATCGCCAAGGCCAGGGACAACGCCCGCAAGCTGGACTACCAGAACGTGGAGTTCCGGCAGGGCGACATCGAGGCGCTGCCCCTTTCCGCCTGCATGGTGGACGTGGTGGTGAGCAACTGCGTGCTGAACCTGGTGCCTGACAAGCGGAAGGCCTTCGGCGAGGTGCTGCGCGTGCTGAAGCCCGGCGGCCACTTCAGCATCAGCGATGTGGTGCTGGTGGGCGCACTGCCCCCGGCCATCCAAGGAGCGGCGGAGATGTACGCCGGCTGTGTGAGCGGCGCCCTGCAGGAGAACGACTACCTCGGCATCATCCGCGACCTCGGCTTCGAGGACATCGCCGTGCAGAAGCGCAAGCCCATCGTGGTGCCGGACGATATCCTGTCGAACTACCTGAACGCCGAGGAGCTCGCCGCCTTCAAGGCCAGCGGCACGGGCATCTTCAGCATCACCGTGTTCGCCCGCAAGAGCCGCGTGGACTGTTGCGCGCCAAAAGCAGAAAAACAGGCTCTGAAGGACCTCACCCCCGCCAACCCCGAAGGTGTGCACGCGCTGCCCGGTTGCGACCTCGGCTCAGGCTGCTGCTGAACCCAACACCCCGATCATCATGCTGTTCCCCACACTCCTCCTATCCCTGCTCATGCCTGACACACCCATGGACCGCACCCTGCACCCCGACCTCCAACGCTACGTGAACGACCGCGTGGTGCCCGCCATGGCCGCCATCCCCGCCGAGCGCAAGGAGAGCCTCGACCTCATCGCAGCCTTCGTGAAGGAGCGCAAGGCCGCTGGCACCACGGCCGACCTCACCTTCATCTGCACGCACAACAGCCGGCGCAGTCACCTGAGCCAACTGTGGGCCGCGACCGCTGCGTGGGCCTTCGCACAAGACCATGTGCGTACGTACAGCGGCGGCACGGAGGCCACGGCCTTCAACCCGCGTGCGGTGGCGGCGGTGGAGCGGGCCGGCTTCCAGGTGGTGAAGCCCGAAGGCAAGAACCCGGTCTACGAGGTGTCCTTCGCACAGGACCGCTCACCGGAACGCTGCTGGAGCAAGGTGTACAACGACCCTGCCAATCCGCAGAAGGACTTCTGCGCGGTGATGACCTGCTCGGAGGCGGACAAGAACTGCCCCATCGTATTCGGCGCATTGGACCGCATCAGCCTGCCCTACAACGACCCCAAGGTGGCGGACAACACGCCAGAGGAGGCCGCGCGCTACGACGAGCGCTGCCTGCAGATCGCGGCGGAACTGTGGTACGTGATGCAGCAAGCGGCGCGCCCATGAACAAGCGCCTGGCCTTCCTGGACCGCTACCTCACCCTGTGGATCTTCGCCGCCATGGCCCTGGGCGTGGCCATCGGGTACTTCCGTCCGGAGGTGGCCGCAACCATTGATGCGGCCTCCAGTGGCACCACCAATATCCCGCTCGCCATTGGGCTCATCCTGATGATGATCCCGCCCCTGGCCAAGGTGGACTACGCGAAGCTGCCCGCCGTGTTCCGGCACAAGCGGGTGCTCGCCACCGGCCTGTTCATGAGCTGGATCGTGGGTCCTGCGCTGATGTTCGCACTGGCCCTGCTCTTCCTCGGGAACGCGCCAGCGTACTTCAGCGGCGTGATGCTCATCGCCCTGGCGCCCTGCATCGCCATGGTGCTGGTGTGGAACGACCTGGCCCAGGGCGACCGCGAACTGGCCGCCGGGCTCGTGGCGCTGAACAGCATCCTCCAGATCCTCTTCTACAGCAGCTATGCCTGGCTGTACGTCACCGTGCTACCCCCGCTCTTCGGGGTGGAAGGCTACACGGTGGACGTGACCATCGGCGAGATCACGCGCACCGTGCTCATCTACCTCGGCATCCCCTTCGCCACCGGCTTCCTGCTGCGCGCGGTGCTGGCCCGCTGGAAGGGCGAGGAGTGGTACATGAAGCGCTTCATCCCGGCCATCGCACCCATCACGCTCGTGGCGCTGCTCTTCACCATCGTGGTGATGTTCGCGCTGAAGGGTCAGGTGTTGGTGGAGATCCCGCTGGACGTGCTGCGCGTGGCCCTGCCGCTCACGCTCTTCTTCCTGCTCATGTTCCTGGGCACCTTCTTCTTGGTGAAGCGCCTCGGCGGCACGTACCAGGAGACCACGACCCTCGCCTTCACCGCCGGCAGCAACAACTTCGAGCTGGGCATCGCGGTGGCCATCGCCGTGTTCGGCCTGGGAAGCGGACAGGCCTTCGCAGCCGTGGTGGGCCCGCTGATCGAGGTGCCCGTGCTCATCGGCCTGGTGAACTTCGCCGTGAAACGCATGACCCACTTCAACCGCGCCTGATGGAACCCCGTACCGCCTCCCTGCTCGCTCTCTTCACCGAAGGCCGCACGCGTTTCACCAAGCTGCTCGACCAGCTCACCGCCGCCGACCTGCCCAAGAAGCTCACCCCCGCGCCCAACAGCATCGGCTTCCTGGTGCGGCACATCGGCGATGTGGAGCTGCTGTTCGCCAAGAACGTCTTCGGGCTGCCGGGGGTGCAGGTGCATGCGAGCACCGTGGCCAAGGGACACGATACCGGCGAATGGACCGACCTGGACGCGCTGAAGGCCTACGTGGCGGAGAGCGCGTACAAGCTGCGTCGCGCCATCGAGGCACAGTCCGATGCCGACTGGGATGTGGTGATCGAAACGAAGGAGTTCGGGCGGAAGACCAAGGCCGAGGCGCTCGGGCGCATCGTGACGCACACGGCCTACCATGCCGGGCAGATCGGGATGATCCTCAAGTACGGCGCTTGATCCCGAGGTGCGCCCATGGACACCTCCCACCTCCTCATCCCCGTGGCAGCACTGGCCGCGTCGCTGGTCACGCTGATCAGCGGCTTCGGTCTGGGCACCTTGCTATTGCCGGTGTTCGCGCTGTTCTTTCCACTGGAGGTGGCCATCGGGCTCACGGCGGTGGTGCACCTGCTCAACAACCTCTTCAAGCTGGGCCTGCTGTGGCGGGACATCCATTGGAGCACCGTGCTGCGCTTCGGCCTGCCGGGCATCGCGGGGGCCTACCTCGGCGCGCGGCTCATGCTGCTACTGGGCGCTCGTGATACGCTCTACCAAGGACTGGTCCATCCCGTGGACCCGCTCGACCTGGTCATCGCCGGGCTGATGCTCGTCTTCGGGCTCTTCGAGCTCTCGAAGACCCTCAACGCGCTCTCCCTGCCATCGCGCTGGATGGTGCCTGGCGGCTTCGCAAGTGGCTTCTTCGGTGGGCTCAGCGGGCACCAGGGCGCACTGCGCAGCCTCTTCCTGTTGCGCAGCGGTCTGGCCAAGGAGGCCTTCATCGCCAGTGGCGTCGCCATCGCCTGCCTGGTGGACCTCACCCGCCTGCCCACCTACGCCACCCAGGACCTGGTGGCGACCGCGCAGGAACAAGGCCCTCTGCTGCTGGCCAGCACGCTCGCGGCCTTCATCGGAGCCTGGTGGGGCAGAAAGCTCATCCCCAAGGTGACCATGCGCGGCGTGCAGCTCACCGTGGGCGTGTTGATCCTTGCAATTTCAGTGATGCTGGCCTCGGGTATAATCTAGACCAGTCCCGACCTCCGATGGAGTGCTTCTTCTTGCGCAATACGAACCAAACGGCACCGGCATTCGATGACCTGCCAACACCTCAAGTTCCGTGTGCGGTGGGTGTCCACGGCCAGCGCGGCTGCGCCCGGCTCGGGGAGCCTGTGCTGCGGGCCTGTGCGAGCCGGGCAGCAGCTTTGGCCGTGGTCGCCTTTTGGCTCCACCTTTTGGCGAAGCAAAAGGTGGAAAATGCATTGATCTGAATACGATGAGCACCTCCACCCCGTCGCCTTCGCAGCGCTTCGGCGCACCGCAGCTCGGCCTCCGCGCCAACTGGAAGCAGTTCACCCTGCTCGTCATCGTCAACGCCTTTGTGGGCGGCATGGTGGGCATCGAGCGCACCGTGCTGCCGCTGCTCGCCGAGCACGACTTCGGCATCGCCTCGCACGCCGCGGCGCTCAGCTTCATCATGGCCTTCGGCGTCAGCAAGGCGCTGGCGAACTACTTCACCGGCAGGCTTGCCGGGCGCTATGGCCGCAAGGCGCTGCTCATCACCGGCTGGACGCTCGCTTTACCTGTTCCATTCCTACTGATCTACGCCGATGCCTGGGCGTGGATCGTGGCGGCGAACATCCTGCTGGGCATCCACCAGGGCTTCGCGTGGAGCAGCACCGTGGTGATGAAGATGGACCTCGTAGGCGAGAAGGACCGCGGCCTGGCCATGGGCCTCAACGAGTTCGCCGGCTACCTCGCCGTGGGCGGCATGGCCTTCCTCACCGGCTACCTCGCCGCGCAGTACGGTCCGCGACCGGTGCCCTTCCAGGTGGGCATCGCGATCGCCGTCATCGGCCTGCTGATGACGGTGCTGTGGGTGAAGGACACGGTGCACCACGTGGCGGCCGAGAGCGCCACGAGCGCCATTCCCAAGCTGAAGCGCGTGTTCCTGGAGACCAGCCTCACGCATCGCACGCTCGGCCCCGTCACCCAGGCCGGGCTCGTGAACAACCTGAACGACGGCATGCTGTGGGGCCTGCTGCCCGTGCTGCTGCACAACGAAGGGCTCGGCCCCGAGCGCATCGGCCTCATCGCCGCGGTGTACCCGGCGGTGTGGGGCCTCGGCCAGCTCTTCACCGGCAAGCTCGCCGACCATGTCAACCGCCGCTCGTTGCTGATCATCGGCATGGTGCTGCAAGGGCTGGCCATCCTGCTCCTTCCCTTGGTGCATGCACAGGGCGCCTACATCGCGCTCAGCGCTGCATTGGGCCTGGGCACCGCGCTGGTGTACCCCACCTTCCTCGCCGTGCTCGCGGCGCACACGCATCCCCAGCAGCGCAGCGAGGCCGTGGGCGTGTTCCGCCTGTGGCGCGACCTGGGCTACGCCATCGGCGCGCTGCTCACCGGCCTCATCGCCGATCGCTTCGGCATCACGGCCTCCATCGGCGCCATCGGAGCGGTGACGGTGCTTAGTGGACTGGTCGTGTGGTCGCGGATGCCGAGCGAACGCGAGTGCCTGGAGCCGGAGGACCTGAAGCCGTTGCTGGGCCGGCCTGATGTCCGCGTGGTGGATGTGCGGAGCCCGGAGGAGTATGCCAGTGGCCACCTGCCCCAGGCCATCAACATCCCGCTCACCGAACTGCTGGAGCGCGCGCGCAGCTGGTCGCCCAAGGAGCGCATCATCACCGTGTGCGCCAAGGGCGGAGGAAGAAGTGCGCAGGCCGCGCAAGTGCTGCGGGACATGGGCTTCGGAAGGACGTGGTGGTTGTGCGGGGGAACGATGGGGTGGCGGTGATCCACCTACGGCGCTGCGTACCCAGCGGGGGCCTTCAACACCACGCTGTGCCGAGGATGCGCAGGACCGTTGTCCATTGCTGAGCGCCAGGTGCACGGGCCCATCTAACGCGCTGCCCGGGGGGGCTGCAAATTGGTCGGTCAGGACGACTATTTTCGAGGCAATCCATCCCTTCCCCATGCTCCGCGCCGCAACCCTTGCCCTTCTGCTGGCCTCGGCCACCATGCAGGCCCAGCAGATCGCCCTGGATTGGGCGACCCCGACCGCGCCGTCCATCACGCGCGTGAAGACCGCTCCCAGCGGTGGTTGTTTCTCCCTCGGCATCGGTGCCACTGGCGCCGTGCTGCAGCGGTTCAGCAGCGGTGGCGTGCTGTTGTGGACACGCACGCTGGGCGCGCCCGTCGTGTTCGTGCTCGACCTGGATGTGGACGGTGCGAACAACGCCTACATCCTCCTGTCCCTGGTCTCGGGCCAGCTGGACCTCGACCCCGGCCCCGGCACCACGCTGGTGAACCCTGGCAGGGTGTGCGCCAAGTACAACGGGAACGGCCAGCTGGAATGGGGGTTCAGCCTGGAGAACGTCACCAGCAACAGCGAGGACTACGCCGCCATCAGCGTGGACGACAGCGGCAACCTGTACGTCTGCGGCGATATGAACTCGGGAACGAGCGACTTCGACCCCGGGCCCGGCGTGAACAACCTGGTCGTACCGCCGAACTCCGGTGGCGCCTTCATCGCCCGCTATCGCGCTGACGGCACCCTGGCCTTCGCGAACCTGCGCACCTGGCCCGGCGGGAACGGCACCTGCTACGACATCGCCGTGATGCCCAATGGCAGCGCGTTCTACGTGGTGCAGACCCTGGACGATGGCGGACCGCTGGGCTCGCAGGTGGATGTGGACCCTGGCCCCGGCGTGTACAACGTCTTCACCGACTCCAAGCATGTGCTGCGCTACGACAGCCTCTTCAACTTCCAGGGGCACGCCTACGTTACCAACGGCGACCTGCGCATGCGCGCGGCCGATGATGGGGCGCTGTACATGCTGGCGGGGCCCCAGGCCGGGTTCGGTGTGTTCGCAAGCAAGTTCGCCGGTGCCGGACCCGCGCTCACCCAGGTGTACAACACCACCCTGTCCAACATTGGCAACATGGTGCTGGGCGATGTGGCGCCCGACGGGCAGGGCGGCTTCCTGGGCATGTACACGGCCTCCTGCCAGAACGACCGCGTGTACTTCTTCAAAATGAACGTGAGCGGACTCCCCGACTTCAACGGGCTGCCTCTCACCACGTCCAGCACCGATTGTTCGCTGCCCCGGGCCAAGGGGTTCGATCTGGACGGAAGCACGTTCTACATCGGCACGGTCAACCAGAACTATCCCATCGACTTCGATCCCGGCCCCGGCTTGCTGGAGCTGCCCACCAACAACGATGATGGTGTGGTGGCCCGCTTCGATTGGTGTGGTGGCGCCCCCTTCGACCCCATCGCCATCAACGCCGTTACGCAGCTCTGTGTGGGCGATACCGCCACCTTCGCCGTGGATGCCTTCGGCGATGCCGACGGTTACGCATGGACGGTATCCACCGGATGGGACCTGCTCGCGGGCCAGGGCACGGACACGATAACGGTGGCGTTGAACGGGCAGGTGCAAGGCCTGGTGCAGGTGGCGGCCACCAACAGCTGTGGCACCAGCGGCACCGTGAGCGCACCGCTCACAGCCGGCAGCGCCGAGGTCAACGCCGGGCCCGATGTCGTCATCTGCATCGGCGCGACCACCCTCTTGACCGCAACGTCCCCTGCGGCCGATGGTCACCTCTGGACCCCCGGCAACGCTACCACGTCCTTCTTCGAGGTGGCACCCACTGTTACCACGCTCTACACGGTGACCGTGGAGAACGATGGCTGCTTGGCCAACGATGAGGTGCTGGTGACCGTGGACCCTTGCCTTGCGATCGGTGAGCAGGCCGGGACCGGCGTAGCGCTGTGGCCCGTGCCGGTGGAGGCCGGAACGCCACTGCGCGTGAGCGGACTACCTGCCAACGCCGCTGTGCAAGTACTGACCGCCGACGGCCGCCTCTGTCCAGTGGGCCGCACCGCCGTGGCGGATGCCCTGCTGCTCGATACCCGGGATCTCGCGACCGGAAGCTATGTGCTGCGCGCCCCCGACGGTCGCAGCTGGCCCTTCTTGGTGGTACGCTGAAGGGCGCGGAAGGACCGCGTCGTGCGCTGCAACTGCTCTGCGGACTGCCGTTCAGCCGCACACCTT
>Ga0315900_10012970_pt1 | contig 10179 bp, 8 predicted proteins | sample LakEriMetagenome_FD_203521 | JGI IMG/M metagenome (GOLD analysis project Ga0315900, IMG submission 203521) | Freshwater fungal communities from buoy surface, Lake Erie, Ohio, United States - Buoy 12 MA114 | ecosystem: Environmental > Aquatic > Freshwater > Lake > Lake biofilm | place: USA: Lake...
GTCACCGCGTCGCGCGTGCGTGTTGCATGCGCCGTCGCGGGCCAGGCGCCGCGCTCGTCGAGCGCCCGGTTGTCCGCCTCTCGCTGCATCAGGAAGGCGCGACGCAACTCCGCGAGCATCGAACTGTTGAAGTAGGTACAGACATCGGTGCCCAGGGAGGGCAGCCCGCCGGCCCGGCTGACCCGGCCCGGCACCGCGAGGCGCTCGCTGTTGAGCATCTCGGCGAGGCAGGTGGCGGTGAAGCTGCAGCCGTGGTCGACCAGCATCGCCAGTTCCTCGTCGCCCAGCCCGTTGCCGTGCGCGATGTTGTGGTCGGGCCCGAGCAGGCCCTCCTTCGCGAGACGCCAGTAGCCATCCTCGACGCGCCGGCGGCCCGGGCGTCCCCAGGTGTGCGCCGAGTGCAGCAGGCCGTACTCGCGCGCGAGCCGCACTTCGTCGCGGGCCACCTCCCAGGTGGCGAGGTCCGGACCGAGGGTAGCCATCGCCAGCGTGATGCGCCCCTGGTCGTCGGCGAGGCGGCCGCGGCGCAGGCGGGCGATGTCCTCGCGCGGATAGGGCACTTCCCAGTAGGGCGGCACCCGTCCGCCCGCATCCGGCGGCGGCTTGCTGGTGCCGCGGGCGAACACCGCGCGCAGCCCGGTGGCCGCGATGCCCTCGATCGCCGCGTCGGTCATCTCGGCGTCGCGCAGCACGTGGCACCAGTCGAGCACGGTCGTGGTGCCGGAGTTGATCTGGTTGAGCGCGCCCATCAGGTTCGCGACGTGCACGTCGGCCGCCTCGTAGCGCAGGGCGAGGTTGCGGTGCACGTGCCCGTGGTAGTCGCGGTGGCTGATCCAGTCGGCGCCCAGACCGCGCAGCGGGAACTCCCACAGGTGGATATGCGCATTCACGAACCCGGGCATCACGAGCCGCCCGGCCGCCTCCACGCACTCCGCCTGCGGGCTTGCAGCCTCGACGCGGCCGACCGCGACGAGGCGTCCGTCCTCGACCAGCAGGTCGCCGCACTCGATATCGCCCAGGTACGGGTCGAGCGTGAGCAACTGGGCGTTGCGGATCAGCGTCTGGCCCATGGGTCTCCTCCGCCGGGTCCGCTGCCGCGGGCCCGCGCCGGCACGGCAGCCGGCCGCCTGGTGGGGTCATCGGACGCCGGGAAGCATGCCAGCGCCCCGGGTCCCGACCTCGTACACTGCCTTCATTCGAGACGATACCCGAGCCGGCGCGGTCGTGCCCGCCGGCGGCACAGCAAGGAGAACACGATGGGTCGTACCGTCCATTGCGTGAAGCTCGGCCAGGAGGCCGAGGGCCTGGACTTCCCGCCCTACCCCGGCGCGCTGGGCCAGCGCATCTTCGAGCAGGTCTCGCGCGAGGCCTGGCAGGCCTGGCTCGAGCACCAGAAGCGACTGGTCAACGAGAACCGGCTGAATCTCGCGGACGTGCGTGCGCGGCGCTACCTGGCCGAGCAGATGGAGCGCCACTTCTTCGGCGGCGGGGCGGACGAGGCGCAGGGTTATGTGCCGCCGTCCAGCCGCTGACAGTCCTTAACGTGACTGCAACCTGCGCGAGCTAAAGTGGGCATGACCTGAAACCCTCGCGAAGCCGGGCGGTTGGCCGTGGCGGGGCACGCCTGCCGGGTCTCCCCTCCCGCTGCCTCGCCCCGGAGTGAGCCTGCGCGTGTCCGTCGCACCGAAGAAGAAGCGCGTGTCCTCGCCCGAGCGGTTCCTCAACCGCGAACTGGGCCTGCTCGCCTTCAACAGCCGCGTGCTCGAGGAGGCCGAGAACCCGCGCAACCCGCTGCTCGAGCGCCTGCGCTTCCTGTGCATCGTCTCGAGCAACCTCGACGAGTTCTTCGAGATCCGCGTCGGCGGCCTGAAGGAGCAGGTCACCGGCGGGGGGCCGTCGACCGAACCGGACGCGATGCCGCCCCGGCAGGTGCTGCGCGAGGTCTCCGAACGGGCCCACGCGCTCGTCGCGCGCCAGTACCAGCTGCTCAATGCCGAACTGCTGCCGCGCATGGCACACGAGGGCATCCGCTTCCTGAGGCGCACCGAGTGGACGCGCGCCCAGCAGGCCTGGATCCGCGACTACTTCTTCCGGGAAGTGATGCCGGTGCTCACGCCCATCGGCCTGGATCCTGCGCACCCCTTCCCCCGCGTCCTCAACAAGTCGCTCAACTTCGCGGTCGAACTGGAGGGCAAGGACGCCTTCGGTCGCCGCTCGGGTACCGCGATCGTCCAGGCGCCGCGCGTGCTGCCCCGGGTGGTACCGTTGCCGGCGGGCATCGCCGGCTGCGCGCATGGCTTCGTTTTCCTGTCGGCCATCCTGCACGCGCACATGGGCGAGCTGTTCGACGGCATGCAGGTGCTGGGCTCCTACCAGTTCCGCGTCACCCGCAACAGCGACCTGTTCGTCGACGAGGAAGAGGTGAAGGACCTGCGCAGCGCGCTGCAGGGCGAACTGCCCCAGCGTCATTTCGGCAACGCGGTGCGGCTGGAGGTGGCCGACAACTGCTCCGAGCCGATGGTCCGCTTCCTGCTGCAGCAGTTCGGGCTGGACGAGGCAGACCTGTACCGCGTGCCCGGTCCGGTCAACCTGGTGCGCCTGATGCAGGTGCCCTCGTGGGTCGACCGTCCCGACCTGGTGTTCCCGGCCTTCACGCCCGGGGTGCCGACGCAGCTGAGCCGCCGCGGCGACATCTTCGAAGCCATCCGTCGTGGCGACATCCTGCTGCACCACCCGTACCAGTCGTTCCAGCCGGTCGTGAACTACATCCAGCAGGCGGCGGCGGATCCGCAGGTGGTCGCGATCAAGCAGACGGTGTATCGCACCGGCAACGAGTCGGTACTGATGGACACGCTGATCGCGGCTGCGCGCAGCGGCAAGGAAGTGACCGTGGTCGTCGAGCTGCTCGCCCGCTTCGACGAGGAAGCCAACATCGGCTGGGCCTCCCGCCTCGAGCAGGCCGGCGCGCACGTGGTCTACGGCGTGGTGGCTCACAAGACGCACGCCAAGATGGCGCTGGTGGTGCGCCGCGAGGACGGGCAGCTGAGGCGCTACGCGCACGTGTCCACCGGCAACTACCATGTCCGCACCGCCGGCCTCTACACCGACGTCGGGCTGTTCACCTGCGACGAGAAGATCTGCTCGGACGTGAACGAGACCTTCAAGCAGCTGACCGGGCTGGGTCGCGCCGGGCGCCTGCACCACCTGTGGCAGGCACCCTTCACGCTGCACGCGGGCATCCTCGCGGCCATCAACGCCGAGGCGCGGGAGGCGCGGGCAGGCCGGCCCGCCCGCATCATCGCGAAGATGAACTCCCTGCTCGAGCCGCGCACCATCGAGGCCCTGTACCGCGCCTCGCAGGCCGGGGTCCGCATCGATCTCGTCGTGCGTGGCGTATGCGCGCTGCGGCCCCAGGTGCCCGGCCTGTCGGACAACATCCGCGTGCGCTCCATCCTCGGGCGATTCCTCGAGCACTCGCGCGTGTTCCACTTCCACGCGGCCGGCGCCGAGAAGGTCTACCTCTCCAGTGCCGACTGGATGGGTCGCAATTTCTTCCGGCGGGTGGAGATCTGCGTGCCGGTGCTCGACGCGAAACTGCGCAAGCGCATCGTCGCCGAAGTGCTGCGCCCCTGCCTGCGCGACAACACGCAGGCCTGGGAAATGGACGCGGACGGCGGCTATCGGCGCAGGCCGCGGGGCCGTGCCCGCGCGTACTCCGCGCAGCAGTGGCTGCTGGGCGAACTGGCCCAGGCCGCGCCCTCTCCCGACTAGGTCGCGCCCATGGGCACGGAGATCGAGCTGCGATTCACCCTCGACCCGGCCCGCGCCCGCGCGATCGGGCGTGACCCGCGGCTCACGGGGTCGCCGCTGCGGCATCGCCTGTCGAGCGTTTACTTCGACACGCCCGACCGGGCGCTGGCGCGCGAGCGTGTCGGCCTGAGGCTGCGTCGTGTCGCCGGCGCGTGGTTGCAGACGCTCAAGTCCGATGCCGCCACCGGGGCGGGCTACCGCCGGGGCGAGTGGGAAAGCCCGGTGGTGCGCCGGGCGATCGATTTCACGCTGCTGGCACGGACCCCGATGGCGGACTGGTTCGCGCGGCCCGACCATCGCGAGGCACTGGCGCCGGTGTTCGAGACCCGCGTGACGCGAGACGTCTGGATCGTGGCCCATTCGGGGGCCACCGTCGAGGTCGCCCTCGACCGCGGCCGGATCATCGCGGGCGAGCGTTCGGAAGCCCTGCTCGAACTCGAACTCGAACTGCGCGACGGCCCGGTCGATGCACTGTTCGATTTCGCGCTGGCGTTGAACCGCGACCACGCGCTCGCGCTCGAACCGCGCTCGAAGGCCGCGCGCGGTTTCGCCCTGCTCGAGGGCAGGGCGCCCGCCCCGGCGCGCGCGCGCCGGCCAGCGCTCGACCCCGCGGCCAGCACCGAGGAGGCGTTCGTGGCCATCGCCTGGAGCTGCCTTGCCCAGTTGCTGGCCAATGCTCACGGGGTCGGCATCGGCGACGACCCCGAGTACGTCCATCAGGCGCGCGTGGCGCTACGGCGGCTGCGAGCGGCGCTGGCCAGTTTCCGGCGGACCATCCCGCGCGAGGCGGCGGTGCAGGTGGCGTCGGGAGCGAAGCTCATCGCCGGGGCGCTCGGCGAGGAGCGCGACCTGGACGTATTCCTCCTCGAGACACTGCAGCCGCTGGCGGCGCAGGGCCACGGCGGGCGGCTCGCCGTGCTCGGGCCGGCGCTCGATGTCGCCCGCGCCCGTGCCCGTCGCCGCAGCGCCGAGGCGGTGTCCGCGCCGGCATTCACCCGTTACGTGCTGGAGGCATCCCGCTGGCTGGAGGCCTGTGCATGGCGCCCCGATCCGGCCGCGGGCGAACCCGCGGCAGCGCTGGCCGCGCGGCAGGTGCTGCCCGTGCGAAGGCATGCCGCGCGCGTGCTGGGCCGACGGCATCGGGCGCTGCGGGTCTCGCCGGTCGCGCCCTCGCAGCGCGGCACCGAGGATCGCCACGCGTTGCGCATCGCGCTGAAGAAGCTGCGCTATGCGGCCGATGCGTTCGCGCCGGTGTTTGCCAGGCGCGGCGAAGGCGCCGACTACCTCGACGCCCTCGCCGGCTTGCAGGAGGCGTTGGGCGATCTCAACGACATCGCCACCGGACGCCTGCTGGTCGAGCGCCTGCGCTCGGCGGGCGCGGACCCCGCGGCGATCGAGCCTGCGCTGGCCCTGGTCGAGGGCTGGCTCGCAGGCCGGGAGGTGGGAGACCTGCGTGTGGCCGATCGTGCCTGGGCGCGCTTCGCCTCGGCGAAACGTTTCTGGTGACCGGCGCGCGCCCGACGAGGCCCTGGGACCGGAAAGGGGAGCGGATGAACCTGATTCTGTGGCGGCACGCCGAGGCGGAGGAGGGGGCGGAGGCCGAAGACCTCGCGCGACCCCTGACCGCGAAAGGGCATCGCCAGGCCCATCGGATGGCCGAGTGGTTGCAGGCGCGGCTCCCGGACCGGTACAAGGTGATCGCCAGCCGGGCCCGGCGCTCGCGCGAGACTGCCCGCGCACTCGGCGAGCGGTTCCGTGTCGACGAGGCGATCGACCCCGGCGCGCAGCCCGAGGCGGTGCTGGCGGCGATCGGATGGCCGGAGGCCGCTGGCACCGTCGTGATCGTCGGGCATCAGCCGACACTCGGGCAGGTGGCCTCGCTGCTGCTCGCCGGCGAGGCGATGGACTGGTCGGTGCGCAAGGGCGCGCTGTGGTGGATCTCCCGGCGCGAGCGCGGCGGCAGCCGCGAAGTCGTGCTGCGCGCGGTCGTGGCACCCGACCTGCTCTGAGCCAGCGGGTCGCCCGTCCCCGGTTCGCGGCAAGCCACGTGCCGTCCGTCCGCGCCGCGTGCGCTCGCGGGCGGCGCGCCGTACCATGCCTGCGGATCGTGCAGGAGAAGGGGCATGTTCGAATCCGCCGAACTGGGGCACCGGATCCCCCGCGAGGTCTACCGTCGTCGCGAGCCGGCGCTGCGCGCCGAACTGCTCGAGGCGCAGCGCGAGCTCAAGGCGCAGGCGCGCTTTCCCGTGCTGATCGTCATCGGCGGCGTCGACGGGGCGGGCAAGGGCGAGACGGTCAACCTGCTCAACGCGTGGATGGATCCACGCCACATTCGCACGCACGCGTTTCCGGCGCCCTCGGACGAGGAGCGCGAGCGCCCCCGGATGTGGCGCTACTGGCGCGTGCTGCCCCCGCGCGGCACGCTGGGAATCCTGTTCGGCGCCTGGCATACCGATCCGATCGTCGAGCGGGCCGCGCGAACGCTCGATGGCGCCGGGTTCGAGCGGCGCATCGAGGAGGTGCTGCGCTTCGAGCAGATGCTGGTCGACGAAGGGGTGCTGCTGCTCAAGTACTGGTTCCACCTGTCGCGCCGCGACCAGAAGGCGCGGCTCGAGGCGCTGTCGGCGAATCGGCTCACCCGCTGGCGGGTCACGCGAGAGGACTGGGCGCGCTTCGAGCAGTACGACCGCTTCCGCAAGGTGTCGGGCGAATTCCTGCGTCGCACGTCGACCGCAGGTGCGCCCTGGCAGGTGGTCGAAGGCCTCGATCCGGCCTACCGCAGCCTCACCGTCGGCGAGTCGCTGCTCGCGGCCCTGCGCGACCGACTCTCGCGCCCCGATCCGGTCGCGCCGACGCGCGGCCCGGTACCCGTGCGTTCGATCGACCGCCGCAACCTGCTCGACGCGTTGCGGCTGCGCCAGCCGCTCGGGCGCGAGGACTACGCGGTCGAACTCGAGCGCTGGCAGGGGCGTCTCGCGCGGCTGTCGAGGGACGCGCGCCTGCGTCGCCACGCAGTGGTCGCGGTGTTCGAGGGTCACGATGCGGCGGGCAAGGGCGGCGCGATCCGGCGAGCGACGGCGGCACTCGATGCCCGCCAGTACGCGGTCGTTCCCGTGGCGGCTCCCACCGAGGAGGAGCGCGCGCAGCCCTATCTGTGGCGTTTCTGGCGGCATGTGCCGCGGCGCGGTCGCTTCACCCTGTTCGACCGGTCCTGGTACGGGCGCGTGCTGGTCGAGCGGGTCGAGGGCCTCTGCGCCGAATCCGACTGGCGGCGGGCCTACTCCGAGATCAACGACTTCGAGGCGGAACTCGCCGCCCACGGGGTGGTGGTCGTGAAGGTCTGGCTGGCGATCGGCCGCGACGAGCAACTGGTCCGCTTCCGCGAGCGCGAACGGGTACCCTTCAAGAACCACAAGATCACGCCCGAGGACTGGCGCAACCGGCGTCGCTGGTCGGCCTATGCGGACGCGGTGTGCGACATGGTCGACCGCACGTCCACCGACCTCGCGCCGTGGACGCTGGTCGAGGCGGACAACAAGCTCTACGCGCGGGTGAAGGTGCTGCGCACCCTGTGCGAGCGCATCGAATCGGCGATTGCCGCGGGCTGACTGCCGAGGCAATCGCCGATGCCGGGGTCGATCAGGCCAGCGCCGCGAGCGCAGCGGCGTAGTCGGGTTCCTGCTTGATCTCGGGCACGAGCTCGGCGTGCAGCACGCGATCGTCGGTGCCCAGCACCACCACGGCGCGAGCGGTCAGCCCGCGCAGGGGCCCGTCGGTGATGTCCACGCCGTAGTTCGCGTGGAAGTCGCGGTTGCGGAACGTCGACAGCGTCACCACGTCGTTGAGGCCTTCGGCGCCGCAGAAGCGACCCATCGCGAACGGGAGGTCGGCCGCGACCACCAGCACCACGGTATTGGCGAGGCCCGAAGCCTTCTCGTTGAACACGCGGGTGGACTTCTGGCAGGTGGGCGTGTCCAGGCTGGGGACGATGTTGAGCACCTTGCGCTTGCCGGCATAGTCGGCCAGCGAGACTTCCTTCAGGTCCTTGGCCGTCAGGCTGAAGGCGGGCGCGGCCGCGCCGACCTTCGGGAAGCTGCCGGCGACGGTGATCGGGTTTCCGGCGAGGGTGACGCTGGACATGCAGGTTCTCCTTGGGAGGGGTTCGAGCGATGGCGCGCAGCCTGTGATCCGCAGGCCTCCCGCAGCGCGCGAGCGCGGGCGGCCCGGGTGAGGTTCAGGGAGTGAGCAGCTGGCGGTAGGCGGCGGCATCCAGGGGGGCGGCCTCGCCGGCGTGCGGCTCGATGCGCACCAGCCAGGTCGACCACGGGTCGTCGTTCAGCGACCCGGGTGCGTCGCGCAGCGCGGGGTTGACCTCCCGCACCACGCCGCCTAGCGGCGCGTGCACGTCGGAGGCGGTCTTGACGGACTCCACGACCATGAACGGTTGGCCGGCGACCAGGGTCTTGCCGGGGTCGGGCAGGTCGACGAAGACCACGTCGCCCAGGGCGGTCTGCGCGTAGGCGGTGATGCCGATCTCCACCCGGCCGTCGGCCAGGGTTCTCGCCCACTGGTGGGTGGGTGCGTAGCGACGGTCATCGGGCGGCGTGTCGTTCACGGGCGGGCTCCGGCGGTGGCGGCGTCACGCGGCCGCGGGCGTGGCGGGGTCGCGTGGGACGCGCCCGGCGAGCCCGAAGGCCTGCTCCATCCAGGCTGCGGCGGCCAGCAGCCGGTGCTCCGATCGGGGCGGGCCGACCAGCTGCAGCCCGATCGGCAGCCCTGCCGCGGTGAGGCCGCAGGGTAGCACCAGCGCCGGACAGGCGGTGACGGTGATCGCGTAGGTGGGGATCATCCAGTGGTAGTAGCTGTCGAAGGCGAACGTGCCCAGCCGGTCGAGCCGGGTCAGGTCCGCCGGGAACGGCGGCACCAGCGTGGCGGGGCACAGCAGCAGGTCGTGATCGTCGAAGAACGCCAGCACGCGTCGTGCGAGTTCGGCCTGCGCGATCTCCGCGTCGACCACCTCCCGCACCGATCGCGCGAGGCCCTGCTCGACGTTCCAGACGACCGGCGCGGTCATGCGATCGCGCGCCCGGTCGAGCGTGTCGGCGAGGCGCCCCACGTAGATGTGGCTGCGCAGCACGGAGAACACGGCGTGTGCGTCGGAGAGGTCCGGACAAGCTTCCTCGACCCGCACGGCGGGCGATTCGAGCATGCCGGCAGCGGTGCGCACTGCCCGGGCGATCTCGGGGTCGATCGCGGGGAAGATGCCCAGGTCGGGGCTGAAGGCGATGCGGGTCGGCAGGCGGGGACTGGCCGCCGCGGCGCTGTAGGGCTGCGCGGGCGCGGGCCGGGACAGCGGATCGCCCGGGTGCTCGCCCGCCTCGCAGTCGAGCATCAGCGCGAGATCGGCCACGGTGCGCGCCATCGGCCCCTCCACCGAAAGCGGCGAGTACGGCTGGCGCTGCAGCCGCGCGACCGTGCCCGGGGTGGGGCGCAGGCCCACGGTGCCGCAGAAGGCCGACGGGATGCGGATGCTGCCGGCGAAGTCGTTGCCGGTGGCGAGCCATACCTCCCCGGCGGCCAGCGCCGAGGCGGACCCGCCGGATGATCCGCCGCAGGTGAGCCGGGTGTCCCACGGATTGGTGGTGGTGCCGAAGACGTCGTTCGAGGTGGTGCCGCCGGCGGCGAACTCGGGCAGGTTGGACTTGGCCACGACGATCGCCCCGGCCGACTCCAGGCGGTCGACGATCAGGTCGTTGCGAGTGGAGATGCGATCGGCGTACACCCGCGAGCCCATCGTGCACCGCACGCCGGCGACTTCGTTGTTGTCCTTGACCGCCACGGGCAGGCCGTGCAGCCAGTGATCCGGGCGCTGCGCGGAACCGCGGGTGTTCATCAGCCGGCGCGCGTGGTCCCGGGCCCGGTCCGCGCAGACGGTGGGCAGGGCATTGAGGGCTTTGTCGACGGCCGCGATGCGCGCGAGGGAAGCCTCCACCGCCTCCAGCGGCGATACCTTCCCGCGCCGCAGGAGATCGACGACGGCGCAGGCGGACAGGCGGGTCAGGTCGGTCATCGGTCGAAAGGGCAGCGGGACGGGTGGGGTGCGGCGAGTCGCGAACGGACGGGCGGAGCGTCGACGGCGCGCGGGCTTGCGCGGGGCCCCGATTGTCGCACCCCCGCCGCTTCCCGCGCAGCGGTCGTCGCGCTGGCGGACGACGCGGCAGGGTCCAGACGGTATACTCCGAAGCTGACTCGCAAGCCCCGGCACCGACGCCCCGGCATCGCGGGCCGCCCCTGGCGGCCCGGGCGCCGCGGCCCGCCGCAGCTTCCCCCGCCGGCGATCCGGGCCGGCCAGGGTCACGCCATGGAGAA
>Ga0315900_10012971_pt1 | contig 10179 bp, 11 predicted proteins | sample LakEriMetagenome_FD_203521 | JGI IMG/M metagenome (GOLD analysis project Ga0315900, IMG submission 203521) | Freshwater fungal communities from buoy surface, Lake Erie, Ohio, United States - Buoy 12 MA114 | ecosystem: Environmental > Aquatic > Freshwater > Lake > Lake biofilm | place: USA: Lake...
TCAAAGCCCCCACACTTTGGGAAGCAGTGGGGGTCTCTTGATCGGCTATAACGCCCATATCCAGTAACACATCGGTTATCAGGTTGAGGGCTGTGTAAGCCATGTTTTACCTGTCGTAAGATGGGTTGATGTAAAGCGGATTGCTTACGTCAAGTTTAATACGCCGCTGGTATTCTGTTTCGGAGATGGCGGTTGTTGCCACCACCTCCGTTTCTAAAACCTCAGCGACTTCTTTTCCTTCAAGAACGTAGTCTTTTGGTCTGCGTCCCATGGCTAAATCAGCTTATAGCTATAGATTGAAGTGTCTGAAGCAGTGCCTGAAATTGTAAAGCCTGTTCCGTTGGTGCGGGTTTTTACTGATGGAAGAGCACCAACGGTACCCCCAACAGTAACTAGGGTAACAATAATACTGTGCCCAGAAGTCAATCTAGGCTCAACCACGGTTACGCTTGTTGCACCGTTAGCGGTAAACGTACCGCTAACGCCACTGCCATCAGGCATCGAGTTAAGGTTTTCCCGCAAAAGGGAAGTTACGTTTGTAGATGTAGCAACGGCCATATTAAATACTCCTTTAAATTTGTGATTAACCTCGAATTAGACACCACCTAGGACACGGCAAGCAATTTGTGGGTACGTTTCAAGCCATGCGTAGAGCACGTCAAAACGAACCATGTGCTGATTTGTTTTTCCGTCAATAAACTCTTTCATGGAGATAGACAGTCCGCTTGTTTTATCGCTAACAACCGTTTGTTTAACGCCCAAATCGCCTGGGATTTTTGCGATAGGAACAACCGCCAGAGTGAAGGCGTTTTTCTGGTACAAAAGCGACTGGATAGAAGTTGTATTAGAAGCTCCTGAAGTAACAGTAATCGCTGAGTTGTCAGCAAAAGTATTACCGCCGCTAGCGTTAATGACGTTTTGCAGTGGACCTGAAAGGATAATCCCATCTTCACCAATAGTGATGGTGGAGTTACCAGAACCGTCCGTAACCGTTTTGGCAGCTACAACGAAGTTTTTCAAACGGCCAGTAGACCTCTTAGTCTGAAGGTTGCGGTTAAAGCAACCAGCAATCGTAAAGGTATCACCTACGTTTAACGATGTCGTGGTCGGAGTCCAACCATCAGTCACAATGGTGTTACCAGCGACCAACACACCGTTCGTCAGGGGCGTACCGCCGTAAACACCTGAAGTAAACGTATTTGCCACTTGAGAATCATAAAGTTCAAAGCCGTAACCATTGCCCAATAGACCTTCAGCGTATGCGTCATTTACAGTGGTCACTGGATTGAAATAGTTTTTCACCCCGGTTGCAAAACTGGCGTTTTGAAAACTATTAAGCAGCCCGAAACGTCCGCGCTTGCCAATTGTTCCGCCGTTAGAGGTGATTAGTGCTCCAGCAGTAGAAAGCACACTAGGATCAGTGATTGTAGTTCCTGGAGTTCCGACCACGTTTGCAACTTTTAAAGCAAGATCAAACCCATCAGCTTCAATTTTAGCGGCCAAAGCAGAGGCTGCACCATCAAGAACTCCGTCAATCTTGCCGCGTTGCAACGCATCATGCGAAATTTGTAAGTCAAGTTGGCTTGCAGAAACATCAACCCCAAACATATTTAAGCTGGTGCTTATTGCAGGGATGACTACGTTTTGCACTTCCATAATTTCGCCGGTGCGAATGTTAAATTGAGGCGGCTTTTGGATGTTGATAATCCCGCCATGCTTTTTTTGGGAATCGGCTAAATCCGCTTGAAAATCTCTGTTGACGTTTGATTGCATGGCCATCATGTTATCTAAGCGGGTCAACATACGTTTGGCGACGTGTGTATTAATTGGGGCTACGTTTGGCACGAAATGGCCTCCTTGGTAGGGGTTAGCTACCAAGGGGCTCCAAGGTAGCAGTTACTTCCGAATTCCTGTTAAAATCTTGTATTGATTTAAAGGCATGTCTTCTATTTCCTGCTGTGAATAAGAACTTACGTCCCTATTGGCAACTGTCACACCCGGCGGCGTAATAGGAGGTTCAGCCTTCGTAATTTTTGGTTTTTCCTGCTGCTCACCGCCCTTTTTGATAAAAGCCTCAATGGTCTTTATCGCTTTGGGCAAAGCTTCAGGAGGCATCCCGCGTAAAAACATCAAGTCTTGCGCACAATTTGCGAGGTGGTAACTAACATCTGCTCCAGCGGGAGAAGCAAGAATTGCTTTGTAAATCTCCGGCGTGACCAATTTGCTTTTTACCAACGCATCCATTTTTTCATCAAGATCAGGCTTTTCTTCTCTTAAAACTTCAAATCTCTCGGCAAGAGATTCTTCCTGTTTTTTCAAAGAAAGCTCAGAAGTCCGTTTTTCAAATATTTCCCCGGCTTTCCATTCGGCAAGCGCGGCTGTATATTCTAAAACGTCCTCATAATCTTCGACTTTTGGTGCTTTTGATGTGTCCTTAGCCTTCGGTGCATCCGAAACAGGAGCGTTTTTTTGCTCCAACATCCTAACTCGCTCAGCCAAGGCGGCGTTTTCACGAAGGAGGCGTTCTTTTTCGGCTTTACGTTGGGCTGTGCGGGGGTTAATCGATTTCTGCTCGGTCGGTTCCTCATCGGGTTCCGCATCCGGCTTTGAAACCTCAGTAGCTTCAACCTTCGTAGGTTCAACCTTTTCAGGTTCGGCCTGCTCGGTGGCTATATTGGTCTCAACGGTGAATCGATCTTCAACAGAGGGAGCCGCTGTTGCGGTAGCATCTGTGTTGTTTTCCATATACATTCCTTTTAGCTTGATTGCAAGGGTTTAATTTATCAGGCGCATTAAGAGCAACATTACTTCGTTATCGTCGTTTATTACTCTTAATTTTTGTTGCTGCAACTTATCAATGAGTTGCATCAATTCATTCTGCTGAGTAAGTAAACCAAGAAGCTCAACCTGCATGGCTTCGTCGGCTAAATCGCGTGCGCGTTTAACTTCAAGAGTTTGAATTTTGTTTTCGGTTGTTTTAAGCTTTAATTGTGCCTCTTCAAATTCACGCTCAATTTTACGCCGTTCTATCAATTCATAGGTAGTTGGCTGGTATTCTCTGCGCGCACCGCCATTAGGAGCAAGTGTTTGTCCGCCGCTTGTTCCTGTTACTAGGCCAGTTAATCCAAATAAACCAGAAGCCACAGCATTTGCTGGCCCAGCCCCAATGGCTGTACCATCAAGAGGAAAATTCCCATTGGCGGCACCATTTATTGGTACTGTTCCTATAGAATCCCCAGTTAAAGGAAATGTGCCAGATGCTGTGCCATTAGTTGTTGCTGTACCGACAGTGCCTGTAGAGGAACCTGAAAGCGGGAAATCACCACTAGAAACACCATTAATTATGACTGTTCCTGTAGAGCTACCTGAAAGCGGAAAAGTCCCAGAAGCAACGCCGTTAGTGGTTGCGGTGCCAACAACACCCGTAGAAGAACCTGAAAGCGGAAAATCTCCTGAAGAAACCCCATTAATAATAATCGTTCCAGATGAACTTCCAGTCAGCGAGAAAGTACCTGAAGCAATGCCATTAATTATGACCGTGCCTGTTGAGTCTCCAGTTAATGGGAAACTACCTGATGCAACGCCATTTATGGCCCCAGAAAGACTTGCAATTCTAGGAACCCTAACCCTTAACATAATCAGTCACCAATCAAAGGTGGGCGGTTTGCAAATGGATGCGTGCCAATCAAGCGGCTTTGAGTACCATCATCCCAAGCAATAACGCCTTCCATTAACGCGGACTCAAAATCTGCCAGTACCTGATTGCAGGCGACGACATGGCGAAATCCACCTATCCATGCCTGTGGTGCGTTGTCGCCGCCACCCACCCGCGTGGCTTGCGACCGACCAAGTGCAGCGCGGCTTTGAATCACGGAAGCTGGCAGCGGCAGAACGGTTTGACTGGCTCCAAAACCGTTTTTGCTCGGAAACGGGTCGCCCGTGTTGTAGAACGTTCGACCAGAGATGAGCGCTTGCCACCCCGCCGTGGCGGATATGCCTTGCAGGCGAAATGCGCCAAAAACCGCCGCGCCACTGATCGCGTAGCTGTTTTGGTCAAAGGTGGTGTCAATTCCGTCCTTATAATAGCATGATACAAAATAATGAAAAACTGTGCGGGCAGCGGAATCTCCAAGGAACGAAAGCACGGAAGGGTTTGCCGTCATGCCGTAAGCTGGTCTACCGCCGAACATTTGGTCTGACGGAAAATAGGTCAGACGTGCAGTTGCCGTACCCTGCACTCCATTTCTGCCTTGTCCAGTTAAGTCCTCGGCACCCTCCACCAAGCTATTAGTGTCCAATGTTAAAAAATCAGCAGACCACCAAAAATGCAATTTTGAACGCAGCAGTTGCGCCAGCAATCTAGGCGTTAGTAGCCGCCTTTGCAACCGCGCCTCATCATAAGGATTTAGGCCGCGTGGCATTTAAACAATATCTTCGTTAAATGGCGTGACGTAAATTTCATTGCCGCTCGAAGCAAGCGAAACACCAGCGTTATTTACCAACGAAAACCTTAATGAAAAAGGGTACAATCGAACCATAGAGATGATATTGACTTTTGCACTAGCCCCGGAGGTTAAAGCTATGGTGTACAAATCCCCGCCAATTTTATCAGATACATCCGTCCCATCAGATTGCGTAATCCGCAAACTTACCGATCCACCGGTTGCAGGGGAGATACTGCCAAGTTTTAGAGTCACGGTGCCGTACAAGTCTTTGTTTGAGGAATTGTCGTAGGTAACGGTTGCACTTTCAGTGTTGTTGGCCAGAGAGTTAAAAGCCGTACTGGCAAAGTTACTCGAACGAGTTGAAGGAGTTTCCCATTTTGCTACACTCATGCTACGGCTCCTCTTGCAAGCCCCACTAACCGGGAATCAACGTAAATCTGATTGTAGGTGGCCCATGATTGGTTAGCGTTGGTCATGGCAAGTAAATCATCTTTAGTTGTTGCATCAATGAGATTTGCAGACACCAAGGCGGTGAGTAAGGTTACAACAACATCGTACGATGCAGGCTTGTGCGTCTCAATGATAGTTGTGTAATTAAGGCTATCCCTTACTGTAATGCACAAACCTCGGAGCGATACGTCCGCAGCAGTATTTTCAGCTGTCAGAACAATTCCTGGCCAGTACTGTCTTTCTAGAAAGACTTGCCTAACATCCGTGGTCATCACCGGAACTTTCTTTGTCGGTAACGTCTCATCCACAGTATTTAGAATTGTCGCCACCTCCCAATCCGGAAGGCCAACAAACTGCGACTCAGCAACCTTGTCTATTAGGATTTGTGGCACGGTCATTATGCACCCCCTGCGGTAATTGTGAACTCAGTAATGTTTACTTGTTGAGCGGCAGTGATGCTCACGCTGTTTAGTGTCATATCGCCGCCGCCTCCTGTAGCGGTCACAGTGCCCTGAATGTGGCACGTTGCGCCTTGGCTGATGCGAAAATATCCGGCTGTGCCCGTTGCGTCTGCTGAAGCGTCCTGCCATGTCCCGCTAATGGTTTTGCTACCACCAGAAGCAGCGGTAAGCCAATCGCTAGGCAAGGTAATGGTTGCTAGAACCGTTCCCGTAGAAGCAGCGGCACAATTTGCCGGGACTGAACCACTGCGAATCTCCAAAGTCGGAGAGGTACTGATAGTTGTTTCTATCTGGTCAAGTGCAGCGTTTCGCGTTGCAGTGGAAAATTGGAAAGCCATAAAAACTCCTTATACGGTTCTGGTTGAAGCTTGTTCGATAAGCCCTGTTTGAGGATTTCTTTTAACGTCGATAACTTTTGGAGCTCGAATATCGTTGGACAATTGCACAATATTGGCTTGCATTTGTGAGAGCGATTCAATCAGTATCGCCATGTTTTGCCTTTGTTGTTCCGCCTCTGCGGCTTTTATTTGCGCTTCAGCTTGTTCTTGTTGCATCTTAACTTGCTTGTCCATCTTATAGCCTCGCAACGCATTTTCACCCAAGCCAGACATCAGCGTTTCTTCGTCCATTTCGCCAGTTGGTTTTGCTTCGGGCTGAAGTTGCTGTGCCAACATTGCTTGCGCGTCTTTGAGTTGTATTTCTAAATCTTTTTCACGGTTAGCAATTGTTAATTCGGCAATTTTCTGTTGCGCCGCTAATTTGTCATACTGAGCTTTTAGAGCATCTTGAACTTTTTGGCTTTGCCCGGTTTGCTTAGCAAGCTCAACTTCGTTTTGTTTGGCTACAATTTCTTGTTGAAGCTGCTGATTCTGCTGTTGAACTTCCTGCAACGCTTGGCCTATTTGTTGAATGATCTGCTGCGCTTGCTGTAGCTGTGCCTGTACCGCTGGGGGAACGCCCTGCATCTGCTCTTTTTGGCTTTCAGGGTCGCGCAACTCAGGCGGCAATCCACGCTCTACCGCATCGGCTGTCTTATCGGAGTTAGGCCAATCTTGACTACGGATAATCATTGGCAATGCTGGCAACATCGCTTGTGGCGCGGCCTGGAATAATGCGAGTTGTGATTCACGAGCCTCTTCACGCTTGGTGGTGAAACTTGGTCCAGTAGTTATAGCAACGCCCATCTCGCCCTTGGTCATGTCGTACTCAATGACCTTTCCTGTCTTAGGGTCTTTGTATTTCTGGTTAATCTTAACAACGCGGGTTTTCTTGTCCTCGCTCATTACCTGAATTTCGCGGGTGCTGTCGTATATCTTCTTGCTCAAATCTTGAAAGATGATTCCCCCGTAAAGCAAGGCTCGGCGAAAGGTGTCGGCATAGTTTGAGGTTGAAACATCACCTTCGCGCTGGCGGGCAAGAATGGCTTTTCCGGATTTCTCATTGCTTTGCTGGCCTAGTGATGCCGGGTAAATCCCGCTAGTACCGTAGAAATTCTGTTCCGCCATCTGGATAAGCGCAACAGCCGATGACAAATCCGCACCGTTTTGTAATCTTTGCGGCGGGGCAATAGGCAAGCCGTTTTCGTCAATGTCGTTATAAGGCAAATAAGCGTAATTTTTCCTGTTTACGGTATCGTAGTATTTTTCAAGTTGTTTAACACCACGCAAAGGCACAATAAACGGAGAAATAGGCGCAGACTCAGCAAGTTCAATGGCTGTGTTTGTGGCGTAATTGAACAACACTTGTGTTGAAATCATATCCTCATAAATACCCGTGAGGTACGTTTTACCGTTCACAACGGTTTTATTGCCCTCAACAAAGCAATACGGGATGTGTGAGCCTTGCCACTTGCGCCCTTCTAACTTTTCCTTTGCCGTGCATTTGTAGTACATCACACGGGGTTTTTTAATAACGCGCTCGTTGTAGTTCTGAACATCTTTAGGTTTCTCGGTAACTTTCTCGCCTGTTTCTTTGTTGAACCAAACGGTTTCTTTATCGTATTCCATGCGCCAATAGTGACCGACACGCACCAAATTCTCGCCCATTGTCGCCCATGATGGGTACTCACTGCCAACGGATTGCAATTCGTCCCTAGCGTATTCTCTGTTTTCCCTACGGTTAAACTCCGTGAGGGGTAAATCTTCAACCTCAATCAGGAACCGCCTGTCGCTACGGTCTTGCTTACGGCATGCAGGATCGTCGTACACCTGAAACGTGTTGGGTATCTCACGAATGTAGATATTTTGGTCATTGCTCTCGTCGTTGTCGTAATCCGTAGCAAAGGCAAAGTAACCCCAACCCATGTTGACCTGACTAGCAATAGCCATCTTGTACGCCGTTTGAGCGCAACCCTGCGATTGCACCTCGCGTACCATGTCTTCTAGGATTTCTGCCTTTTCAACGTCGGCATCGGTCTTGGGGATGTATTTAATTTGCGGAACGTTTTGCCACTGGTCGTTGATGACTTGACGGCCAAACTTAGGAAGCTGGTTAAACGAATAAGACGGGCGGCTGCCGCGTGCAGTAATTTCTTGCGGGTTAAATTGTTTGGCACCGGGGCGGGTAAAATCTAAAATGAACAGAGCACGGGTGCGGTTGTCAGCCTCAGCTTCTGATGAGAGCTTGAAATCATCAAGCATGGACTGCACGATTGTATCTCTATCCACGCTCAAACCCTTTGGTACGATGTGGCGGCATAATAGCCCGGCGGAACAATCTTTGCAATAGCATCTTCTTTGTGCTTCATTTGTTGTATCGCAAAAGTCCTAAAAGCATCAGCACCATGTGAAGCCTCATCATGCGCGTGTTCGTTCATCCACATAGCGTTGATGCGATCCCATTTGCGTCTGTAGCTGTCGAGACGGTTGATGAGCAAAGCGCACTTGGTTTCATCAATCCAGACTTGTGTTAGCATCGGGCGGCAGTAGTTCATCACGTCGTGGTGCACGCTCTTGGTGACAGGGATGACTTTGATGGGGCTAATCCCCGCACGTTGAGCCATCGTACGCGATGTTAGAATCTCGCCTTGTGTCACTTGATTCATGTTCCCATCATGCGGCCACCAGTGCGTGCCGTAGTTGTAGCCGCGTTCCTTCAGGATGATGGCGTAAGAATCCCATGCGACGTTTGTCTTTTCCTCATAATCGATGAAGTGCTTGCGGCCTCGAATCTCCTGAAAGAAGATAATGGAGCTTTGATCCCGTGTCTTACCCAAGTCCCAATAAGTGTGAACAGGGCAACTACGATCATAGGGCACAAAGGTTATCTGTCCGGATTTACGCAGCTCGGCCATTTCTTTTGCGTAGTATGCGCCTTCCATTGATCCTTCAAAAGCCTCATCAGGCGTTGACGGATATTCCCGCCGCATGTCATCGCCCATGATGCGCTCTTTAATCGCGTACCAAGCCTTTTGATTGGGTGTAAGGCTAAAGTTTGAGAGATACGCCTCGGTTTCTTTCGGGATGACAGCAAGCGCGGTTTCTTCATCGCTCAGGCGATACTCGGGGTTTTTAAACCATGCAAAGAAGTGAAACTTAGGCTCAAGACGGCTAAGCGTTTTACCTGAATTTTTAAGGTTGATTGCCTGTTGGCACAAATCATAGAACTCGCCAGCCTTGCCCTCGGCTGTTGACTCAACAAATATCTGCTGGCCGATACCGACGGCATTAAGCGCACCCGTTTTAATCTCTCGCGCCTTTTCAGGAGTAGTCGCAGATACTTTCCCATATTCGGACACAAGCAGCTTTTGCAGCGTGTCACCACGGTGTGAGGTGCCGACTGATATGCCGCTACCATTGCTAAACTCAACCTGCTCTGCGGCATCTGTAACGAGCGTGGGGAGGCCAATCAATGGATTGTTTAGGATGTCTTTCGGGATGTTCTCATAAGCATATTTAATCATCTTCAGCTTTTTTTTCGCATCATCAATGCCGCTGTCGATAATCCCGCATTTATGATTGCTATTGAACAGACACGCATCAAGGAAGTAAATGCAGATGATGGTGGAGAATCCAAGCTGGCGGGCTTTGAGGATAACATTGAAATACCAGACGGTTGAAAGAAATTGCCGTTGTGCCCAATTAAATTTAAGCACCACCTTCTGACCGTTCTTATCGCGGATATGGTACAGATTGTTCAATCTCCATTCCTGATTGCCCAGGTATTCATCCCTCAATTTAACATAGGCTTCTTTCTCATCCATTTTACTGAGCTGTGATTTGAGGTAAGCCAACGGTGTTGCCCTCAATTTGATTCACAATTGCCGTCAATGATATCAATGGAGATTCAGGATCGCCCACAACCGTGTATTTATCGCTGTATTTTTTAGGAGCTTGCTTAGCGCATTTCCATTTGATTTCATCCAGCATGATCCTCGCTTGATCGGATGTAATTTTGCCCGCTTTAAGTTCTGCCATAAGTTGCTCAGAACCCTCAAAATGAGCGTCGGATCTAGATTCACGCGCGCGCATGTAGTTATGTTGAAGGTCTTTGTTTTTAAACAACCATGCGAAAAAAACCCTTGGATCAATATTGTGTTTTTCACAGGCTTTATGAACACCATCACCACAAGCTATTTCAAAGCATATGGCATCAGCCAATTCTTCAGTGTAAAGTGTTTTTGGCATAATAAATAATACCTTGGATTCATTTATATTGTCAACCTCAATCACAACACCTTGTTTCCACGCAATAATATTTTTTTAAAAAACCTATTGACAGGTGACTTAGTCACCGCTATACTGTTTTCATAGACGGCAATTAAGCCAACAGACGAAGGATAAACATCATGGCCTACATAAGCCAAGAGCGCAAAAAACAGATGC
>Ga0315900_10012973_pt1 | contig 10178 bp, 4 predicted proteins | sample LakEriMetagenome_FD_203521 | JGI IMG/M metagenome (GOLD analysis project Ga0315900, IMG submission 203521) | Freshwater fungal communities from buoy surface, Lake Erie, Ohio, United States - Buoy 12 MA114 | ecosystem: Environmental > Aquatic > Freshwater > Lake > Lake biofilm | place: USA: Lake...
AAGCAAGCCTTCCACCTGTTCTGCCAGCGTTTCCACCTCTACCCCATCGCGCCGCAGATCATGGTCAATGCGCGTGACATCTTCCAGCCGCCGCGCATGGGCACGAAAGCCCGCATAGATGCGCGCCGGATCAGCCGAGACATCGGCGGGGGCTGTGTTGACCGGCAGTGCCCCATCAGTGAAGCCATCCACCAACAGCAGTGTCTTGAGGTCCACAAAAACACCATCCCGACCAAAGGCGCTGGGCGGTGCGATGGCAGCGACAGTTACTGCGAAGTTCAAAACCTCACGCGCGCTGGCATCGCCGCGAATGGCGCGCAAAATCACCTGCATGCCAGGTTGCAAATCAAGCCGCGCCGCGAAGGAAGCGCTTGGAATGATCTGGTACGGCGAAATACTGGGCAGGCCATGCAGCAACGGATCACCCACAGCGGTAGCGACTAATTCCGCGCGTAGCACAGTGCCAGGACGCGCCGGGTTTTCGAACCGCGCTTCGGTATTCAGGCTGCGGATGCGCGGAATGACAAAGGCAATATCGGGCCGCGCGGCAAGCCGCGTGAGAAAAGCCTCATCAAAATTGCGATTGGCCGCATTCACCACCATGCGACTGCGCGGGTTATCAATCAGCTCCGCTCGCAGCCCATCAATCACGCCCTGCTTCAAGCCAAACAGTACAATCAGTGGTGCCAATACCGCCGCAAGGCCGATCAGGGAACAAAGTGCGAGCGTACGTTCATGCAAAAGATCACGCAGCGAAAGCCCGCAAAGCAGCCCAAAATGAGACGGGCTTCTCCTCATGCAGGCGCGCCTGTGGTTGCGTGGCCAAGCCAGGAACGCCCTGTGCCTTGGCTCGCTTCCGTGCGGATTGGTAGCAGCGCAAAACCATGGCGCGCCGCACGGTCTGGATCATGGGTTGCCAGAATCAGTGCCGTATCCTGTTCGCGCGCCTGTTCCAGCAGCAGCGCCATCACCGTATCCGCCAAGGCAGGGTGAACACTCGCGGTTGGTTCATCTGCCAGCAGAATCTCCGGGCGATGCGCCAGGGCGCGTGCAATCGCGACACGCTGCCTTTGCCCAACAGAAAGCGAAGCGGGCATGCGGTCCAGCAAAGCCGCGATTTCAAGCCGCGCTGCCAAGGCTTCGATATGCGCGGGATCAGGCTGGCCAAGTACGGCTTGGCTCAGTGCGATATTGCGCCGCACGGAAAGGAAAGGCAGCAACCCACCTGTCTGCAGGATATAGCCGAAATGCGCGGCGCGAATGGTGGTCAGGCTGTTTTCATCACGGTCGCGCCAAAGCGCAGCAAGGTCTATTGCCTTGCCATCACGCGGTGTCAGAAGAAACTGCGCGGCGTTCGCGGGACGCCTCGCCAATGCCAATAAATCAAGCAAGGTGGATTTGCCGGAACCGGAAGGACCCACCAACGCCAAGGCCTCACCACGCGCAATTGAAAACGCCTCCACCACAAGTTCAAAACCAGACGCGCCACCAGGCGCCTGATGACGGATGACTACATCTTGCAGCAGCAGGGTCGGCGCGGGTTGGCTCATGCACGCCTTCAGGGCAGCGCATCCAGCGGCACGGGATACATCGCCTCACCAGGATTGCGTCCGCCATCGAAGCTCACCCAAAGCGATGGCTGGCGATTGAATTCCTCATAAAGTCTCAGCTTCGCTTCCAGCGCATTGACGATTTCGGTGCGTCGCCCAGCACCCATGCTATTCCATTCTTCCTGGGTGAATTCCATGATCTGGCTTTGATAGGGCAGATCCTGCAGGAATTCGCCAAAGGCCCCGCCCAGGCGCTGAAATTCTGCCATGCGGCGCGGGTCGCGCGCGGTTGCGGCAGCAGCGGCGCGCACGCGTTCGAAAAAGCTTTCCGGCGAAAGCCGAGCCGCCGCTTGCGCCTGGATGATATTACGCAAGGTGGTCGCCAGATCGGAAAGTTGATTGCGCGTCAGCAGCACACGCACATCCAACGGCCGCCTTTCCGGCCGAGGATCAGCCGGGTTGAGATCCTGATCCAGCACAAAGCTCCGCACCACATCGGGCGCCGTTTGCTGCGTTGCGCGCCCCAGGTAGGAAAGGCGCATGGCGGTGCCAACAATTTCCGCCTGTTCGGAAATGCGCCGTTCAGCCGCGGTCTGCGGCGCGCGGATACCGGCTATGGGCCGCCCAACTGCGGCAGCGACTTGCGCCAGCAGCGCATCCGTCAACGCATCCACGGTCTGACCGAATTGGCCCATATTGCCTTCATTGATCGGGTAATAAAGCTCCCCCGCCGCGCCGAAGCGCGTGAGTTCGCGGTATTGCCGTTCCGCCCGAGAGTGGTTATTGCGGCCTTCAGGTGTTTTCAGATGAATGGCGTAGATCGCGACTTGCTTCGCCTCGGATTGCGCCAATTGGCGCATTTCTTCCGGGCCCATTTGCGTCTGCCCGCGCGGGTCCTTTGCATCGCGCGCACCGGCATCGGTCACCAGGATGACAAAGCGCCCGCCATATTGCTGCCAAGGCACCTCATCCAAGGCGAGCTTGATGCCGGCGAGGGAGTCCTCATCAAAGCCCTCATTGCTTTCGCGCGCTTCGGCCAATTGAGACAAGCGCGGCAGGATCGCATCCGAAGCCTCGGCCAAATCAGGCAGGGAGACCATGCGCGTGACATATTCAAGCCTGGGATTGCCGCCCATATGGTCGCGGAAGGCCACCATGCCGAAGCGGAAATTGTCACGCACAGCGGTGTCGCGAATGCGATCCACCACGCGCTTCAGTGCTTCGCGCGTGCGATCAATATAGGGCCCCATGCTGATGGTCGTATCCACCACAAAAACCACTGCACCACGATAATTGCGGAGCGCATCGGGATCAGCGGGCGGCGGCGGTGCAGCCTGAGCCGGGGCTGAGATCACTTCCAGCAAGCGCGCTTCCTGCGCCGCTTCATTTTCCACGCGATCGGCTGAGATGATTGGCAGCAGATAGAATTGCCGTGTGATATCAATGAAATTTTCAGGCTCCAGCGCAATTACCGGGCCTTCGGTATTGGCGCGGGCCGCTTCGCGAAGCCGCGTGGCTTCCGCCGCGCCGCCGCGCGTATTCAGCCAAAGCGCGCGCGGTGTTTCGGCTTCACGAAAGAACATGGCGCGGTCACGCCCGGCGGGATTGTTGAAAGCCAGCACCATGGTCTGCTTCCAATCAATGGTGCGTTCTGCCGGCACCCAACCTTGCGTGCGGCCATCCTGCGCCGCCCCGATTTCAAGCCAGGCATCCGCGCCGCTGCCCTGGCGCGCATAGACGTAGAACACGCCAAAGCCAGGCGTTGGCTGCGCAGGGGCATTTGCATCCGGGCGTTCCGACAGCCGCGCGCCCGGGCGCAAGATGACACGCTGGAACAAGGCGCTGCGGCCTTCCATCAGCAGCGGTTGGCGCGCGGCTTGCTGTGCGCTGACTTCCGCGACAGGCATGACGCAAAAAAACCCAAGCGCTAAAGCCAAAACCGCGCGACGCAACATCATTGCCAAAATTCCTTCAGCGCGGTTTCCGCTGTGCCATTCCCAGCGCGCGCCTGTTCTTCGAGCCAGGTCTTGAGCGCAGCACGCGGCGCTTCTGCCGCCGCATCACCCTTCTGCACCGCATCGCGATAGTAGCGCGCTGCGGCACGCGGGTCAGGCGCGCGGAAGGGACGACCCGCGACAAAACCAATCGGGTCATAAAGCCGCGCCACAGCGGTCAGCGCTGGCGCATGGCCGCGTTCGCCCGCTTCTTCAAACAACACCAACGCATCATCATGCCGCCCGGCGGCCTGGCGCCTGAGCGCAGCGGCATGAATGGCAGCGACATCGGGGGCGGATTGCACCAGATCACGCAGGGCCATGCCATCGCTGCGTTCAAGCCAAGGGCGTTCCGCTGTGGCTGGCGCGGGTGGCGGAGCTGGCGCTGCGGGCGGTGGCGCCGGCGTTGCCACTGGCGCTGATGCCGGTGATGGCGCGGGCGAGGAACCGGTGAACCACCAGACAGCGCCACCGATTGCAACCAACAACAGCAACCCGCTGCCGGCCAATACGGATACCCGTGAGCCGCCTTCCCGCTTTGCTGGCGCTGCAATATCTTCGCGTGGTGACGCCGCTGTTGAAGGCGCTGGTGCCGGCGGCGCTATGGCAACCGGTAGCGGCTTTGGCGCCGTTTCAGCTTCGCGCGGCATGACCGGTTCGGGTGGCAATTCGCCATCGAAGACATCAATATCATCCGGCCAGAACAGGCTTGTTTCCAAACCGGCAGCAGGCAACAGAAAAACCAGCGGGCCAGGTTCAAGATGCCGCGTCAGCCTTGGCCCAATCACGAGAACGGTGTCAGCGCCTTCCTGACGGATTTCTACCGGGGTCAGCTTTTCTTCCTGCACCTGCCAGCCGCGCCGCCCGAGATTGGCCGCAGAATAACCTTCCCTGACAATGCGAAATCCGCCATCGGTCGGCGTCTGTACGCCTTGAAGCGTGATACGCGCATGGCCCAGCGAAAATCGCCGATCATTTTCAATACGCAGCATCATGAGGTGCGGCCTTTGTGCTTCATGTCTCAGGCGGCCACTTTCCGCAGGCCACTTAGCAGGCTGCCAAGTCGGGCATTGGATTTCTCATCCACCACAGCACCGCCCGCGCCGCGCACATTGTCTTCCACCAATCGCACAAAAGCGACAGCCCAATCCACGTAAAAAGCGGCGTCATAGGCCATTGGGGTTTCGGAGAGCTTTGGCATGTCGTCCATTGGTGCGGCAGGGCGGAGGAAAATGCTGCGCCCATCGCGCCCGGCCTTGGGCCGCGCTTCAACCGGCAGTTTTTCAAAGCCCATCCAGGTGACAAAATCATTGATCGCACGTTCGGCAATCATCACCGGCTTCAGCAGCCTATTGGCCATGGATTCATTATAGGCCGCTTCGGTCCGCATGCGTGCGGCGATGTTTTCGCGCAGCTTCAGGCGCCGCGCGCCGGCTGCGAGTTGCGCAACCAGCGTGGCAATCGCCTCACGATCCATGCGGAACAATTCGGGACTGTCATTGCGCGCAGCGAAGCGGTGCATATTCTGCAACCATTCCGCCACCGCCGCTTCAGCAAAAAGATCAGCCTGGTCGCGCGGGCCTTCTTCCGATTCTTCAATCGGTGCAGCGAGCGCGGGATCATCCTCAAATAGCGCTTCGAACTCACTCCGCAATTCGCGCGCCGTGGTCTTGCGCCCGACAGGTGCAGTCACCGCCGATGGTGTCTCAGCCGCAGCCAATTGCTGGCGGCGGAACAGCTCGGCCAGGGTTTCGCCCTGCACCTGCAATTCGCGCAGCAGCAAGCCAAAAGCCTGCGCTTCCGCGCAAGCGAGCAATTGCCGCCCGAACAGTCGCGCCTCGGCCCGCCGCTTGGCCAATTCGGCATCCAGATCGCCGGAGACATGATAGCCTTCCAGCCTTCCCGCCATGCGCTTGGCAAGATCACCAAGCTGACCTTCCACCTGGCGGCGCTTCAGCGCGGGGTTACAGACGGGGCGGAGCTTTTCGGAAAGATAGCCAATGCCACCATCATTCAACGCCATGCCCGCTTCCCAGGCGCGTTCAGGATCGGCGAAGTGCTTTTGCACATCCGGATTGGCGAGGAAATTTGCCTTCAACCTCGCCACACGTTCCGCATCGCGGAAGCCAATTTCACGACCATTCGCGTCATAATCCAAAAGCCCCTTATTCAACACTTCAGGGTTGCGCAGCCAGAAAGTATTTTTGAAGGGCTGCCCCGGCACCCATTCCGATGGCCAATCATGGCCAAGACCCAGGAATTCAAAAATCGTCGTCTTCAACCGTGTGGACCAGCGTTCCACATTGTCTTCCGCGCCGCCTTTGATCTCAAACTCCATGTCAAACATAGTCAGCGCCAGGAACAGGGCGACATCCTGGCCCTTTCGTGCCTCTGGCGTGGCGCCATGGGTGCCATCAATCCAGTTGCGAACCATGGCAGGCACGGTGCGCACTTCCTGATTGCTGTGCTTCAAGCAGAGCAACATGGAAGTCAGTTCCTGTTCCGCCAGATAGCGCTGATAGAGATAGGCAACCTTGCCGCGCCTGAGCAGCATGAAAAGATCGCTCTGCGCCACTTCCTCGGCCTTGGCGGCGTTATATTTTTCACGCCCACGCGCGCCGGGAAAATCCAGCAGATCGGTATAGTCAAAAAAATCGAAAGGCTTGTCTTCCAATTGCAATTGCAATTCGGCAATAACCGCCGTCAGCATCGCACGCGGCAATTCTGTGCGGCGCCCTGCGCGCGTTGCCACCGGCACGGGATCGCCATCGCCCTTGCCGAGGTGCGACATGGTCTCAACATCAATGATGCTCTGCGCCTTGGGCTCAATCGCCAGCATGGGGCAGCAGGCTTCTTCCGGAAAATCGAGCTGCGCCAGCGCCTGAATTAGTTTCAACGCCGTCGCCGTCATGGTCGACGTATTGTTCCAGAGCAGCCCGTAAAGCTCTACCCGATCAGTAATGGAAAGGCGCGGCGCCAGGCTTTCAATCTCGCGCCACGCGCCGGGCTTTAGCGCGAGATGGGTCGGGTGATTCAGGAAGTAGCGTTCAAAATATTCGAACAGATCATAGATATCATCTTCATTCAGCCGGCCTATTGCCGCTGGCGCGGCCTTGGCGCGCAGCTTCGCGATGCTCGCTTCAATCACGGCGACATCAAGCGGCACCACCGTGTCACGGTCGAAATCCTCCATGAAGGCATTGGCCATGATCTTGACGATGTCGGTTTCAGACAGCATGCGGCAGACCACGGGCATGCCGGGCAGGCCAGTCACCGGGCGCGTGGTGAAGCGCGTGACAAGCCCGGTTGATTCCTTGCCGCCATCCGGGTTGATATCGCGGTTGAAGCCGCGCAGCTCCTCCCCGAAGCGGATTGTTGTCGGCTTGCCTTCCTCACGTGCCAATGATGCAATCAGATAGCTTTTCCCCTGTTGGCTAGGGCCAAAGACGGAAACGCACATCGGCCGGCGTGCGGCATTGGCAAGCTTGCGTGCCCGCAAGCCTTCACGGCGGAAATCGCGCGCCAAGGCAGGGCCTTCTTCCCGCACGATGTCGCCTGCGCCAGCAATCCATTCAATCGCACCCTGCGCGGCAGCGGCAACCGCATCGCAGCGTTGCGCCAGGGCTTCGTTTTCGGCATTCGGTGTTGTCATTGGCTGATCCTCACGGCACCGAAAGCGCGCCGGTATCGCGCCAGTAACCTGCCTCGCTGCGTTCGGTTTGCAGGCGCAGGCGCACAATGCCGCGATGCTGCGGATCGCCCTCGGCATCCAGGATTTCGTCTATGGTGAAATCCTCCCGCAATTCCTCCGCATCCGCGCTTTCAGGGTCTATTTCCGCGCGCTGGATGGAAAGTTTCAGCGGCAGTTTCAGCCGCGGCACATTATCGGGATTGGCATATTCCAGAATATAAAGGCGGCTCGCGGTCCAGCGTTCCAAATCCAATTGGCGAAAGCCAAGAAAGACTGGGGCGCGGAATTCCATGGAGAATTTCACATCCTGCGACGCACCAGGCGCTTTTGACAGCGCCGCATCCGGGTCCCGCAGCAGCACATTCTGCCGAAGGATTTGCCCCGAAATCTCCATCCGGCCGAGGTATTTCGCGGTTGAACGCATGGCAAGCCGGCTGGTACGCATCAGGAAGTTTTCCAAACGCCCTTCTGCCACGGCGCAGAGCATGGCACCCACCGCCGCTGTGGTTTTGGGATCATCCACGCGCCCTGCGGAATCGCGGAAGGGATACCAGCTTCCAGCGCGGTAGCGATGCATCCCCACAATCCGATGTGGCGGCACCGGCATCTTGGCCAGCACCATGTCAAATATCGCCCGCAGTCGCGAAGGCCGGCCAGACAGCAACAACCAATCGCAGTCAAAGGCATAGACCACTTCGCATAGATCAGCGATCACTTGGCCAAGTGCTGCCTGCACAATGGCATCCACACTGCCCGCGGCCGCCGCCACTTCCGCTTCCAGCAAATGATACCCAGCAGCACCGGCGCGCGCCGCCTGTTGTTCAAAATAGCGCAAGGGTGCGGCCACATCGCGCCCATGCAGAATGGTGGCGAGTTTCTCACGCAGAAATTCGCCGCTCGCGCGTTCATCTATCTTTTCGTAGCCGTGCAGGATCGCAAGCCCGGTCGGTTCCAGCACTTGTGTCACGAATTGCCGGCGCAAATGCCGTTCCAATTCGCTTTGCGCCCCGCGATCGCCACCCAGCACTTCACGCAGCAACGCCTTCGGGTCACGCGTACCGGCCACACGCAGGCTTTCTTCCAACTGCGGCAGGACGATGCTTTGAATGACCTCCTGCAACACCTCATCACCCGCAATGCGGAAACCCTCGCGGAAATTCTGATGCGGTTCAATTTCCTGCCCGGCTTCGGCGGAATAGGTGCAGATCATCAAATCCGTGGTGCCGCCGCCAATATCAATGCTTGCCACGCGCAGCGATGGCGCCTTGCCATAGCCTTCGCGCGCACGCCCCGTCAGCGCAAAGAAGCTCGCCGGATCGCCGCGCAAGCGTTGGCTTGCTTCTGTATAAAGGAACACAAGCTGCGTCGCCGTCGCCTCATCCAGGTTAGCGATGATGCGTGGTTCCGGCGGCGGTGCAGCAGCGCCAGGTGTGGAATTGCCCCAGCCCATCATATCCCAGGCAAGGCGCACGGCGGCTTCAGCGCGATGGCGGAAAATGCGCTGTTCCGCGAGTGCCATGGCCGGCGGCATGGTCAGCAAAATCCGCCGCAACCGGCGCGGCACGTCGGGGAAGCTCCGCGCATAGCGCGTTTCGACCGAATTGATTTGCGACAGCGCCTGCAACAGGATTTCCGCGAGCAGGAAGCTCATCAGCGATGAACGGCTGAAACGCGCACGCACTGCGGGTTGGCGCGGTGCACCACCACGGCCGCGCGGCTTGGCGCGCAGCACTTCGCCTTCTTCTGTCACCCAGGCCATGAAGCTGCCACTGACGGGCGGTTCCGTGGTCACGCCATCAGCGGCCATGCCATTGAAGCGCCAGACCTGAGTCGTTGCCCTTTCATCCCAAAGATAGCGCTTGGGCGAAGACAGGCCCGTTGCCCCTTCATTGCCGCGCGCGGCGGCGGAAAGTCGCACGGCTTCCGGGCCAATGCGCACTGGGCTTAGCCATTGAAAGGCATTGCCACGCCCGGAACGGCGGCTCAGCGCATCTTTGCCGAAACTAGCACGCGCAAATTCCATGCGACTTTCGAAGGGAAAGGCATAGCCCAATTCGGGCGCGCTCAGATCCCGCAGCTTCAAAGGATAGCTATTGTTCAGATTAAGCCGGCTGTCGCGTTCATCTTCCACCAGAATGCCGCAAGTGCGCGCATTGCCGATATCCAAGACCAGATCAACATTGATCGGTTCATAGGATTTGCTGTTGGAAACCACATCCACCAGCTTCACGCGCGGCAGAATGCGCGCTTCGGTCAGCAATTCCAGCAGCGTGATATAGCGCGCCCAGTGTTCGCAGGCGCGCTGATCATCCTCGGGGCGCGGGCGCCGGCCACTGGCCAGGCGCATGTCCTGCAAGATTTCCTCAAGCCATTGGATCAGCCAGGGTTCATTCATGAACCAGCTTGTCTGCTCCCGGTCGGACACAAAGGTGAATTCGCCGGCGCGTTCGCTATCGGCTGGCGAAATCGCGGTATAAGGGCGGCCTTCTTCGCGGGCGCGCAACGCCGTATCAAAAGCCAGTACCGCGTGATGCGTATGGCCTTCCTCATCCGGCGCGGACAACGCCGTAATGCGCAGCCGCGCCCAATTGGTCGGCCCCTTGTCATAGACTTCCTGGCCCGAGGCACCCACGGCAGCCACGCGGAAATAGGGCAGCGGTATCCAGCGCCCCAGGATGAATTCCAAAGCCTGGCCGCGACCGATCTGATAGATTTCCTCATCAGGCGGGCTACGGCCACTGATCGGATCCAGCAGCGCACCCTCACCGCTTTCCGTCAGGCGGCGCAAGTTAACCAGACCCACACTCGCCGGATCAGCCCCTGGCGGCAGCGGTTGCTCCCAGAAGGAACGCGGCGCGCGCGGCAGGCGGTCCAGGTTGAACCGGATGTCAATGAATTGCAGACCGGTCTGCGGCACCAGGCTGATGATCTGCGGCAGGCCCT
>Ga0315900_10012977_pt1 | contig 10177 bp, 5 predicted proteins | sample LakEriMetagenome_FD_203521 | JGI IMG/M metagenome (GOLD analysis project Ga0315900, IMG submission 203521) | Freshwater fungal communities from buoy surface, Lake Erie, Ohio, United States - Buoy 12 MA114 | ecosystem: Environmental > Aquatic > Freshwater > Lake > Lake biofilm | place: USA: Lake...
AGATGTACCCGCAGTTCCACCTGCTCCACTCACACCACTACTACCGCTAGAACCAGAAGTTCCACTACTTCCACTTGAACCACTTACACCACTACTTCCGCTAGAGCCACTTGAACCAGAAGTTCCTGTTAAACCAGAAGTTCCAGATGAACCCGATGTTCCAGTAGTTCCAGATGAGCCGCTTGAACCATCTTTACCACTACTTCCCGAAGAACCACTACTACCGCTTGAACCAGATGTTCCACTACTTCCACTTGAACCAGAACTTCCAGAAGTTCCTGAAGAGCCGCTTGTCCCAGAAGTACCACTACTACCGCTTGTTCCAGATGAGCCGCTTGTTCCAGATGAGCCACTTGAACCACTACTTCCAGAAGTACCTCTTGTTCCGCTTGAACCAGAAGTTCCTGATGTACCACTACTTCCGCTTGAGCCACTTGAACCACTACTTCCCGATGTGCCAGAAGTTCCTGATGTGCCAGAAGTTCCTGATGTGCCAGAAGTTCCACTTGAACCACTACTTCCCGATGTACCTGATGTACCAGAAGTACCAGAAGTTGCTGCTGCAAATCTTCTACTAATTCTACCGGTAGTTGTATTCAATACCAACACTTCATTTGTTGTATTATCAGTTGGTATTGTATCTCCGGTTACTACTATCGAACCACTTATGTTTAAACTACCAGTAATTTCTTGTCTATCAGTAACATTATCACCAAATTTGTTTGAACCAGTAGCATATATTATTGATGATGAAATAAATGTTGTATGTAATTCAGTAGCTGTAATTTTTCCACCTACTGTTAGATTACTACTGATATTTGCACTCCCAGTTAGAATTAAAAATTCATTTATAGTAACACCTTTATTAATTTCCAAACCTCTGTTTGGAGATATTTGAGCGATTGCTGAACCTGATTTAATTCTATTAATGTCACCAATAGATTCAGCGGATATATTCGTAATTCCACTACCGTCTCCTCTTAAAAAAGATGCAGATACAGATCCAGAAATGTTAAGTCCTCCTGTTATTTGTGTGTTTGCACTTATTACAAGTGAAGAACTACCCGGAGAATCAATTGTACTAACTTCAATTATTGAAGCGGAAAAAGCTGCTGCATTAACAATACTTACTGATTTTGGCGAAGCGTTAATAACAGGGCTTCCACTAACATAAAGTGATATTACGCTAGAACTTATTTGATTTAAACCATTTGGGTCAATACCTATGAAACTACTCATCTATTTATTTTAGTTTTAACTCAACTCCAATGCTGAAACAATTATATCTGCTGAAGAAACAAGTGATGATGTTACGGAAAGAAAATCATTTGCTTCTAAAACAACTTTTTGCTCTCCACCAACCAAAACAGTTGATGAATTTGGTGTGATGAGAGCATCCTTCACTAAATATACAGTTTTATTTTCCGAACTATCTCTAGCCATTACACTAACTGATATATTATTTGAATTTATATTTGCTACACTTACACCTATGATTGTAGTTGTTGTTGCTGATGGGGTTGTGTAAGCTACAACTCCAGTTGTACCCACTCCACTCGTCATACTATTTTTAAATACGTTTGCCATTTATTTTATATTTTAACCTAAAGCTATAGCGTATGCCAAAGCTGTATCTAATACATTTACATTATTAACATAATACCCACCATTCAATGAATAAAATGAACCAGTCATTTGCATTGAACCAGTAGCTAAAATTGAACCGCTTACAACAAGTTTATTACTGATAGTTAAATTATCAAATGATGCCTGTTGTACATCGATTGTTCCCTTAAACGAACCAGTCAATGAACCAGTAAAAGAACCACTCAAATCCGCATAAGCGTTATTTCTGTCTTGAATGATTGAACCTGAAAATATGGGGTTATGGATTACCATTTATTCTATTTGTTAGTTTTATAGATATAAATATAAACCTATCCTTATTTAAGGTTTTACCGGCCACTCAATACTAAATGGATTTGATTGATTTGTTATATCTCTTAAATTTTGTCTATATGTTGCCCAAATCTCTTTGGTTTCTACTGAAATGTCTCCTAATTGTGTCCAATCGCATTCTTGTAATAGAGAATTTCTTATTTCTCTAATTTCATCCCACTTAAATTCTATTCTTGAATTTATTTCTTCTGATAAAGCATCGGTAATTTCCCAATTTTGATAATAAACACCTTCCACTAATAATGGTGCCCCTTCTGAAATATTTTTTGTATGATTGCTGGGTTTTGGAGTAATTCTTACTTCAAATATATTGAATTCATTCATTACTTCATCTGTCATTTGTGATGGAAAGCTAGAATGTGGATTATCTACTCTTAATTGTTGTAAAGAGTATGGATAAATAATTTCGTTATTTATAATTCTTAAATACATATTATTTCCAATTTACAGGTATTGATGCAAAGTTAGATAAGTTTATACAATTATTAAATGCATCTGTACCCGCTGGTGTAGGTGTTCTATTCCATAATTCAGGAGCTGTTCCAGTTAATGCATTTGAAGTAGAACTCATATTATAAACACTATTAAAAATTGTAACTTGTGTATTATTTGTAAATTGCAAAACATTTGTCAATGCCCTACAGTTACGAAATGTTGATGAAAAGTTTACTACATTTGTATTTAAATCAAATAAATCGGTTGGTACTGTTGTTAAAGCGTTACAAGCCGAAAAACAAGATGCAAAGGTTGTTGCTAATGGAACGTTATCAAATAATCCAGATGGAACTGATGTTAGCGTTAATATCGATTCAAATGTATTTGTAAAAGTTGTTGCATTTGGTGAATAATCAAACATATCAGATGGAATTGAAGTTATACGAGTTCCTCTCATAAAAGATGCAAAAGAAACTACTTCATTCAAACCAGTGTATCCACCCACACCACTTAAAGTACCACTACCAGGTATTGATGTTAAATTTGTACAACCATAAAAGTTAATAGTTCGTATCCCAACAACACCCCATTGTACTATTGAAGTAATTAAACTTCTTATAGCCGAGTTATTATTTACAACAAATCCTGGCATAAATCCAGATATTGTTATAGTATATGTTCCAGGTGAAACGTATGTATGTATTCTATCTGTTGATGTGGATGATGTAATCAATGGTGAACTTGAACTATCACCCCAAGTTATTGTTAATTGTGGTGTCAAAGACCCATAATCAACCAATGGTACAGTAAATACCGTATTAGATGCGGTTGTTGTTATTTGTATTTTAAATGGAAATTGTTCATCTCCACTTGGTATTAATTTTCTTGCTATACTCATAACTCTAATTATTAACTAAGATTTTTTCCAACAACAAATCCATAATAAGTTGTACCACCATTAAATGTAAAGAATGTTAATACATCCGTTCCAGCTGATGTTAATATCGGTGATGTACCTCCTACCCAATCTATTGAAGCCGGCCATGTGATAACGTATGCACCTGCATTTACCATTGTTAAAGTAAATCCAAACGCATTTGATGATGGTGGATTGTTAAATGTAAGTGTTGCTGCTCCATTAAATTGTCTTCTGAAATTATTACCAGTTGAAAGGTCTATTGTTACACTTCCACCTGTTCCTAAATCAGAGAATGTTTCTCTATATTGTGTACCAACTATATAAGAACCAGCTGATACAAATGTTGTTGCCTCTACCGATGTAGTTGTTGTTACATTTCCTGTTATACTTAATGTACTTCCGTTAAATGTTAAATTACTTTCAACATTTCCAGCCGATAACGGATTATCCCATGTAATAACACCATTATTTGTAGTTCCGGATAATGGTAGGAATCCAGATGTTCCACTTGTACCAGTTACTCCCGATGTTCCCGATGTTCCATTTGTGCCCGTAATTCCAGACGTACCATTAACACCCGAAGTACCAGAAGAACCAAATAAAGTTCCATCAACTCCAGAAGTACCAGATGTTCCAAGTCCAGATGTACCAGACGAACCAGATGTTCCTGCTCCAGATGTTCCCGATGTACCACTACTTCCAAAGAATGTACCATCAACACCACTACTTCCGCTTGTACCATTTGTACCAATTCCATCAGTACCAGAAGAACCAGATGTTCCTGCCCCAGATGTACCAGATGTACCACTACTTCCAAAATAAGTACCATCCAATCCGCTACTACCAGATGTACCATTTGTACCCAATCCAGATGTACCAGATGTACCACTTTCTCCACTTGAACCGGATGTTCCCGATGTACCACTACTTCCAAAGAATGTTCCATCTAATCCAGATGAACCGGATGTTCCTGATGTGCCACTTTCTCCACTACTGCCGCTTGTACCACTCTCTCCGCTTGTTCCAGATGTTCCCGTTGTACCGCTACTACCAAAATATGTTCCATCCAAACCAGAAGAACCAGATGTTCCTGATGAACCAGATGTTCCTGATGTGCCACTTTCTCCGCTAGTTCCAGAAGTACCACTTTCTCCGCTAGTTCCAGATGTTCCAAAATTTGTACCATCTAAACCAGAAGAACCTGATGTAGCTGAAGTACCGCTTGAACCTGCTGTTCCTGTTGTACCACTTGTTCCACTTTCTCCACTACTTCCGCTTGTGCCAGACGTACCATTAGAACCAAAGAATGTTCCATCTAATCCAGATGAACCAGACGTACCACTAACTCCACTACTACCGGATGTGCCACTCTCACCACTACTACCTGATGTACCAGACGTACCAGATGAACCACCCGTACCAGCAGTACCATGAGAACCAAAGAATGTCCCATCTAAACCAGATGAACCCGAAGTTCCATCAGAACCTGCGCTACCAGAAGAACCAGAAGAACCAGAAGTTCCCGAAGAACCTCCACTACCAGACGAACCAGAAGTTCCTGATGTACCATGTGAACCAAAGAATGTTCCATCTAATCCAGATGAACCAGATGTTCCGGATGTACCAGATGAACCCCCACTTCCAGCTGAACCATTAGTTCCATCGATACCGCTCGAACCTGATGTACCACCAGTTCCAGCTGACCCAGATGAACCAGACGAGCCAGACGTACCTCCACTTCCAGCTGAACCGCTTGTTCCATGCGAACCGAAGAATGTTCCGTCTAAACCAGATGAACCGGATGAACCACTTGTTCCCGTAGTTCCAGAAGAACCTGATGTTCCTCCACTACCACTACTGCCAGATGTTCCCGATGAACCAAAATATGTACCATCTAAACCAGATGAACCAGAACTTCCAGTAGTTCCAGAAGAACCGCTGATGCCACTTGTTCCACTACTTCCAGATGTACCTGCACTTGCTGATGTACCACTTGAACCGCTAGTTCCAGATGTACCATGTGTTCCAAAGAATGTTCCATCTATACCACTACTTCCAGATGAACCGCTTGTGCCAGATGTTCCCGAAGAACCACCACTACCAGCAGTTCCCGTTGTTCCCGATGTGCCGCTTGTTCCAGATGAACCAAAGAATGTTCCATCTAAACCAGATGTACCGCTTGTGCCAGATGTACCGCTTGTACCAGAAGACCCAGAAGAACCGCTTGAACCATTTGTACCATCAACACCCGATGTACCCGATGAACCAGATGAGCCGCTTGTTCCGAATGAACCCGTTGTACCAGATGTTCCAGATGAGCCGCTTGTGCCACCAGTTCCGCTAGAACCATCAGTACCGCTTGTACCGCTTGTACCACCACTTCCAGATGTGGCTGATGTACCACTACTGCCGCTTGTTCCGAATGAACCTGTTGTACCAGACGAACCACTACTACCAGACGAACCGGCTGAACCCGATGTTCCAGATGTGCCACTCGTTCCACTACTTCCACTTGAGCCGGATGTACCAAACGAACCCGTAGTACCACTACTTCCACTACTTCCGCTTGTGCCACTTGAACCAGATGTTCCACTACTTCCACTTGAGCCGGATGTACCAAACGAACCCGTAGTACCAGAAGTTCCTGAGCTTCCACTACTACCACTACTACCACTTGTTCCAGCAGAGCCACTTGTTCCAGACGAACCATCAGAACCAGATGTACCACTTGTACCATCCGAACCTTTCGAACCACTACTACCGCTCGTGCCAGAACTTCCAGAAGTTCCCGATGTGCCAGAAGTTCCCGATGTACCAGCCGAACCACCCGTACCAGCAGTTCCACTACTTCCTGATGTACCATTTGAACCATCTGAACCAGATGTGCCACTTGTTCCACTTGTGCCAGAAGTACCACCAGTTCCAGCTGTACCTGATGTACCTGCCGTACCGCCAGAACCAGAAGATGCTGATGTACCACTTGAGCCGCTTGTACCAGCTGTTCCAGAAGTTCCCGATGAACCGCTTGTGCCGCTTGTACCAGACGTACCACCAGAGCCTGATGTTCCACCACTACCAGATGATGCGGATGTTCCCGATGAACCAGATGTTCCCGATGTGCCACTTGAACCGCTTGTTCCAGATGTGCCACTTGTTCCAGACGATCCTGAAGAACCACCACTACCACTTGAGCCACTTGTACCAGAAGTTCCTGATGTGCCACTTGAACCACTACTTCCGCTCGTACCAGATGTTCCCGAAGAACCTCCACTACCGCTTGTGCCAGAAGTTCCACCACTACCAGATGAACCACTACTTCCGCTTGTTGCTGATGTTCCACTTGAGCCACTTGTACCAGAAGTTCCTGATGTGCCGCTTGAACCACTACTTCCGCTCGTACCAGATGAACCGGATGTGCCGCTTGTACCGCTCGTACCAGATGAACCAGGTGTACCATCAGTACCACTACTTCCAGATGTGCCGCTTGAACCACTACTTCCAGATGTGCCACTTGAACCACTACTTCCAGATGAACCACTACTTCCAGATGAACCGCTACTTCCAGATGAACCGCTACTTCCAGATGAACCAGATGAACCATCCTGTCCACTACTTCCAGATGTACCACTACTTCCAGATGAGCCGCTTGAACCACTACTTCCAGATGTACCACTACTTCCAGAAGTACCATCAGTTCCGTCATTACCATCAAAACCAGAAGTACCACCAGTTCCAGAAGAACCAACAGCTGCTGCTACGTTTCTATATCCTAATTTTTTACTTATTGGGTCCCATGTTACAACTTCATCATAAGATGCAGATGCAATACCACCCAAATAAACACTACCACTTACACCCAAACTTCCACTAATTGTTAAATTAGCATTTATAGAAGAATCTTTATTTACTTGTAAGAATGATGCTGTATTTACACCTTCCGCATTTAAAGCGTAAAGAGCGTATGATGCGGTAAATGCTAATGAAGCAGTACCAACCAACATTGATGCGGTTTGTGAATTCTGAACAAAGTTTGATGTATCTACATTCGATGCGTTTTGTGCAAATAATGCGTAAGATGATGTAATTGCAAATGATGAACTCAACACCCTCATAGATGCTGTTTGGTCATTTCTTACATAATCAGTTAAATTTATACCACTCAAATCAGAAACATAAGATGCAGTTAATGCGTAAGAAGAACTTACTGCACTAAACACAGCCATAGATGATGTTTGATTATTTCTAACATATTGAGATGTATCACTCAATGATGCTGATAATGATGCTAACGATGCTGAATCAAAACCTGCTACAGTTTTTGCAAATTCTGCAGTTTGTGCATAAGATGCTGAAAGTACAGCCCCAAATACTCTATCGCCAGGTAATGTGCCATTTATTAGAGAACCACCACTACCAATTACGACATGTCCAGAAGTTAATCCAGCAAATTTAATTTGAATTGTATCTTCATCTATTGAAATAATTTGACCTGGTAACAATTGGTCTTCAGAACCAGTTGCATAAACCTGTACCATCGGGTATCGTATCCCCAAATTATGTACAATAGTCAAATCACTTACACTATTAAATGGTACAGTTTCGGTTAGTGAAGTTTCAGGTTGAGGTACAAAATATCCTCTATTTTCATCAAATCTTAAAATATCATATTGAGCCGATGCGGTAGGTCCTACTCCTTGGAAATTATAAGTTCCTAAGAATGAACCAGTAAATAAAGGAGCAAATACTCTATGAGATGCAGTTACATCAGTTGCTGTTAAATTATTACCAACATAAACATTACCCCAAATACTAGCAGATGTATTAACTACAAATCCTTTATCAGGAGAAATTGATGCGGTATATGAACCACTCTTTAATATGAATGTTTCAAATGATAAGTTAGCTATGTTAATGTTTGTGATTCCACTACCATCTCCAATGAATGTTGAACCAGAAGAAACTATTACATTTCCTCCTGTCACAAATAATCCACCACTAACACTTAAATTACCAGATACGAATGTTTTAGTTCCAACTTCCAATCCTTTATCAGGAGATATTACCGCCTGAACCGAACCTGATATAATTCTATCTAACTTAAGGTCTTGTAATGCATTTGCAGGGATATTAAATAGTCCACCACCATCACCTATGTAAAGTGCCGCTGTTATTGGTACGTTTACTAATAATTTAGTTGGGTCTACCTGTGCAAATCCAGAACCAGAGTTAATTTTAAATAACTCTAAGTTTTCAATCGCATCAGGTGGAATGTTAAATAATCCACCACCATCACCTATAAATAAAGATGCAGTTATCGAACCACTAATTGCTACCGATGATGTGAATTGAGATTGATATGAACCAGATGATGGTGCAGTTGTTACAATAAATTGTTGTCCACTTTGTACCGATGCGGTTGCCGAACCACTAGCGATTAAAGGAGCTGCTGCCGCTTGTACATTTGTTAAATATCTACCATCACCAAATACAAATCCTCTTGCAGTTAAATCATCAGCAGTTAATGAACCACTAACTGAAACACTACCAGTAATTCTAGAACCAATTTGAGAACCAGTTGCAGATGTAGTTACTATAAAAGTATCACCACTTGCTACTGATGCAGTTGCCGAACCACTAGCGATTAATGGTGCCGCTGATGCTTGTACATTTGTAATAAATCTACCATCACCAAAGAAGAATCCAGTGGATGTAATATCAAATGCTGAAATAGAACCACTAATACCAACCGAGCCAGTAAATTCAGAACCAATTTGTGAACCTGTTTTTGCAGTTATTACTACAAAAGATTCGCCACTTGCTACGGATGCCGTTGCCGAACCACTAGCGATTAAAGGAGCTGCTGCCGCTTGTACGTTTGTAATATACCTACCATCACCAAAGAAGAATCCCCTAGCAGTTACGTCATCTACAATGATAGAACCACTTACATTAACCGAACCAGTAAATTGAGAACCAATTTGCGAACCAGTAAATGGAGTAATTACTCTAAAGCCTTCGTCAGGAGTTACAGATGCAGTTACTGAACCCGATTTGATTTCGGTACTAATAAGTGCATCTTCTGTTAGAGATGAACGAGGTATATTTCTTAAATAAGTACCTTCTGCGTATATAAATGATGATGATTCTATAAACAAACCACCACTTACATCACCAACAAATAAACTACCAGATATAGAAACCGAACCAGTAAATTGCGATGCTATCGATGCGGTAAATGAACCATTTTCACCAAATGAAGATGTAAATGGAGTTAATACAATAAATCCATAATCAGGTGATACTGATGCGGTAACTGACCCAGATTTGATTTCGGTTGATATTTGTGCATCTTCGGTAAGTGCCGAACGAGGGATATTTCTTAAATAAGAACCCTCACCATAATAAGATGAACCAGATGCTAATTGTAATGAACCACTATAAGGATTTATATATAAGCTTCCACTAATATTAACAGAACCAGTAAATTGAGAACCACTTTCTATTGATTCAACTTTAAATCCAAAATCAGGAGTTACTGATGCTGTTATTGAACCAGAAGCAATTCTAAATACTTCTTCCGATAACGCTGAACGAGGTATATCAAATAATCCTCTACCACTACCACTATACATAGAAGCAGTTAAGTTGCCTTCTATTTTTGTATTTCCAACAAATTTAATTTCAGCAGGTATAGTAATTTCATTTACTATGTTTATAGTACCTGCCATCAAAGAATGAAGTTGGCAATTGTAATACAATGTATCAGGAGAACCAGATGGTGGCGTAAATGTTATAGTACCATTATCAGTACCATTATTTGAAATACTTCCACTATATTGCCAAGATGTTCCTATTGAAGCAACA
>Ga0315900_10012980_pt1 | contig 10176 bp, 9 predicted proteins | sample LakEriMetagenome_FD_203521 | JGI IMG/M metagenome (GOLD analysis project Ga0315900, IMG submission 203521) | Freshwater fungal communities from buoy surface, Lake Erie, Ohio, United States - Buoy 12 MA114 | ecosystem: Environmental > Aquatic > Freshwater > Lake > Lake biofilm | place: USA: Lake...
ACTGCGTGATCTCCTCCGCGAGATCGTCGTCGCGGCACTGCGCCACCAGCAGGCCATGCACGCGCGGCGCGTAGCTCGTCACGATCGTGCGCCACGCCGAGGAGTCGCCTTTCGCGGCCTTCGCGAGCAGCGCCTCCGTCACGAGGTCGCGCTCGGAGTCGTGGGAGGCGGAGTCGCTCATCGGGTGCGGCCAGTCCTCTGCGATGGCATCGCCCACAGCAGCGGCACGGCCTGGCTGCGGGTCTCGCGGGACGGTTGATCGGCTGATACGGCGCAGCGCATCGAATTCGCTCGTCGGCAAGGTTTCGAACCGCTGGTTCGAACGCGCGTCCGGTCGGACGATTGCGTGCGGCCCTGTCCGCGCCGACGCGGCGATGCGCGAACTTCACGGCGCGGGCGTCACGGCGCCAACCCCGGCCCACCCCTTCGACGCGCATGCAACCCGACGCCGGCCACTACACGGGGAAATCGTCGACGGGCTCCGCCGCGGCGCGCGGACGCGTGGGCGCGGCGAGGTTGCGCGGCGTGTGATCGACGCGCGGGCTGAAGCCCCCGCCACCGCCGTAGCCATCCGGCGCCTGCCCGTAGGCCTGGTTGCGGAAGCGCGTGGTGCTTCCATCCCACACGAGGTTCACGGTTCCGGTGGGACCGTTGCGCTGCTTCGCGATGATGACCTCGGCGGTGCCGACCTTGTCGGGGTTCTCGTCGGCCCAGTTCGGATCGCTCTTGTGGTAGTACTCCTCGCGGTGAAGCATCATCACCACGTCGGCGTCCTGCTCGATGGAGCCTGACTCGCGGAGGTCGCTCATGCGCGGGCGATGGCCTTCGCGCTGCTCGGCGGCGCGGTTGAGCTGCGACAGGCAGAGGACCGGCACGTCGAGCTCGCGCGCCATCGCCTTGATGCCGCGGGAGATCTCGCTCACCTCGAGCTGGCGGCTCTCGACGCGCGTGCCCGAGCTCATGAGCTGCAGGTAGTCGATCGCGATGAAGCCGACGCCGTGTCGCTCCTTCAGGCGGCGCGCCTTCGAGCGCATGGCGAGGAGCGAGAGGCCCGGCGTGTCGTCGATGTAGATCGGAAGCTTCGAGATCTCGCCGCAGGCCGTCAGCAGGCGCGAGTAGTCCTCGCTGCCCAGCATGTGCTTGCGCATGCGCTGGCTGTCGATCCGCCCGAGCGCGCACAGCATGCGCTGGATGAGCTGCTGCTTGCCCATCTCGAGGCTGAACATCACCGACGGCACGCCGTGCTGGGCGACCTGCTCGAGCAGGTTCAGCGCCAGCGCGGTCTTTCCCATCGACGGGCGCGCCGCCAGCACGATCATCTCGCCGCGCTGGAAGCCGTTCGACATCTCGTCGAGCTCGTGGAAGCCGGTGCGGACTCCCATGAATCCGCGGCCCTCGCTCTCCTCGATCATGCGCATCGTCTCGTTGACGAGCTCGTTCGCGGTGGAGACGGTGCCGCCCTCGCGCTTCTGCGCGATTCGGAAGATCTTCTGCTCGGCGCTCTCGAGCACGTTCTGCGCGGGAATGCGCGCCGCGTGCGATTCCTCGAGGATCTCGCCCGCCGCGGCGATCAGCTCGCGGATGGTCGCCTTCTCGCGCACCACGCGCGCCCAGTGCACCGCGTTGGCCGCGCTCGGCACGCCCTCGGCCAGCTGCACGATGTAGTCGAGGCCGCCGACGGCATCGACGAAGCCGCGATCGGTCAGCAGCTGGTTCAGCAGCACCAGGTCGACCGCCGCATGACGGTCGTAGAGCTCGATGATCGCGTCGTAGATGCGCGCATGCCGCGGCGACGAGAAGTCGTCTCCGCTGCGCACGATCGTCACCACGTCGCCGACGACCTTTGGATCCCAGATGATCGCGCCGATGAGGCCCATCTCGGCCTCCATCGCCACGGGCGGCTCCGCGCCGAAGAGCGCCGCGATGTCGCGGCGCTGCGTCTCGTTCTGGCCATCGCCGCGCGTGCGGCGACGCCCGCGCCGACGGAAGCCGTCGTCGCCATCGCGATCCTGTCCGGAAGAGAGTCCTGCGGTCTGCTCGTCGCTCACGCGGCGGAGCGTAGCGCCTTCCATGGCCTCGTGGCGCGGGACGCCGCGCTTCCGCGCGCGTCGTCAGGTTGTCCACGTCGCCGCCGTCGAGGCGGCCGGCTCAGTCGTCTGCGCCCACGCCGGCGCGCTCGCGGATCTCCGACTCGGAGAGCCCGTCGAGCGACTGCTGCATCAGGCGGCCAACCTTGAAGCGGACGCTCTTGCGCGGCGGAACCGACACGCGCTCGAGCGTCTTCGGGTTCTGCGCCACGCGGCCCGCGCGCTCGCGGATCTCGAACACGCCGAAGTCGCGGAACTCGAGGCGGTTGCCCTTCGCGAGTTCGTCGATCACGTGCTCGAGGAAACTCTGCACGGCGCGACGCACGTCGGCGCGCGGCAGCTGGGTTTCCTGGGAGACGCGCTCGATGAGGTCCTTCTTCGTCGTGGTTGCCATCTCTGTCCTCGCACGGTCCAAGACCGGAAGTGGATTGATTGCTCAAGGGTGAGACGCCCCCGAGTATGCGACCTCGGGCCCTCCGAAGTCAAGAGTCTGCATGAGTTTGCGTTCCGCGGACCGAACTTCCGCCGGCAGCGTCCGGGAAAGGTGCGGCATTTGGCCTACCCGACGGAGAGTCACCCGATTTCCCTTGCGGCCGTGCGGTCTGGTGGCACTGTGAGGACGGAGTCGATACCTGTGGAAAAGATGATGATTGCGTTGGGGATTCTCGGCCTTGCGGCCACGACGACGTGCGGCGGCTGCGCCGCGCGCCCCGAGATGACCCACGTCGCGCGCGCACCCCTCGCGAACTCGCTGGTGCGCGGTGGCGGCGCAGCGGACGCCGGCATGTACGTCGCGCGCTCCGATGCGCGCCTCGGAACGCTCTCGATCAGCGAGCGCCGCATCGCGGAAGACGCCATCGTCACCGTCTACGACCGGCAGCAGACGCTCGACGGCCGCTTCTACAACAACTACCGCTCCGTCACGCGGACGACCGAGCGCCTGCGGCGCTGATGCACGCGGCGATCGCGGAGCGCACGCGCTCCTCGCCGTCGAGAAACGCAATCGAAAGATCCGGAACCACGAGCGTGACGCCGGGCTTCGCGTCGAGCTTCACGATGTCCTTGCGCGACATCACCACGGTGTCGACGCCCGCGCGGCGCGCCGCTGCATCGAGCTCGGCCGCCATGAACGCAACGTGATCGCCGCGCTCGAGCGTCGCAGGCGCGACCCCGGTGGCCTCCGCAACCATCCCGTGGAAGTGCGCTGGGTTTCCCAGCGCGCACGCGCTCAGCACGCGCCGTCCAGCAAGCCAACGAAGTTCCTCGACGCGGTCGCCGGCCGCATCGTGCACGGACACGCTTCCCCAGACGTGCTCGCACGCGGCGTCGGGCGCGCGGCCGCGCTGACGCGCCACCATCGCCGCCGCCGACGCGCGACGCACCGGATCGGTCGCCTTGGTGAGCACCACGAGCGATGCCCGCGCGATGTTCGCGGCGGGCTCTCGCAGCCAGCCATTCGGAAGAAGATCGCCGTCGAGCCCGGGCCGCGTCGCGTCGACAAGCACGATGTCGAGATCGCGCGCGAGCTGGCGATGCTGGAAACCGTCGTCGAGAATCACCGCAGCGCGGCGGCGCCACGCCTCGGCGGTGGGCGACGCAAGCGCCTCGACGAGCGACGCATGCCTGCGCGCTCCGACCACCACCCGCGCCGACGGCGCCGTGACCTCGTACTCGCGCGCCTCGTCCGACCCGCGGGCCGCTCCACCACCCGACGCAGCGCGGTATCCGCGCATCGCGACGACCGGCTGCGCACCGCAGGCCGACGCGACGCCGGCGCACCACGCGACGAACGGGCTCTTGCCGGTTCCTCCGACGGTGAGGTTTCCGACCGAGATCACGGGAACGCGCTGCCCTGCGACGAGGAGCGACTGCACGCCGCGCCCGCGGTCGAGACGCGCGTTGCGCCACGCAATCGCTGCGCCGTACGCGCGCGCCGCGGGCCAGGTGAGCGGCGCGAGCCACGCGGGAAGCGGCCGCGCGCGCTCAACCATCCCGTCCCTCGGATGCCGCCTCGGATGCCGCCTCGGATGCCGCCTCGGGGCGCCGTCCGCCGAAAGTGTCGCGCCGCAGCGCGCGGTACTCGCGCACACCGCCGCGGGCCACCAGGATCACGTCGACGATCGCGATCACCAGACATGCGAGCATCACGAACAGGACGCTCGACCACGCCACGGCGAATCCCACGCGATCCTCGTGCGGATGGACGAACGTGAGCCCGCGCACGAGCGGAATGAGCCCTGCGAGCGCAAGCACGACCGACCCGCGCCGAAGCCACCGGCGTCCCCACGGCACGTCGCTCTTCCCAAGCCTGATGAAGTACCAGACGAGCAGCGTGCCCGCCGCAAGCGCGATCGGAACCGACACCCACCAAGGCACCATGAACCAGGGACCGAGGTCCCGGCCCGCAAGCGCCGGATCGATCGCGAGCGCCTCGCCGGGCGAGTCGCTCACGACGCGCCTCCGAACGCGCGCCGCAGCACAGGCGCGATCTGCGCCAGCGGAAGTCCGACCACGGTGTGCGGATCGCCCTCGCAGCGGACGGGCCATCCGCGCGCCGCGACCTCGGGCAGGTTGTAGCCACCGGCCTTGCCCTGCCAACGGCCCTCCGCGAGGAAGCGCTCGAGGTCGGCACCATCGATCTCGCCGATCTCGACCGTGGCGGCGTCGCGGCCAATGTCGGTCGCACCCGACGGCGCCAGCAGGCACCATCCGGTCACGACGCCGTGCCGCCGATTCGCGAGCGACCGGATCATCGTCCGGGCGGCCTCCGCGTCGGGAGGCTTCCCGAGCACGCCGCCATCGCGTTCGCACACGGTGTCGGCGGCGAGGATCCACGCGGGCGGCGCGCCCCGGCGGCTTCGGGCCACGGCGACGCGCCGCGCCTTGAAGAACGCAAGCGATGTCGCCGTCGCGGCGGCGCCCACCTTTCCGAGGATCAGCGAGCCGTCGTCGATGTCGGCCGGCTCCACCTCGGGCTCGAAACCCGCCCCGCGCAACAACTCGAGCCGCCGCGGCGAGGCGCTGGCGAGCACAAACAGCGCCTTCCGAGGCCTTGCCTCGGCGGGCGGGGTGGGATGGGTCTCGGTGGGGGCCGAAGCCATGTCGGTGCAGGATACGGCTTCTCAAGACCGTGAATATGGGTCGGAACCGCATGACCGGCGCGACGTATGGACACCATGGGTCCAACTTGGGGTCCAACTTGGGGTCCAACTTGGGGTCCAAGACGATTGACAACCGGTCCAAGCCCGGTGAACCTGTGGGGCTCTTCATCCGATACGTGTTGGTGAGGCCTGGGAATGCGGTCGGGAGTCCGGGCCTCTCCAGGCGGCGAAGATCGGAAACCCCGGCGATGGGCCGGGAGTGTGCAGGAGCCCGAGATCGAGGCCCGTTCAGGTCATGCCGGTGACGCAGCAACCCTCGAACGACAACGCGCGCGATCCGAAGCCGATTCGGCTGGCGGAAGACGCCGATTCGTCGTCGCTGCCCTCCGCGCAGTCGCCCGCGCCGGCGCCGGCGAACCCAAGCGAGGGCTCGAAGAGCGGCTCGAACCTCGACACCATGCTCGGCAAGATCGTGGTCGAGCGCGGGCTGATCTCGCCGGACGAGCTCGAGCAGTGCGCCGAGCGCATTCGCGAGAAGTCCGGCGGCGTCTCGCTCACGCTCGCGGAGGTCCTCGTCGAGCGCGAGTTCATCACCAAGAAGCAACTCGACCGCTTCCGCTCCGACCTCGAGGCCGTCAAGACCAGCCAGCAGATCCCGGGCTACCGCATCATCCGGAAGCTCGGCGCGGGCGCGATGGCCACGGTGTTCCTCGCCAAGCAGCTCTCCCTCGACCGGCTCGTGGCGATCAAGGTGCTGCCCAAGAAGTTCTCGACGAACCCGAACTTCATCGAGCGCTTCTACAAGGAAGGCCGCGCGGCCGCCAAGCTGAACCACAACAACATCGTCGCCGCCTACGACGTCGGCCAGGCCGGCGAGCACCACTACTTCGTGATGGAGTACGTGGACGGCGACACCGTCTACGACCGCATCGTCGCCCGCAAGCGCGTGCCCGAGCGCGAGGCGCTCGAGATCATCAGGCAGGTGGCCGCGGCGCTGCTCCACGCGCATGAGATGGGCTTCGTCCACCGCGACATCAAGCCGAAGAACATCATGATGACGACGTCGGGAACGGCGAAGCTCGCCGACCTCGGCCTTGCGCGCGGCATCACCGACAAGGAAGCCGCCGAGGCGGAGTCGGGGCGCGCCTTCGGAACGCCCTACTACATCTCGCCCGAGCAGATCCGCGGATCGGTCGACATCGGCCCGCCCGCCGACCTCTACGGCCTCGGCGCCACCTTCTATCACATGGTCACGGGCAAGGTGCCCTTCGATGGAACGACTCCGTCGCAGGTCATGCACAAGCACCTCAAGGCCCCGCTGGTTCCGCCGGACCACCTGAACCCGCAGATTTCCGCGGGCGCCGCGCTCATCATCGAGACCATGCTCAAGAAGGACGCACGCGACCGCTACCAGGACGCGCGCCAGCTCCTGCGCGACATCGACCTCGTGCTCAACGGCCAGGATCCCGAGTTCGCCAAGCCGCATCTCGACCTCTCGACGATCGCGACGACGGTCACCGGAGCGAGCGGTTCGCCGGCGCCGCGGCCCGTCCGCAAGGACCCCGCCGGCCGCATGTCGAATCCGATGCTGCTCGTGCTCGCGGTGGTCGCCACCATCAGCGTGGTGACGAACATCGTGCTCGGCATCCTGCTTGTGACTCGGTAACGCCGCCGCACAGGTGCGACCGAGTCGCCCGATCGACCGGAGTTCACACTTCGAACAGCACTTCGACCTCGACGGACGCGTCGAGCGGCAGCGCGTTCGTTCCGACCGCGGCGCGCGCGTGGCGTCCGGCCTCGCCGAACACCTCCATCATGAACTCGCTCGCGCCGTTGGCGACCTTGGGCTGGCCGTCGAAGCGGTCGTCCGACTGGACGAACACGCCGAGACGCACCACCCGCTTCACCTTGGAGAGATCGCCCCCCAACTGGTCGGCGACCACCGCAAGCGCGTTCAGGGCGCACTGGCGCGCCGCCTTCTGCGCGTCCTCGATCGTCACCTTCGACGGCACCGGACCGGTCGCCATCAGCGCACCCGCCGACATCGGGAGTTGTCCCGAGACGAAGATCAGGTTGCCCGTGCGAACCGCCGGCACATAGGCAGCCACCGGCTTCGGGGCTGGGGGCAGGGTCAGGCCGAGGCGGGCGAGGGCGTCATGGGGGTTGCTGCTGTGCGAGTTCGACATGGAGGATCTTTCAGCGGTCGGGTAGGAGCGGCGCCCGGGGGCGACGTCGATCGCGGGAACGGTCGCGCATCGGAGGAGCCGCGTTGGAGCCTTGGGGGAACGGTCCCGGGGCCTCCCCGGCATGGCCGGGGGCGTCAATGTATCGGGGTCCCGTGCGGCCGGTCGCCGTGCGGGGCGGTTTGTGCGCCCGAGGCTCCTGTGTCGAGGCACCTGTGTCGAGGCGCCTGTGTCGAGGCGCCTGTGTCGAGGCACCTGTGTCGAGGCGCCTGTGTCGAGGCGCCTGTGTCGAGGCGCCCCCGGTGTGGTGAAGCCCCCCAAACCCAAACCCCAAACCCAAAACCCCGAGCCCCAAACCCCGAGCCCCAAGCCCTCCCGAGCCTTGCCGAGGCATCCCAAGCCACCCTCGCTCCGGCCGCGTCACGCGCCTCCCAGCCGCCGACCGGCGCAAGTCCATGTAAGAAATGGCCTTGTGGATGCATCACCCCGCATCGCCTCCTCACCGACAGCCCACGAGGCCCACGAAACCGCCCGGAACGGGTCAAACTGTCCAACCGAATACGTTCACGCGAACTTGGTGGGAACTTGACACCGCCCGCCGCCGTATTACCCTGCACATGCTAGATGACGGTTGCGGACATACCCGAAGCTGAGCGATTGCTCTTCCTTCACCTGTCCTTCTTGCGATTCTTGTCGGCCCACCGACGCTTTCACGCCGCAACCGCCGACATCCCGACTGACGCGCTTCGAGCCACGCTCGCTCGAAGCAGCGGTTCGCGCCTTCGCGCGGCGAAGCGAGTTTCAACCGGTCCTCGGCCTCATAGTGGCCTCATACTGGCCTCACCATGGCCGACCGGTGCATGAGACTCCCCACGCATTCCTGCACGGCTGCGCGCGGCTTCGATCTTCGATCGATCCCGGCTCGGTTCCTTGCGGCAAGCGTTCCGCAACCGCAGCAATCGCGCCCAGCCCCAGAAGGCTGCGTCGAATGTGGAACCTGTCCGGTGCGGCTCGCGCCCGGCCAGCCCCCTTCGAGGCTCCCCGACGCGCGGCGCACCGCAGAAGGCAGCGTCCCAATCCCCAGCCGTTATCGGTGACCTTTCTTGGCACCGTTTCATTCCCGCGCGGTGACGACCGGACCACCCGGCCAACACCCAAGTCCGTCTAGGAAACTCTTTGGAGAACCCGTCTATGAAGCATGTCACGAATCGCAATAGGAGCGGCTTCACCCTCGTCGAGCTGCTGGTCGTGGTGGCGATCATCGCCCTCCTCATCGGTCTGCTCCTCCCCGCGCTCGGCCGCGCCCAGCGCGCCGCCAAGACGCTGAACGATGGCGCGAACCTCAGCCAGATCCACAAGGGCTTCCTCAGTTGGGCCGCCAGCGACCCACGTGGCCAGCTCCCGCTCCCCGGCCTCATCCGCCGCAAGGCCGTCCCCGGCGGCGGTCCCGGCGGCACCACCGCGTTCGTCCCCGGCCAGGGTGAGGAAGAGCAGCGCCACAACAGCGCCGCCGGCCTCTACAGCTCGATGATCGCGAAGAACGTGATCACCCCTGACCTCATCATCTCCCCCGTCGAGGAGAACCCCGTCGTCAAGGTGAAGAGCGACTACAACTACAACTCGTACAACCCGGCCGCCGCCGGCGACATGTTCGGCCCCTTCTTCTGGGATGCCACCTTCCGCACCAACATCGCCGCCGCGAACGACGGCGCCGCGACCTCGGTCTGCAACACCAGCTACGCCCACCTCGCCCTCGTCGGCGAGCGCAAGAAGTTCAGCTGGAACACCCGCGCCGGCGCGAACCGCCCGATGCTCAGCAACCGCGGCACCAAGGACGGCGTGTTCACCGGCGACAACTACCGCCTCAGCTACACCCTGCTCTTCCACGAGCCGAAGGACACCTGGGAAGGCAACGTCGTCTACGGCGACAACCACACCAACCTTGAGAAGAGCATGATCCCCGACACCGTGCAGTACGAGTGCGGCTCGTTCAACCTCCGCAAGGACAACATCTTCACCTTCCTCGACTTCGCGGCATGCTCGCCCGCGTCGGCCCAGGTCACCGGCGGCGACACGTGGATGTGCATCGGAACGGGCAACCCGACCGACACCGCCTACGCGGTTGGCAACGAGCGCCTGACGAACGGCAACACCCCGAGCTAATCCCAGCGGCGAACCGGCTTCGGCCGGGTCGCCCTTGGCTTGCACAGACGTCCGTTTCATTTCCATCCCCATTCATCTTTGGAGAACAAACGTATGAGGACAGCACGCACCGACAACCGAAGGGGCTTCACGCTGATCGAGCTCCTGGTCGTCATGGGCATCATCGCGCTCTTGCTCGCGATCCTGCTCCCGGCCCTCGGCCGCGCCCGCGCCACCGCGAAGCGCGTCAAGGACTCGACCCAGCTTCAGCAGGTTCACAAGGGCTTCCTCGCGCTCGCCCGCGACGACGCCGGCAACTTCCCGACTCCGAGCCGCGTGCGCCGTACCCCGGTCGCCGGCCAGTGGATCCCGGGCAAGGGCCTCGAGAACCCGACCGACAACACGCACGCCAACATGTACTCGTACTGCATCATGCAGAACGCGTTCACCGTTGACCTGCTTGTCAGCCCCGCAGAGGCGAGCCCGTTCGTGATGGTCATCGCGAACTACCGCTTCACGGAGTACCAGCCGCTCCAAGGCAAGTACTGGGACACCAACCTCAAGACCGACCTCGGCGTTCCGCCGAACACCTCGACCGCGCTCTGCCACACCAGCTACGGCACGCTCGAGCTCAACGGTCAGCGTCGCGCGCAGCAGTGGCGC
>Ga0315900_10012985_pt1 | contig 10174 bp, 10 predicted proteins | sample LakEriMetagenome_FD_203521 | JGI IMG/M metagenome (GOLD analysis project Ga0315900, IMG submission 203521) | Freshwater fungal communities from buoy surface, Lake Erie, Ohio, United States - Buoy 12 MA114 | ecosystem: Environmental > Aquatic > Freshwater > Lake > Lake biofilm | place: USA: Lake...
ATCGCGCTCGCGCCCGGCAGCGTCGGTGGTCAGCGCGATCAGCGACCGGGCTTCGTCGGGAAGGACCCAGCACAGGCGGGCGGTTTCACGACTGCGCATGTCGAGATCGACCTCACGGGGATCGACGTTCATCAGGAAGAAGTGCGTGCGCGTGGTGGTGCCCCTGAAGGTGCCGGGCATCGGCAGCAGGATCCGGGCATCGACGCCCATCTCCTCGCGGACCTCGCGAAGCGCGGTCTCGCGCGGGGACTCGCCCGGGTCGGGCCGGCCCTTCGCGAAGCTCCAGACATAGCCACCGTAGTGACCGGCCACCTCGCGCAGCAGGATGCGCCCCGAGGGATCGATGACCACACCACCGAAGGCGCGCGGCTTGCCCACCGGATCCTTTTCGGGCCACGGCAGATCGGCCCAGCCCTGCGGCCCAGGCTCCGGCAGATCGTCACGCATGCCATGCATCACCTGCCAGACGTCGCCGTAACGCGAGGCGCGCGCCTTGCCGGTCATCAGTGCGACCTCGTCCTTGAAGTTGCCGTAGTCGATGTCGGCGACGATGCGCGGCAGCGCCTGCGCGAGTTCGTCAGCGCCGCAGTGCATGCGCCAGGGATAGTCGGACCCGCCCTGCGCGCTCGGGGCGGTGGCCTGAGGGAGGTAGTGGTTGCGCAGGCGGCGCAGGTCGCCGAGCGTGCGGCTGCGGATCGTGAGATGGGGATCGTCGGACTTGCGGACGATGCTGAAGAAACCGAAGACTGTGAAGAGCCACATGGAGAACCCCGGGGGAAACCGGCCATTCTCGCGACCGCCGGGCTCAGCACGTGAGCCTTCAGCGCAGCAGTCTCACCGCCAGCGCCTTCAGCGCAGGATCAGGTTGTCCCGGTGGATCAGTTCGGGTTCTTCGGTGAAGCCGAGAATCGATTCGATCTCGCTGGACGGGCGCCGCATGATCAGCCGGGTCTCGGCGCTCGAGTAGTTGATCAGGCCGCGCGCAATTTCGCGGCCATCGGCATCGCGGCAGGCGACGACTTCGCCGCGCACGAACTCGCCGCTGACGTCGACCACGCCGATCGCGAGCAGGCTCTTGCCGCCCTCGCTGAGCGCCCGCGCCGCGCCGGCATCGAGGGTGACCGACCCGCGAAGCTGCAGATGATCGGCCAGCCACTGCTTGCGCGAGGCCAGGCGCGGCATCGTGGCCACGAAGCGGGTGCCGACATCCTCGCCGGCCGCCAGCCGTGCCAGGACGTCGGGCGTGCGCCCCGAGGCGATGATCGTATGGGCACCGCTCCCCGCCGCCCGGCGCGCCGCCAGCACCTTGGTGATCATGCCGCCCTTGCCGATCGCGCTGCCGGCGCCGCCCGCCATCGTCTCGAGGACGGGATCACCAGCGGTCACCTCGGCAAGCAGCCGGGCCTGCGGATCCTTGCGCGGATCGGCGGTGAACAGACCTTCCTGATCGGTGAGGATCACCAGCAGGTCGGCATCGATCAGGTTCGTGACCAGCGAGCCGAGCGTATCGTTGTCGCCGACCTTGATCTCGTCGGTGACCACGGTGTCGTTCTCGTTGATGATCGGCACCACGCCGAGTCGCAGCAGCGTGAGCAGCGTGGAGCGGGCGTTCAGGTAGCGGCGCCGATCGGCGAGATCCTCGTGGGTGAGCAGGACGAGCGCGGTCGGCAGCCCATGATCGCGGAAGCAGCTCTCGTAGACCTGGGCCATCCCCATCTGGCCCACGGCGGCCGCGGCCTGCTGCTCGTGAATTTCGCGCGGACGGCGCGCCCAGCCCAGACGCTTCATGCCCTCGGCAATCGCCCCCGAGGACACCATGGCCACCTGCTTGCCGGCGTCACGCAGTCCGGCAATCTGGCGGCCCCACTCGGCGATCGCCATCGCATCGAGGCCCTTGCCATCGTTGGTGACCAGGCTCGAGCCGACCTTGACCACGACGCGGTGCGCGTCGGCGACCACCGTCCGGCCCGGACCCGGCTCGGGGCTGGCGCTCACGGCTGGTCCTGCGATCGGCTCACCGCGGCGACACCGGGCGCCGCCGGTGGTGCCGCGGCGAAGCGCGGATCGGCCTCGACCGCCTCGGGCGCGCGCAGCGACTCGAGGTAGGCGTTGACCTCGAGCATCAGCGCCTCGCAGCCCTCGCGCGTGAGCCCCGAGATCGCGAACACCTTGCCGACCGGCAGCGCCGAGCGCCCCCGCCCGCGGAAGCGCCGCACGAAGTCGTCGATTCGGGCCTGCCGATCCTCCGGCGCGATGGTGTCCATCTTGTTGAGCACCAGCCAGCGCGGCTTGTTCGCGAGTTCCGGGTCGTACTTGCGCAACTCACGCACGATCGCCCGCGCATCGCGGGCGGGATCGGCATCGGGGTCGAAGGGTGCGAGGTCGACCAGGTGAAGCAGCAGGCGTGTGCGCTGCAGGTGGCGCAGAAACTGGTGGCCGAGCCCCGCGCCTTCGGAGGCACCCTCGATCAACCCGGGGATGTCGGCCACCACGAAGCTCTTCTCGGGACCGACGCGCACCACCCCGAGGTTGGGGTGCAGCGTGGTGAAGGGATAGTCGGCGATCTTGGGTCGCGCGTTGCTGACCGCCGCGATCAGCGTGGATTTGCCCGCATTCGGCATGCCGAGCAGGCCGACATCGGCGAGCACCTTCAATTCCAGCCGCAAGTGTCGGCGCTCGCCCTCGCCGCCCGGCGTGAACTGCCGCGGCGCGCGGTTGGTGCTCGACTTGAAGTGGATGTTGCCGAGACCGCCCTCGCCGCCGCGGACGAGCAGTTCGCGCTGGCCGTGCGCTGAAAGATCGAAGAGCAGCTCGCCGCTGTCCTCGTCGTAGATCATCGTGCCCACCGGCATGCGCAGCGTGATGTCGTCGGCCGCCTTGCCGTACTGATCGGAGCCTCGGCCGCGTTCACCGTGACGCGCCTCATGGCGCCGGGCGAAGCGGAAGTCGACCAGGGTGTTGATGTTGCGGTCGGCCAGTGCCCAGACGCTGCCGCCGCGTCCGCCGTCGCCGCCATCGGGGCCGCCACGGGGGATGAATTTTTCGCGACGAAAGGACACGATGCCGGTGCCGCCGTCGCCGGCGATCACCTCGATCTGCGCTTCGTCGATGAACTTCATGCGAATGACCGCAGCCGATGCCGGCCGCGCCAAGAAAAAGGCCCCGCAGCGCGGGGCCGATGGTGCACCAGCGAAGCCTCAGTGCGCCGCGGCAACCTCGGGCAGCGGCACGATGTTCACGGTATGACGCGACTGCGGTCCCTTGATCGCGAACTTGACCGAGCCATCGATCAGGGCATAGAGGGTGTGATCCTTGCCGATGCCCACGTTCACGCCGGGATGAAAACGCGTGCCGCGCTGGCGCACGATGATCGAACCCGCCGACACGGTCTCACCGCCGTAGGCCTTGACACCGAGCATCTTGGGCTTGGAATCCCGACCGTTGCGGGTAGAGCCGCCGCCTTTTTTCTGTGCCATGGTGAAAGCTCCTTCAGACGGCGGCCGGTGCGAGCGACTCGCCCAGCGACGACGCGATGCGACTGATCAGGACCTCGGTGTAGTTCTGCCGGTGGCCCTGCTGTTTGCGGTAGTGCTTGCGGCGCCGCATCTTGAAGATGCGGACCTTGTCATGACGCCCCTGGGACAGCACCGTGACCGAAACCGTGGCCCCCGCCACCAGCGGAGAGCCCACGACGATGCTCTCGCCGCTGCCCACCGCCAGAACCTGGTCGAGGGTGATTTCGGTTCCGATGTCCGCCGGCATCTGTTCTATCTTGATCTTGTCGCCGGCAGCAACCTTGTACTGCTTGCCGCCGGTTTTTATGACCGCGTACATGGGAACCTCAATGAGGGTGAATGAACTGAACCCGGGATTCTCGCCTTTTTCGGGACGAAGAACAAGCCCGCCCGCTCGCTGGCGGCTCCCGATGCCAAGCCGCCCTATAATCAGCAGCTCATGAAGCCGTCCGAGCTCTCCCCGGCGCTCGCCGCCGACCTTGCCGAGGTCGACCGGGTCATCCGTACGCGCCTTGCCTCCGAGGTCGCCCTGATCAACACGGTGGCCGAGTACATCGTCGCGGCCGGCGGCAAGCGACTGCGGCCCGCGTTGCTGCTGCTGGTGGCTCGGGCGCTCGACTATCGCGGCAACCGCCACCACCTGCTCGCGGCGGTGGTGGAATTCATCCACACCGCCACGCTGCTGCACGACGACGTGGTCGATGAATCGGCGTTGCGGCGCGGGCGGCAGACCGCCAACGCCGCCTTCGGCAATCCCGCGAGCGTGCTGGTCGGCGACTTTCTCTACTCCCGCGCTTTCCAGATGATGGTGGAGGCCGACGACATGCGGGTGATGCGCGTGCTGTCCGATGCCACCAACGTGATCGCGGAAGGCGAGGTCCTGCAGCTGCTCAACTGCAACGACCCTGATGTCGACGAGGAGCGCTACCTCAAGGTGATCCGCTACAAGACGGCTCGCCTGTTCGAGGCCGCGGCCCAGCTTGGCGCGATCCTCGCGGGCGCCTCGCCGGAGCTCGAGGCCGGAGCGGCCGAATACGGGCGGCGTCTGGGCACCGCCTTTCAGCTGATCGACGACGTGCTCGATTACTCCGGCGTCACCGCCGACATCGGGAAGAACGTCGGCGACGATCTTCGCGAAGGCAAGCCGACCTTGCCGCTGATCCATGTGATGACCCATGGCGAACCAGACGAGCGCGAGCAGGTCCGCACCGCCATCGTCGAGGGGCACACCGAGCATTTCGACGCGATCATGGCGGCCATCGAGCGCACCGGCGCCCTCGCCTACACCCGCATGCGAGCCCGCGAGGAAGCCGATGCCGCCGCCGCTGCGATCGCACACCTGCCGACTTCCGAGTTCAAGGAGGCCCTGCTATACTTGTCCGCTTACTCGGTTCAGCGAGACCGCTGAACGCCCCGCACGGCAATCCCGACTTCGGCCTGCGGCGGGCAGGGTAGGAACGATGAGCAGCATCAGGAGCCCCCGGCGTCTGCCGGCGCGGCCACATCGGGGTGTAGCTTAGCCTGGTAGAGCGCTACGTTCGGGACGTAGAGGCCGGAGGTTCGAATCCTCTCACCCCGACCATCACGATTCGCCGGCAGTGCCTCACTTGCGCCCCAGCCAGGTGCCGAGCGCCTGCCGCAGCAGCATGATGCGAACCGATTCGGCAGCCTGCCGCCGGTAGAGCAAGCCCACCGAACCCAGCGGCAGCGGCGGCTGGAGCGAGCGCCAGACGGTGCCGGGAAAAAGAGTCCACTCGGTATCGGGCGGACGCGGCAGCACGGCCACGCCAGCGCCCTCTGCGACCAATTGCAGGATCGTGAGCATCGAATCGGAATCGGCGAAGGGTCCGGGCAGGCTGATCCCTTCCTCGCGACATCGCGCCTCGATGGTCAGCCTGGGCAGCGAGGGCTGCGACTGGGCGATCCAGCGCTCGCCGAGGAGGTCCCGAAGGCCGATGTCGGCCCGCTCGGCCGCGGGATGCCCAAGCGGCAGGACGATCTGCATTTCCTCGTCGTAGCACTTCTCGAAGACCAGGCCCGAGCGCCGCAGCACCTCGTCGGGCAAGGCCGAGCGCCCGACGACCCCATCGAGATCGCCACCCCGAAGACGCTCGAGCAGATCGGACGTCAGCCCCTCGCGCAACTCGATGCGCAGGCGGCGGCCATCGGCGGCGGCGAGCTTGCGCACCGCGGGCACCAGCACCCCGAGCATCAGCGACGATGGCGCCCCGAGGCGCAGCGTCAACGGGATGTCGGCATCGGCGGAGGACACATCCTCGGCCACCCTGCCGAGTTCGGCCATCAGCAGTCGTGCGCCGCGCAGCATCGCCAGGCCGCGCTCGGTGGGGACAAGAGCCTGTTGAGAACGCTCGAACAGCCGGCAGCCGAAGAGTCGCTCGATCTCCTGCAGCGTCTTGGTCGCCGCCGGCTGGGTGATGCCGATCACCTCGGCCGCGCGGCGCAGGCTGCGGCCCTCGCCGAGCGCCTGCAGCAGCTGCAGGTGCTTGAACCGCAGACGGGCGGCGATCGCCTCGAGGGCCGGCGGTTGCGCCCTGGGATCCGGGGGGACCACCGTCACTCGGCCCGGATGCCGGCCTGCCGCACGACCGTTCCCCACTTGTCGATCTCGGCCCGGACATAGGTGCCGAACTGGGCGGGCGTCATCGGCACCGTCCAGCCGCCCATCTCGGCGATGCGCTGGCGAACCGCCGGCTGCCCGAGCACCTTGCCGATGTCGCGGTTCAGCGCCTCGACGATCGGTGCGGGCGTGCGGCCGGGGGCCATGAAACCGACCCAGACCGTGACCTCGAAACCGGGATAGCCGCTCTCGGCCACGGTGGGCACGGCAGGCAGTTCGGCGGTCCGCTGGCTGCTGGTGACCGCGAGCGCACGCACGCGGCCCGCCTTGATCTGGGGCAGCGCCGTGACCAGATTGTCGACCATCACCTGCACCTGACCACCGATGAGATCGGTCAGGGCCGGTGTGGATCCCTTGTAGGGCACGTGCGTGAGATCGATGCCGGCCCGTGACTTCAGCAGTTCGGCCGCCAGATGCCCGGACGTGGCGGTGCCGGAAGAACCGAGCACCAGCCCACCCGGCCGCGCCCTGGCGAGCGCGACCAGTTCGCCGACGGTGCCGGCGGCCACGCCGGGATTCACCAGCAGCACGTTGGGCATCGAGATCACATGGGCCACCGGCGTGAAGTCGGCCGGGGCATAGGGCAGCTTGCCGGCATAGACCCCGTAGTGCGCCGCGTTGGGTCCGATGCTGCCCATCAGCAGGGTGTAGCCATCGGGCTCTGCGCGCGCAACCGCCTGGGCACCGATGATCTGGCTGGCACCGGCCTTGTTCTCGACCACCACCGGCTGGCCCACCACCTTGGTGAGCTCGCCGGCCACGAGGCGCGCGGCCTGATCGAGGATGCCCCCGGGCGCCGCCGGGACGATGATGCTGATCGGGCGCGCCGGGAAAGCTTGCGCCCAGACGCCTGCCGACGCTGCGGCCAGGACCAGGCCCATGGCAAGACGCCGACAGGATGCGAAACGACCGAGGATCAACACGCGAAACTCCATGGGCGAAGATGAAGCATGCGGCGGGCGCCGTCATGCGACCATGCGGTCGTCGCCCGCCATGCCGTACCCGACGTCAGGCACCATGGCCAGGCACGACGAAGGCGTTTATCGTCGGACGGTGGCCGCGGGAAGTCAACGGCGCGGGCGGGCGCATGCCGAACACCCGCCCGAAAGCGGAAGGCGCATCCCACGGCGCCCCGAACAGGAGCTTGTCGATGGACACCCCCGTGTTTCGCGCGCTGCTCGAGCGCTTCACCCGCGCTGCGGAGGCTGGCGACGGCCAGGCCTTCGCCGACTGCTTCACGCCCGACGGCGTCTACCACGACTACATCTATGGCCCGCACACCGGGCGCGAGGCGATCGCCCACATGATGAGCGAGCTCTTCCATCGCGATGCGGGGCCCGATTACCGCTGGGAGATGTTCGATCCGGTCTGCGAGGGCAACCTCGGCTATGCATGGTCGCTGTCGAGCTTCACCTCGACGGTGGCCGACTATGCCGGCCGGCGCGTGATCATCGACGGCATGAGCCGCTTCGTGCTGCGCGATGGACTCATCGCCGAGTATCACGAGTCGGTCAACGGCTGCGTGGCCATGGCGCAGCTCGGCGTCGCCCCCGAGCGCATGGCCAAGGTCGCGCGGCGCTGGGCGGGCTGGCTGCAGGCGCGCCCCGCCGCCCTCGAGTACCTGTCACGCCCCAAGGGCAGCCGCCGCGCGGGCGGCTAAGCCCTTACGAATGCCCCCTGCCCGCACGGAGCCCCTCATGAGCACCCCCGGCTTTCGCATCCTGCCCCGCATTCACACCAGCCCGAGTCTGGTCGCGCTCTTCGAGGGCCTGCCCACTTCGATCATCAGCGACGCGATGAACCGCCTGACCGGCACCCACGGGCTCGCCGCCCGCCACCGGCCCGGCACCATGGTGTACGGCACCGCACTGACCGTGCGGGTGCGCAGCGGCGACAACCTGATGATCCACAAGGCGCTGCAGCTCGCGCGCCCGGGCGACGTGCTGGTGATCGACGGTGGCGGTGTCACCGACCGCGCGCTGATCGGTGACATCATGAAGAACGTCGCGCGCTCGCGCGGCGTGGTGGGCGCGGTGGTCGACGGCGCGATCCGCGACAGCGCGAGTTTTCGCGACGACGACTTCGGCTGCTGGTCACGGGGCGTGACGCACCGGGGCCCGCACAAGGATGGGCCGGGCGAGATCAACGTTGCGGTCAGCATCGACGGCAATGTCGTCGAGCCGGGTCAGGTCGTGGTCGGCGACGACGACGGCGTGGTGTTCATCGCGCCCGGCCAGTGCGAGGCGATCGCCGCCGCCGCGCGCCGCCGCGCCGCCGACGAGGCGGCCACGCTCGCGGCGATCGCCGGCGGCCGCCACGACGACGCCTGGATCGACCAGAGCCTGCGCGCCAAGGGCGTGCTGGCCGGCTGAGCCGCAGCCGCCGGGGATGTTCCCCGCCTTTCCCTCACCAGCGATCCGGTTCCACCGATCGTTCCGCGGAGCCCCTCATGGCCAACCTCCCCGCACATGTCGTGCGCTTCGATGCCTGGGTCGATCCCGCCTTCGATGCGCGGCTGTCACGCGAGCCCGGCCTCGCGCTCGCGGTGCACCCGATGCCTGCCACCCCCGGGGCCGCGCGCGCGGCGCTTGCCGGCGCGCACGTCTACCATGTGTCGGCGGCCCGCGACGAACTGCCCGCGCACTGCCGCGTCGGGCCCGAGCTGCTCGCGCAGTGCCCGAGTCTGCTGTGCGCCTCCTCCTACGGTGCCGGCTACGACCCGATCGACGTCGCCGCCTGCACCCGCGCCGGCGTCGCGGTGGTCAACCAGAGCGGCGGCAACGCGGTGTCGGTGGCCGAGCACACCCTCGGGCTGATCCTCGCGGTCACCCACCGCATCGCCGAGAGCGACCGCCGGCTTCGCGTCGAACGGGGACTCTCGCGCGAGTCGCTCACCGGTACCGAGATCGCCGGCAAGACCCTCGGCCTGGTCGGGCTGGGCAACGTCGGGCGCCGGGTGGCGACGCTCGCACGCGCCTTCGGACTGCGGGTGCTCGCCACCGACCCCCTGCTCGATGGCGAAGAGATCCGCCGCCGCGGCGCCGAACCCTGCGCACTGGCCGACCTGCTCGATCAGGCCGACATCGTCTCGCTGCACTGCCCGCGCGACGCCGGCACGACGGGCATGATCGACGCGGCGGCGCTCGCCCGCATGAAGCGCGGCGCGATCCTGGTGAGCACGGCACGCGGCGGCATCCATGACGAGCGGGCGCTCGCGGACGCGATCGCCGACGGCCGGATCGCCGGCGCCGGGCTCGACGTCTGGGAGCGCGAGCCACCGCCGCCCGAACACCCGCTGCTCGCGCTGCCGACCGTGGTCGCCACCTACCACACCGCAGGCGTCACCCACGAGGCCCGGCGCAACATGGCGACGATCTCGGCCGAACAGATCGTCGCACTCATCGCCGGCGAACGCCCGCCCCGGCTGGTCAACCCCGAGGTCTGGCCGCATTACGCCGAGCGCTTCGCGGCGATTCTCGGGCGCGCGCCAGCCGCGCCCAGCGGCCAGCTCGCCAGCGGCCGGTAGCGCACGCCGCCAGGCTCGCTGACCGAGCGCAGCAGCGCCAGCCGGCGCACGGGCATCACGATCGGCGGATCGATCGCGGCGAGCGCCGGCGCGGGCGCGCGCCGGACCTTGCGCAGCAGCGTCAGGTGCGGCACGAGCGCGCGTCGGTCGACGCTGAGGCCCGCGGCGAGGCATTCGCGCGCCAGAGCCTCGTGCAAGGCCAAGAGCGCCATCGGCGCCCGCGCGGGGCCGCCCCAGACAACCCCGGCCTGCCCGAACCAGCCGATGCGCTCGATTGCCAGCGTCATCGGCGCGGAGGTCGCAGCCGCCCGTTGTCCGGCCAGCGCGACGGACGCGATCCGCTCGGGCGCCAGCTGTCCCAGGAAGAGCAGCGTCAGGTGAAGGTTGGTGGCGGGCACGATGCGCGCCGCCTGACCGGCCGCCAGGCCAACCGCCAGACCGTGCAGCCGACCGCGGGTGCGGGGGCCGGGCATCAGCGCGAAGAACACCCGCCAG
>Ga0315900_10012987_pt1 | contig 10172 bp, 9 predicted proteins | sample LakEriMetagenome_FD_203521 | JGI IMG/M metagenome (GOLD analysis project Ga0315900, IMG submission 203521) | Freshwater fungal communities from buoy surface, Lake Erie, Ohio, United States - Buoy 12 MA114 | ecosystem: Environmental > Aquatic > Freshwater > Lake > Lake biofilm | place: USA: Lake...
TCCTCAACCGACACCACGTCGGCGGCGAGCGGACGACCCGCCATGTCGCGGATGTCGGCATCCTCCACCGGCAGCGGCTCGCAGCGCGCAAGCACCAGGGCGCGCGCCTCGTCCAGCGGAATCACGTCAACGACGGTACCGTCGGGCACGGGACCCGAGCCCAATCCGGCACCCCGCCCACCGCGACCCGATGACGACGATCCTTCCGCTGCCGGCCGACGGCGCCACGTTCTCGTGGGACGGCGACGGTGGCGCGAGCACCGTGACGGTGCGCTGGGAGAACGAGGGCTGGACCGCCGATGGCACGCTCGTGCAGGCTCACGCCCAGTTCGTGCTGCGCCTGTCGGCGACGTGGCGCGTGCAGCAGTTCCTCCTCTTCCGTGACCTGACCGAGCCAGACCTGTGGCTCGGCACCGACCGCTTCGGGAAGTGGGGCGAGATCAACGGCGCGGTGCGCGCCGACCTCGCGGGGTGTACCGACATCCTTCTGGCCGGCACCCCGTTCACCGCCGCGGCAACGATTCGGCGGCTCGAGCACGATTCAGACGGCGACGGGCAGGTGCGCGCCGCGGTGGTCGATCCCGAGACGCTGGGCGTGACGGCAGAGGAACTCCGCTTTGTGCGCACATCCGACCGTGGATGGCGCTACCCATGCCTCTCGGTCGGCCACGACGTTGACGCGACCATCGACGATCACGGCATCGTCATTGACGAGCCGCCGATGTTCTTTCGAGTGCTGCAAACCTGAACGACACCCCACGGATGCCGGGGGCACGCGATGGTTACCGCGGCTAGTCGACGATGGACTGGTACACCAGGCTGCGCAGGTACGGGCGGATCGGATGGGTCGTCGACGGCATCAGCTGCGTGAAGAACGCCACTGACACCTCCTCGACGGGGTCGATCCAGAACACCGTGCTGGCCATGCCACCCCAGCCGAACGTGCCCTCGGGGCACGACACACGGGTCTTCGCCTGATCGACCACCACCGAAAATCCCAACCCGAACCCGAGGCCGTCGTAGAACACCTCCTCGCCGAGCGTGCGGCCGAACGTCGACACGTCAGCATTGCCGGGCAGGTGGTTCATGGTCATGAGATCGACCGTCGTCGGCGACACAATGCGCACGCCGTCAAGTGCGCCGCCGCTCTCCAGCATGCGCATGAACCGCAGGTAGTCGTGCGCGGTCGAGAACAGGCCGCCTCCACCGGACGGAGCACGCGGTACCCGTAGCGCCGCCGTGTCGGCGCCTTCAACACGCTGCTTGCCGCCGGGCGAATGGCGGTAGAGCGCCGCCAGCCGGTGTGCGGACGCCTCGGGCACGGAGAACCCCGTGTCGTGCATGCCGAGCGGCTGCAGGATGCGCGTCGCCACGAACTCCTCAAACGGGACACCCGACGCCACCTCGACGATGCGCCCGACCACGTCGGTCGCGACGCTGTAGTTCCACGACGTTCCCGGGTCGAACGACAGCGGTAGGGCGGCCAGCCCGTCGACCGCCTCGGCCAGCGAACCACGGCTGCCGAAGCCGAACTCAAAGCCCGCGCGCCGGTAGATGTCATCGACGGCGTCGAAGAACGTCCAGCCGTACGTCATACCCGCCGTGTGCGTCAGCAGGTGCCAGATGCGCACGGGCTCGGATGCCGGTCGCACGAGTGGCGAGATCGACGAGCCTCCCGAGAAGACCTTCATGTCGCCGAACGCGGGGATCCACGCCGACACCGGGTCGGTGATCTGCAACCGGCCCTCTTCAACCAGCATCATGCACGCGAGCGACGTAATCGGCTTGGTCATCGAGAAGATGCGATAGATCGTGTCGCCGGCCGTGGGCAGGCTTGCCTCCACGTCGCGCATTCCGTACGTGGAATGGTGCGCCACCTGTCCGTGCCGCGAGACGACGACGGTCCAGCCGGGCAGGCGACCGTCGTCGACGTAACGACGGAAATGGTCGTCGATGCGCAACAACCGCGATCCGTCGAACCCGACCTCAGATGGATCGACGTCTACCTCGACCGCGCCCACCGTGCCCTACCTCCCCCTCGGTGTGCGCGCGCCGAGCCATTCGTCAAACGCCGGTCCAACGTCGGACCGGCGCGCGACGAGCTCGATCGCCGCCTGCAGCCACCCCATCGGCGTGCCGGTGTCAAACCGGTCGACGTTCGTCACCATGCCAAACACGCTGCCGTCGCGGGCTCCCGCGAGGAGCGCGTCCGTCAGATAGATCTCGCCGTTCGGAGCAGGCTCCACTCGATCCAGCAGGTCGAACATCGCCGGAGCAAGCACGTAGCGACCGATAATCACGAGGTTGCTCGGTGCGGTTCCCGGAGCAGGCTTCTCCACGACGCCAGTCACCGGTCGTTCGCCGTGCGATCCGGCCGCGCCGCCGAGAGTCACGACGCCGTACGACGACGTCTCGGCCATGGGCACTTCCTTCAGCGCAACGGTCGTGCCGCCCGTACGCTCGGCCACCGTCGCAAGGTCGGCCAGGAGCGACGCGTCGCCCATGATCTCGTCGGGCAAGAGCACTGCGAAGTGCCCGTCTCCCACCGCGCCGCGGGCGCACGCCACCGCGTGCCCAAGGCCCCGGGGATGGTCCTGATAGACGACCGTCACCCTCACGTCGCGGCCGAGGCGGGCGAGCCGGTCCGCGAGATCGGCGCGCCCACTGTCTCGCACCCGCCGCACCACATCGTCGGATGGCGTCAGATAGGCGTCGATTGCCGTCTTCGCCCTGCTGGAGACGACCACCACGTGCTCACACCCAGCCGCGACGGCCTCGTCGATCACCAACTGCAGCACCGGCGTATCGAAGATGGGCATCAATTCCTTCGGCACCGCCTTGGTAGCCGGCAGGAAGCGCGTCCCCATGCCCGCCGCAGGAATCACGGCAGTGCGCAGCGCCACGGCGCCATCCTAGGATTCCTTCGTCATGCCGACCTACGTGTACAAGTTCATCGACTCTGGCGAGACCATCGAGGTGCAGCAGGCCTTCACCGACGAGGCGCTCACCGAGATCGCGCACCCTTCGACGGGCGCGATGATGAAGGTGAAGAAGGTGTTCACCCCAATCGGCGTCACATTCAAGGGTGGTGGCTTCTACAAGACCGATAGCCGCCCCTCAGGCTCGTCGGCATCGTCGGGCTCGTCGGTGACGCCTGCAGCGGCACCGCCATCTGGTGGCGACTCGTCGTCGGGTACATCGGGATCGTCGGGATCGACCAACAGCAGCTCGACGTCGGGTGGCTCTGCAACCGGCGGATCCACGAGTAGCGGAACGTCCGCCTCCTAGGCGCAGCGCCGGAGGCTTGGCGCACACATCTCGTTCGTGCTGCGCCGCACGTCCTCCGACGACGTTTCGCGTGAGCCGTCGCGGCTGGAGGTGACGGTTGGGCGGATCGCCCACACCATGTCCGCACACGTGCACACTCACCTGCGCAGGCTTCGGCGCAGCACCCGACGCCAGGCCGGAGCGTCGGTCGCACTTGGCATCGTCGCCGCTGCGGCCACTGCTGTATTCCTCGTCGATCTCTCGTCGGCGTCGGCCGCGCTCGGCCGCAGGGTCACCGTTGCCGTCGCCATCGCGCCGCTCGCTCCCGGTGACACGGTGTCTGCGGCGACCGTGGTGCTGAGGTCGCTGCCCGCGGGTGCGGTGCCGGCCACTGCGCTCTCAGCCGTTCCGCTTGACGGCACGCTCCGCCAGCACCTCGCCGCGGGTGAGGTACTCACCGGAGCCGACCTCGCGACGGAGGGTGCGGACCTGCCCGACGGATGGCGCACCGTCGCGATCCCTCGTCGCGGCGCGCTGCCGCCGCTCGAGCCGGGCGCCCGCGTGGATGTCATTGCCGCATCCGTCGTGCTCGCGGCCGGTGCTGTCGTCGTCACCGTTGCTGACGACGGGGTCGTCGTCGCGGTTCCGGCTGAATCGGCACCCGCCGTGGCCACTGCGGCGGCCGCGGGCGAGGCCACCCTTGCCGGCGGCGGCTAGCGCCTTAGGAGTACCAGGGCGTCGCGAGGAGCAGTAGCACGCCCACGCCGAGCATGACTCGGTAGGCGACGAAGCCAGTGAACGCGCGGGTGCGCAGCAGCCGGATCATGCCCGCCATCGCGGCCCATCCGGACACTGCAGCAGCGACGATCCCAACGGCCATTGCCCCTGCAAACCCGTCGGGCACGCCGTCGCGCACCAGCGACACCATCTGAAACGTCACTGCGCCGCCGATGATCGGAATGCTCATCAGGAAGCTCGCGCGCGCCGCGGCGTCCCGCGACATTCCACGCAACCTCGCAGCCGTGATCGTGATGCCCGATCGCGACGTGCCGGGGTTAAGCGCAAGCACTTGCGCAAGCCCAAGCACGAGCGAGTCGCGCCAACCGAAGTCATCGGTGCCACGCGCGCCGGACGCGCGGTCGGCGACGAGGAGCACGAGGCCGAACACGATCAACGTCACCGCCACGGCGGCAGGGGCGCCGAGCCGCTCGCCGATCCAGTCCTCCCCGACCACGCCCGCCACGCCAGCCGGAACAGCCGACGCGACGAGGAGCCACGCGCGGATGCCCACCGCACGGTCGCACGTTCGCGCACGCACGATCAGTCCGATGCCGTGGCGCACATACGGGATGACCTCCCTGCGCAGGTAGAAGAGCACCGCCACAAGCGTGCCGAGGTGGAGCGAGGTGTCAAATGCAAGCCGCACCGAGGGGCTCACTGGCTCCTCCCATCCGAGGAGCCACGGCACCAACCGGAGATGCCCGCTTGATGAGATCGGCAGGAACTCCGTCAGCCCCTGGACGATGCCGAGCACGAGGGCATGGAGCAGCGGCACGGCGCAACGGTATTCGCTGTTAGGACCCGCTCATGGTCACGTCATGGATCACGAGCGACATCCCCGTCGCGCGCATGGGCAGCCAGTCAACATCGCCACCGATGGCCGCCACGTCAAGGAGCATGCGTTGCAACGTGCTCGCGATCGTGAACTCGCGGACCGGCTCGGCCACTGCGCCGTTGCGGATGAGCATGCCCGACGCTCCAGTCGAGAAGTCTCCGCTGATCGGGTTGACGCCCGAATGCATTCCGGACACTGACTGCACCAGCACGCCGTCGTCGATGCCCGCGATGAGGGCCGCTTGATCCAGTGTGCCGGGCACGAGCTGCAAGGCCAAGCATCCCACACCTGGCGACGACGCGTACCCGCCGCGCGTGGCGTTACCAGTGCTCGAGGTACCCATGCGGCGCGCGCTGTACGAGGAGTGCACGAACATACGAAGGATCCCGCCGTCAATGAGGACGTTGCGACGCGCGGCCAGACCTTCGCCGTCGATGTCTGTCGCCGTGTAGGCGCGCGGATCGGTCGGGTCATCGACCAGCGTCACCATCGGGTTCGCCACCGCCTCGCCGAGACGACTTGCAAAGAGGCTGCGCCCCTTCGCCACGCTCTCACCATTGAGCGTCGACGACACCACGCTCAGGAACTCTGCCGTGACGAATGGATCAAGCACGACCGTCGTGCGCTTGCTGGGCGGCTTCACCGCGCCAAGCAGCCGGGTGGCGCGGTCGACGGCCTCGCGCGCCGCCTTCCCAAGGTCGAACTCGCGCGGCGAATCCCCAACGGAGAATCCGAACCCAGTCTGGGTCTCGTCGCCATCGTCGGCGAGCGTGCTGACCGAGACGTAGCACGAGTTGCCTCGGCCGCTCTCGCGGATGCCGGTGGTGGTCGATACCGCCACCTCGCCCCAGTCGTCGTCGTAATTGCAATCCTCCACCCGCACGCGCGAGTCAGCTGCCAAGGAGAGCCGCTCGAGCATCTTTGCAATCTCGATCTTCTGGTCGGTCGGGTACGCGGCCAGTTCGTCATCCCAGAACTTCTGCGGCACCTGCGGCACGCCGTCGGGTACTGCGAGCCCGGCCCACTCGTCCGGAGTGCCGAATGCCGAGTTATCCCGGGCCTCGGCGAGCACCTCGACGATCGCGGCGTCGTCGAGCGACGCCGCGTGCGCGAAGCCGGTGCGGCCGTCGCGGATGATGCGGATACCGACGCCCTCGCTCTGCGCCGACACGAAGTGCTCCACCTCGCCCTCGTACACGCGCACGGCGGTCTCGCCGCCGCGCATCACGAACGCCTCGACCTGTTCGCCGGGCGCGGCCTGCGCCACGACCCGGTCGGCAATGGCCTGCAGTTCGGGGACGCCGACGGTCATGCCGCGGTGCCGCCGACCGTCAGCGCCTTCACGCGGAGGGTCGGCTGGCCGTCGCCCACGGGCACGCCCTGACCATCCTTACCGCACGTGCCGGGGTTGCCCATCGCAAAGTCGTTACCGAGCATGTCGATATCGCGCAGCACCTGCGGACCATTACCGATCAGGTTGCCTTCGCGCAACGGCTCGGTGATCTTCCCGTCTTCGATGAGGTAGGCCTCGACCATGCCGAACACAAAGTCGCCGCTCGCCGTGTCGACCTGGCCTCCGCCGAGCTTGGCAACGTACACGCCGTGGTCCGTCGCACGGACGATGTCGTCGGGATCGTCGGCACCATTGGTAACGAACGTGTTGGTCATGCGCACCATGGGAAGGTCGGCGTACGACTGACGGCGGCCATTGCCGCTCTGCGTATGGCCCTCGCGACGCGCGCGGAGGTAGTCCCACATGTAGTCGGTGAGCACGCCGTCCTGAATGAGGACGTTGCGCTGCGACGGATGCCCCTCGTCGTCGATGCCGATGGCGCCCCATTCGCCGCCCATCGACCCATCGTCGATCAATGTGACGAGCGGCGACGCGACGAGCTCGCCCACCTTGCCGCGGTAGACGCTCGCACCCTTGGCAACAAGATCGGCCTCGAGCCCGTGACCGCACGCCTCGTGGAACAGCACACCGCCCGTACCCTGCCGGATCACGACCGGCAGCGTTCCGGAAGGCGCCGGGCGCGCCTTCAGCTTCACGAGCGCCTGCCGCGCGGCGCGCTCGGCGAGCTCGGCCACGTCGGCGGCGTCGAACACCTCGAACCCGATGGTGTGCCCCAACGACTCGTAGCCCGTTTGCATGCCCAGATCGCCGTTCGCGACCACGCTGATGCGGAACAACGTACGCACCTGCCGGTCGGTGGCCAGCACGCCGTCCGAGTTGGCAACCAGGATCTGCCGGACCGAGTCGCCGTAGCCAGCGCTCACCTGCACCACCGCTCCATCGACGGCCCTCGCAGCCTCGTTGGCCCGCTGCAGCAGCTCGACCTTGCGGGCCTTGGCGACCTCGCGGGGGTCAATCCGCACATCGTTGACCGGGTGCTCCACGAGCGGTCCGAGCGCGACTGAGCGCACCCCACCACCGCCCTGCCGCGCCGCCGCAGCCGCCGCCTGCGCCGCGGCGACGAGTCCGCGTTCGCTCAGGTCGGAGGTGTAGGCGAAGCCCGTGGTCTCGCCCGCGACCACCCTGATGCCCGCGCCGCGGGTCCGGCCGCTCGTCACCTGTTCGACCCTGCCATCGTCGAGTCCGGCTGAGGTCGAGCGCTTGTCCTCCACGAAGACCTCGGCGAACTCGGCGCCGGTCGCGCGACCCGCATCCAGCACACGGGAGACGACATCGGGATCGACGAGGAGATTGTGCGGCATGTCCGAATGGTACCAACGGGGGTTCGCGTGGGGCTTTGTCGTGCCCGACCGAGTCCTAACCTTGGGGATCGTGGATGCGCTCGCAGAATCCGTCGCAGGCGCCTTTCCACGTGTCCACCGAACGAGGTGGTGGAGGGAAGCGTTGATCGTCGGCGCGTTCTACTCCGTCTACACCCTCATCCGTAATCAGTTCGGCTCGGCTCTCGTCAGCGGCATGGACGTACCGCTTCACTCGTTCACGAACGCGGTACGGGTGATCCGCATCGAGCGAGCGCTCGGCCTATACCACGAGGAGACCATTCAGGACATCTTCGTCGGCATGAACTGGCTGGTGACGGCGATGAATACGTACTACGGCACCGCGCACTTCATCGTGACGCTCGGAGTGTTCATCACGCTCTTCGTCCGGCGTCCGGACGTCTTCCCCCTCTGGCGAAACACCCTCGCGACGATGACTGCACTTGCGATCCTCGGGTTCATCTTCTTCCCCCTCATGCCGCCGCGGCTGCTCGACGCCGCCTGCCCTCCGGACGGCTTCGGTGGCGCGTGCATTCAGCATGAGATGCGCAACTACAACGGTGCGGAGAACTTCGGATACGTGGACACCATCGCCGAGTTCGGCGGTCCATGGAACTTCAGCGAGGGACCAGCCGCGGTCATCTCCAACCAGTACGCCGCCATGCCATCCCTGCACATCGGCTGGGCGACGTGGTGCGTCTTCGCCATGTGGCCCCTCGCGCGACGTCGATGGATGCGCGCCGCGCTGTTCATCTACCCCGCGCTGACGCTCTTCTGCATCGTCGTCACCGGCAACCATTACTGGCTGGACGGCCTCGGCGGTATCGCTGTGTTCGCAGCCGGACTGGCCATTGGCACGCGGATGCACCGCTGGAACCAGCGCCGACTCGACCGGGAGCACGCCTCCGTCCCCTCCTGAACCGACCGGTAGCGTTGGCGCGTGGCGCTCCGGGACATTCGCCAGCCGTCCGACCTGCGGACGCTTGACACGGCGCAATTAGCCGAACTCGCCGAGGAGATCCGCCAGTTCATCGTTGACGCCGTCGCCGTGACGGGCGGCCATCTGGGCTCAAACCTCGGCGCCGTTGAACTAACACTCGCCCTGCACCGAGTGTTCGAATCGCCGCGCGATGCGATCCTGTGGGACACCGGCCACCAGGCCTACGTCCACAAGATCGTCACCGGCCGCGCAGGCGGATTTTCCGCACTTCGGCAGGCCGGCGGGATCTCCGGCTACCCGAGTCGAGAGGAAAGCCCGCACGACCTGATCGAGAACAGCCATGCGAGCACCGTCCTCAGCTACGCCTATGGGCTCGCCGTCGCGCGCGACCAAGGGCTAGCTCCCGACCGTCGCCACATCGTCGCCGTCATTGGCGACGGCTCGATGACCGGAGGCATGGCCTACGAGGCACTCAACAACCTCGGCCACAGCGGCAAGCGTGTCATCGTCGTGCTCAACGACAACGGCCGCAGCTACGCGCCCACGGTGTCCAATCTCTACCGCGGCGCGGACGACGAGGACGAGCACGCCTCCAAGCGCTCCGTTGATCGCTTCACCGAGAGCCTCGCGCACAAGCTCACCGACATCCGTCTCAACCCGGTCTACGTCCGGAGGCAGCGCCGTCTTGAGCGATTCCTGCGCGAACTTCCCGTTGTCGGCCCGCAAGCCGAGCGCGGCCTCGAGGCGTTCAAGAAGGGGGTGCGCGAATTCCTCCAGCCGCCCGCGTTCTTTGAAGCGCTCGGCGTGCGATACATCGGCCCGATTGACGGCCACGACCTTGCCGAGCTCGAGCACGCACTTGAAGGCGCACGGATGCGCGTCGACGAGGGACCGATCGTGGTGCACGTGGTCACGCAGAAGGGCCGCGGCTACCCGCCGGCCGAGGACGACGACGAGAAGCACCTCCACGACGCACCGGTATTCGACCCCGTCAGCGGCCCGCCGAAGTCGGTGCCGACCGGCTACACCCAGGCCTTCTCCGACGCGATCCTGAAGATCGCCGGCACCGACCCGAGGATTGCGGCGATCACCGCGGCGATGCCGGGACCCACGGGACTGATCCAATTCCAGGAGCAGTACCCCGACCGATTCTTCGACGTCGGCATCGCCGAGCAACACGCGGTCACTGCCGCCGCCGGCATGGCGCTCGGTGGCATGCGCCCCGTCGTTGCCCTCTACTCAACCTTCCTCAATCGCGCATGGGACCAGGTGGTCTACGACGTCGCACTGCACCGGCTGCCAGTGGTGTTCTGCCTTGATCGAGCCGGCATTACCGGCGACGACGGACCCAGTCACCATGGCATCTACGACCTCGCGCTGCTCTCGAAGGTTCCCGGCATGCGCGTGCTCGCGCCGTCCAGCGTGCAGGAGCTGCAGCAAATGCTGCACGACGCGATCTCGCTCGCCGACACGGGTCCCGTGGTCATCCGCTACCCGAAGGGCGCAGCCCGATCGGTCGCTGACGGCGAGGTGGGCAGTGGCACTGCGGCACGACGACTGCGCAGCGGATCGGCCGACGGAACCGGACCGTGCATCCTCGCGGTCGGGAAGATGGTC
>Ga0315900_10012991_pt1 | contig 10170 bp, 14 predicted proteins | sample LakEriMetagenome_FD_203521 | JGI IMG/M metagenome (GOLD analysis project Ga0315900, IMG submission 203521) | Freshwater fungal communities from buoy surface, Lake Erie, Ohio, United States - Buoy 12 MA114 | ecosystem: Environmental > Aquatic > Freshwater > Lake > Lake biofilm | place: USA: Lake...
ATCAGACCTCTTGAGTTGAATCCCAAGAGCATCAATCTTTGCTTCTAACTTTTCTATCTTGCTTCCTTGCCGTTCAATCTGCTCGGTATATTGCATCTTTTGGTCTACATATAAGTAACCAATTGCAATCAATGTTATGAACAGAAAACCTTTTACGGGGTCTTTGCTGAACTGCTCAAATGAAATCGGTAATGCACTAATTTTTTTATCCATTTTCGTTTTTCTCTTTTTGGAGTTCTTCGCCAATCTTAGCGTTAGTGTCTTGAAGTTGCTTTTGCAAGTATTCAATTTGAGCAAGGATGTCATAGGCTTGTGCCTTCAGTTCTGTCAAGTTCATAGTTTATAATTTAGGTATAAAAATACTAAAAAAATACATTATGGAGTGCCTAAAAGTGCCGGTATAGTATAAATGTTGCCATCTATTTCTACCATTATATGCCTATCTGGAGTTATAGTACCACTAAAGACATCGCCAAGTTTCCAGGGTTTGGCGGTGTATCCGGTTGGTTCAGTAGTCTGAATAGAGCCGTTATCAAAGAAAGTTATCAAATCAGTTGTGGTTGATGATAGCCTTTTTGACATGTGGAACTTCCAACCGGTGCCATCACCGATGTACATCCTTCCGATGACAGGAGATGAGAAACCACTTGCAATCCTAAGATTTGCAGCAGTGGTTGCAGGAAGAACAGTTGAGCCACTAATGGTCAATAAACCAGACACCAATGCATCACCATTGACTTGGAACTTTTGCCCTTGGTCAGTAGTTGTATTTACAAGTACATTTGTGCCATTATCATACACCAAACTATTACCCAATGCACTACTACTTGTCCATTTGGATAGGTAGTTGGTAGTACCGCTACCCGTCACTCCCCCACCACTAACAGTCCAGGTACGATTTGCCGTTAGGTCATACGTTGTACCATTAATGGTGAGGGTTCGTGTTACGGGAACCGACTCAGTCTGGTTTGATATGATTGATCGGTTGATCCTCATTAGATAATGGTCAAGTTAAGTTTCTCAGCACTCCAATTGTAAATCCAAGCGTTGATTGCCATTGCGGGTTGGTCTCCCCATGCGATGTAGTCAGCACCATCAATTGTGAGATTGCCTTGAGCAACTTGCTCGCCTTGAGATTCAACACCTTCAGCATCTACAACCTTGGTGAACAATTGCCAATAATTCGTAGCACTTGATTCGTAGTTGTCATTGATGCAAGTCACTTGAAAATACTCTGCTTGTTTGCTTTCGCCATTTACCCATACATTGACAGGTGAGATTTGTTTTGCCATTTTTATTTATTTAAAGATTTGGAGGAAAAGGTGGTGATGGTTTTGGAACGTACTCGCCTTGTGGACAAGATAGCAACCATTCGTATTGTGTGCCTATGATTGCACGCTTGTCATCATCGGTTAAGAATGTAAACCAAATATTATTGATGTCTTGAACACAGTTAAAGACTTCAAATGGTGCGTATTGCTGCCCTTGAATAGTATCTTTTTGTTCTATTGTTAAAATATACCCTATCATACTTGCCTACTTAAAGATGTTTGGAATGTTTGTACAGAAGTGTAAAAATTAGAAACTTGTCCTGCTGATAATTCATCTCCTATTGTAGCAAATGCATATTGTTTATCTGAAAATAAAGTTGCAGTACCATTACCATTTGCAGCACCTAAATACAAATTATTATTTGCTAAATTGGTAGAACCTGCTGTTCCCGTTGCTACGCTTGTTCCATTTTTATAAATTACTTGAGCATTTGTAATTCTTGTTCCGCACCAAAAACCACGAGAATCAGAAGTACCATTAATTGCAGTTCCGTATGACGGGTCGGCAATTCCAAAATAAGAAAAATTACCACTATATCTTGAGATAAGGTATGTGCTATCGGTAGTTAATCCACTATTTGACGCATTTGCTAAATCATAAGGAGAACCTGCGGAAGAATTATTTCTAACATATACTGATAGATGTGCTGATGTTTTTACCAAGTTATTGTTTGTGTTAAAACCAGTATCCATGTATGCACTTGTACCATTTGGAGTTACTCCTGCTGATGCAAAAGTCCAACCACTTGTAAATGTTCCAGTAAAACTTGAACTTTTTAAGTTTTGAGCACAAGCAGCAGCAGAAGCACCAACCATTGGGTAAATTGCTTTCATCAATGTCCAAATTCCTGCTGACTTCAAACTTACTACCAATGTAGTAACTGCATCTTGTTCAGTTTGACTTAATGTACCACCAGCAGCAGTAACTCTACTAAAAAATGCCTGTGCATCTGTATCACCAGATGTTGCTCCTTGCGTTTCTATTATTGCAGATATTTGCCCCGTTCTTGTTTTAAAATCAAACCTACCCATTATGAAATACGATTTACATATCCAACAATGTTAATCACGTTTGCAGTTGCAGCAAATGCAGTTATTGTCCTTGCTGCTGAACCAGTCCCAACCAATGTCAATCCTGCAATGCAAATAGTTAAACCACTTTTTGATGGTATTGCAAGAATTATATTTTGGTCAGGTGCAGTTGTACTACCAAACTCAATAGTTAAGTTAACTGCTGATGCTGATGTGTTAGTTGCATACAACCATACCTCATCAATGATTGATGCACTTGTTCCTGTTGCGTGAATAGTTGTCCCTGTTGTTGCGGTTGCTACAACCTTGATGGGCATTCCACCCGTTGAACCGCTTAATAATGTTTTTGCTATTGGCATATTTTATATTTTATTTTATCCGTAAACTTGACTTAATAATGCAACTTGTAATTCATCAACAGAACCACCTCCGCCACCGCCATTTATGATTCTCCAACCACTTGAAATATATTCGTAAGTTCCCTCAGTAGAATCTGTTTGGTAAACCAACAATCCGACCGCAGGTGAACTTATTGCCGTTCTCTGTGCATTTGTCATCCGAGGTGGCAGGAATCCACGAGTAGTAGAATCAACTTGCAATTGTGCAGTAGCGTTAACACTTGACCCGTTAATAGTAACCTGTGCGTTTGCGTTTGCTCTAAAAATTCTTGTTGAACTGCTATCAATTGCAAATATAGAAGCACCTACAATAGTCCATAAATTACTACCGCCATCATCAAAATATAAATATTGCCCATTACCAACGCCCCCTTTAAGATACAATTGTGCTGAAGCACTTGAACCACCAACCCTCGCAGTGCCGTTGACATCAAGTTTATATCCTGCGTCTGTCGTAGTTCCCACAAGGAGGTTGCCTGCTGCGGTTAATCGCATACGTTCTATATTTGACGTAGAAAAAACAATAGGTTGTGCGTTTGCTAAACTTATGTTACCTACACTACCAGTATACCAAAATCCAAAGTTATCCGATGTTCCTGAATAATAACCACCACTATTTGTTCTATTAAGAAAAAAAGAACTGCCAAATAAATTCCCACTCACCCTCGCAGTTCCGTTGACATCAAGTTTAAAGCCTGCATCAGTGGTAGTTCCCACAAGTATATTACCATTTGGAAAATTTATATTTAAATAAGTTGCATTACCTATAGTTAAAATACGATTTACGGTAACGCTTGATATTGATTGTGTTATAATTCCATTATCTCTATTATCTCTTATTTGACCATTAAAACCAAAATTTCCTGTTACATAAGCACTTCCAATGACATCCAATGTAGCAGTTGGTGCATTAGTCCCAATCCCCAACCTTGCATTAGCAGCATCCCAAAAGAGATTATTACTCCCCGTCTGACTACTCGTTCCATTCCAATATGCAACTTGTCCCGATGCACCGCTACCGCTTATAGGTGTGTAACCTAAAACCCCTGCAATAGAATTATTTTGATACCTACTATTTGCAGTATTCCAAAATATTCCATCATTGTTGGATGGTGTAGGTACGTAAACATCATGTAATTCGCCTATCTCATATCCTGTTTCGCATTTTACAAATATCTTACCATTGACATTATGAGCATATATTACATATCCAAGTATTACAGAATGGTCGGGTGCAGTAGGTTTGATTTTTGTTATTGCCCCAGGTATTGTAGGTGACAAATAAATGATGTCACCATCTCCCCATGTTTCTCCTTGCAATGAACCCGTTGTATTAATTCCCCTAACTATACCACTCGTGCAAATAAACCCCTCTTGATTGTCAGTAATGTTTTCCGTTACGATTCCTATTGTATCGGTGCTATTGGTGTCGTTATTTCCTTGAGCAAGAACAACCGCTAACCTCTGACCCTGTGAACCGCCCTCGGCTGCTAATCTAATCCTTACCGCCCTATATTGACTCTCAAGAAGGTTTGCACCCGTCTTGTTTACTACCCTAAGGATTTGCTCTTGTCCAACTTGAAGCGTTACGTTTCCGCCTTTCAAACCTAAATCAACTGTCCCATCACTATCGTTCCACCTCATTACCGCAACACCTGCCGTTCCCGTTGGTGTTTGGTCAAACTCTACCTGACCCGCTTTGAGTTCATATTCGCCTAAGTCTACATCACCTGTAGCACCACTATAAGGAACTCCACCACCATCTAACGCCCAATAAGTATCATAATTGGTATTGCTAAGTTTCTTTAATACCTGACCCGTACTCCCACCAACAGGAACACCAACACCAGCAGGACCTGCTGCATTGCTAACGTTTACCGTTATGTCTTCACTGCTTTCAGTAACTATTACTAAATCATTCTGTACATTTACATCAATGCTCATTCTCTTATGGTTTAGTTACATCATCATACACAATAAAATCACCTTCCAAATAAGTCTTCACAGTAAGGTCTGTAAAAGTCACCTGCATATCCCACACGTAATTACCTTTGGCAATATCTACCAACTTATTTACTGTAATTTGATTATTACTTACACCCCCAATAGTTACACCGCTTCCATTAGTCAAACTCAAAGCAAGTACACCACCACATCCTTTACGGACCTGAATGTAAACAGTTGCACCTGATAAGTTTATTGGTGTAGTATCTGCCAAAAGAGTAAACACCTGCTGCCAAGTATCATTCCTCCAAATTTGAATATCAAGTTTTCCTGGTCTAAAATCTGATGCCATTTCTTTTTCTTTAAATAGTATTAAGATGGATATGTGTAGTCTGTTGGAACTTCACACCTATTCTGTAAATATGGTAAATCAAGAGCAATAGTTGCACTAACTCCTGCTAAATACTCAGGAGTATCCTCAGTAAAAAAGTCAAGAGTTACTGAATCCTGCAACACAAAGTCAAAGTCATTATAATGCAATTGAGCAATAATGTCTTGAGCAGTGAGTAATTGGTCCGATAGTACCTCTTGTTCGTTTGATTGCTCAGGAAGTACCCTATCACAAAAAAACAATGTGAAGTTGATAGTTGAACTCTTGCCATTGATAGATGCCCCCGTTAAGTCAAAGAATAAAGCAGGGTAGACATTATCTGTACCCTTGCTCAAGAAATCAAAAGCATTTCCGTAATAGGTTGTCTTGATTTGTTGGTGAGCATTTCCCAAGTTTTCTATCGTTTGAACTATTTGGTTTAGGGTCATCCTTTTTTATTTTTTCAAGATAAACACGTAGTTTCTCTTGGTTCTTTTTTGTATAAGTTTTATTCGCCACAGCATCGGTTTATATTACCTTGATATTTTTCTTCAAAAGTTTTATACCTCTCGCAATCGTAATCACCTAACCAAATTGTAGTGGTGTAGGCATCATTGTCAGGTACAATGGTATCAACTCCAGTACCTGGGTTTATGTACTCAGGATACTTTGCACTTGCTTGGGATTCTTGTTTGAGGAACTTGATTAACCTTTGTTTGTAAAACTCTGCCCTTGCTCCGTAACGATTCGCAACATCTGCCAATTCTGATGCACTCGGTTCAGTTTGATTATCTCCCGACTTCCTTACTACACCTTTATTGTAGAATTGATATGATAACGCCATTGGCAGTTCACTCATAACATAGTAAACAAGACAAGGTGTTATGTAGGTGTTCAGCAAGGTTTCCTCATCACAGTTCAAATCACCGCACTCAATCCCTGTTTGCAACTTCTCATAAAGTGCCGTTCCAAGTGCAGGGAGGATATATGCATCCTGTGCATAAAGGATGTCAGGAAAGACCAGTTTAGGGTCTACGTTAACGTGTAAACCTGTTCTGTCCTTTATCGTATCTACTGAGATAAATAATATATTTCTGCTCATTTTATTTCTTCTTTTTTACTACTACATTTCGCCTCCACTCGTGCCTACATGATGGAGAATCTCCCCACCATCCACCGCCTCGGTCAAATACGGAATACCCAAGTCTTGCACTTAACATCTCTATTCCGCTTCTACTCCAAAGTCTGTCCTCTGATATTAACTTTCTGCAAAATGTCCTTGAAGGGTGTGCAGCAGTATCTCTCTGCGAACTTGGTACAATTGGTTTCCACTCATAAGAATACTTAACCTCAAAGGTTGTCACCTCCATATCATCAACCAACTTGCTCAATGGTTTGGTTAACTTCCTTTCCTCAATCTTTGGGTCATAACTTACTGCACCCGATTCAACCAAATAAGACAATCTCCCTTGTACAACATCTCTGCTTTTCCTTACTGCACTTGCGATGTCATCAATGCTTATCTTCCTGTCTTTATCAATTAATGCAAGGATTTGCTTATCAAGTGTCTTGTCTATCAAATCACCCTCTGCAAACGCATCCCGACTACTAAAAACCGCCTTTGATTGTATGATATTATAATCTGCCTTCGGTTCACCAACCTCTCTGAATAAGCCTATAACAGTGTCCTCATCAAGTGCAGAAAAACTGAAGTCCTCAGTCATTGGGTCCTCATCTATGCCAAGCATTGAATTTACCTCATTGTCGGTCATTCCAAGACCCGATTTGAGCATTGTGGTAGCAATCTCTTTGGATATCTTACCTTGAGAAAACTGCCTGATAACTCGCATCAAATGCTGATATTGTCTGCCGCTTAGATTCTTTAGATTGTCATTAGTCTCAATCTGTTGCTGATTAGTTGATGGTTGGACCGCTTCAGTTGGTGCATATTTTGCAACATCTATCCCTGCTTTCTCCAATAACCACTCTTTTGGTGCAATCTGCAAAAGCGCCGATTCACTCAACTCAAATCCGATAGGTTCAACAGGGATAATTGTAATCTCAGAAGTCGCACCCTTTAATGTTGCAAGTTGATTGAATATAGATTCAAGGAAGTGCTGCTTATCATTTACATAGGTATTCTTGAAGATTTCATAAGAATCCCTCATCTGAGTTCTGCTTCCTAACTGACCAGGTTCAGCAATACCAAACAGACTTGGAGATGTTATCTGATGACCTGCGAACAAATTGTTTTGGATAATTAAATCAACATTCGTAAAGTTCTCCTTAGTGATATCACTTGCACCGAGGTCCTCTATGATTGGTTTCCTTGCAGGGTCAGTGGTAAAGGATAAGATAAACTTCTTACCATCACTACCACTAAACCTATCTGTAAACCTTCTCTCAATGTTACGCTTCTCATCAGGAGAAGGTTCACCATTTGGAAGGGTAATAAGTTTGGATGCACTGAATCCCGTTTGGGCATTGCCAAGAACGTGTCGTGAAACTTCTATATCAGATTCAATATAGTTCAATGCACCCATATAACCTGGAAGAGCATAAGTGTCCAAACCTGGTCTATACTCTTTTATGTAAAGTATCTGCTTTCCTTGCCTGACCTTCGTATTGAATGCCATCATCGGGATTAACTCATCCTTTCTCTCATTCCAATCCTTCTTGTACCAAAACTGCGTATTATCAGTGTTGGACCTTATTTTAGTATAGTCAATGTGCAAGACATCAGTCAACTGCCCACCAGTTACGGACCAAATCACTTCAAGATAAGCACCTCCAAAGATTTCAATGTCAATAGATACCTTCCTTGTCAAATCATCCAAAGATTCAAACTGATTAGGTTGAGCAATAAACTGCTCTGCTATCGGGTCTGATTCATCACTCTTCCATCCGTTTCCGATAATGTAATTGACCTTGCCTTTAACAATAGCGTTATGCTTTGCACTCTTATTGTAAAGTGATAAAAGATAGTTAGGGTAATCGTTCTTTTCACCGAACTCAATATACCCCTTGCCCTTCTTCTCCCGATACTCGGGTTGCCTTGCCTCTTGGAAATTCAATATTACTAAATCATTCATCGTGTTATGTATGTATTGTCAACCTCGTGTTGTGTGTACTCAAATGTGGTTGATGGTGACAGTTTCATTATTCCTTCCTCAAGTAATCCCGTTGCTTGGGTATAGTCTATATTGTAAGCACTTGATTGCTCATAGACATAATACAACCACTCCCCAACATTACCCAATCCAAAATACTTCGGTACTTTAATACTAAACTTATTGTACCTATCCTTGAAAGGTGATACATCAAGAGCAAACAAAAGCACAAAAGCAACCTCATCCCGTGTAGTCCTATTGACAAAACGGAACAAGTAATTCGGTGAGGCTAGTGTCTGCTTCTCCGTTAATGTTAGGTAAATGAACTCCGTTGAACCTTGTGTGAGTTGTATCATTGTATCTAAATAGATAATCCTTTGACTTTTACCCAAAAAGAAAGGCATCCGATATGGATGCCCTTACTCAATTCTAAACCTTCCTATTTACGCAGTAAGACCTGCAATTATTGAACTTGAAACCTCGGGAGCAAGTGCAGGTTCATTGCCAGTAAAGGTCAAAGTATAACCATTCCTGTCTCCAAAAGCAGTACCAGTCGCACCATTACCACCAGTCAAATCAGCGCCATTCACCTTACCAAGCAAGAAGTATTTATCGTTACCATCCTGAACAACTGCAAGGAGATTGTTTTTTGCCAAAAGCAAAATCTCATTTCTTGTAGATGCTTGAAGTTTATTCAAGATAATTGACAATTCTTGAGCATAAAAAACAGTTCCGTTTTCAACAGAAACAGTTATGTTTTCGGTAAGTGAAGAGGTTTGCTTTACAAGTTGGTACTTGTAGAACACCTTTCCTGCTGACTTAGTGATAGTAGTAACAACGCCTGATGCCTCTGTTATCGTAGTAACATCACCGAATGGAATGAACCAAACCGCTTTGATGCCACCAATGGACTCTTTACAGTCCAAAACATATCCTTGAGTTAAAGCACACGGCATATTATAAAATTTAAAATGAAGGCAAGGGATGGAAACCACCCCTCACCATCAATGTTATTTAAATGAAGAACTTAACAATCTCATCAGGGAAAGCAAAGTTAATTCCCATTTTGAACTCAGAAACAAAACGAACTTGGTCTGCTTCCTTTGCATAGAAGATTTCAAATCTTTCCTCTTCGTTCAAAAGGTCAGTACCGATGAAGAAGTTAGAAATCCTTGCAGCAACGATGTCGTTAGTTCCATTCAAACCTTGTACTGCGATAACACGCACGTTTGTACCTGGGAGGAAGAACTGACCATTTGCAGCCTCATCGTATTTGTAATGGAACAAGTTAGAAGACTTCAACTTTACAGTGTAGGTCCTAAAAGTGTCCATACCGCAGAAGATAACCATATCATCCTTATCAACTACTTGGGCAGGGATTGCTTTGTAGATATCATCAAAAATGCTAACAACGTTTGCATCGGTAATTGCAGTTTCTACAACTCCGTGAAATGCTACGCTATTGGCATTTACAACTGATGCACCTGCTGAAGTAATCAAAGAAATCAATCCTGTAAACTTGTTCAAGTTTACGTCAACACTTGCAGTGTTACCTTGCCAAAGTGCTTTCTCAAGTTGAGAAGAGATTTTCTCTGTTTTACGCTTAGAATATTCTTCAGCATAAACCATTGAATCATACATAGAACCAGCAGGGAGTGCTTTTTGCAAATACTTTGCTTCAAGGTCTTTCAAGCACAATGCTTCGTTAACCTTAATTTTTCCAACTGTTACAGTCCTTTGTGTGAATGAAGTCAGACCTGATGCGTTAAATCCGCAAGATGAACCATCTTGGAAAATAGCATCTGTGTCCATAATGTTGATGGTTTCGGCAGACTTAACACCTACCATCACGTTACCCTGCTCTTTAATTAAAGAGGCGGTTTTGCTACCAAGTACAGAAGAGGCAACAAGTAATTGCTCGTTCTCTTTTGTATAGGCTGCCAATGTTCCTACTGAAAAACTCATTTTATTTAATTTTTATTGTT
>Ga0315900_10012994_pt1 | contig 10168 bp, 15 predicted proteins | sample LakEriMetagenome_FD_203521 | JGI IMG/M metagenome (GOLD analysis project Ga0315900, IMG submission 203521) | Freshwater fungal communities from buoy surface, Lake Erie, Ohio, United States - Buoy 12 MA114 | ecosystem: Environmental > Aquatic > Freshwater > Lake > Lake biofilm | place: USA: Lake...
CCAAGGTGATCGAACCCATGCGCGTCAGGTGGGGCTTGACGGGCAGCTTCACGTCAAACGGGCTTGAGGATGTATTCGGGCAATGCAAGATCGTTGACCAGAATTTGCTGGGCCGCTCGAAGGGCGCGTTCATGCAGCAGTACTTCATCCTGATGAACAAAGATTACAACGAGTGGATACCGCGCAAGGGTTCGCTTGAGAAAGTTATGGCACGCATCAAGCCCGCGACGTTTGTGCTTGAGCCAGGCGAGTATAGTGACACGCTACCGCCGCTCCACGTCGTCGAGATGCGGTGCGACATGGATCGTAAACATTACGAGAAGATGAAGAAGGATCTCGTTCTTGAATACAACAACACCAAGATAATCGCGGCCAACGCCGCTGTTGTGTCGGGCAAGTTGCAACAGATGGCGTCGGGGTTCGTGTACAAGAGCGTTACCGAGGCGACATCAACGCCGGGCAAGTTCAAGACGGCCAAGACGCCGTTTTGGTTCTCGACGCACAAGTTTGATTTGCTTGACGAGTTGTTGCAGGAGAACCAACACGCGCCGACAATCGTGGTGTACACGTACCAAGAAGAATTGGCAGAGTTGAAGCGCCGGTATCCGAAGGCGCTTACGCTTGACGACGACAACGCTATAGAGCGGTGGAACTCCGGCAAGGTTGAACTGCTGTTCGTCCACCCGAAATCCGCAGGGCATGGCCTGAATTTACAGTACGGTGGGTCGCATATTGCGTTCTTGTCGTTACCCCGCGGGTCGCTGGAACTATACGAGCAGACGGTCGGGCGGTTGCACCGTAGCGGGCAGAAGCACGATGTGTGGTGCTACATCTTTATAACGAACAAGACGGTAGACGAGGGGATCTGGGCGGGGCTTCACGATAGACGGGCGCTATCCGACATAGCGATTGAGGAGTTAAGATGCGCATAGAGAATTGGGTTGTGCTGAACAGCAAGTTGATGTCGTACACCGAGGACGAACTGAGAATGTTGATTGACTACGAGATCGACAACGACAGGCGGCCTACGTTCATCGTCAGGTTGCACCAGAGGTATTGCATCCTGCGTAACACGCGGGAGCGCGTTGAACTGTTGGAGAAGTTGAAATGAGGCATTGCGACCCCGTGACGATGGATCACATTATTGAACTACGCAAGCGCGTGGCGCTTCTGGAGAAGCAACTTGAGAACGCGCTGTCGTATGTCAGGCCGTTGTTTGAGCAACAGCGGAAGTATTTAGAAGAAGAAAAATACAAGCCTTTATATGATAAAACATACGCGGAGAAAGAGTAATGGATATCGTTGAACGATTGAGAGATTGGAATAAGTTTGGTGTAAGCAGGGGGGATTTTGTAGCGTATTCCCATGAAGCCGCCGACGAGATTGAGCAGTTGCGGAATGCGGTAAAAGTGCAAGCCAATGCTGTTCGGATACTTCATGAGGCTGAAATGTCTGAGTTAAATCTCTTACGGAAAAACGCGCAAGAAGCGCATACCGCCAAAGCGACATTAGACAGCGAGCGTGAGGCCAATAAGATACTGACCGACGAGATTGAGCGGTTGCGGGGAATGTTAATATTTGCGCTCGATGGTCTTGATGAATATTGGGTTACGTTCCCAGAAGGTGTTGAACTGGTTAATCAAATTAAAGCCCTTATCCCCGCATCCGCGCTCGACGTAAACAAGGAGTTGCTGGAGGCGGCAAAAGCGGCAACCACTTACTGTGAAGAAATTGCAACGTTGGGCAGTAAATACGGAACTTTGCAAGGCCCAATTGTGTCTGACGCACGAAGTATCGCAAGAGGGTTGAATGAAGCCATCGCAGCGGCAGATTAAAGCCCTTCAACAAAAGGAGAAAGAGTGATGGATATCGTTGATCAATTAAAATACGCAGGTGACCATGTATTGTTTGTGCCGCATTTATACCACTCAGCCGCCGACGAGATCGAGCGGTTGCGGGAAGAAAATAACGATTTGAAATCTGCTCTTAGGAATGTGCTATTTGCTGAAGTTAGTCATGTAAAAGTGACAGAGTTCACGAAGGAGAAAGAGTGATGGATATCGTTGAGCGGCTGCGATTATTTGCCTCGGCAATGAAAGATGCTCCCACCGCTATCATTGACGATAGCGCTCTTAGGAGAGCCGACGAGATCGAGCGGTCGCGGGAAGCACTGCAAGAAATTTATGAAGTGTATGCTGGGTCTGAGGGAATACCTCAACCCATGACCGCAGCAGAAGGGTATTTGTTATTTCTGCTCAAGAAAACTGCGAAGATTGCACAAGACGCACTGAAGAAAGAGTGATGATCCTTCAACTGTCCCCCACACTGCCAATGATTACCCCGAAGGGTAAAGCACTGGCGCACTTCGTAATTGACTACGGCGAAGAGCATCACCTGATGTGGGTGTGCGTCCAAGAGACGGGTGAGATATGGACTTGGGCTAACCCCGAAGTCCGCGTCCAGAGCAACCCGTCGTTCAACCGACCATCTTGAACGCTATCTCTTCCGTCTCGGCTACGCGCCTGCCCCAACCCTTGCCAAATGTACCCCATGTCGGCAGGGCTTGCAGGAACTCCAAGCGGCGCTCGCAGATCTTGGTTGCCAGTTCACGCGGGTTCATCTTCGCTACAGCGGCAAGTGTAGCAGGGCCGATAGCGCCATCAGCAGCCACACCGCAAGCAGTTTGAAGAAACTTGCTGGCACGGCCAGTACCAGAATTAATAGCAAGATCAAAAACAGCAAAGTCCACCCCATGCGGGAGGTCATCGCAGCGGCACTTGTCCCAGTATTTCTTCTTGTAGAGCGGGGCGACGTCGGCAACTGTGAGGGCTCTGATGTCATCTTTGGTTACCTCATGGCCGACCCATTCTTCCCAAACTTTCTTGGTGGCGCCTAAATTTGTTGCTCCCCCTGGGTCTTTGGGGTGATCGACATACCCCCCTTCATGTTTCAAGACATGGGCGAGGCACTCTTCAAAATTATCTTTCATCGTTTATTCTTTCGGTGTCGAGTTGTACAGCATCTTGTCTTTTGTCATGTCCGACGCAGAAGCACCAAAGTAAAAAGCCATTACGCCAGACCACCCCGCAGTGAGCGTGCCGAGCAGCATGAGCAAGATCTCGCTACCGTTCATTGGCAGGCCGCCGTAAAGCACCCATCCGATAATCCCGAAATATCCCCCGGTAATAAACAAGGCCAGCAATCTGGGCAGCCAGTCGCGTGTCTCGCGCTGCATCTCGCGGGCAGACTTACGGTCGTCCACCGCAAGCGCCGCCAAGTCAATGTCCAACGACTTCATCTGGACTTTGAAATCCGCGTCGATCTTCTTGACCGTTGCAAGTTGCTCAGGCGAGGCGGTGCGGAGTGCCGTTTGCAGATCATCCTCAGAGCCGTCCTCGTTGCCGAGCAGGGCCAGCGACAGCGCCTTCGTTGCCATGCCCGCTAGTGGGCCGCCCAAGGCTGTTGCCAGAGATGGCGCGACTGAGCCGAGTAGCGGCCCAAATGTTTTAAGAAGATCCATCGTCCTTACCTCCAGTAGATTTAGATCCCAACATAATACCCGACAGCGTGCCTGTCAGAAATGTCGCGATTGGGGCGATTAACTTGAAAAATTCCTGATCGTTTGGAGCCTGTCCATCAATCGGCTGCACGACAAATATCAGGCTGTACAAGACAGCGAACACAGTACCCGTCAGTGTCAGGCAAAGGCTGACCCCGATGATAAACTGCAAGAGAGCGTGGAGTTCATCCTCTTTGATCCTCATCTTGCGACGGCTCCGCATGGATTTCTTTTTAGTGTGTCTGCGGAACAAGTTCCAGAGGCGGTGCAGATGGGCGGGTTGCACTCCGGCGCGTCCCAGTTCTTAGGGTCTTGGCACGGGTAACGATAGCGGTCTTCGCACCCTGACAGAACCAAAAATGCAACCGCCATCAGGTATCTCATTTGTGCGCAGTCAGGTAAACGAAGAGTGCAAGACCGAGAGCCATAACAATGACGCCCAAGAACATCCACGCGCCTAAGATAAGTTCAGCTTGGCGTTCCTCGGCTTCTTTCTGCGCAATAGCGGCCTGACGCACGGCCTCTTTACGCATTTCCGTTACTTCCTTCTGAATGGAAGTCCACGCTGCAAGGCCGTACGCCCCTACAAACAGGTTCTTGGTGTCGAGCTGCAACTGCTGCGCCTTGGCCCGCAAAGCGTACAATTTTATTGCTTCAGCTTCATATTCTGCTTGACTTTGGAAAAGTTTCTTCTTCCGATTTCCAGAAGTGAGTTGCGTGATTTGCGCTATTCTTGCGAACAAACTGCCAACGCGCTCTACAACATCTATGGCTTCGTGGCCCGCATCCGTGGCCGACTTGATTCCATTATAGATGGCCGTTGCACCCGCCAGCAGCGTAAAAGGATCCATTTACTTATCCGCTTTGTTTTCAAGCCGCTCAAAGATTTGCCGGCAGATGTCTTTCAGTTCTTTGACGCCTTCTTGAAACTCATCTTTGCGAATGTAATTTGACGGTAGCGCAACCTCAATCGTGTGCAAATCTTTCCGCAGTTCTTTCACCGCGCCCCAAAGCTCACGCGCCAACCAGCCCATCCCCGCTATGATGATCGCACCGCCAAGATTGATAAGGGTCTGCGTGTCCATTACTGCGCCGCCAATGCGTTCTGGTTGGTAGATGGCGGTGCAAGCATATTAGGAACCATGCCAATACCTGTCCCGGCTTGTGCAGCGCCAAACGTAGCTATGCCCCGCGCTAGTGCTTCTTTGAACCAATTTAATTTAAACTCAGCCGGTTCACGCATTGCGCGGAGTTGTTTTTCAAGACCATTGATAAACGCACGATCAACAAGCCCGCTTTCCAACATAGGCTCAGTTATTTGCTTAAGCGCGTCTTCCCCAGAAAACGATTTAGGCGACCGTTCAGCAATGTTGGCGATATGTTGTGAGACTGCTTTGGCAAGAAGCGTACGGCCTTGTTCTGAGCCTTGAAGCGCGTCGGCTACGTTTACCCAATCGCTCATCTTGTTGCTGCTCAAAAGCTGTGCAATGCGCATTTCAGGTGCGGCATCGCCTACAATATCCGCTAACTTATTTTTGCCGCCAAGCCGTATGTTTTCAGCTTCTGCTAACTTATTTGCAAGCGCTGCATCCGACTGCTTCTCCATACCCTTAGCAGTGCCGGTAAGGCCTTTAGAAACGTCTCCCGCTCTTTCAAGCTCGTCAACGTAATCAACTGCTTTTTGAAGCACAGGCTTAAGTTGCGGCGCGGACAGAAAATCCGAGTTCTTTTCCAACCAAGCGCGGGCTTCAACGCCCGTTTTGCCGCTCAATTGTTTGGCAAGATAATTAGACGCCGTAGTAAGCACCAGATCAGGGTCTTGCGTAAGCGCCTGCAATTGTTCCACGCCAGTGCGGCTACCAAAAAATTTAGCCGGGATGTCTTTAGCATCGCCAACAAACATCTCAGGTGCTAATTTTTCGGTCTTAAGCACCGCCGCGCCTGCGCCGCCCTTAAAATCAGCTAAAAGGCCCGACGCTAACTCGTACCCTTTTTGAAGGTCAGTATGCGCCGCGCCTGCGTAATTGCTTTGGAGCTTGCTTAAATACCCGTACCATTCTTTAGCGCGGGCCTGTCCAAGTGCTTTGAACCCTTCTTCGCCCTGACCAAACGCTGCGTCGCCAAGTTTGCGTCGAATGGTGTCAATCGCATTAAAAGACGGTTGCAACACTTGGTAATTTTGCCCATCAATGTTTTGAATGTTTGCGCCCCTGCGCGCTAATTGTTGCGCTGAATTAGCCGACACCGGCTTCATTACCGGCGAAAGCGCGTCGCGCATCTGACGAAATGCAGAAAGCGTAAGTTGTTCTGTTTCAGGTGCTACGCCTTGCGCGGCAGGAATCGGTTTTTCCAACAGCACCGATTTTATTTTGCCGCTAAGTTGTTTGAAGAGCGGAAGATCCGATATAAATTGTTTGTTTTTTTCTTTTCCCGCTACAACTGCATCGCGTTCGGCTTTCATAGTTTGATAAGTTTCATCGCGGGCTAGCGTTTGCTCATCAAATCTTTTTAAGACCGCAGCGCGTTGCATCCCGCCAATGTCGGTCAATTCTACATTAGGGTCGCCTACGCGGTTGACCGTGCTTCTTGCTCTAGCCAGCGTATCGTCAGCGGCGGTTAGCACACCTGAAGAACTAATAAAATCATCGCGGTTTTGCGTGTAAGCAGCCGCTTCACGCGCCTGCGCCGCAGCGTCTGCCTCCGACGCAATACGTTGCCCGCCTTTTTTAATCTCTTCAAACAACGCTTTTGCCGCAGGCTCACCGCCCTGCTTCATTGCCTTAACTGTGTCGCGGATGATTGTCTGTTCACCTTGAGACAAATTATCAAAACTCATGCCAAGTTCTTGAGCTACAGATCTAGCCCCTTTATCAACGTCTATAGGCAACGCCGAAGTTGCCGCCGTAGCTATTTTTAGTATTTTACCAAACGTGGCGGGCGCGCCTATGTTTGTTACAAGGTCTGCGGCAGTTGCGTATGAGGGTTTAACGCCCGCAATCTCAAGTTCTTGTTTTACAACATTGCCCGCCCCGCCACCAACAAGCCCGCTTATCATAGCGGGTGCGCGTGCAATAAACGGCGCGCCCAACGCCATTGCAGTGCCTGCTGCTTTAACTGGGGCGTAAGGAACTTTTTGAAGTACTTTCCCCGTGCCTTTAAGTATTTCGGGTAACGCAAACCCTGTAGCCGCGCCTGCGGTAGCCGCGCTGCCGGTTTCCATAAGATCAAGATTTTGCCGAACAGGTTCATCCGCAAAAACACTATAGCCCGCGTCTTTACGCGGCACGGCAAAGTTAGGTTTTACCGGCGCGTTATCGGGTATAAATTGTCCGCCGGTTGCGGGCTGCGCGTTTTGTGCAGGTGCGGTTGCGTCGTCGGGAAAAAAAGGCATTATTCCACCACAAATGTTCCGGTTTGCCCACCGATGTTGACACGCACGCGGTCGCCGGGTTTAGCGCCGCGTTGCTTAAGAATTTGACCTGCCGCGTCAGCATTTGGAAAAGAATTTTCGCGGATAATTTTTTGCGGCGGTAGATCAATTTGCGGTTTGAACGGAAATTTAACCCCGCGTGCTTCAGCGTCTGTAACATCTTTATTATACAGACCAACTTTTGTTCTTAAAGCATCGCCGATAACATCCAATACTTGCGGCAACGCATTAGGGTCGGTTTCAAGCCGACCAAAAGCTTCTTGCAAAGCTTGTTGTTGCTGTTGCGTTGGCTGCGAATCCAATTTTTTAAGGTTATCCAGCACGCCCATAAACAAGCGCGAACGCAATTCTTCAGCGCTTTTAACGCCTTGAACATCAATGTTTGAGCCAAAACGGTTGTTAAGAAATTTAGCTGCGGTTAAGTAAGCGTCGCCGCCCGCGCCCATAAAGCTACTTGCTTCAGGAATAAGTTCTTTAGCTTTCTCAATGTTGTCCAATACAACTATTGTTGTTTGAAGCTCTTTTCTGGTAGTAGCTATATCTTTTACATATTCTTTTTGCGCCGTTTCAGTTGCAGGTTCAAAAGTTTGAATATTAGTAACCGACCGCTTATCTGCCGGCATAAGTGTTTGGCCACCAAGTTGAACTGGCTTAACATTGTTTGGATTTCTTTTATTAACAGCTACCAAACCTTGCGCAGTTTCTTGTAGCGTATATTCAGGGTTAGCTCTTTCCCACGCAAGTTTTTCTGCATCAGCAGTTTTAGTTGCCGTTTCAGCAGGCGTAAGTGTTTTGTCAAAGCCCGTTACTTCTTGTTTGAATGTTGGGCTATTTGGGTTCATGTCAACAAAGATTTTTTTGCCACCTAAATCTAGCTCGACAGGTTTTGCCGTTTTTGCTTCTTTTGCGCGCTCAGTAGCTTGAACCAACTGCTCGCCGGTCAAACTAACCGAATGGGCTTGCCATGCGGCGGGGTCTTTAGCAAACAATTCTGCGCTGCGGGCGGCGGCGTCTTCCGGCGAACCGTACAAACTTGCAAATTCAGGAAATTCTTTTGCCATTATTAACGCAAAATTTGCCGCGCTGTCGGGGGTGGTAACAGAATTTGCAAATTGTTTTACAAGATTTAATCGGGCGTCAATGTTTTTAATATTTATACCTTTAGTAGTTGCCTCTTGCCCCGCAGTCTCTGCGGCTGCTTTTTTGCCAAGAAGGTTTTTATTCTGAAGTTCAGCAACATTGCCTGCTTCCGAAGCAAAACCTTGCCGAACCAATTTATTTTGTATGTCCGCATATGGATCGTTAGCAACGCCCGTGCCGCTGTAAGATTGACCGCGTTGGCCCGTAACCGCTGGCGTTACGCCAAAGTTGCTATATATTTCAAGCAATTCGCGTTTACGAGCTTGCTCTGCCAAAGCATTCCCCGCCGCTGCCTTACGCTCCTGCGCCGCCCGCGCACGATCTTCCATCGTGTACTGCTGTTGCAACCGCGCATTTTCTTGCGCTAGTCGCCCGCTTTGCATTTGCGACAATGCGTTGCCTGCCGCCAAAAAGTCAAAACCGCCGTAAATGTCAGCCATTAGAAGTCTCCTGGTCTAGCAGTCGGCATAGCAACCGAACCGCCGCCTGCCAAACTGCCATAGTTGCTGTATGGGTTATAGCCGCCATTACCAAACATCTGGTTGTACATCATATTAGAGTTGATCGTGTTTGCCGTGCCGCCAAGCGCCTTAGACCAAGCATCTGCCGAGTTAACGTAGCCAGAAGCGCGGGCGTTACCGGCGGCTATCATGTTGCTACCGGCATTGGTCGCGTAGTTTGCGCCGGTGCGGCCAAGCTCGGACGCCGTTGTCTGCCCCTGTCCCAAAATAGACTGAAGCGGCGTTAGCACATCAGAGCGGTTGGTGCGGTAACGGTTGTACGCGTTCTGGTACTCCTGCGAGCCAAGATCCTGCCCATACTGTTGCGCGGCACGAAGCGCGTTACCAGAGATCAAACCGCCTCTAGCCGCTGCCTGTTGATCAAGACTTTTCAAGCCTTCCTTCATGCGGAACGCATATCCAGGGTCAGCCTGAAAATCAGACATACCAAATGGTCTTATACCCGACCCGTAACCTTCAGCAGTCGTGCGGTCGCTCAAGCCAAGAAGATCCATCAAACGATTTTGCGCGGTAATGCCGGCTTCGTAAAACGGTTTCTGGCGAACAACGCCTTCCTCGTACATCTGCTTCTGAAGTTCGGTAGCCTTGTCCGCTGACTTAGCTTGCGTCTTTGCCGCCTTGCTCGCCGCTGACGACGCCATCGCGCCACCGATGAGCGACGCGCCTGCACCAACTATAGCACCTACAATAAAAGCCATCTTAATGCTCCAGTTTCAGTTGGTCGGCGTAGGCAAGCTCCTGCTTGTTATTATCACCGCCCTGCAATTGGTCAACTGTTGATTCCGTAAGTTCTTCGACCAGCTTATCAAGATCCGTCTCGTTTGTCGCGTGGATGTTTGTCCAGACCGTATCCTCAAGCGCGTGGATGGCACGCTTTGTACCCGGCTGCGAAACGATGGTGACCGGCGCTACGAGATCCATAATGCCATCCTCGGAGATAACATGGACGTGGCCTTGGGAGAGGATGCAAAAATGTGTCGTCTTATGAACAGCGCCAGTAAGGATCGTACCGGCAGGCATGAACATTTCGCGGGCGTACATCCCGTTGGCAAAGTAGTGCTTAATAGGCAAAAATGCAGGGGGCATCCCCTGCATCATGTCTTCGATCTGTTGAACTTGTTCTCTCATAACACCCCGTAACTTACACTGTTATATTTTTTAGCTCATATAACGTTGAGCAAGTATCTACTAACAATGTGACATCCCTCAGACGCTGCTTCTCAGCAACGATGGCTGCGGTGTCTGCATTGCTCTCAAGCGCACGTTGGAAGGCTACGTCCTGCGCGGCGAGTAGTGGCTCACGCTCTGCCCGTAGACGCTGCTTGGTAATGTCCTTGGCCTTGTTGATGTTGATCGTAATCATGCAGAATACTCCCACGCATTGCGGAACGTGCGGTCAGATGGAATGTCGGACACATCTACAATCTTGAAGGGCTTACCAGAAGGCACGTCCTTGGCAGCAATTTCCTCAATGGTCATCGTCTCAAGAGCCTCTGGAGCGGGGACGATGATGGAGAC
>Ga0315900_10012995_pt1 | contig 10167 bp, 6 predicted proteins | sample LakEriMetagenome_FD_203521 | JGI IMG/M metagenome (GOLD analysis project Ga0315900, IMG submission 203521) | Freshwater fungal communities from buoy surface, Lake Erie, Ohio, United States - Buoy 12 MA114 | ecosystem: Environmental > Aquatic > Freshwater > Lake > Lake biofilm | place: USA: Lake...
CTCCTTGCGCAGCCGCGCGTGCGCCTGCTCGGTGTCCTTGGCGGTCTTGATGAGCTGCACCACGCGGTCGATGTCGTTCACCGCAATGAGCAGCCCCTCCACGATGTGCAGTCGCGCTTCCGCCTTGGCCTTCTGGAACTCGGTGCGCTTGACCAGCACCTCGTGCCGGTGCGCAACGTAGTGATCGATGAGCGCGCGCAGCCCCAGCTCGCGCGGCACCAGGCGCCCATGCTCGGGCACCAGGCACAGATTGATCACGCCAAAGGTGACCTCGAGCCCCGTGAGCTTGTACAGGCGCGCCAGCAGCTTCTTGGGCTCGGCGTCGCGCTTGAGCTCGATGACCACGCGCAACCCCTCGCGGTCGGACTCGTCGCGCAGCGCACTGATGCCCACGAGCTTCTCGTCCTTCACCAGGTCGGCGATCTGCTCGATGATGCGCGCCTTGTTGGCCTGGTAGGGCAGCTCGGTCACCACCAGCTGCGCGCGCGTGCTGCCCGGCCGCGCCTCCAGCACCACGCGGGCGCGGTTGATGAGGCGGCCGCGCCCCGTCTCCATGTAGTGCCTGATCCCCTCCTTGCCCACGATGAGCCCGGCAGTGGGGAAGTCGGGGCCCTTCACGATCTTGCGCAGCTCATCGAGGGCCACGGTGGGCTCCTCGATGACGCGAATGATGGCCTTGCCGATCTCGCGCAGGTTGTGCGGCGGCATGTTGGTGGCCATGCCCACGGCAATGCCGCTCACCCCGTTGGCGAGCAGGTTGGGAATGGCCGCCGGCAGCACGGCCGGTTCCTTGAGGCGATCGTCGAAGTTGGGCACGAAGCCCACGGTGTCCTGATCGATCCCCTCCAGCAGTGCCACCCCCGGGGCCGCCATGCGCGCCTCGGTGTAGCGGTACGCGGCGGCCGGGTCGCCGTCGATGGAGCCGAAATTTCCCTGCCCCTCGATGAGCGGATAGCGCAGCGAGAAGTCCTGCACCATGCGCACGAGCGCGTCGTACACGCTGCTGTCGCCGTGCGGGTGATACTTGCCCAGCACATCGCCCACCACCGTGGCCGCCTTCTTGAACGGGCGCCCCGGCGAGAGCCCCAGTTCATTCATGGCGTACAGGATGCGGCGGTTCACCGGCTTGAGACCGTCGCGCACATCAGGGAGTGCACGCGACGTGATCACGCTCATCGAGTAGTTGATGAACGAGGCCTTCATTTCGTCGGTGACTTCCCGCGGCATGACGCGCTCGCGGCGCGGCGTGGGAGCAGGAGCGGACTTGGTGCGGGGGGGCATCGGCAACGGCAAACGAGTGGGGCAACGTGACGTGGACGGCGTCACAGACATCGGGAGTGACAATTAACGCACCCGCGGCGCACATTGGCACCCGCCACCTCAGCCATTGACAATTGGGCGGCGTGGTTCCCGTATTCGCGCGTGAACCCGAGCATGCATCTCGTCTATCTCTGCGGGGAGTATCCCCCGGCGTCGCACGGCGGGATCGGCACCTTCACCCGCGCCATGGCCCACGCCATGGTGGCACGCGGGCACACGGTCACGGTGCTGGGGGTGCAACGCGGACTGGGGGCCGTGCGCGACGAGCGCGACGGCCTCGTGCGTGTGCTGCGCCTCCCCTCGCGCGGGGGCGGCGCGGGGGCGCTGGCCGATGCGCGCGCCCTGGGCACCGCGCTGGCCACCGTGCACGCGCAGCAGCCGGTGCAACTCATCGAGGGGCCGGAAGGGGCCTTCGCGCTGCTGCCGCTGCCGCGCGGGGTGGCGCGGGTGGTGCGGCTGCACGGCGGGCACCACTTCTTTGCGCACCTCGAAGGGCGCCCGCTGCGCCGCTGGCGCGCCTGGGCCGAACGCCGCTCGCTGCGCCGCGCCACGCACCTGTGCGCCGTGAGCGACTTCGTGGCGCGCACCACCGCTGCGCTCGTGCCATCGCTGGCAGCGCGGCCGGTCACGGTGCTCCCCAACCCGGTGGACACGCAGCAGTTCGCCCCCCGCCCCGACGTGGCGCAGCACCCCGGGCAGGTGCTGTTCGTGGGGACGCTGTGCGACAAGAAGGGGGTGCGCGAGCTGCTGCAGGCCTTTGCCATCGTGGCGCCGCAGTGGCCCCACGCCACGCTCGAGCTCATCGGCCGCGACAGCCGGGACCCGGCCACGGGCGGTTCCTACGCCCAAGCCATGGCGGGGCTCGTGCCCTCGGCGCTGTTTTCGCGCGTGCGCTTTGCCGGCGTACTGGCGAACGCCGAGGTGGCCGAGGCGCTCGCGCGCACCACGCTGTTCGTGTTTCCCTCCAAGGCCGAAGCGCAGGGGCTGGCGGCGCTCGAGGCCATGGCCACCGGCGCCCCGTGCATCATCAGTGCCCGGGGCCCGGGGCCCGAAACGGCGGTGCACGAGGAGAGCGCCCTGCTGGTGGACCCCACGAATGTGCCGGCGTTGGCGGCCGCCATGACGCGGCTCCTTGGCGACGCCCCGCTACGCGCACAGCTGGGCGCCGCCGCCCGCGCCCGCTGCCTCGCGCACTTCGATCTGGCGCAGCTGGCGCCGCGCAACGAGGCGTTCTACGCGCGCTGTGTGGCCGAGGCGCGTGATGGATGACGTAATCGCCGGCGCTGGCCCCGGCGGCGTACTGCGGCTGGCCATCGTATCGCACGTGGTGCACTACCAGCACGATGGGCGGCTCTTTGCCTACGGCCCGTACGCGCGGGAAATCGACGTGTGGGCGTCGCTGTTTCCCGAGGTGGTCATCGTGTCGCCGCTGCGGCACGCGCCGCCTCCCGCCGATGCCGCCCCGCTGGGGGCGCGCAACGTGGCGGTGCGGGCCTTTCCCGAGTCGGGGGGAACGAGTACGGCGGCCAAGCTCTGGCAGGCGGTGCGGGCGCCCTGGCTGGCGTGGCGGCTCTGGCGGCTGCTGGGCGATGCCCACGCCATTCATGTGCGCTGCCCCGGCAACGTGGGGCTGCTGGGGGCGCTGGTGGCGCCGCTGCGGTCGCGCCGGCTGGTGGCCAAGTATGCCGGGCAGTGGGGCGGGTATGCGGGCGAGGCGGCCACGGTGCGCTGGCAGCGCTGGCTGCTGCGCTCCCGCTGGTGGCGCGGCCCGGTCACCGTGTACGGGCGCCAGCCCGGCGACCCGGCGCACATCGTGCCCTTCTTCACGGCGTCGTTCACCCCGCAGCAGCTGGCGCGGGCGCAACGCGCGGCCTCGGCTCGCGCCGCCGTGCCGGTGCCGCCGTACCGTGTGCTGTTCGTGGGGCGGTTGAGTGCGGCCAAGCGGGCCCACGTGGTGCTCGAGGCGGTGGCGCAGCTGCCCGCCAGCGTGGTGAGCGCCTGCACCATTGTGGGCGACGGCCCCGAGCGGGCGCGTCTCGAGGCACAGGCAGCGGGGGACCCGCGGGTACGCTTCACCGGCGCCCTGCCATTGGACGACGTGCTGACGCAGTACGAGACGCACGACGTGCTGGTGCTGGTGAGTGAGACCGAAGGGTGGCCCAAGGTGGTCCACGAGGCGCGGGCGTTTGGGCTGCGGGTGGTGACGCCGCACGGGGAGGCGGGGCAGACCGCACGGCCTGCCGGGGCGCCGACCGCGACGGCGCGGCCCACCGCTACCGACGTCGCGCGGGCCATTGCGCACGCACCACCGGACGGGATAGCCGTGTCCGGCAACAGGGGAGCCGCTGCGTACGACCTGAACGCCCTGGGCAATGCGCTGCTGGCGCTCCTGCTCCGGGCGTGGAGCGACCCGCGGCAAGTAGATTTCCCCGAATGACGGGCCCCGCACCCCGATCCCTGTATCTCCCCGACCACCGCACCGGCGGTAGCCTCGAGACACGCCCCGGCGAGTCGGCGATGGACGGCCCGGCGCTGCTGCCCGTGCTGCTCGGCCTTGTGCTGCTGCATCTGGCGCTTGGCGTGGGCGTTTCCATTGACGACCGCCTGGTGCGGGTGCACGGGGCTCTGGTCATTGGCGCCACGCTGCTGGCCGCGGTCACCGACGGCGCGGCGCGCCTCCCGTATGCCTTTGCCTACGTGGCCGGCAGCGAGGTGCTCTGGCGCTTCATGCGCGAGGGTCTCCCGTGGGAAACGGCCAAGTACCTCTGCATCCTGGCCGGGGCGCTGGCCCTCATGCGCTTCCGCAGCACGTCAGGGCCGCCATGGCTGCTGGTGGCGTTCGCGCTGCTGCTGCTGCCGTCGGTGCTCGTGCCGGCCGGGCAGCCCGACATCTCCGACCGCTCGCTGCGGCAGGGCACGCTCACCACGCTGGCACCGGCATTCGCGCTGCTCATGATGAGCTGGGCCCTTCGCAGCGAGCGGGCCAACCGGCCCAACACCATCACGCTGCTGCTCGCGCTGGCCCTGCCCATCGTGTCCATTGCGGCACTCACGGGGCACCGCACGCTCACCGCCACGCAAATCGTCTTCACCGGCGAGAGCAACTTCGCCACCTCGGGGGGCTTTGGCCCCAACCAGGTGTCCACCGTGCTTGGCGTGGGAGCGCTGGCATGCACCCTGGTCGCGGCACTGCACCGGCGGCTGCTGGTATCGCTGGTGGCGCTGTTGGTGGCCGCGGGGCTGGCCGTACAGAGCGCCATGACCTTTTCGCGCGGTGGGCTGTATGCCGCCGTCCTGGCCATCGTGGCGGGCATGCTCATGGCTCCCGGCTCCCCGGTGGTGCGCCGCGCGTTGGTGCCCGCCGCCGCGGCGCTGGTGGGCGGGCTGGCCGTGGTGCTGCCGATCGTCAACGGCTTCACCGGTGGCTTCCTGCTCAAGCGCTTCCAGGAGACCGGCACCACGAACCGATGGGAGTTGCTGCTGGACGACCTGCAGCTCTACTTCGACCACCCGCTGTTGGGGGTGGGCCCCGGCCAGTCGAAGCATGCCAGAGTGACCTTCGAAGGCGCCGCCAGTCATACCGAGTTCACCCGCATGCTCTCGGAGCATGGCAGCCTGGGGTTGGTAGCCATGCTTTGCCTCTTCGCGTATGTGCTGGGCCGGGTGCGCCGGGCGCCCGACGCTGACCATCGGTTCGTGATCGTGTCCATCACGGCGTGGGCGCTGGCATCGCAGCTGCACGCAGCGCTGCGCACGCTGGCCCCCGTTCTCATGCTGGCGCTGCTTGCCACGCAGCTGTCGCACCGCGCACGCGATACAGCACCGCGATGATCCTGCACGTCATTGACACTCTCAACCGGGGCGGGGCGGAGCGGGTTCTTGTAGATCTGGTCACGGCACTCAGCCCCCTGGTGGACGGCAGGATCGGCACCTGCACCACGCGCGCGCCCGGTGACCTTGTCCGCGAGCTCCCGATGGCGGTGCGCCACTTCTCCATCGAGCGGGAGCAGCGCTGGGACTTCCGCGCCCTGCGGCGCTTTCGCCGGTTCGTGCGGGCGGAGGGAGTGACGCTGGTACATGCGCACAGCCGTTCCACGCTGGCCTTCGTGGCCGCCGCGCTGGCCGGGCGCCAGGCGCGTCCCCGCATTGTCATGCACGATCACTTCGGCCGACTGGCGCTCGAGCCCGATGCCAGCCGCAGCTACCGCTGGCTGGTGCATCGCTTCGTGGACCACTACATCACCGTCTCCGAGGAGCTGCACCAGTGGGCCATGAGCCGCCTTGGCATGCCGGCCGATCGCTGCACCATGATCAACAATGGGGTGCCCATGTCCCGTTTTCAGACCATGAGCCGAAATGCGGGCACCCACAGCAGCGAACAGCTGAGCGCCCTCTTCGTGGCCAACCTGCGCCCAGAAAAGAATCACTTCGCATTGGTACGGGCCATTGCCATGTCCACAATGCTGCGTCGTATGCTGCATGTGCAGCTGGTGGGCTCCGGCGCCGACGGCGCCCTCGGGCAGGAAGTGGCCGCGCTCATTCGCAAGCTGGAAGTGGGCCGCAACGTGACGCTGTACGGCGCTAGCGATCGCGTGGATGAGCTACTCGCCGCAGCAGACTTTGGCATTGTGGCCTCACGTTCGGAGGCCGGGCCGGTCGTGGCGCTCGAGTATATGGCGGCTGGGCTCCCCTATGTGTCCACCCCCGTGGGCAACATCTTCGAGACCGCTGGCGCCCACCGCTGCTGTATTGTGGCCGAGGGGCGGCGCGCCGAGGACCTCGCCGCCGCACTCGAACGCATGTGCGCGTTGAGCGAGGGGGAACGCAGCGCGATGGGCACACGCGCCCGCGCACTGGTGGACCAGCGATACTCCGTGGAACAGCAGGCAGCCATGGTGGCCGCGCTGTACACCTCGCTGCGCCGCAATGCCGCGGCATGACCAAGCACTCACCGCTGGCACCACTCCGCTGCGCCATCATCAGCGATGCACTGCACCGGCGCGATGCCCAGGGTACCGTGTTCACGCTGGCTCCGCTGCTCAGGCAGTTCGCCGTGTGGGCCGAGCTCTTTGGCGAACTGCACATCGTGGCACCGTTCATTGACGAGCGCGACGTGCGACACGATCACGCGCCGTACCCCTTTGACAACGTCGTCTTTCACCCCATTCCGCTCGCCGGCGGAAACACGGTGCGCGACAAGCTGGCATTGGCGCGCGCCGTACCCGCGTGGCTGCACGTCATGCGGCAGGTGGAGCCGCTCGTGGACGCCGTGCACCTGCGCTGCCCCAGCAACATCGGGGGCGCGGCGCTGCTGGCCGGCCTCTTTCGGGGGCACCACAGGCAGGCGGTGTACACCGGCAACTGGGCCGGCTACGCCGGCGAACCGCGCACCTATCGCGCGCAGCGCTGGCTTTTGCGCCGCCTGTTCACGGGGCCGGTGTTCGTGTATCCCGTAGACGACCCGCTCGCGCCACACGAGGTGGAAACCTTCTCCCCCTCCATGAGCGCGCACGACCTGCAGCAGAGCCACGCCCGGCGCACCGCCGCCCTGTCTACGGCACGGTCGGGCCGGCCCCTCACCATTGCCTCGGTGGGCGCGCTCAACACCAACAAGAACCACGGGCTCGTCATAGACGCCGTGGCCGACCTGGTGCACGAGGGCGTGCCGACCATCCTGCACATTGTGGGCAGCGGCCCCGAAGGCGGTGCGCTGCGCGCCCGCACCGCCCAGCACGGACTCGCCACCTGTGTGCACTTTCACGGCAACCTGCCCCACCCGCAGGTGCTCGCGTTGCTGGCCGGCGCCGATCTCTTTGCCCTCCCGTCACGCACCGAGGGGTTCAGCAAGGCCGTCGTGGAAGCCCTCGGCTGTGGTGCGCTGCCCGTGGTCACCACCAGCGCCGCCAACCGGGTCATTACGGGCGACGAAGCCTATGGCGCGCTCGTGCCCTTTGGCGATCGGCACGCCTTGGCCCAGGCATTTCGCCACGGCGCAGCGCGCCTTGCCGCCAACCCGGCGCTTCCGCTGGCCGGCATTGCGCACGCGCAACGCTTCACGCTGGAAGCGTGGCGCGACCACCTGGCGGGCACGCTCATCAAGGCCTGGAGGCTTGCCTGATGCCGCCGGTCGCGGGGGGCCGGCCGTGGGGCTGAAGGAACGGGTGTACGCGCACACCCCGCCGGTGCTGCAGTCGGCGCTGCTGTCGGCGTATGGGCTGCTCTGGCGGCAGCGCCGGTTGGGCGGTGCCTTTCACCGCTACGTGGCCGAATACGCGGCGCGCGACTTCCTGTCGGCCGCCGAGTGGCAGGCGTATCAGGGCGACCGTCTGGCGGCGCTGCTGCGTCACGCGCTGCAGGCGGTCCCGGCGTATCGCCGCCTCCCCATGCGGGCCGACGCGCTGCACCTGCTCGAGGGCAACCGCCCCTTCGAGGCGCTGCGGCTCTTTCCTCTGCTCGACAAGGAAGCGCTGCGCCGCGCGCCGCACGACTTCGTGGCCTCGCAGCCGGGAGGCCGGCTGGGCGCCGCGCTCACGAGTGGCACCACCGGCACGCCCCTTCGCATCATGGCCTCGGCCGACACGCACCGGCGGTTCATGGCGGCGTACGAGGCGCGCGTCCGCCGCTGGGCGGGTGTGGGGTACGGCGACCGGCGCGTCATGATTGGCGGGCGTCTCATTGTGCCGGCGCAGGACCGTCGCGGCCCCTTCTGGCGCACCAACTGGGCCGAGCACCAGCTGTACATGTCGGCGTTCCATATTGGTCCCGATACGGCGCTGCGCTACGCCGCGGCCATTGTGCGCTTCGCGCCGCGCTATCTGGTGGGGTACGCCTCGGCGCTCTGGGCGCTGGCCGACGAACTGGAGCGCCAGGGGTGGCGCACGCCGCAACCGCTGGCGGCAGTGCTCACCAGCAGCGAGCCGTTGCGCCCCGACATGCGGGCCACGCTGTCACGGGTGTGGGGGTGCCGCGTGTACGACGGCTACAGCGGCGTGGAGAGCTGCTGCCTGGCCGGCGAGTGCGGGCATGGGCGCCTGCATCTCAACCCCGATGTGGGGGTCGTGGAGTTCCTGGAGAACGCAGGGGACCCGCCGCAGGGTACGGAGCCCTGCGAGATGGTGGCCACCGGGCTGCTCAACCTCGACCAGCCGCTCATTCGCTATCGCACGGGAGACATGGCGGTACCGTCGGCCGCGCCGTGCGGCTGCGGGCGCAGCATGCCGGTCATCGAGGAGCTGGTGGGGCGGGTGGAGGACGACGTGATCCTGCGCGACGGCACGCGGGTACGTCGCTTTCATTCCCTGCCGCTGGGGCTGGCGGATGTGCGCAGCGTGCAGGTGGTGCAGGAGTCGCCGGACGAATTCGTGCTGAACGTGGTGGCCGACGGGGCGTTGAGTGAACCGAGCCGGCGCGCCTTGGTGAGCCGGCTGCAGGAACGGTGCGGCGCCGTGCGGGTGGAGGTGTGTACGGTGCCGGAACAGGAGCGCACTCGTCACGGAAAATTCCGCGCGGTGGTGAACCGTAGCGGGGTAGCAGCCGGAGGGTGGGCCCACACGCCGAGCGAGTAGACGGCGCCGTGAGAAACGCTTACCATTATCACGACGACATGTGAATGGCATGCCGTTGCGCCTCATGTCAATGAAGAGGACAGTCTCCCATGTGCGGATTGGCGGGCGTGCTGCACGCCCCGAGTGGCGTGGCATCGCCCCAACTGGTTGAGCGCATGGCCACGGCGCTGCGGCATCGCGGCCCGGACGATGCCGGCGTACTCACCGATGGGCCGTTCGGAGTGGCGCACGCGCGGTTGAGCATCGTCGATCCCTCTACGGCGGGATATCAGCCCATGTCGGATGGGCGATTCACGCTGGCCTACAATGGCGAGATCTACAACCATGCGTCGCTGCGGCCGGTGCTCGAGGCCCGTGGCGTGCGATTCATCGGCCATTCCGACACGGAGACCCTCTTTCATGCGCTCCGTGTACTCGGTGTCCCCGAGACGCTGCGGGCCGTGCGCGGCATGTTCGCCTTCGCGTTCTACGAGCACGAGCAGCAGCAGCTACATCTGTGTCGGGACCGTTTCGGCATCAAACCGCTCTACTACACGTGGCGGTCCGGTACGCTGGCGTGGGGCTCGGAGATCAAGGCCCTGCGTGAACTGCATCCCTGCCGCCCCGACCCATTCAAGACCATCCTGAGCATTGCCGGTGGGGGAAACAACTCCCACCGCTACTCCGTGTTCGAGGGAATCGTCCACGTGCCCCCTGGTGGTCACGTCAGTACCCGAGCCGGCGAGGCCCCCAAGGTTGCCCTGTACTTCTCCCTCACGTCGATGCTTGACGCGGCATACCGTCGGGAACTCGACGGGATGCCGTACGAGGAGATCACCAGGGAGCTGGCCCGCCTGATGGCTCGAAGTGTGGATTCCATGCTCATGTCGGATGCGCCAGTCGGTGTGCTCGCCAGTGGTGGCCTCGACTCGAGCCTCATCGCGGCCCTCAGCAGGCGTGCGGGCCACTCGCTTCCGCTCTACACATCCGAGGTGGTCGGTCAGTACTCCGAACTGGCGGACGCGCAGGCGCTTGCCGCGCACCTCGACTTGCCTCTGCACACGTCACGGTTCGCCCCTGCCGCCCTGCTCGACCACATCGTGGCGTGCACGTGGCACCATGAGTCCCCCCTCATCGAGAACTTGAGTGGCGTCCCGTTCTCGCAGGTTTGCTTGCTGGCGCGCGACCACGGCGTCAAGGTCCTGCTCAGCGGCGAGGGGGCCGACGAACTGTTCCGCGGCTATACCGTGCAACACGCCCGACGATTCGTCCGGGCGGCCATGGTGCCGTTCACTGTCCTCGA
>Ga0315900_10012997_pt1 | contig 10166 bp, 10 predicted proteins | sample LakEriMetagenome_FD_203521 | JGI IMG/M metagenome (GOLD analysis project Ga0315900, IMG submission 203521) | Freshwater fungal communities from buoy surface, Lake Erie, Ohio, United States - Buoy 12 MA114 | ecosystem: Environmental > Aquatic > Freshwater > Lake > Lake biofilm | place: USA: Lake...
CCGGGGCGGCTGCCGTAGCAGGTGCCGGGGTTGCCGCTGCGGCCGGTTGGGGGGCCGCGGCCGGGGCTGCAGCGGTGACGGCGCCTGGGGCCGCCGGCGTGGTGGGGGCGGCGGGGGAGGTTGGCGGGGGTGTGGCGGCCGGAGGGGTGCTGGCGCCGGTGCCAGCGGCCACTGGCGGGGAGCCGACGCGCTGGGCCTCAGGCTGGGCCTCGGTGCCGGCGGAACCGGTACGGGCGACGCGCGTTGCGGTGACCTCACTGCTGCCGTCGGGACGGAGACCGATGGGCAGTCCGGTGGTCTCGTTGGGGGGCGGAGGGACGAAGGGAAGGTACTCGTACCAGAACTTGTCGCGTTCGAAGACCGGGTACTGGTAGATCCCGCGCTTGGCAAAGGGCTGGCGGTTGTCCTTCAGCCAGTCCAGCCAGGTGCGCTGGTTTTCGCCGAAGTCCTCACCGGTGAGGATGCGCAGCGAGGCCCGGGCCTGGGTGGTCACGGCCAACGAGTCGTCGTCCAGCGCGTCGATCAGCGCCTGAAGCACGCGATTCTCAGCATACTGCCCGAGTGCCACGCAGGCCTCGGCCCGCACGTCCTGCTCAGCCTCAGCGGCGTCGCTGGAGGCCTTGATCAGCGACTCGACCGCCTTGGGGTTGTGCAGCCGCTGCAATGCGCGGGCGGCCTCCAGACGGACGACACGGTCCGATTCCTGCATCAGCGGGAGGATGAGGTCCGCATGGGCAGGATCACCGTGCATGCTCAGGGCGCGGGCGGCGACGGCGCGCACGCCCGGGTCGCTGTCAGCTTCGGTGGCGGGCGGGGCACCGAGCTTCATGGTGTACATGCGGACGTAGACATCCTCACCACCGAAGGGGGCGTTGGCCAGCAGATTGGTGCCGCGGAGCCGCTTGTCGGGGTCAAAGGGGTCCTGCGACCAGCGAGCAGCGTCGGCCGGTCCGGGCGGGGAGAAGACGGCCAGTACGGAGTTGCTGTCTGCGGCCCGCTGAGCCGCGGGGGAGTTGCAGCCGCCCAGGCTGAGTGATGCCGCGCCGGCGCTTGCTGCCAGCAGGCATGCCGTCATCCGCTTCACACCGCTGTCACGCCTCGGGCTGGTCATGTTTGAGGGTACACTGCTTTCCCGTGCGAAGTTTCTTTCCTGCCATAGCCCGCCTGTCGGCATCCGGTCGCCTTCCGGTCTACCTGGCGGCTGTGGCGGTGTGGCTCATGGCGGGAACCGGCTGCACCCAGCGTCCCCGTGAGGTCGAGCAGGCCGGCCAGAGCCTTCAGACGCCGTCTTCGCTGCCGAACAGCCAACTGCTGGCCGAGGGGGACCTGCTGGCGACCTACGCGGATCCGGCGGATTCTTCCCGCAAGCTGGTGGTCTCTCGCCCCCGGGCGGCCGAGGCCGGCTCGGTGGAGGGGTGGCGTGTGGAACGCCGGGTGGAGCGTGCGGGCAAGCCGGTGCGGGAGCAGGGGGCGGTGCAGAGCTTCAGGCGGCTGGCGGACGGCACGGTGGCGCTGGTGTCGACCGACGAGTTCGCTGATGGGGTTCGGACGGAGTTTGATCCGCCCATGCCCGCATTGCCTGCGGAGATCGCCTCCGGCGAGGATCGTGCGACCACGGCGGCATTCGGCATGGTGGTGCGGCCGCTGGCCAATCTGTCCCGGGTGCAGACCAGCGGCGAGGCGACGATCCGCATCTGGCTGGCGGATCGGCAGGTGCGAACGCTGCCGGGGGGCCAGCGTGTGGATGCGATTCTGATCCGCAGCGTGCTGAGCGCCAAGCTGGGCTCGGCGCAGGTGACCAGCACGACGGACATGTGGTACGGGGTGGTTTCGTCGGCTCCCGGCGGTTCGCGGGTGCTGATCGAAGAGCACCGGACTGAGAAGGTGACGGTGTTCGGGCTGCCGTTTCGGTCGGCGGAACAGCGGTGGCTGCTGGCGGAATTGGGTGGCGGCAAGCTTGTTGAGGCTGTGTCGCCGGGGCCGGCTCGATGACATTCGGACAAACGATCAGGCTCCCATGGCCAGGCGAAGGCGGACGACCAGTTCGGCGCGTTGGGTGTCGCTGAGTTGCCCGCGCTGGCGGTCCGCCGGCCATGACATCGGGATGCCGGTCGGATCCGGATCGTCGCCATGGCGAGGGACGAGGTGGATGTGGACATGGGGTTCGACGTTGCCCAGGCAGGCGTAGTTGATCCGCACGGGTCCGTCGCTCGCACCCCGGCCGTTCAGGACCGTGCGCTGGGCGGCGGCGAGCCGGGCGGCGTCGCGCCACACGCCCAGTTGCCGTTCCAGCGGGAGTTCGGCGAGGTGTTCGACGTGGGCCTTGAGCACCAGCACGCACCAGCCGGGGCAGCCCTGGGTCTCGGCCAGCACGGCGTAGCTCTCGCCCATGTCGGCGATCAAGCCTGGGTGGTCGTGCCGGGCGCAGGCGGCGGCGGTTGTGCAGAGCGGGCAGTTCTCGGGGCGACGCTTCACCGCTCGTCTCCCTCGTCGTCGCTGTCGTCAACGCCGCCGGAGTCCGGGTCCCAGTCGGCTCCCTCCGGAGCGTCCTCGTCGCCGAAGCGGCCGAAGTCCTCCGGGTTGTTCACCCAATTGTCGCGGCCCAGGACCAGCACATCGGCGATCTGGACAGCCTCAACGAAGCTGCGACGGGCCATCTCCACATCGGCGCACAGGGGGAGCACCTTGCGCTGGGCGAGATGCTCGGAGGTGGCCACGGCATCGCCGCAGATCAGGGTGGTGTTGTCGCCTGTGGCCAGCAGCAGGCCGGCGAGGCCGGGTGTGACGCCGGGGAGCGGGAAGAGGTCCACGTCCTGCTCGAGGGCGTCGCCGGCGACGGTGCAGCGTTCCATGACGGCCACTTCGCGTTTAAGCGACTCGATCAGGGGCGTCTCACCCCGCTGGACGGCCTCACGCAGCATGCCGATCAGCCGCACGCCGGTACCTTCGCGTTCGGCCTCGGCGATGAGCCAAGGGCAGTGGTCGAACGCACCGACGCCGCGGTGGGTATCGGGGTGGAAACTGGTGAGAAAGACATGGGTGATGTCGGCGGGCCGGAGGTTGGCACGCTCGGCCAGCCGGGCGACGACGGCCTTCTCGGGCAGGCCTGGGTCAACAAGGATGCGGGCCTTGCCCGCGGTGATCAGCGTGGTGGTGGCGTGCCCGGTGCGCACGGCTTCCTTCTCGCCCCAGAGCGGGTGCGCTGACAGCGCGCCGATGCTCACGATCCGCACGTCGATGCTCATGTGGAATGGTCGCCCGGCTGGGCCGGTTACGCGAGGGCCGCGGCACCGCCGATGATTTCAGAGAGTTCGGTGGTGATCTGCGCCTGACGGGCACGGTTGTAGTCGCGGGTGAAGAGCTTGCGCATCTTGCCGGCGTTCTCGGTGGCGGCCTTCATGGCGACCTGACGGGCCATGTGTTCGCTGACGACGGCGTCGAGGAAGCACTGGAACAGCGTGGCCTTGACGGTGGCCGGCAGGAGGTCGCCCAGCAGTTCCGGGGCGGCGGGGCTGAACTCGTACTGCACCACGGCCTTCTTCTCGCCGGCCGCCGGGCCGCCGGCCTTGGCCGGGGGCTTCAGGGGCAGCAGCCGCATCGCCTCGGGCGTCTGGCGGCCCGCGGAGAGGTACTTCATGTAGACAACGGTGACCCCCGAGATTTCGCCCTTGATGAAGCGGTCCATGTAGTTCTGCGCGAGGGCCTCGACCTTCTCGAAGGTGGGCTTGTCGCCGAACTGGGTGTGCTGCACCTCGACGGACACGTTGTTGTAGCGGAAGAAGCCGGCGCCCTTCTTGCCGACCAGTTCGACTTTGCCCGCCGGCGGGCGGAACTTGACGTCGCCCTTGAAGTGGTTCATGGCCAGACGGAGGATGCTGGAGTTGTAAGGGCCGCACAGGCCGCGGTCGCTGGTGAGCACCAGAGTGAGCTCAGGCTTGCCCTTGCCGTCAGCAGGACCGGTGATCAGGGGGTGGGAGACGTCGCCGGCGGTGCCGGCGAGTTCAGTGACCAGTTCGAAGATCCCGGCGGTGTACGGCTTGTTGGCCGTCGCCTGCTGGTTGGCGCGGGCGAATTTGCTGGTGGCGATCATCTGCATCGTCTTGGTGATGCGGCGGATGTTGCCAACGGCCTTGATGCGCTTCTTGATCTCGCGGGTCTTGCCCATAGGGCGGCAAGGATAGACAACCCGAGGGCCGGTCTCCCTGAATCTGGCCGCCGTTTGGTGTTCGTTGTCGCGACCCGCCCTCCCACCCCCCTGCCCCGGGTGCGGCGGCCTGACGGGCGGAGCGGGTGGGTGGTCGGTGACGTTTCACCAGCGGCCGACGCGGGGAGTTGTGATTGGTATGTGTTTGGGTGGCTGAAAACTGGTGACATGATCGGCACTGCACGCATCTGCACCCGCAGGTGTTTCCGAACCGAAGGGGTGTGGGTTTGCGTGGGGCAGGAGTGATCGCCCCCCGGGGGCCGATGAAGGGGCCGACGGACGGGCCTATTGAGAGGCCAATGGAGGTGCTGGGCGGGCAGGACTTGGCGGCTCAACCGGTGTGCGGATGTTCCATACACCCCGGGCTGCGTGGAGAACGGCTGGCGGGTGGAGGTGAAGCGGGGTTCCGGCCGAACACTCGGCGTGTGTGGAGCGAATCAGCATTCTTGAGTTCAATCGAACGTGCTTTGCAAGGATCGAACCATGAAGTCCCAACCTGCGGGTCTCTGTCTTCGGACGCCGTTGCTGGTCACGCTGGGGTTCGCGGCGCTCTCAGCCGCGTTCGCCTTTGCGGCTCCGGCAGCGGATCCGCTCTTCGTCCGCATCAACGAGCGCATAGAGGCCGATCTGAAGGCGTCGGCGCGGCCATCGGCCACTCCTGCGACATCACCCTCCACGTCAAACCCCGGCGCCTCCCCGGCGGCGCCAGCAAAGGACACGTCCGTCATGACCGTCGGTTCCAAGGTTCCTGCTGTCTCCCGGTCGGCTTTCCCGCTCACGCCATTGACCAAGGCGGAGATCGAAAAACTGGCCGAGAAACTCACGCCTGAGGAGGCGAAGGTGATCCTCCGCAAGGGCACCGAGCCGGCGTTCTGCGGCAACCTGCTGGACAACAAGAAGGAAGGCACTTATTGCTGCCGCCTGTGCGGTCTGCCGCTGTTCGCCAGCAACCGCAAGTTCAACTCGGGGACGGGGTGGCCGTCGTTCTACGCTCCGGTCGACGCCGATCACATCAAGTATCTTCGTGACGCGTCGCACGGGATGGAACGCATCGAGATTCTCTGCCGTCGATGCGATGCGCACCTTGGGCACGTGTTCGAGGATGGGCCAAGGCCGACGGGGCTCCGCTACTGTCTGAACTCGGCTTCAATGGAGTTCGTGGAGACAGGCGGCAAGCTGCCGTTGCCGCCCATCGCAACGCAAACAGCGTACTTCGCGGGCGGGTGCTTCTGGGGTGTTGAGGACCGTTTTCAGCACCAGATTCCCGGTGTCATCAACGTGGTGTCCGGCTACATGGGCGGGGAGACCAAGAACCCCACGTACAAGCAGGTGTGTGCCGGCACGACGGGGCACGCGGAGACCATCGCGATCACCTTCGATCCGACCAAGGTCACGTATCAGGCGTTGCTGGAGGCGTTCTTCAAGTTCCACGACCCCACGCAGGTGAACCGCCAAGGGCCGGACATCGGCACGCAGTACCGCTCGGCAATCTTCGCATCTGATGCGGCACAGCTGGAGGCCGCCAAGGCGTTCATCGCGGCTCAGGCCTCCAACCCGCGGTTCAAGGGGCGGCCGATCGCGACTGAAGTGGTTTCAGTGGAGAAAGCGGGGCCGTTCTACCCGGCAGAGGACTATCACCAGGATTACCACGAGATTCACGGCGGTTCGTGCGCGTTGCCCGAGCCGTAATCGGCGGCAACTTCGTTCGACTGGCAACCGACCACCAAAGCACAAGCCCCGAGGCCAGCGGCCCCGGGGCTTGTTGCTTTTCAGATGATGGAGATCGGCGATCAGGCCCGGCTGACCCGGCGGCGGCGGAGTGCGCCGAAACCGGCGAGCATGGCCAAGGTGCCGAAGCCGGCCATCGCAGCCGGGGGCAGGGGGATGACGGCGATGGCGGTGCCGCTGAGGGTGACCATGTCGAAGCGCCAGGTGCCAGTGGTGCCGTAAGCGGTGCCGGGGCTATTGGATGACACGTAGCCGCTCGTGCCGGGAGCAAACACCGCAACAACTCGGACGGCGAAGTTGGCGTTGTTGTTGGCTGCAGCGATGGACGACAGATCGACCGTCCGGCCGTTGAACCAGGTGTCGCCCGCGTTCGCCTCAAACGTGGCGAAGTTCTGGAAGTTCGTGCCGTCGATCGAATACTGGAACTGGACGTTCCGGGCGGAGGCGTTGCTGTGACGCTGATCCCACGAGAACGTCAGGTTCTCGAAGCCGAGCGTCGAGATATTGAACTGCACGCCCCGAGTGCCGCTGTTGGTCCCCTGCGCCGCGAAAGTGGCGATGTTCCAGCCCGAGTCGTCGCTTGTCACTGGGTCGCTGGATCCGGCTGCGCTGGCGAAGGTCGCCGTCGTCCCGCCCACCAGGCTCGCGGCGCCCGAGCCGATGCTCGGCGTGAGGGTGCCAGTTGCCGTGTTGTTGTCTGGCGTGGTGCTGTTGAAATTCCACTGCGTGATGGTCTGGCCCATGGCTGCGCCGGCCAGCATCAGAATCCCCGCGCCCGCGATCATCGCCGTCTGCATCTGAACTCTCCTCTTGTTTCCCTGTGTGGTTGGGCGTCGGCAAAGACGCCCGCCGGTTCTCCATTCCGTGCCGAGGCATGCCAGGGGCAGTGCTGTCGGTCCGAGCGCGGAAAACCGGGCCGAAACATAGCCGTATTCGGCGGGCGAGGGCCGGTGCGGAGGTGCGGGTGAACGCGATCTTGATGAACTCTGCCCGTTATCAGCCGTCGATGCGGCGGCCGGATTGCCCAGTTTGACAAACGCGATACAGCGCGGCGTGCATGGCGGGATTGCCGGCGATGGCGTCGCGCATGGCGCCGGTGCGCTCGCCGTCCCAGCCGGTCATCTCGCCGCCGGCCTCGCGGATGATGGGGATGAGCGCCGCCACATCCCAGCGGTGCATGACGGCGTCGATCATCGCGTCGGCCCGGCCGGTGGCCACCAGCACGTAGCCGTAGCAGTCGCTCCAGCCGCGGGTCTCGCCGAAGGTGCGGGCGAGCTGATCGAACACGCTCATGGCGTTGCGGGGCTTAAAGGTGGTCGGGGTGGTGTAGCAGCAGGTGGCCTGAGCGGGGTCAACCACGCCGGACACGCTGGTGCGGGCGGGCGGCGTGCCTTCACGCTGGAGCCAGGCGCCGCCTCCGGCGAGGGCGAAGACTCGTTCGCCGAGGGCGGGCAGATCGCACACCCCGCCGACTGGCTCGCCATGCAGTTCAATGCCGATGAGGGTCCCGAACAGGGGCACGCCGTGCATGAAGGCGCGGGTGCCGTCGATGGGGTCCAGCACCCAGCGAAAGCCGCTGCGGCCGGCGGTTTCGCCGAACTCTTCGCCCAGCACGCCGTCATCGGGGAACTCGGCGGCGATGAGCCTGCGGAGCAGTTCTTCGGCGCCGCGGTCGGCGATGGTCACCGGCGAGCCGTCGCCTTTGCTTTCAGCACGTATGCCGGCGGGTGAGAAGTGGGAGAGGATCAGCCTGCGGGACTGCTCGCAGAAACGCAGGGCGGATTCGATCCGCGTCTGGCGATCCTGCCCGGTCGACGGATTGGTGCTGTGCCGGTGTTCCACAAGAGGACTGTACCGGCGACGCGGGTCAGCCGTCGATCTCGCGGACGGTGGGGCACGACTGGCCCTCGGCCGTGCTGGCGGCGTCATCCTGCCAGACCCGCTTGACCCGATCGCCCTGAAGATGGACGAAGGTGGTGGCGGCCACTTCCTCGCGACTGCTGCCGCCGAAAACCACCAGAACGTAGCCGCTGCTCATTTTCACCCGGCGGTAGTCCCACCGCCAGAGTTCCTCGCCGCCAGACAGGGTGCGTTTGCTGGTCGGCTCGCCGAGCGTGGCCAGCACGTACTCGCGTGTGCTGGTGCCGGGTTCGATGGTGGCGAGGGTCTCGCGTCCGACGAAGGTGCCGGTGATGGAGGTCGAGGACGAGCCGCCGACAATGCACCCGCCCAAGGGGAGGGCGAGGGACATCACGGCGAGGGCCAGGGGGCAGAGTCTGGCTGCGGCGGCAAGCTGGCGTGCGGCGCCGGCAGGTGCGATGGGGTGGCGGGTATTCATGGGGGACTCGTTGGCAAAGGCGAACTGGGGATTTCGCGCAGCGGCTTTGCGGCGCAATGTCTGGAGCCGTGGGACGCAGTCGGGCCGGCGTGCAGACTTCGAGCTTTGGACCGCCGTTGGATTCAGTTGCCGGCGGCCCGTCCGGCGGCCTCCAGCAATTCATCCAGCCGCCTGGCGCGGTAGCGCTCGTCGAGCATCAGACGTTCCACCCGGCTGGCCAGTTGTTCGGCAGTCTGGTCGTCGGCTGAGGGGGCGGGGGCCGCGGGATGTGCCGGCGCGGCGGCAGTCGGCTGGCCGGCCACTTCTGGTTGACTGCCCGGATTGGGCATCCCGGAGGGCAGGCGGGTTTCGATGCGGCTCTCCAGCACGCTGCCGGGGTGAGCGCTGCGGCCGGCGAGCATGCCGGGGACGCTGCCGAGGAAGTACCGCGTGTTGGTGGGCACGATGGGGATGGCCCCACCGGGGACGCGGGCGTATTGCCCACGCGGAAATGCCGCCATCAGCCCGCCCCGGACGCGGACGAACCACCCCGCATAGGGCGAATCCGCATCCTCAGGGATCTGGAAAAGGTCGGCGAAGTCATTGGGCCGGCGCAGGTTGCCCTCGGGAACGGGAGGCGACACGGCCAGCGGCCCGACATCGGCGATGGTGGGTGCCACGCGGCGGAGGTCCCGCAAGGTGACGGCCGGCGCCGCAGCGGGGGTGGGGGGGACATCGGGCTGTGGTGCAGCCGGACGAGCACCGGCGGGAGCCGGATCCGGCCGGGGTTCCTCGCCGGTGTGCCCGAACACGCCCAGCGGGCTGACGGCCAACGCCAAGGTTGGGGCCAGCAACCAAGCCCGGCGGGCGAGTTGGTGCGCAGCGGCGGTCATCTCAAGTACACCGTGAGGACGAGGCGGAGTTCGGCCGAGGGCACGTCGGGCAGTTCGTCCAGGGCCCGTCCTGAGGCCCGCCATGCGTACATAGCGGTCTTGAGCGGTTCGTCGATGTCGATGGGGTACCCGGAACTGCGGAGGATGTTCACACGCTTGACCACGCCGCTGCGGCGGAAGACCAGTTCAACCCGCGGCGAACTGGGGGCGGTGAGCGAGCGGGCCACCAGGCTGAACTCCGGCCGGGTGGTGCGGACTTCAAGGCCCTGGCCAGCGATGACCCGACCGAGTCGGAACTCGCCGGTGCGGATGGAGAACGCATCCGAGTCACGGTCGGAGCGGACGCCGGGTCGTCCTGAACCGCCGCCGGCTTCGGAATCGACCTCGCTGTCGCCCTCGCCAGCAATGCCGGCCGGGCCGCTCTGGCTGTCGGGGCGGGCCGGCTGCTGAGGCGAAGCGGGAGTGGGTGTGCTGGGCGATGGCGTGGGCGCGGTGCTCGAGGAGACCTCCGAGAGCATCTGGCCCATCGGGCTCAGCAGGAGCGGACCGACGCGAAGGGCCAACTCTGCGGGCGTGCGCGTTGTGGCGGTGGGCTGGCCGGCCTGCGGCTCCAGCGCCGCTTGTGCGGCAGGAGCCGGTTCAGGTTCACCGGCGGGTGGGGGCGGAGGGGCCGGTTGGCTGGGAAGCTCGGGGGCCTGGGCCGTCTGGCCCGGCGGGGGCGCGGTGGTGGTGGCCTCTTGCGGCGGTCGGGGCTCGGGGGCGTCAGGCAGGCCGGGCAACGGTCCGGGGCCGAGCAACCCGGGCGTGGCCGGGCGTGCGGCATCGCTGATCGAGCGTGTTGGTTCAGCCTGCGACGGAGAGGTTGGCGGCGGTGTGGGTTGGGTGGCCGGGCTCTCGGGCTGGCCATCGGTCGGGCGTGCGGCCTCGGTGCCAGGCCGGGCTGCGGGGCCAAGCGGCACGGGGGGCCGGTCGGTCATGGGTGTGGGCGGGGTCTGGGTCGGTGGACCTAAAGGTTGAGGACGAG
>Ga0315900_10012998_pt1 | contig 10166 bp, 8 predicted proteins | sample LakEriMetagenome_FD_203521 | JGI IMG/M metagenome (GOLD analysis project Ga0315900, IMG submission 203521) | Freshwater fungal communities from buoy surface, Lake Erie, Ohio, United States - Buoy 12 MA114 | ecosystem: Environmental > Aquatic > Freshwater > Lake > Lake biofilm | place: USA: Lake...
GTTCTCTGAGTTTGGTGAATGTTTTAAGATCAGCCTCATTCAATTTTGCATTTGATCCTAATTGTGCACCAACAAATGTTAAAGTTTCTTGGAGGTTTTTAGTGTTTAAAGCAGCATCCATGGAGGTAGCTGCAATATTGCCTAGTTCTCGTCTAACGTTTAGGGCCTCGGAGTATGTTAAATTAAAGTCTTTAGCTAACTTTCCTGCTCCATCATCTGTTGCTTTAAGGGCAGCAGTCATTTGTGTGATAAAGCCAAGAGCAAGGTTAGCTGGGTTTAGAAGGCCTGATTTGATTTGTCCACCTATATTTTTAAAGGCAGCTCCCATTCCACTAACTGCTGTTCCTCCTTTTCTAATGTTTCCTTCTGCTTCTTTTAATGCTTCATTAGCATCAAACATGTTACCTAAAATAGGTATTTTAGATATTCCTTTTAAAGCTCCCCCAAGTATCCCTGTTTTTTTCTCAATACCCTCCGTTAATTTAGATTCTTCATTTAACAATTTGTTAGTTTCATGGAGAATAGAATCTTTTTCTTCTAAAAGACTATTAATGTTATTATATACGGTTTGAGATTGTGCAAGTTTTTTAATTTCCTCCTCAGTTAATGTATCTTTTTTAGATAAATCATCAATTGTTTGAGCAAGTGATTGTTGGTTAGATTTAAGTTTATCTTTTTCAACTCTATATTGTTCTTGTAAGGATTTTAATTGTTTGGAAGATAAAGAAGATAAACCTTTTTGATGTTCTTTTAATTTTTCTGAGATACTAGAAAGGGAATTAATGGAAGATTTAGAGGAGTTTATAGTATTTTTATAACCCTTCACCTCATCTAAAATAGCTTTCCATGATTTGGTAATATCTCCGATACCTCCATCCATATCATGGAGAATATCATTGGCATTTTCTAATTCATCTTTTAAAACACCAACATTATCTATAAAGTCTTTAGCTTCTTTTCCACTAAAGGGGTTGGCCAAACCTATTTTTTTATAGGCCCTTTCAATGTCCGAAAGGAGCTCCTTTATTCGTTGGAGTTCTTGTGAGTTTGGACCTTGTTGTTTTGCCATTTAATATTTTATTATAAATATTGAAACCTGCAGAGTTTTATTTGTACTTTGCAGGTTTCTTATATTGTTCACTAGCTTGTAGGAATTCTGGGGTGTTTACTTTTCCTGATGGGTCTATTAGGTTCTTTTGTTTACCCCCATTTTGGGAATTGTCTATTTGTTCTTTTTGTTTGGTATAGTATTCTTGTATCTTATTGAATGTAAATTTACGTAACCAAATAGGCATATTGTATATAGTATTCCAATCATATCCACCTTGTCCATGAAAACATATTTCATGTATTTGTGTAAAAAGCGCGGCTCTAGCCTGGGGTGCTATATCAAATGTCAGGCCAAAAAAAGCTAACCCCAATTGGGATATTGACTCCAACCCCATCGTCACTGGGAAAGAATGTTAGATCCACGTCTGGTTGTAAATTTTTAATATATTCTCTTAATGCACGAGAATCTTTTGCTAACAGATAGTTGTCTACAAAATCACGAATATCTTTTTTCTCCCTAGCACCCTCAACTGATGTGATAATGTATTTCAATCGTGTGGTCAAATCTGATGATACTTCTTTGTTGATTTTCTTTAAACCTTCAAGTTCACGGTTAATATCCTGCTCATCTTTATGTGTTAAGAAACGAAACGTTACGCGGTTACCAGAATGGGGTAAAACAAACTCAAACTCGTTTACTTTACGTGATTCAATTTCTGGTTTGAGAGGTAAGTTTTCTAGTTGGGATAAGTCTATTGTGTGAGATTCTCCGTCGTAATCAAATGAGTAATCTTTTCCATAACCTAAAACACGGGCTGCAACCATAATTGCATTCTTGTCTCCAATTAACAATTCATCATAATTGATTGGGGATACGATCAATGCTTTCATCAATTTGTCTAGCACTGTTCCATTTTTAATGTAGGATTGGTTGGTAAGAATATCCTCGTGTTTAGCTGTCATGTAGGACATTTCAACTACTCCTTTTGATAATTCGGATCCTTCGGGATAAAGTAAACCTTTAGAAGGCAATTCAACAGTTTCTGTTGGAAGTTTAAATTCACTCATAGATTTTATTTTATTATAACTTTATTTATCATATATAAATATATTGAAAGATAAGAAGCCTACCTAAACTAGGCAAGCTTCTTTTCAAAAAATTTAAAAATATGTTGGTATTCGAATTATGCTTTTTAGAAATTCAATACACAGTAATCTGGCTGAACTGTCATAGTAATGTTTGTGGCAACTCCATCATCATCCCAGCTATAATCACCAAATGTGGCACTAGTAATCATGGCTCCTTTAACGATCCATTCAGAAACGATATCTCCAACTGGTCCTACGATATTGAATGTCAAATCTTTCTTGTAGAAATCAGAATAACCATCTCTACCTGTTACAGATTCGTGATGTAAACGAACCCATTCCATTACTGCTTGAGCTCCACTTGGAGTGATTGGATCAAACAATGTAAAATCGATAGTATTCCATGTTGTTTTTCCTTTTACAAAACGTTGAACGTTAATGTGGTTAAGAGCAACAGCTGTTTGTGATAAAGATACAGCACCCATTCCTTTTACCATATAAGATGGAATACCATCAATGTATAGAATAAATCGGTTGGTTTGTTTTGGTTCAAAAGCCGTAAAAAAGACCTCATTAGGATCAAGAATAGCCATAATTTTTTTAATTTAATTTGTTTATCGATGATACATATATGAAATAGAAGGAAAATGTACCTAATTTTTACTTTTATTTCTATTTCCTGTTTGATCTACATATCCAAAACTTTTTGCTATTTCTGTTGTTTTAAATAGGGGTTGGAGGTTGGTGTAGTGGAAGCATTCTTTTTGTTGATCCAAATCTATTAAATCAAAGGAAGCACAAGGTTTGATATGATCTACTTCCCAAATTTCTCCGTGATTTTTCCAAGACATTTCTGGGAGGAATTGGGTTGAGATGTGTTGTTTTAGGTAATCTAAGGAGCAATCTAAAAGTTGGATGATATTACTATTTTTATATGTTTTGTTCTTCTTTAAAACTTCATTTAATCTATTACCTAATATAATTCTTAATTTATAATTTGTATCATTTTCCCATTTATTTTTTCTCCAAATCTTAAAATACTCTGCATTATTACGTCTCCATTTATTGTATGTTTGTTTTGTTTGGGTAGGATTATTTTTTTGGTAAGCTATACTTTTTTGATTAACTTTCTGTTTGTTTGTTTGGTAGTATTTTTTGCTGTTTAATTGGTATTTTTCTTTATTTTCTTGATAGTAGAGTTGATTGTGTTCTCTTTTAAGGTTATTGTATTCTATTCTACATAAGGTGCAAATATTGTTGTATCCATCTTTGGATGATGTTTTTTTATAGAAATTTGAATATTCTTTCTCTTGGAGGCATTTTGTACATTTTTTCATAATATGTCGTTTGGGTCCATTATACATATTGAGAAAAACAAAAAGAGTGCAATAATTTGCACTCCTTTCCATATTTAGTTTTCCAATTTCCTATACTGGGAATGTTGCTCCTGTTGGTTGAAGGATAAAGTCAAGTGCTATAAATTCTGCTGTGCGAGATGGTTGAACATAAATTTGACCAATCAATTGATTTCTATCTACCACATCAGGTGTATTGTTTGATTCATCCATAATCACTTTAAACGCATACAAACCTTGTTTTTGTTGGATTGTAGTTAAGTATGGGTTTACACGAGATAAGAAATTGTTACGTGTTGTGATTGTGTTTTGTTCAAATACTAATGTATCAGCAATTTGTGCAATATATGCTTTCAATTCAATCATCAATCTTCTTACGTTAATTCTATCTAAAGCAGAAGCACCTTTTTGTAGTGTTTTCTGTCCAAATACAGATACTCCTGTTCTTGGGAATGTTGCAATTGGGTTGATGTTGTTTGAATACAATGCATCTCTATCTGCTTGAGACAATTTAGATTTAGCGGCGATTACTGATGAAAGACCACCTCTATTGATACCCGCTGGAGCGAACCAAGGAGCAGATACTTTATCGTTATAAGCGTAAACACCTGGGATTAGAGTTGAAGCAGGTACGAATACTTGTTTTCCTGTTCCCGGATCTACTATGCGAACCCAAGGCCAGTAAGTAGCAGCATATGAAGTATCTCTACTTGTTGCTTGTGTTATTGCATCACCTAATATTCCACTGTAATCTACCATATCAACTACATATAAATTATCTCCTCTATTTGTAGTGTTTGTGATAATTGTTGAGATAGTTGCTGTGTGATGTTCGTTGATTAGACCTGGTGTAGATAAAATGTTGAATTGGTAGTCATCTTTGTTAGCTAACAAATTAACCATATTATCGTAGCATCCTGCTGTTAATCCTTGTGTATTTGAAGAGTTGATTGCTTCATAGAAATTAGCACCACCCATTACAGTACCTGTTGCTCCACCAAATGAACCAGATCCATTAATTGGAAGTGATGCAGTATAAGCAGAAACAGGTTGTCCGTTATTGTCTAAATAGTTTGGTGTAGGTGTTACATTTTTAACACGTACATATCGTGATTGGTTAGCAAATGAACCTGTAGTGATTTCGATTTGATTTGTAGTTGAACTATATTCTACTACTTGGTCTCCAATTACTCTAGAGATAAAACGTGATGAATTTGGATCTAAACTAACGTTGTTCCATGTTTCCAATATTGCTTTATTGCTATTTTTGTCATCCCCTCGTCTAATCAATACATTAAATGTTCCAGATCCAGTATTTGAATTTGTAATTTCCCATCTAACGTTATCTTTTGAACCAGAAACAAGTGAACTAGATACTTCAGCACCACCGTTGTTCATGATAACTCCTTCAGAGATAGTTTCTAAAGCAAATGAAGAAGAAGCAGCATTTATATAGTTTGAAACAACCGAACTTGTAGCAGGAGAAAATGAACCTGTTACAACACGAGTAACAATCAATGAAGTTCCTCCATTTTGGAAATAATTGTATGCTGAAACTGATGTTAAATATGAGTAAGTATTGCTACCGCTCATTAAAACATCTCCAAATCGGTTTACGTAATCTGCGTATGAGGTAACAAGTGTAGGAATTTCAACTGGTCCCTTAACTGTAGGTCCAACGATAGCTGCACCAGCTTGTACAGGTTGTCCTGTTAAAAATGTGTTGTCTATTTCACTTGTAGTTACTCCCGGGGATACTGAGAAATTTGCCATTTTAATATATTATATTTTTATTTTATTATAAATATTGTTTTTTCTGTTAAAAACTATTTTTACCCAAAAGAAACTCCAGTTGGTAATATATTGAAATCCAAGTAAATGAATTCTGATGTTTTAGTTGGTTGTAAATAAATAGCACCTATCAATTGGTTATTGTCTATTGTTGTAGGTGTATTGTTTGTCTCATCCATAACTACTCTAAATGCATATAAACCGTTTCTTTGTTGAACTGATGATAAATATGGGTTAACTTGGAGTAAGAAGTTGTTACGCGTTGCAACTGTGTTTTGTTCAAATACAAGTGTATCTGCAATTTGTGTAATGTAGTTTTTAAGTTCAATTAATAAACGTCTAACGTTTACACGATCGAGTGCACTTGCTTTCTTTTGTAGTGTTTTTTGTCCAAATACTACAACTCCAACATTTGGAAATGTTGCAATTGGGTTTACATTTGCTTCATATAACGTGTCTCTGTTTCCTTGAGTTAAATATCTTTCAGCCATTATTACTGTAGGCATTAAACCACGTGTTGTTCCAGCAGGTGCAAACCATGCTTCAGCAGCATTATCGTTAAATGCATATACACCAGGAATCATTGTTGAAGCAGGTACCCATACTTGTTGACCTGTTCCCGGATCAATTGTACGAACCCAAGGCCAATATGCAGCAGCATATGAAGAATCTATACCAGATGCTTCTAAAGCAACAGATGATACTTGAGATCCGTATGATTTAAGATCAAATACCAACATTGAATTTCCATTATTACTGCAAACAGAATCTAAAAGACTAATAGTTGAAGTATGAGATGAAAAATCATATATTAACCCAGGTACTGTGATAAAATTAAATTTATATGCATCTTTGTTAGAGAGCAAATAAATAGAATCGGTGTATTCTGATGCTGGGATACCTTGTGGTAATGAATCACTAATATTTTCATAGTAATTACCTGTACCGTTTGGTAGGTTAGAACCAAATGCAGCTCCAAATGTTCCGCTAGCGGCAGTTGGAATAGATGCTGTGTATTGTGGTTTTGGGTTACCTGAATTATCTAGGTAATTTGGTGTGGTAATGTTAACTTGTTTTACTCTAACATAGCTTGAAGCATTTCTGTAACTTCCAGATAATTGGATATAGAATTCCCCACTATCAGAGGCTACATTTTCAGCTTGGTTACCAATTACTTTCTCTATGTAGTTTGAAGATAATGGATCTAAAGATAATGGGCCCCATGATTCTAGAATAGAAGGGGAGTTTGTTGAATCGTTTCCTCGTCTAATCAACAATGAAAATGTTCCGGTGTTGATATTTGGAGAAACAATTTGCCATCTAAAGTTATCTGCTGATCCTGAAGGTAAAGTACCATCTGCGTTTAGAGGGCTAGTGCTGTTCATGATTTGTCCTTCAGATAATGTCTCTAGAACAAATACACTGTTTAAAGAACCCGAATCAGGGATAAATGAAGAAGTAGCAGGACTCCAATGAGTACTACCACTTACTACTCTAGTTACAAGCAATGAAGCACCTCCATTCTGGAAGTAGTTGTATGCTGAAATTGATGTGAAGTATGAGTAGGTTTGGCTACCACTTAAGAATGTATCTCCATATTTGTTTAAATATTCACTATATGTTGTTACAATAGTTGGGATTCCTACAGGTCCTTTAACTGTAGGTCCTATAATTGCTGCTCCAGCTTGTACAGGTTGTGTTGTAACAAACGATTGATCGTTTTCAATTGCTAAAACTCCTGGGGATATTAATATTTCTTGTGGCATTTGCTATTTAGTTATAAATATTATAGAGATGATGTAATTTCACCTGTTTGTGGGTTGAGATTAACTCTCCCATATTTTTCAAATACGAGTTGAGTGAAATCTTGTTCTTTTTGAGATACTTCGGATAAAAAAGCTTTGGCTTTTTCTCGTCGTTCTTCAAGTTGGAACTTGATCAGTTCAATTTCACCTAGCTCATTGATTAGAGCTTGTGTTTCTTGTTGGATTGTGTTTAGTGTTTGTAACTCTTCTTGGGTTAAAACTTTGTTTTCTGTAACTGTTTCCATTTTATTTGTTTTATAGGGTTAATTTACGCCAAGCACTTCCGCTTCCAAAATAAAAATCTCCACTTGAAGAGAATGCAATAGCACCATTTGTAACTGTTGGGAGAGGGGAAGTTGGTTCAATAGTTAATAAATCTCTAGTATAAAGTGATCCTGTTATACCCGCTGTTACATTTAATGAGCCAGTTATTGTAGTATTACCGTTAACATCTAGTTTTGTGTTTGGGGTTGCAGTTCCTATACCAACATTACCTGACCCTGATATTCGCATACGTTCTACGCCGGCGGTTAAAAACGCCATACTGTCATCGGTATTATTATAATTTACCAATCCGTAATTACCTGTGGCTAATCCTTTTGAAAATAATACCCCAGCATTAGATGCAGTGGATGCGGCTAATTCTAAATAATTTTGTCCAGCTATATTCTCAGAATATACTACAGTCCCAACACCTCCACGTTTTGCAGTAGCTGAAGCAGATCCGGATTTGATATGTAATAATGCTAACGATGATGTAATACCAATACCGACGTTACCTGCGGCATCAATTATAAATGGCGTTGCATCTGGATTTGTGGAATCTTCAACTAGGAATGATGCTGATGTTGAGGTATTATTTACATGGAATTTAGCATTAACTTCAGTAGGAAGACTTACTCCGACCCCAACATTTCCATTAGCTTGTATTGACATACGGATTAAATTTTCCGTTGCAAATAACATTCTGCCTCCTATGGGTTGGTTAAATAATCTTAAATCTGTTGACCCAGAACTGCTGTATCCTAAATATCCAAATCGAGTTCCACCACTTTGAGGATAGAATTCTTGGAACATGTGATCTGTTCCTTCAAGTCTTAATATAGCAGGACCTCCGGAAACATGTAATTTAACGGAGGGTGTAGTTGTTCCTATACCAACGTTACCAGAAGCATCAATAACAAATGGTGTTGTATCTGGATTGGTTGAATCTTCTACTAAGAATGAGTTGCGTGTACCAACATTTGTTACATGAAGTGTTGCACTTCCGCTTTCAAGTGGACTAACTCTAGGATTTCCTATCAATACTTGACTGGCAGATGTAATATACATAGCCTGCGATATATTGTTAACAACAAAAGCAATACCAGCTGCCGTTCCTGCATTTAATCCTAGATTTCCATTGGAATTTAAGTTAATAATATTTCCGGAGCCCGGAGATATGAATGTTGTAGAAAAAGTTTGCGAACCAGATGTTATGTTTAAACTTCCAGATGATATATTTAAACTACCTGTTATTCCGTATGATCCACTTAATTGATTGGTATGTTCCCATACTCCAAAAGAGCCACTTTGTTTATATACCCAAAGATCTCCATAACTGTAAGATCCTGATTTGTATACAGAACTTAAATCTGAAAAATCAAGTGGTTGTTGTACAGCAACATATATAACACCACTTGTTCCAGGGGATGCTTTCACACATACACCTACAGGAATAATTTCATAGGGTGCTGAAGGGGCTGTATTTTGTAAGGCACCTGATGAGCCTGTTCCTACAAAAAGTGTATCACCATCGTTAAATACATTTGTGTTTAATCCTCGAACTAGACCTTGTGTTGTTACATATCCAAAACTACTATCTTCAATAGTGTGAGTTGCAACACCTAATATTTGGGTATCTACATTTATACTACCTGATTTGGCTATAGATTGTGCTCTTTCTATTGTAGGGGCATCACCTTGTGATCCTATAATTCTTACAACAGTACCATTTGTTACGGTTGTTCCCGTATTGTTTCTAACACGGGTCCAGTTTTCCTGTCCTACTTGTAATGTTACATCTGCTTCAGCATTATATACCGATAATGCTCCATCTACATTATCCCAAAACACACGACCTGATTTCCAAGCAGGTACAGCTGAGCCTGTATTAAAATCAATATAATCCACATTATTTATGGATCCAGACATTTGTAGGTTATTGGAATATGAAGCTGTTAGGGCATAGCTAGAGGAAATTGCGTTTAGAGCATATGATGCTGTTCCATGTAAAGATCCTGTTATGCTTGGAGCATATAATGAGTTTAATTCTGCATCACTACCTGAGGTGATGACTTTTTTCCAACTTGGCATATTATTTTAGTTTTTTTATTGTGGTTAGATACATACACTCATGCCGTGTATATGCCTACTTCCTTACGGCCAACAATAGTTTTGTTATAAATATTATATATATCGGAACTCTTTAAAGAACCAATCGTATTTTGATTTGATAAAATTGCATGTTTGACTTCCTAGTACTTCTTTGTATGTATTTTGTACTGGTTCTACTTTTTGTCTGATGTTGTGGTCACCATATATTCCATACACTTCATCATCCTCTACTGTAAGTTGTTCTACATTGTCAAAGTCGTGTTGGTATGTTGAAATATTTAAATATCCATAAATTTTATCCATAGTTTGTTGTGGGTTGGATGTTAAATCTTCAAATTTTACAAACAATACCTTTTCCCCTATTCCCTCATGCAACATTTGTTGGATGCGCTCAAATGCTAATCCAACAGGAGGTGTTGAAGACCATGTTTCTACACGTTTTTGTGTAGTTGTGTTTTGCATTTTTGAATGGTTAACAAAACCAGGATCTTTGTCAGGATTCTTTCTATAGTTTTTTTCCATAGAAGCATATATAGCTCTAGGATCCCGGACCATACATACAATTTTAGGTTCTGGGTAAAATGAGTTTAAGAATCCATAATGTATTCCCCATCCTCTTGACTTATCCATTACATATAGTTTGTTTGTGATTCCGTTGAAGAATCCAGACAATGCATATACGCAAAACGATTGGAATCCA
>Ga0315900_10013000_pt1 | contig 10165 bp, 11 predicted proteins | sample LakEriMetagenome_FD_203521 | JGI IMG/M metagenome (GOLD analysis project Ga0315900, IMG submission 203521) | Freshwater fungal communities from buoy surface, Lake Erie, Ohio, United States - Buoy 12 MA114 | ecosystem: Environmental > Aquatic > Freshwater > Lake > Lake biofilm | place: USA: Lake...
GTCACGGCCGCGACGGCGTGTGCCGGCGATGGGGCGGCTGATCACGCGGCCGCCGAGCAGCTGCACCATTGGCTCGGGCGACGACCCGACGATGGTGGCGCCAGGGTGGCGCAAGAAGTACATGTACGGACTTGGGTTCACCTGCCGCAGCACGCGATAGACATCGAACGGATCGGCGCCAAGATCAAGGTCGAATCGCTGCGAGAGCACGACCTGGAAGATGTCACCCGCGCGAACGTGCTGCTTTGCGACCTCGACTGCGCGCCGGTAGCCCTCGGACGTCGACGCGGCCGTCACCTGCGGCAGCGGATCACTCGGATCAGGTGGCTCAATCGCCGCGGTTGCCACGGGTGCCGAGAGTCGACCGACCCGCGCCTCAATGCGCCGGACCGCCGCGTCGTAGGCGGCGTCACGCGCCGCCTCGTTCAGACCGGCGAGCGGCACGCTCTCAACGACATACATCCGCTGTTTCCAGTGGTCGAATGCGACGAGCGATCCGATCATCGTCAGCACCGCATCGGGCAGGTTGCGATGGTCAGGTGGCGGCGAGGGAAGGTGCTCGACCTCGCGCACCACGTCGTAGCCGAGATAGCCAACGAGCCCACCCTGCAGCGGCGGCAGCTCGGCAAGAAGGGGGGCACGGTATGTGGCAAGTACGCGCTCGACTGCCGCCAAGATGCCACCGGAAGGGTCGATGGCGCAGCCGAGCGCACCGTCCACCGTCACGCGTCCGTCGCGCAGCGTGAGCACCGCCGTCGGTTCGCAGCCGACGAACGAATAGCGACTCCACCGCTCGCCGTGCTCAACCGACTCGAGGAGAAAGCCGGGGTCTTCGCCCACCACCTTGGTGAACGCCCCGACCGGCGTATCGACGTCGGCGAGCAGCTCCGTCCAGACGGGGACGACCGTCGATCCCACGGCGAGTGCGCGGAACTCGTCCCTTGACGGGCGGATTCGCACAGCCGACCTAGAGGTAGAGGCCGGTGCTGGCCTCGATGCGCGACGCCGCCACAGCGTGAATGTCGCGCTCGCGCAGCATGATGTAGTCGTTGCCCCCCACCTCGACCTCGTAGCGGTCGTCGGGGCTGAACAGCACCCTGTCTCCCACCTCGGCGGCACGCACGTTCTGCCCCAACGCCACCACCTCGGCCCATACCAACCGCTTTGCGACCTGCGCCGTCGCGGGGATGAGGATGCCACCGCTGCTAAAGCGCTCGCCGTCGCCGTTCTGCACGCGGACGAGCAGCCGGTCGTTCAGCATCTTGATCGGCAACTTCTCTTCCGACATGGCTGGCAGGGTACCGGTTGCCGCCGCGCCGCCGACCGTGCGGGGCGGCCCTACTCGATGGCCCTAACGGGCTGCCCGCTCGACGAGGCGCGCCGCAGCGGATACCCCACGCTCGGCCTCGTAAATGGCGGTGAGGAGGTCGTCACCCATTGGATCGTCGGGGTCGTTGACCGCGAGCCCGCGACTCACCGCGAGTGCCGAGAGCCGCTCGCGGCACTGGTCAAGCACCGAGCCAATGGCACCCAACTCGGCTTTGGCGCTGGCGGTATGGGCCGAAAGGTCGCGCGGCATGGGCGACACCGTAGCGATGCGGTTCAGCGCGCGCGGCGCGCAGCCGACGCTCTCTTTGCGGCCGACTTCTTTGCGGCCGACTTCTTTACGGCCGACTTCTTTACGGCCGGCGCCCCCGGCCTTGGCACGTGCGACGACGGGCAGACGTCGGCGAGTTCGCACGCCGCACAGTCCGGCTTCCGCGCGTCGCAGATGCGACGACCATGGAGAATGAGACGGAGACTGAACCTCCCCCACTCTGCGGGTGGCAGCAACGCGTTGAGGTCGTATTCCACCTTCACGGGATCCTCGTTGACGGTGAGGCCGAGCCGGCGTGACAACCGCCCGACGTGGGTGTCGACCGCGAGGCCGGGCAGGTCGAACACCACGCTGCGCAGCACGTTTGCCGTCTTGCGCCCAACACCGGGAAGCGTCACGAGGTCCTCGATCGCTGTGGGCACGTCGCCGCCGAAGCGACCGACGACGCCCTGCGCCATGCCGATCAGGTTGCGGGCCTTCGAGCGGTAGAAACCGGTGGAGCGGACGATCTCTTCGACGTCGCGCTGGTCGGCGGCCGCGAGCGATGGTGCGTCGGGATAGCTCGCGAACAGATTCGGCGTGACCATGTTGACGCGGGCGTCGGTGCACTGCGCCGAGAGGATGGTCGCAGCCAACAGCTGAAACGGTCCGTCGTGCACCAGTTCACACTCTGCACCGGGGTACAGCACCGCGAGTCGGCGGGCCACCTCGGTCGCCCGATCGTCGCGGGACATCCTCGGTGCCACGCTGCGGCACGCTACCCGTGGCCGTGGTCGTAGCCTTTGCCCGTGCCGCACATCGACGTCCGTCGGACCCTCGGTGCGGACGACCTCGCCGAGGTTGACGCCCTCCTTTCCGATGTCGAGCGCGCCGACGGACTGCGCCCCCTGTCGGACCACATGTGGATTGACCTGCGTGAGGGTGGGCGCGAGGGCTTCGCCGGTCTGCTCGCCCGCGAACCGGGTCACGGCCACCTCGTCGCATACAGCCAGCTGTCACGGGGCAATGAGTCGTGGCTGGTGGACGTCGTGGTGCACCCCCACCACCGCTACGACATGGCCGCACTCGGGCCCGACCTCATGGATGTGGCGCTCGGTGTGGTGAGCGAGGAGGGTGGTGGACGCGTGCACTGGTGGGTGTTTGAGCCGACACCGGTCCACGAGACCATCGCGCGCGGCGCAGGACTGCGACCGGGACGCACCGCTCAGCAGATGCGCACCGCACTACCCCTCGTTGATCCGCCGCCGTCCATCGACACGGCATCGTTCCGCCCGGGCAACGACGAGGAAGAATGGCTGCGCGTCAACAACGATGCGTTTGCTGACCACCCCGAGCAAGGCGACTGGACGCGAGACCTCCTCGAGACGCGCCTGGCACAGCCGTGGTTCGCCCCCGAGCACCTGCTGATGCACTGGCACGACGGACAGCTCGCAGGGTTCTGTTGGACGAAGCTGCACCGCGACACGAATCCCGTGCTTGGCGAGATCTACATCGTCGCCGTCGACCCCGCCCACGCCGGCCGCGGTCTGGGGCGCTCGCTGACCGCAGCCGGCCTCGCCCATCTCCACCGGGAGGGAGCACCGGTGGGCATGCTCTACGTCGACGCCAGCAATGCGCGCGCACAGTCGATGTACCGCTCGCTCGGCTTCGCACCGCACCATCTGCAGCAAGCCTTCGTCGGCGACGTCCGCCAGCGGTAGGTTCGGGCCATGTCCGAAACCCTGCCGCGCTGGCGCACCGACGACGTCTATCCCTCGCCTGACTCGCGCGAGTTCGCACAGGCCCTCGAACTGGCCGGTGCTCAGGTCGGGCGTCTCGAAACCCTCTTTGACGACCTGAACATCCGCGCCAACGAGTCACGCCAACCGGATGCGGCCGACGGCGATGCCGCCGACCGGGCGATCGGCGCATTCAACGATGCGGTCGCGCAGCAGGAATTGCTCGGCGCCTACATCTATGCGTTCGTCTCCACCGACTCGCGCGATGAGCGCGCGCAGGGCTTCCTGAGCGAGCTCGAGACCCTCGACGCTCGGGTCAGCCCGCTGCTTGCACGTCTTGCCGACTGGACGGCCAGCCTCGGAGCCGAGCGCCTCGCCACGGTGAGCGAGACCGCGCGCGATCACCTCGGACCGCTCACGCGACTCGAGGCCCGTGCGGCACACCAGATGTCGGAGTCTGAGGAGGGCCTGTACGCCGAGCTCGGCACCACCGGGTCGTCGGCGTGGGGTCGCCTGCAGGCCGACTTGACCTCGCAGCTCACCGAGAGCGTCGACCTGCCGGACGGGTCGCAGATCATGCCGATGGCCGCCATCCGCGGGCTTGCGACCAACTCCGACGCATCGGTGCGTCGTGCGGCCTACGACGCCGAGATGCGCGCGTGGCCCCGCGTTGCAGTGGCATGCGCCGCGGCGATGAACGGCATCAAGGGCGAGGCCAATGCGGTGAACCGCCGCCGCAACTGGGACTCGCCGCTCGACGCGTCGCTGTACTCGAACAGCGTGAGCCGCGCCACCTTCGACGCCATGCAGGCCGCCGTGCACGATTCACTGCCCGTCTTCCGCGGCTGGATGCGCACGAAGGGCCGCCTGCATGGCGACACGAACGGACTCGCATGGTGGAACCTGTTCGCGCCGCTTGACGTCGCGCCAAACCAGTTGGACTGGCAGTCGGGGATCGGCCTCGTGCGCGGGGCCTTCGCGACGTACTCCCCGTCGCTCGCCGGGCTCGTCGACCGCTCGATCGACGAGGCGTGGCTGGACGCCGAGCCCCGCGAGGGCAAGGTGGGCGGGGCGTTCTGCATGCCCTTCGTCGGCGACCGATCGCTCGTATTGCTCAACTGGAGTGGCAGCGCCGAGTCGGCGCAGACGACCGCACACGAACTGGGTCACGCGTACCACAACGTGCAGCTCGCCGGTCGCACGCCGCTGCAGAAGCGCCTGCCGATGGCGCTGGCCGAGACGGCCAGCATCTTCTGCGAGACGCTGGTGACCGAGGCGGGACTCGCCCGCCTGCATGGTGACGAGCGGCTGGGCTTGCTGAACGTCGACCTGATCGGCGCGAGCCAGGTGGTCGTCGACATCTACAGCCGATTCCTCTTCGAGACCGAGGTTTTCGCACGCCGCCAGCGCCGCACGCTTGGCGTGACCGAACTGAACGAGATGATGCTGGATGCGCAGGCCACGGCCTACGGCGACGGCATCGACGCCTCGACGCTGCACCCGCACATGTGGGTGCTCAAGCCCCACTACTACGGCAGCCACTTCTACAACTGGCCCTACACCTATGGACTGCTGTTCGGTCTCGGGCTCTACGCCCGCTTCCGGCAGGACCCCGACCGCTTCCGCGGGGGTTACGACGACGTGCTGTCACGTGCGGGCATGGCAACGGCTGAGGAGCTTGGCGCCTCGTTCGGCATCGACGTCGCCGATCGCGCGTTCTGGGACGCGAGCATCGCCGTACTGGCCGACCGGGTGCGCGACTACGAGGCGCTCGCCGCCGCGCATCTGTAGACGGTCGGGCGCCGTGCTGCGCCCGTAGCCTCGGAGGCGTGCAGACGCTGTACGACGCCTCTCGCGACGAGCTCGCGGCGATCCTCGATGGTGCGCCCGCGTACCGCATCGAACAGGCCTGGCACGGCCTCTACCGCGACCTGCAACCCGCCGCCGAGATCAGCACACTGCCCAAGGCCATGCGCACACGGCTCACCGAGGCGCTGCCCGACGCGCTGGTTCCTGCCGCCACAACGGAGTGCGACGGCGGCACTACCCGCAAGTACCTGTGGCACCTGGCCGACGGGGGCCACCCCATCGAGAGCGTGCTGATGCACTATCGCGACCGATCGACGGTGTGCGTGAGCACACAGGCTGGCTGCGCCATGGCGTGCGGGTTCTGCGCCACGGGACAGGCCGGCTTCACCCGCCACCTCACTCCGGGCGAGATCGTCGAGCAGGTGGTGCGCGCTGCACGCGACGCGGCCGCCTCGGGTCGTCGACTGTCGAATGTCGTGTTCATGGGCATGGGCGAACCACTCGCCAACCCCGAGGCCACGTGGCGCGCCGTCGAGCGGCTGCACGGCGACCTCGGCATGTCGGCGCGCAGTCTCACAATCTCGACCGTCGGCATCGTGCCTGGCATCCGTGCGCTAGCTGACCGGTCGCTGCCCGTGAACCTCGCGGTGTCGCTGCACGCCGGCCGCGACGAGCTTCGTGACCAGTTGGTGCCGATCAACCGCCGCTACCCGATCTCCGTGCTGCTGGATGCGTGCGCCGAGTACCTCGAGCGCCGGCGGCGGCGCATCAGTTTCGAGTGGGCGATGATTGATGGCACCAACGACACCCCACGAGATGCCGACGAACTGGCCGACGCGGCGCGCGTCCTATCGCCGCACGCGCACGTCAACCTCATTCCCCTCAATCCGACCCCCGGTTGGCCGACGAAGGGCACGCCGCTGCCGAAGGTGCGGCGCTTCGCCGAGATGCTCGCCGAGCGCGGCGTGAACGCGACGGTACGCGCGAACCGCGGCACCGAAATTGCCGCCGCGTGTGGACAGCTGGCCGCGGGTCAGCCGGTCGCGATCAGAACCGGGTCGGCGGCCGAGCTCGCCTGAACTAGGCGCCGGCTGTTCCGGACAGCACGTCAAGCAGGCGCTGGCGGCTCGACTCGATCTGCTCGCCAAGCAGGCGCTCCAGCACCCCTGCGCCGAACATCGAACCGCCGTAGTGCAGCGTCATGATGAGCAGCGACCCGCTCCCCTGCGCGACAACCTCGGCCTGCAGCCGCCACATCGCGTGGCGACGGCCGTCCAACTCGCGGCGCTCGTACACCACGAGTCCGGGCTTATCGGCCGTCGCGCGCTCCATGCGGAGCCGCTTCGAACGGGCGAAGGGCCCGACACGACCGCGCAGCTCCACGTCCCACGAGCCGTCTCCCGCCGGCTCGGCGCGGTGCACGATGCCCACCCAGCGCGGGTATGTCCCAAGGTCGGCGACGACTGACCACAGGCGCTGCGGCGTGACGGGTGCCTCAACGGAGGCGACGACGTCCACGGGCTAGGCGATGTCGGCTTCGCTGAACGGCTCGCGCGCGAGCTCGTGTGACGCGACTGCCGCGGGCGTGCGGTACTCACCGTTGTCGCCCGCATCTGACGTAGCGACCTCGGCACCGATGGCCCGCGACAGCAGCCGGCCCGCAGGGCGCTCACGTTCGTTCAGGCTGTCGACGCCGTCAAACTTCGGCGTCCACGGCATCGCCTTCGTCTCCTCGGTGTCGAAACCGCCCACCGCTTCTAGGACCACGGGACGCTCGTGACCGTCGGTCGGGTCGAACAGTGACGGCCCAATACCTCCGGCCTTGATGACGCGCTTTGGGCGGACGTCGTCACCGGTCTCATCCGTGGCCGGGACATTGCGCGCAGCAACGGTGAACAGGCGGGGCTTGGCCTCGCGGAGATCGTCGACCGACCAGCCCCGAGGGACGGAGAGCGCATCGGCGTGCCGCCGACACAGAATGCTGAGGCCGATGGTGTCCTCGCCGGCGAAGGGCTCAACGAAGACGATTTGGCGACGAGGGTCGACGTTGAATGCCGCCGTCGCGTACTCGCGACAGCCCTGCCGCCCGCAGCGCCGTGCCACGGAGCGTCAAGTTACACGGCTGGCATTCCCGAGTGGGCGATACGGGCCTCGATCCCATGACCTCCACGGTGTGAACGTGGCGCTCTTCCGACTGAGCTAATCGCCCTCACTGACCCCGTCAGGCTAGCCGGTGCCGTTCGCAGTGCGACCTGGCGCGCCAGCCGCTTGCACCATCGCTAGCCGCCCTGCGGCACCACCCACCGCACACAGGCGAGACCCATGCCCTGGCGATCTCGCACGGCTTCGGTATCCGACGGACATGACATGTCAAAGCCCACGAGCACCCGAACCACGCCGTCGTGCGGCCCATCGCACGGAACCTCTACCGCAGCGACCGTCTCATCCACGACGATGCACGACCCCGAGGTGATCAGACCGTCGGGTCCCGACGGCGTCCGGTTCCCCGCGGACGCGTTCAGTACCAGCACGACCACCACCCCGAAGATGATCAGTGCGATGACAAGACGCCACGGAAACCGCGCAGGCTCGTACGGCGCGGCGACCCAGCCAGGGGGAGCCCCCGGTGCCGTCGCACCCGAATACCGCACTCCCGAGCCACCGGCTACCGCAGATCCACTCGCCCCCGACGATTCGCCCCGCAGCGCACGGTCGTAGTCGAGCCGACGCCCCGGGTCGGACAGCACCCGCCACGCCTCGGTGATTGCGGCCGACTCGCCGTCGTCCCGCCCGCCACGCGCGTCTGGGTGGGCCGCCTTGATGCGCGTGCGATACGCGCGGCGCACCTCCTCGGCCGGCGCCGACGGCGACACGCCAAGCACTTCGTAGTGCGACCGCCCCGGCACGCGACTAGCGGCGCCGACGCGGCTTGCGCGGCGCGCCATCCGGCCGCCGCCCGAACGTGCCGATGGCCAGCACCGCGATGCTCAAGAACAGCACCATGCTCGCCAACACGTTGATCTGCGGCGAGATCTCCACGCGGGACGCGCCGTAGATGTAGATAGGGAACGACTGCACCGGACCCGAGTTGAAGAACGTGATGATGAAGTCGTCGATCGAGAGCGCAAACGCCAGCAGCGCCGCTGCCATGATGCCCGGCAGCACCAGCGGGAACGTCACGCGCCAGAACGTGCGAAACGGCGTGGCGCCGAGGTCCTGTGCAGCCTGCTCGAGCGTCCAATCGAAGCCGCGGATCCGCGCACGCACCGTGAGCGCGACGAAGCTCACCTGGAACATCACATGGGCAATGATGATCGTCACGAAGCCGAAGTTGATGAACGTCTGGTTCAGGAACAGCGTCGCGAGCGACGAGCCCAGCACGATCTCGGGGGCGGTCAGCGGCAGCACGAGGAACAGGTTGAAGCCCGACGACCCCTTGAACGAATAGCGCGACAGTGCGAGGGCGATCATCGAGCCCAACGCCGTCGCCACGAGCGTCGAGATACCGGCGATGCGCAGACTCACGAGAAAAGCCTCAGTGAGCTGCGGCTTGGCAAACGGGTTCAGCCAGTTGTCCAGCGTGAAGCGCTGCCAGATGATGTTGAATTTGCCCTTTGGCTCGTTGAAGCTGAACGCCACGATGAAGGCGATCGGCGTGAAGAGGTAGATCAGGCCGAACACGGCCACCAGGTTGACCAGTTGCCGGCCGACTTTCGTGCGGCTGCGGATCACGCCAGGTCCTCCGTGCCGAAGAAGCGCGTATACAGCAGCACCATGGACGCGATGCCCGCCATCAGCACCGCGGCCATCGCTGATGCAACCGGGTAGTTGTTCTGGCGGAGGAATTGGTCCTGGATTGAGTTGCCGATCATCGTGGTGTTCGGGCCGCCGAGGAACTGCGCGTTGATGAAGTCGCCGGCCGCCGGAATGAACGTCAGCAGCGTGCCCGCGAACACTCCCGGCGCCGACAACGGCAGGACCACCTTGCGGAACGCCCCCGCCGCGGTCGAGTACAAGTCGTTGGCAGCGCTGACGAGGCTGTGGTCAATCTTCTCGAGGCTCACATAGATCGGCAGCAGCATGAACGGCAGGAAGTTGTACGTGAGACCGCCGATCACTGCAGACGGCGTGTTCAGCAGACGACCATTGTCCATGACGTGCAGCCACTCAAGCACCGGCACCAGGCCCACCGTTCGCAGCGCTGACACCACCACCCCCTCGTCGGAGAGGATTGACGACCATGCGATCGTGCGGATGAGATAGCTCGTGAAGAACGGCACCACCACGAGTCCGAGCAGCGCACTCTTGTACTTGCCGCCTCGAAAGGCAATCACATAGGCGACCGGATAACCGATCAGGATCGTCAGCACCGTGGCAATCGCGGCATAGAGGAACGCGCGCTGGAACTGGCCGCCAAAGTCGGTGAACGCCGTCCGGTAGTTCTCGAACGCCCAGGTGAAGTCGTACTGAACCGAGAAGCGGCTCTCCTTGGTCGACAGCGAGATGCGCAACAACGACCACACCGGCGCGAGAAAGAACAGCGCGAGCCACAACATCCCCGGCTTCAGCAGGCCGTATGGCGCGAGCAACTTGCGCGCCTGCGGGCCACCGAGTGCGGCGAGGCCGAGCGTGCCGCCGATCGTCAGCAACAGCACCACGACCACCACCGAGGCCCATGGCCCCGTCACCCACCTTCCACCGAGCGCAACGAGGCACACGGACGACAGCAGGATCGCGCCGAGGCCGACGCGGTCCGCCGCCGACGCAGCACGGCGGGGGCGCGGCGCACCCCCGTCCATCCGTGCCTCGGCGGCGACCGTCACGGCGCCGGAGTCCCTACGCGCCGGTGATATCGGAAAACGCTGCGTCGAACTCGGCCTCAACGTCCTCGGAGAGGTTCGCAAAGGAGCGGAGACGCTTGTTCATCTCGTCGTCGGGGAAGACGAGGGGGTTCTCGGCGAGCGCCGCGATCTCGGGATCAGCATCGGCCGCGATGATCTCCTGCACGCCCTTCACCGGCGAGATGTACTGCACATAGGCG
>Ga0315900_10013001_pt1 | contig 10164 bp, 9 predicted proteins | sample LakEriMetagenome_FD_203521 | JGI IMG/M metagenome (GOLD analysis project Ga0315900, IMG submission 203521) | Freshwater fungal communities from buoy surface, Lake Erie, Ohio, United States - Buoy 12 MA114 | ecosystem: Environmental > Aquatic > Freshwater > Lake > Lake biofilm | place: USA: Lake...
AAGCGAATAACCCCCCAATAAAATTTTTTTCTGGTGTGCATAGTCTGCCAGCTTTTTCCAGCGTGTAATATTTTGTGTTGAGCTATCCTCCATATTGAGGTGGCTGCCGAAACTCAGGATAACTGCTTCATAGCCAGTAGCCACACATTGGTCAATTGCCTGTATCACTTCGTCATCACGTTTACTCACCAGGTGCATGAATATCGGATTGCGGGTTATCCAAGGAGCAATGGTGCGGTACATTTTTCTGATCATCAGGCCGCGTCTTTGCCTGTCATAAGTATCCATCAATAATTCCCAGGTATGAACCGATTCAAATGTTGCTCCTTTCTTTAGTTCAATACCGGGAGCATGTTCCGGATAAATTTCCAGCAAGCACGGGGTTTGAAAATTGTAGTTGACCTGTGAGGTATAGGCAGGATCCGTTTTCCAATGAGTCGTCTGATCGCTGATATCATACCGCATGGCGTTGTTGAATGCGTAGTTGGTCTCCACATAAAGTCCGTGTTGCTTTTTCATCTCCTCGGGGCGACCCACAACTGCGCTTTCTTCTTCTACCAAACCGAGCACCTCATGCACGACACGATTCAGGATGAGCTGCTGTTCTCCCTTGTAGGCAATGGTCAGCCATTTTTCCAGTAAGGGCATCCCCTGATAGATGGCGTAATGCACAGTTACCTCCATACCACTCAAGAGCGGTAGCCGGGAGGTAAAATGAAACTGAATTTCTCTTCCGCGCGCAACCGGATAAGGATCCCTGCCTTTGATTCGGGGACGCAGAGCACCCGTCGTCCAATGTGTGAAATGAAAGTCGCTGTCGGAAGAAGCAAGCCTGCCTGCTGCCTTATGCGTCCAATAGGCTTTTTCTGATTGGCCCCGCGCACCTCCTACCTGATAAGTGGTTCCATTGATGACCAACCGCGCCTCCGGTTCAATGCTGCGCAACAATTGCTGGCCGGTAGTGAGATTCGAAAAATCTACACAGGATATGTTGGGCTGCAATAGGAAAGAGCGACGAAGCAGTCCATTGGAAATGGTCAATCGTCCGGCACTTGTATCAATGTTCACCGGAGCGCGCAAAGGTGTTACCAACCAATCCTTTTCGGGTAAGGATTGAGCAGATACGAATTGTATCAGGGTGCAGGATAAAAAAAACAAGCGTTGGAACATACCCATACAGCGCGTGTAATGCAACAGCTTTCTTGCTGCGTAATTATAAAAGTAAGTTACGACAAAGGGAGGAAAACAAGACGGCTCAGACGTCTTTGCGCGGGGAGATTCTGCGTATAGCTTGTTGTAAAATAGCAGCAACTGCATTTTCTATCACAGGAAAACTGGGTAGCTCCTTTCCGGTATATATCAGGAAGAGTGCCATTTTTTGTTGCTGGCTTTCGAGCGTTTCCTGCAACGTGTGTTTATGGAGACGATAGGCCTCTCGCATAAGGCGCTTGATACGGTTTCTATCTGTTGCCTTTTTAAAATGTCGGGTGCTTACACCAACACCTCCCTGCAGGCTAACGGGCATAGACGGTGGTTCAGGTAAATAATGACATGTCAACAAGGGTACATGCATCGTTTTGCCTGTTGCAAAGAGCAGTTGAATCAGCTTCCTGCTTTTCAATTTCTCTGCCGCCGGATATGTAAAACGTTTGGCCGTCATGGAATAAAAAATGCCTCACAAAAATAGGAGGCATACTGATCATTGGTAAAAGCTTGGTGCTGCGCCAGACTTATTTCAGTCCTTTCTCGCTTGACACCGTTAGTTTTTTCCGGCCCTTTGCTCTGCGGCTGGACAATACTTTTCTACCATTGGCAGTGGCCATACGCTGGCGAAAACCATGTACGCTTTTGCGACGGCGTTTATGTGGTTGGAAAGTCCTTTTCATTTGTTAGTTTTTACAGCCTCGAAATTTGGTTTCATTTCATGCGGGCAGTCACCATACTGCTGCTTGTGAAAGGACGGCAAAGGTAGGGGAAATCCGGCTTTTCAGCAAGAGAATAGCGGGTTTTTGTAAAAACCGGCAACGGATTATGCCGTCAGGTCAGCATGTTGGGCTTGTACGGGTGCCCCGAAAAACCGGGTCGCTTGCTTTTCGAAGTCTGCCGGGTCATCGGTGGTATAAAATGCGCGCTCGGATTGGCGACTGCAGTTGAGGGCCATTTCGGGATGACGTTCCAAGTAGTTGCGCAGACTTTTGGCAACGATCTCACCCTGGGTAACTATGCTAATTTGCGGTGGGAGGTATTGACGGATCTTATCAAGTAAAAGCGGATAATGTGTACATGCCAGCAAGAGCGTATCAATATCCGGTGACTGTGCCAGGAGGTGCTGCAAGTGTTGCTGAACAAAATAGTCCGCACCCGGGCGGTCATATTCGCCATTTTCAATGAGGGGAACCCACATCGGACAAGCTTCCTGATATACCCTGCAGCCGGGAAAGAAATGATGGATTTCTATGGGATAACTGTTGCTGTTGACTGTACCGGTGGTGCCCAGAATACCCACGGCACCGGTCTTTGTCATTTGTCCGATGATTTCTGTGGTAGGGCGAAGAACACCCAGCACCCGCTTCTTCGGATCAATGGTGGGCAGATCACGTTGCTGTATGGTGCGCAGGGCCTTGGCGGAAGCCGTGTTACAAGCCAATACCACCAGGTGACAACCACGGGCGAAGAACCACTTCACTGCCTCCAGGGTATATTGGTGCACCGAAGCATAGGAACGTGGACCATAGGGGGCGCGGGCATTATCACCGAGGTATAAAAAATCCTGTTCGGGTAATTCCTTTACCAATGACTGGAGTATGGTCAGTCCGCCATAACCACTATCAAAAACACCAATGGGACCGGGTTGATTCATGCCTTAAAAATAAGAACCCCTTCGTTATGAAGGGGCTCTTGGTAAAGTATTTTCCGCAAGAAACGGTATTAAGCTTTTGGTTTGGGCGCAGCCGCAGGTGCTTTAGGGGCAGCTGGAGAAGCAGTTGGTAAACCGGTACCGCCGGCAGCTTTCCAGGCATCTTCAGCTTCTTTCGGCAGTTGTAATTTCAGCTTGATGGCAACACGAATGGCCAGGTTGTCGAGCAATGGCGGATTCACGTAAGGAGAAAGCGCATCGTTCTTAAGCACCAGCGTATACTTTTGCTCTGCAATCACTTCATTCAAAGCTGTCAATATTTTAATGCGGTAAGGCTGCAGTAATTGTTCCTGCTTTTGGTTGGTAACCTCTTGTGAGTACTGCTGCCAGTACACCAATTTCTGACGACTCTTGTTCAGATCGGTCAGCGCCATTTCGCGGGCCTTGGGAGGCATAGTAGCAGAATCTTTCTTGAAGAGGCTGTCTTGACGCAGAAAGGTTTTGTACGTATAATCGTATTCATCTTTCAGCGAATCCTGCTGAAAAGACTCCAGCTCCTGGGTAACCTTATCGATGCCGGGCATCAGTCCCAGTACCAGTTGCTCGTCGAAATAACCGATTTTAACCGGCTGTTGTGCAGTGGCGTTACCTGCTGAAAACAGGAGGGAGGCAACTACCAGAGACAGGGTAAATAACTGCTTCATTTTTTTAAGTTATTGATTATTAGTGTTTTGTGGTCTTATTTTATCCCCAGCTCTTTGAGTACTTCATCACTCTTATCCAGTTTGGGGTCGGCAAAGATAATGGTTATTCCTTCACTTTTATCGAGAATGAAATCATAAGATTTCGCTACCGCCAGTTTCTGTACAGCGTTGTAAAGCTTATCCTGTATGGGTTTCACCAGCCGCTGGCGCTCCCTGAACAGGTCTCCTTCATATCCGAAACGCTTTTTTTGCAATTCGCGGAGCTCTTTTTCGCGCACAAACAGCTCATCTTCGCGCTTTTTTCTAAGCTCTTCGGTGAGCATGAATTGTTCTGCCTCGAAGTTTTTATACATCTTATCGAGAATAGCTTGTTTATCATCAATTTCCTTCTGCCACTGCTCACCAATCAATTGCAGACGCTTATCGGCTTCCTTGTATTCAGGAATTTTATTCAAAATGTATTTGGTGTCGATAACGGCATAACGCTGGGCCTGGGTATTCAGGGACAGAAAACCCAACAGCAGGAAAAGCATCCAAAATTTTTTCATATACTTTATTTTAAAGTGATGGAATAGGGGCTGGTTGCACTTTGGATGATGGTATAAGTAGCTTATTCCGGCTCGAATCCAAGCATGAATGTAAACCGGGCAGCATCTTTCAGGGCACCCCCCGGCGTTATCCTATCCAATCCTATGCCATAATCAAATCCAAGCAGACCAAACATAGGCAGGAAGAAGCGCATACCCAAACCTACCGACCTTCTGAGGCGGAAAGGATTGTACTCTTTCATGGAATACCAACCATTGGCAGCCTCAAAGAATCCAAGCACAAAGATGGTGCTGCTGGGGTTGAGACTCAATGGATAGCGCATCTCCATGGTATACTTATTGAATATAGTAAAGTATTGGGAAGCGAATTGTCGATCGGGGTTGATGGTCGGGTTGGAATTGTCGTATACCGGGTAACCACGGTGGGCAACGATATCGAAGCCAAGAAGAGCGAACTGATTGCTTAAGCCGGCATCACCCACCTGGAAACGCTCAAAAGGCGACGAAGGGGTGGAATAACTATACCGTCCCAGGAAACCAAACTTGGCAGCCAGGCGCATAACGAGTTGCTTGTTGCGCTCTTCCCCGTGCGGGCGACCGAAAGGGATGAACCACTCGCCATTGAATCGCCACTTGTGGTATTCGATCCACTGGTAGGGCTGGTCCTTATTAATGTTTTTATTAAACAGTGAATAGGGTGGCGTAAGCGCCAAACTAAGCAAGAAGTTCGAACCGGAACGCGGGAAGGTCGGGAAGTCTACGGAAGAGCGCTGCAACGCTATCCGGAAGTTGAGGTTGTTTACGATACCATTATCAAATCCGGGCAGGTTGGTGGGATCGATGGCATAATTTCTCAGCTTATACCGGGTATAGTTGATACCTGTAGACAAGGAGAAATAGTCATCCGGCCATTTCAACTGACGCGATAAAGATGCTGTGGCACCTGTGGTAGAAAGATAGCGCTGATCGGCAATGTTTTGGTTAAAGACGCCTGTAACAGGATCAAATGTTTGTCCGAAACGGGTATTATAAACACTGAAAGTAAGTGCATTTCTTTTTTTACCGCCCAGCCATGGCTCCGTGAATGAGAAGTTGTAACTGCGGAAGGCCTTACCATTACTTTGCAGACGAAGACTCAATTTCTGTCCGTCTCCCATGGGTAGCGGATCCCAGGAAGTTTTCTTCCAGATATTCCGTAGTGAGAAGTTATTAAAGGATACGCCGAGCGTACCGGTTAGTCCGATGAAACCACCCCAGCCGGCGCTGAGTTCCAACTGATCACTTGATTTTTCCACCACGCCATAATTGATGTCAACGGTTCCGTCATCCGGATTGGGAACCGGTTCAAGCTTGATCTTCTCCTGATCGAAGTAATTCAACTGGGCAATTTCACGCTGTGAACGTACTAGGTCAGTGCGTCGGAATTTCTCGCCCGGTACAGTTCTTAATTCGCGACGAATCACATATTCTTTGGTGCGGTCATTCCCTGATATCCGAATATTTTTTATCGTTGCCTGCGGACCCTCTATGATACGCAGTTCAAAGTCAATCGTATCATTATATACGGCTGTTTCAATGGGTTCGGTTCTGAAGAAGAGATAACCATCGTCTTGGTACAAGCCGCTGATATCGCCCGACTCTGGCCCACCGCCACGACCCAGTTTTTTATTCAGGATCTCTGCGTTGTAGATGTCACCTTTTTTAATGCCCAATACTGTTGACAGCAACGAATCGGTGTACTTAGTATTCCCGCGCCAGCTGATGTTGCCGAAGTAATACCTTCTTCCCTCATTCAGCTTCATATCAATATTGATGTTGCCTCTTCCGGTAGAATAAACCGTATCACTTTCAATAACAGCGTCGCGATAGCCAAGTGAATTATAGTAATCGAGAATCTTACTCTTGTCGTCGAAATACTTGTTTTGATCAAACTTTGCAGAGCTGAGTTTGATACGAACGTATGGATCTAAAACTTTTCTGGTTTTGGTAAACGACAAAAAGCCTTTCTCTTTCAGGTATTCTTCGAAGGTGTAGTGCTTGGGAACAACTATCTGGCCCTTGTCCTGCACGGGGAACAAAGTAAGCCGGGATCTTTCTTTGGTATCTTTTAATTGCTTTTTCAGTTTTGCATCTTCCACCGTATTACCGCCGAAATTAATGTTGTTGATTTTTACTTTCGGACCCTTATCGATCACAAAGTCGAGCGACAGGGTATTGTCCATGATGCTGTCTTTGTTTTCGACAATTCTTACACGTGTATCGCGGTATCCTTTGTCGCCATAAAATTTCTTGATAGCTTCTACTGCCGAAATTTTCATGTCTTCTGTTACAACCCGGTTGGGAACCAATCCGGTCTTTCCAGAAAGATCTTCGGTTTCGCCCTTGCGCACGCCTTTGAAGAAAAAGCGCGACAGTCGGGGACGTTCCGTTACTGCAATTTCAATGTCAATGGTTTTTCCTTCCAGCTTAGTGATGAATATCTCCACATTGCTGAAATATTTCTGTGCCCAGAGTTTATTGATGGCTTTAGAGAAATTGTCACCTCCGGGAATGGTTACTTCATCGCCGGGATTGATGTTGGCGATGGAAATAAGCAGGTTCTCATCGAAGAAACGATTCCCGAGTACTTTAACCGATCCGACCCGATAACGCTTGGGGGTCTTTTGATTGAAGATATTGAGGAGATCGACATTGATGTTGGTAATCGAAGTGTCTTTTCCGGTCGTCTCCTGACTCTGAACCGATAAACTGCCCAGGGTGGTCACAAAAACCAGCAATAAGAATCTTGAAAATCTGGGCATCAGAACATTTTTTTCTTGAGTCGGGGTTTTCCCCTCACTCAGCGGTTCGTTTGGTTGATAGAATTAGGCGGGGCAAGATAACGGGAATAATGAAAAGTGTTTGTTAAAACCCCGCTGCAACCGGGGTTCGAATGGACTAAAAATCATAGTATTCCAGCCTCCTGCTGCACCTGATCGCCGGTTTTTCCAAAGCGGCGCTCCCGGTGTTGGAAATCAATGATGGCTTCGTACAGGTTTTCCTTGCGGAAATCGGGCCATCGGGTGGGTGTAAAATAAAGTTCCGTATAGGCCAGCTGATAAAGCAAAAAGTTACTGATTCGATACTCGCCGCTGGTTCTGATCATTAGTTCGGGGTCGGGAAAGAGCCGTGTAGCAAGGTGTTGCTGAAAAACCTGTTGGTTGATGTCTTCCGGCGACAGCCGCCCTGCCCTTACCTCTTCTCCTATGCTTCTGGCAGCCTCCACGAGTTCCCATCGGCTGCTATAACTGAGCGCCATGACCAGGTTCAGTCCGGTATTGCTTGCCGTCAGGTTTAGGGCTTCCTGCATCTCATCACGCGCTTTCAATGGTAACATCGAGAGGTCGCCGATTACATGGAGGCGAATATTGTTTTTGTTGAGGGTTGGCACCTCTTTTCGGATGGTTTCGATCAACAATTGCATTAATCCCTCCACTTCCTGTGCGGGCCTGTCCCAATTTTCCGTGCTGAAAGCATACAGGGTAAGGTAGCCAATTCCGAGTTCGGCAGCTCCTTCAACCACATTGCGTACGCTTTCCACCCCGTGAAAATGTCCATAAAGCCGGTCCTTCCCCTGCTCGGCAGCCCACCGTCCATTTCCATCCATAATGATGGCTATGTGTGCGGGCAATTTGTCGCGATTGATCTGACTGATCAGTCCCTCTTGCATGGGGTGATAGGGTTTAAGGGTGCAAAGTTAACAAAAACAGGGGTTATAGCGGGTTTTTAAGCCGAAAATAGCCCACGGATCGAGGTTGTGGCTCAACGATTGCCGGGTGAGGGTGGGCAGCGATAGGTTTCCAGATTGAAAGAGATGCCCAATTTTAGACTGGCATAGGAGTCGGGCTGTAGGCTATTTCCCCGCTGACGACCCTTGGTACCAATGGAGATGCCCGTTTCGTAACTGCGATCTTGCAGCAGAAAGGCGGGGGAAGGTGAGCCATCAGGAAGCGGAGGAAAGGCATCCGGTGCATATACCCCACTGACATCATCGAGGTAATCAGTATTGGTAAAGCGATAAGTAAATTCCGCAAAAGCATTGAGACGGGTGCTCAGGGAATATTTTACACCAACGGTGAAGGGGATGCAAATTGCAATGGGATTATAGATTTGCAGGTTCGGATAAGCAGCGCTGCCCTGACCCTCTGTACCCAGCGGGCGCAAAAAATATTTCTGACCACCCAGATAGGCGTAGGGCTCATACGAGAAAGCGCCCACACCCAGGCCAAGATAGGGGGTGAAGGAATAGCCTTCAATACCGGGTCGAAAGTTGAAAAAATTAAATTCACCCGAGATGGCGCCCTCCCATACATCGGAATTAAAGCTCAGGTTTCTGATCTGCTGCACCGCATTTTTGCTATAGATGTCTGAATAGCCCAACTGCAGGTATTCTCCAGATAAGCGAATGCTGATATAACCGCCCAGTTGTTTACGAAAAAAGAATCCGGCAGCAATCTTCGGCCGGTTGATACCGGCATTGGAGTTGATATCGCCAAAATAATGTCCCGCGCCGGCGTGAATGCCTATTTCTCCCTGGTGTATGAGGCTATTGTACACCTGTGCGCTACCGGTCGACAATACCGACAGCAACAACAACGAGAGAAAAAATTTTTTTATCTGCATGCCTGCTGGCCTCACTTTACTTCTTGTAAAAAAACACCAAAATTTGTTACGATAAATGTTAATTTCTCTTATCAAGGCCCCATGCCAGCTTGGTGCGAAGGGTAGATAGAAAGGTATTTTCACTGAGTCGAACCAAGTGAACACAAAACTGTTCCTTCCGCACCGCAAGTTGAATATGCTTATCTACAATCTCTCTTCGGGCATCCAGCGCACAAATGAACAAGTCTGCCCTGCTCTCTACCTCAAAAGAAATCACATTATTATCGGGTACTACCACAGAACGCACATTCAGGTTATGAGGCGCTACCGGGGTAATAACAAAACTGGAAGAATCCGGAAATAGAATCGGTCCATTACAACTCATGTTATAACCGGTCGAACCGGTAGCAGTGGAAACGATTAGTCCATCTGCCCAATAGCTATTAAGAAACTCTCCGTTCAGGTAAGCATGCACTTTGATCATGGGAGATGTATCTCGCTTGTGAATTGCGAACTCATTCAGTGCAAACGGAGTATCCCCAAAGAGCGGTTTATTCGCATCCAGGTGAATCAGGGTTCTTTTATCAATGATATAGGTGCGGTTGACCAATGCTTCAACAGCCGATGCGAGTTCATCGCGACTGATGCCGGCAAGAAATCCCAGCCGCCCAAAGTTTACGCCGAGTACAGGAATTTTTTTATCTCTTACCAGCGTAACAGTATCGAGCAGCGTACCATCGCCACCCAGACTGATCAAACAGTCAAGCCCGGCAGGAAGATCATCGGATACCAGAAAAGGTACCAGTGATGGGTAACGACCCGTTTCCTCACTGAATTGAGACAATAACGGTTTGTAAATGAGTATACTGACATCATAGCGGGTCAGTTCTTCCAACAAGAATCCAAGGTGTGCCCCCTGTTCGGTATCTAGTCCCCTGCTGTATATGGCCACTTGCATGCGAGAAATATTATTCGGCAAAGCTTGTTGATTTAATGGGTAAGCATTGCCGGGTGAATGCCTGGTTAAAAATCATTGCGGCTATGTAAATATACACCATCTGTGCCCAGTTGATTCACGCTGAAATGAATTTTGAACACAAAATCATAGATGGAAACAATATCCAATCCGACACCCCAGCTCCGGAGGAATGTATTATTGAGGGTATTGGTGGGATGCGGAAACCGATTATATGCGTAGCCGATATCGGCAAAAGTCTTGAAGAATATCCTTATCGGTATTCGGCTATGCGCTTTCTGGCTGACGGGATTATGGAGCACCACAGAGAGCAGTCGATGGTGGAATGTTGTTTTTAATACGGCAGCCGCCGAGCCATCTACCACATTGTATTCCAGTCCGCGCATCTGGGCATAGCCATAGCCCAGCAGCCGCTGATTAAAAAAAGCATTGTTGACA
>Ga0315900_10013002_pt1 | contig 10164 bp, 9 predicted proteins | sample LakEriMetagenome_FD_203521 | JGI IMG/M metagenome (GOLD analysis project Ga0315900, IMG submission 203521) | Freshwater fungal communities from buoy surface, Lake Erie, Ohio, United States - Buoy 12 MA114 | ecosystem: Environmental > Aquatic > Freshwater > Lake > Lake biofilm | place: USA: Lake...
AGGCGCTGCGCGATCGCGGGCTCCTTCACGATGTCCTGCACCAGGCGCGACAGGCGCTCGACGATGGGGCGCGGCGTCTGCGCGGGTGCGCGCAGGCCGAACCAGGCGACCGTCTCGAAATCGGCGATGCCGGATTCCGCCACGGTCGGCACATCCGGCAGGGCGAACCAGCGCTGGCCGGAGGTGACGACAACGGCGCGCAGCGTGCCTGCGCGCAGATGTTGCAGATAGCCGCCGACCGCATCCACGCCCGCCAGCACGCGCCCTGCCAGCAGGTCCGGCATCAACGCCGCCGTGCCGCGATAGGGCACGTGTTCCAGCTCGACCCCGGCGCGCGAGAACAGATAGGCCCCCGCCAGATGGCCGGAGGTGCCGTTGCCCGGCGTGCCATAGGCCAGCCGCGAGGGCTGGGCGCGCACATGCGCCACGAAGGCCGCCAGCGAGGCGGACGGGATGGAGGGATGCACCAGCAGCGCGCTGGCGACGTAGTTGATCTGCGAGATCGCGGTGAAATCGGCCTGCGGGTCGAAGGGCAGGCTGCGATACAGGTGCTGGTTCACCGCCGCCGTGGCGACCGATTCCAGCAGCAGCGTGTAGCCATCGGGGGCGGCCTTGGCGACCATCTCGGCGCCGATATTGCCGCCCGCGCCGGCGCGGTTCTCCACGACCACGGGCTGCTCGAGCAGCGCCTGCAACCGCTCAGCCACGATGCGCGCCGAGACATCGGTCGCCCCGCCCGCCAGGAAGGGCACGACGATGCGGATGGGCCGCGACGGCCAGGGCGCCTGGGCGCGCGCCCGGGGGGCCGCCAGCAGCGTGGCGCCACCCGCCAGCAGGGCGCGCCGGGATGCGACGAAAGCCTGGGCCTTCATGCGACGTTCTCCTCGTTTTTTGGTGCGGTTGCGCGCGTAGCGGCGGCGCGGCCGGCGGTGCGGCCTGAGACAAGCGCCCACATCAGGTGCAGCCCGTGGCCCTTGAGCAGCAACCCGCCCTGGCCGGTGGCGCCGGCGGCGTGCAGCCCCGGGATCGGCTGTCCGGCCGCGTCGAGCACGCGGCACTGCGCGTCGATCGCGGCGCCGCCCTCGGTGACGGTGAGCATCGCGCAGACCGGGCCGAGGGCGAAGAAGGGCCCGCTGCGGCCTTGCAGCGCCTCGGCCAGCAGGGCCGCATCGGTGCCGGTCCGCGCCGCCAGCGCGCCGACATCATCGGCCCAGCGCACCAGGTCGGGCCGGCCGCGCTCATAGTCGCGGAAATAGGCGAAGGCGATGCCTGGCGCGGTCGAGATGAAGTTCGGGAAGGCCTGGAAGCGATCCGCGAGGGCGCGATCGCCCAGCAGCCAGCCCGTCGCGCCCGGGCTCAGCGCCAGCGCCTCGGCCGGGCGGTCCGCCGGCAGGGCCTTGCCCGTCGCATCCGCGAGCACCGCGCCCGCCTGCAGGAAGACCGGCGCCGGCCCCATCTGGGAGAGCAGCAATTGGCGGATCAGCGGCGTGATCAGCGCACGCGGCGCATGCGCCGAGACCGCGGCGGAAAGCCGCAGCAGCCACCGCCAGCGCGGCAGGCGATGGATCCAGGGCTCGCGCGGCGGGGCGGGGAAGCGCAACTGCGGACCATAGACCGCCTCCATCCGCCGCATCACGGCGCCCACGCCTTCGAGCAGCGCGTGGCCCTCGCCCGTGCTGTTGCGGTTGATCGGCAGCGCCGCCGCGGCCGCCGGGGCCAGGTGGCGCTGGCGCATGGCGTCCGAGCCGCTGAAATCCCCGGCCGCAAGCACCACGCCACCGCGCGCGAGCAGCGGGTGTTCGCGCCCCGCGGCATCGCGCCAGACCACGCCGGTGACGCGCGTGCCCGATCGCAGGAATTGCACCACGCGCGCGTCGAAGCGGGTGGTCACGCCGCGCCGCTGCGCCTCATCCCACAGTGCGCGCAGATAGGCGCGGCCATTCGGCACGGCGTTGTGCATGCGCGGCACGCGGTTCGGCGGCTCGGGATAGGGGCCGACGAAAACGACGCCCAGGCGCTCCAGCCAGGTCACCACGGGCCCGGCCTCCCGCGCCAGGAGTTGGACCAGCGCGGCGGGCTCGGCGGTGCGGGGATCGGCGAGGATGATGTCCTCGGCGAAGGCGGCGGGATCATCGGCGATGCCGGCCGCCTGCTGCAGCCGCGTCCCGGCCGCGGCGACCGAGCCGACCGACCAGGAGGTGGTGCCGCGCAGCCCCGGCAGCTTCTCGATGAGCGTGACGGCGGCCCCGGCCTCGGCGGCGGCGACGGCGGCGGCGAGGCCGGCGGCACCGGCGCCGACGACGACGACATCGCAGGCCGCGCCGGCGCTACCCTGGTCGGCCGCCGCGGTGATGGAGGGGTGCGCGGTCATGCCGGTGGGCGACGCCGCGCGGGCCTTGGCCGCTTCATCCTGGTTCCTCCGGGCTGCCTGCTTAAGTCAGACATCGTTATCTCATGCACGCATGCCGAGATCGGGGCAGTCAAGCGTATTCGTCATCCGATGCACGTATATTGGGCAAATTTGGCGCCGATTGCCCGATCAAAGGCGAAAATGGACAGAGGTTTGAGATATCGATATCCTGACCGCCCTCGGACCGTCGTCGCGCCCCGCGGGAGGTCCTTCAACAGCGGCCACGCCGCGCGGAGAGCCCCCATGGCGACCCCCTTCCCCAACTACCAGCCCGAGGGCGTGATCCCCGCCTGCCTGCTGCCCTTCCATGACGACCTCTCGATCGATGCCGTGGCCTATCGTGCCCATATCCGCGACGTCGGCGGCACGCGCGGCGTCAGCGCCATCACCGTCAACGCCCATGCCTCCGAGGTCAGTTCCTGCGACGTGGAGGAGCAGGACCGCGTGCTCGACCTCACGCTGCAGGAGATCGGCGACCGCCTGCCGGTCATCGCCGGCGTCTATGCCGATGGCTCGGTGCAGGCCGCGCGCCTCGCAAAGCGCGCCGCCACCGGCGGGGCCTCCGCGCTGCTCATCTTTCCGCCCAACGTGCTGGCGCGTGGCGCGCAACAGCGGCCCGAGAACCTGGCGGCGCATGTGAAGGCCGTGGCGGACGCCACCGACCTGCCGCTCATCGTCTTCCAATACGCCCAGGCCACCGGCCTGACCTACCCGCTGCCCACGCTGCTGCGCCTGGCAGAGGAAGTTCCGAGCTTCCGCGCGCTGAAGGATGGCTGCGCCGACCCGGTACTGCACGAACGTACCATCGTGGCGCTGCAGGGCCTGGCGCGCCCGGTGAACGTGCTCAGCACGCACAGCGCCTGGCTGCTGAGTTCCCTCGCCGCCGGTTGCAACGGCCTGCTCTCCGGCTCGGGCAGCATCATCGCGGCCCTGCAGGTGGAGATCTATGAGGCGATCCGGCGCGGCGACATGGCGGCGGCACGCGCGGCCAATGCCCGCATCGCGCCGACCGCCGAGGTGTTCTATGCCGCGCCCCTCTTCGACATGCACAACCGCATGAAGGAGGCGCTTGTGATGCTGGGCCGCCTGCCGCGCGCCACCGTGCGCCCGCCGCTGCGCAAGCTCGCGGATGGCGAGATCGGGCGCATCCGCAAGGCCATCGAGGCCGCCGGGCTGTTGACAGGGATACGCGCCGCGGCCGAATAGCGGGGGCGATGGCCAAGCCGCCCACGCTCCAGGACGTTGCGCGTCGCGCGGCGGTCTCCACAAGCACTGCTGCGCGCGTTCTGCGCGGCAGTGACCATGTCGTGGATGCGCGGCTTTCCGAGCGCGTGCGCCAGGCGGCGCAGGAGATCGGCTATGTGCCGAACGTGCTGGCGCGCAGCCTGCGCGGCGGCGGACCCCGGCTGGTTGGCCTAGTGGTGGGCGACATGCTCGACCCCTATTACGGCGCCATCGCCGATGCGGTGACGCGCCATGCGGAATCCGCGCATGGCATGATCGCGCTGGTTTGCAACATGCAACGCGACCCGCTGCTGGAGGTGCGCTACTGCCACCAGATGTGGGAGCACCGCGTCGCCGGGCTGATCCTCGCCGGCGGCGGGTTCGACCAATGGTCGCACCTGGATCGGCTGGCAGCGGTGGTGGAACAGATGACGCGCTCGGGCATCGTTGTCACCACGCTCAGCCCGCGCGGGCTGACGGTGCCGGCCTTCTGCGTCGACAATGTCGAGGTCGGCGAGGTGGTCGCCGGGCATCTGGCCGATGCCGGGCATCGCCGCGTGGGCATCGTGCTGGGCCCGGTGCAGAACGAGGTCACGCAGTTGCGCCTGGCTGGCATGGCGCGCTGCCTGGCCGCGGCTGGGGTGGGTTTCAAGGTTGTACACACTGACTATTCGGCGGCGGCCGGGGCACAGGCGGTGCAGTCGCTGCTGCTGCAGGATCCCTCGCTGACGGGCTTCGTCGGCGGCTCAGACGCCATGGCGGCGGGCATGGTGAATTGGCTGTGCGCAGCGGGCTATGCCGTGCCGCAGCAGGTTTCGGTGATCGGCATCGGCGCCACGCAGCTGGCGCAGCTTTGCCGACCCCGGCTTGCCTCCGTCGATGTCCAGCTGGCGGAATCGGGGCGCGCGGCGCTGGATTTCATCGCCGCCGGTAGCGCCGCCTTCGCGCCTGCGCCGCGCATCATCCCGCCGCCACGCCTGGTCGGCGGCGAGTCCGTGATGCCGATCGATGCCGCGCAGGGCATCACCCGATGATGGCGCCCAGTGTCGTTGGATCGTGCTGCGGGCGGCGGTGGAAGCACTGTTCCGCCTTGCGCTGCTGATCCGCCCCATCGGCCACGCGCTCGCCCCAGCGACGCGGCAGCGCGATTAGCGCCGGCCAGTCCTCGAAATGCGGGGTCTCCTCCAGCACGTCGCTGCGCAGGCGGATGTCGCAGCGGAAGGCGCGCAGGCCCTGCACGCCCCGCGGCGTCTCAGGCGCTCCAGGCCGCCATGGTGGCGCGCGCGCATTCATGCATGACGGTCAGCGCGCGCTGCGTTGCCGAGGCGCCGATGACGAAGGGATTGGCCGCGCCCGGCTGCATCCGCGCGAGCTTTTCCACCGCCTCGTCATAGCCGTTGTGGTTCGACAGGAAGACCTCGACATTCTGTTGGGCCGCGACCTCCCGCGCGCGGGCGGTGGCGTCGATATAGCCCTGCAGGCGGGGGATGCGGTCCGGCCGGCGGCCAAAATTGAACGCCGTGCCGCCCCACAGCATGGCGCGATGGGTGCGCCCGCCGTGGCGGACATCGAACAGCAGCGTCACCGTGCCCATGGTGTGCCCGGGCGTGATCATCACCTCGAGCGCGGTGTCGCCCAGGCGGATCAACTCGCCATCGCGCACCGAGATGTCGCGCCGCGGCGGGCGGCCCCAATCCGGGCGGTCGAACTCCAGCCCGGTCTCCATCATCGTCCAGTCCGTGTCGGAGCACACCACACGGCAGCCATAGCGCCGCACGAAATGCCCGGCGCCGCCGTAATGGTCGCCATGCCCATGGCTGACCACGAGGGTGCGGATCCGCGCGGGATCCATCCCCAGGCTGCGCAGCCCGCGATCGGCGATGCGCTCGGCATCCTCGTCATTGTCCATCGCATCCACCAGGATCAGCCCCTCGGTGGTGGTGATGGCCCAGGCGCTGACCCAGCGGCTTCCGACGAAATGCAGATTGTCGAAGGCGGCACCGGGGGGCGGTGTGGGCAGGGCGCGCAGCTGGTCCGGCGTCTGGGAGACCAGGCCCGGCGTCGGCGCGGCGACCTCCCCCAGGCGCAGATAGGCGCGCAGGTCATCCCCGGCGGCGGCGCGGGCGGCGGCGAGGTGCTGCTGCACGGCGGGGATCTGCGCCGCGCTAGGGCTCGGCGGCAAGGCGAGGCCGACACAGCAGGCACAGCCAAGGGCCAGCAACTGGCGTCGTCCCGGGCTGACGGCCTCGGCCTGCAGCGCCGGGCGCGGCTCGGGACGGGTGCGGCGGAAGGGGAACAGCATGCGGTGCTCCTGCAGGGTCGAGACGGCAAGGCGGGCCTCGCCACACTGGACACCAGGGCATCGAGTCCCGCAAGTATTTTCGAAAATCTTGACCTTTTCGATAGTACGCGCAAGGCTGGGGTGACCAAGTCGTGCCCGAGGGGGAACATGCACAGCCAATGTCACGCAGCCGCACGCCTGGATGGGAGGATGCGCGCATGATCCCCGTGAAGCGCCTGCGGCACCTCGCCCTCGCCGCGATCGACCCCGAGCGGCAGCTTGCCTACTACCGCGACGTCATCGGCCTGGCCGAAGTCGGGCGAGCGGACGGCCGCATCTTCCTCGCCAGCGAGGCCGGGCAACTGGCCATCGTGATCGAGAAGGGGCCGGTATCAGGCCTCGCACGGCTCGCCTTCGACCTGCCGCCGGACCAGGACCTCGCGAGGATCGAGCGCGCCCTGCGTGATGCCGGGATGCCTGTCGAGCGGTGTGCGGACCCCGCGCCTGGCTGCCCGGTCGCGCTGCGGTCGCAGGATCTGGATGGCCGGGCGCTGGAACTGCATGTCGGCATCCACTGCCACGACAACCGCCAGCCCCTGCCCGGTATCGGGCCGCTCAAGCTCGGCCATGTCGCCTGCTACGCGCCCGATCCGGCGGCGATCGCGCGGTTCTACACCGAAACGCTCGGCTTCCGGGTCTCGGACTGGATCGAGGACCGGTTCGTCTTCCTGCGCTGCAGCCATGAGCACCACACGGTGAACTTCACGCGCGGCCCCGATGCGCGTATGCATCACATGGCGTTCGAATTGCGCGACGCCGCGCATATGCACCGCGCCGCCGACATCCTCGGCGGGCAGAAGGTGCCGATCCTGTGGGGCCCGGTGCGGCACGGCCCCGGGCACAATGTGGCGATGTATCATCGCGACCCCGAGGGCAACGCCATCGAGCTGTTCTACGGCCTGGATTGCATGACCGATGAGGCGCTGGGCTTCTGGGATCCGCGTCCCTGGCACCGCGACCGGCCACAGCGCCCCAAGACCTGGGTCGGGCTGCCGCGCGATGTCTGGGGGCTGCCGCCGTCCCAGGCCTTCCTCGAGATGCACCGGCTGCAACTGCCCGAGGAGCAGCGCTGACGTGCCGCCGGCAGGAGTCGCGCGATGATGCCCGTCCCCGATGCCGCGGCCATCCTGCGCCAGGAAGACCGGCGCTTCCTGGCGATGACCGAGAACGACCTGGATACGCTGGCGCTTTTGCTGGCCGACGACCTGCACTTCGTGCACTCCAACGGCATGGTCGAGGACAAGGAAGAGTTCCTGCGCAAGCTGCGCAGCGGTGAACGGCGCTACCGCGCCTACCGGGCCCTGGCGCGCAGGGTGCGGCAGGAAGGCGGCTTCAGCTTCGTCTTCGGCGAGGCCGATGCCGAGATCGAGCGGCCCGGCGGGGGGATCAGTACCCGCATGACCTACACCGCCATCTACCGCCACGCGCCCGAGCCGCGCCTGTTCGCCTGGCATTCGGTGAAGTCCCCGACGCCGGCGCCACCCCCGGCAGCCAAGGCGGGGCCTTGAGTAGCGCCGGGCGGCGCGTCACATAGGCAGCGTCACAAGGAGTTGACGCGAATCATGTCCGCCAGGGCCGTCACGAAGCGCGCCGCCCCGGCCGCGGTGCTTGTCAGCCAGGCGGTGCTGAACCGGCTGCTGGCCGACATCCTCGATGGCCGCTACCCGCCCGGTGCGCGGCTGCGCTTCGCGGAGTTGCAGTCCGCCTATGAGGTCGGCATCGGCACGCTGCGCGAAGCCCTTTCGCACCTGGCTTCGGTCGGCATGGTGGAGGTGGACGCCAATCGCGGCTTCCGCGTCGCCCCGGTTTCCGCCGCCGACCTGCAGGATGTCTCCAGCCTGCTGATCGAGTTCGAGCAGCGCGCGATACTTTCCTCCATCGAGAATGGCGACAAGGCCTGGGAGGAATCCGTGGTGCTGACCTTCCATCGCCTGGCCGGCATCGAATCCCGCCCGCGGGCGGAGCGCGCCGAACGCTTCAACGAATGGGTGGCGCTGCACCGCGACTTCCACCATGCGCTGGTCTCCGCCTGCGGCTCACGCTGGCTGCTGCACATGCGCGCCCTGCTCTATGACCACATGGAGCGCTACCGGCTGCTGTCGCAGCGCCACCGCCCGCAGGGCCCCGGCCGCCTGGCCGAGCACGCCGCGATCAAGGACGCCGCCCTGGCCCGGCGCGGGGCGGAGGCGGCGGAGCTGCTGCGCAAGCAATTGCAATGGACGGTGGACAATGTCCGCCGCTACGCGCCGCAATTCATCGACCCGCCCGGCTGACCCTGGTTATCGAAGATATTGTAATTTTCGAAGATATGGTCATCCTGCCAGCCATGGTCAGGGAGGCCAGGACATGGACAGCGAGATCACCTTCACCTCGGACGGGCTGACGCTGGCCGGCAGCCTGCACGTGCCGGACACGCGCGGGCCGGACCAGCGCCTGCCCGCGCTGATCGTCCTGCACGGCTTCATCGGGGCGAAGGACAAATCCTATTCCGAGGTGGTCAGCCGGCTTATGGAATCCTGGGGCTATGTCGTGCTGCGCATCGATTTCCGCGGCTGCGGCAAAAGCGAGGGCCAGCGCGGCTACGTGCTGTGCCACGACCAGGTGGCGGATACGCGCAACGCCATGACCTGGCTGGCGCAGCGGCCCGAGGTCGATCCCGCGCGCATCGCCGTGCTCGGCCATTCCTTTGGCGCCGCCATCGCCGCCTACACCGCCAGCACCGATACCCGCTTCGCCGCCGCCATCATCTCCTGCGGCTGGGGCAATGGCGAGCGCAAGTTCCGCGGCCAGCACCCCACGCCCGAGGCCTGGGAGAAATTCACCGGCATCCTCGCGGAGGGCCGCGCCCACAAGCAGCGCACCGGTGAGGCGCTGATGGTCAGCCGCTGGGACGTGGTGCCGATGGCCGAGCATCTGCGCAAGAACCTCTCGCACCTGGCGCAGACCGTCGTCGCCGCGGACACCGCGCAGAGCATGTTCGACTTCAAGGCCGAGGAGGTGATCGGCCAGCTCGGCCCGCGCCCCGTGCTGTTCATGCATGGCGCGGACGACACCGTAACCCCGGTGGAACAATCGATCCGCCTGTGGGAGCGCGCGGCGCAGCCCAAGGATCTCGTGCTGATCACCGGCACCGACCACTTCCCGATCTTCGGCAACGACAATCGCGGCCGCGACATCCTCAAGGGCTGGCTCGACCGCTACTTCCCGCTGGCCGCGGCATGAGCACCCGGATCGCGCCGGATGCGCTGCGCGCCTTCAGCGCCGCCATATTCCGCGCCGCCGGCGTCGGGGAAGCCGATGCCCAGGCCTGGGCCGAGACGCTGGTCTGGGCCAATCTGCGCGGCGTGGACAGCCACGGCGTGCTGCGCATCCCGCGCTACCTCGAACTCATCGGCACCGGGGCGATCAACCCGCGCCCGGCGATGGCGATGCGGGTGGCGGCGGGCGCCATCGGCCTGCTGGAGGCAGACCAGGCGCCCGGCCCCGTGGCGATGAACCGCGCGATGGACGAGGCCATTGCCATCGCGCGGCGGCTGCATCTGGGCTGGGTCGTGGCGCGCGACATCACCCATGCCGGCGCGGTGGGGCATTTCGCGCTGCGCGCCGCCGAACAGGGCATGGCCGGGCTGGTGATGACCGCCTCCGGCCCGTTGATGGCCTGGCCGGGCAGCGCGGGCGCGGTGGTCTCCACCAACCCGATCGCCATCGCCATTCCGGCCCAGGGGCGCGCGCCGCTGCTGCTCGACATGTCCACCGCCGCCGTCGCGCTGGGCAAGGTGATGGCGGCCAAGGATGCCGGCACGCCAATCCCGCCCGGCTGGGGCGTGGATGCGCGTGGCCAGCCCACCACCGACCCGGCCGCCGTCGCCACCCTGCTGCCCATGGCCGGGCCGAAGGGGGCCGGGTTGTCGCTGATGATCGAATGCCTCGCCAGCCTCGCCGCCGGCAACCCGCTGATTGCGGTGGCCCTCGGGGGCCAGGGCGCCAAGGAGGGGCCGCGGATGAACGGCCTGGCCATCGCGCTGGATGTCGCGGCCTTTGGTGAGGCCGGCGCCTTCACGCGCGATGTCGATGCCCTGGCCGCCGCCATCGCCGCCGTGCCGCCCAGCGGCGAGGCCCCGGTGCTGCTGCCGGGCGAGCGAGGGGCCGCGGTGATGGCGCGCCGCCTGAAGGAGGGCATCCCCCTGCC
>Ga0315900_10013004_pt1 | contig 10162 bp, 10 predicted proteins | sample LakEriMetagenome_FD_203521 | JGI IMG/M metagenome (GOLD analysis project Ga0315900, IMG submission 203521) | Freshwater fungal communities from buoy surface, Lake Erie, Ohio, United States - Buoy 12 MA114 | ecosystem: Environmental > Aquatic > Freshwater > Lake > Lake biofilm | place: USA: Lake...
TCACGATAATCACTTCATAATTCTCTGTACCTACTGTTTGGGTGGAAAGACTGTCCAGGGCACCCGTTAAATAACGGTCCCTGTTATAGGTACAAATGACCACTGATATTTTTGGATTACCGGTTACCATCTTCCTGCAAAGATAAGAGGGCGCTATGAACAATGTTCTGGAGACTGAATTGATGATAGAATTCCAATGGTACCTTGTAACGTTTGTCCGGACCAGATGCCTCCACCATTTGTTCCGCAAAGGCTTGCCAGTCGTAATCGGGTACAGCCAGCAATACTTTCCTGTATCCCGGTTGATCGAGACCCCTAAGACCTGCTTGCGTTGTTACACAGGGAAGTCCGTGTGCCAATGCCTCTACCAATTTGGTCTTGATGCCTGCACCTCGTGTAACCGGATGTATAAAACAATCTGTTCCTTCCCAGTATAAGCTGATGTCGGGAAGGAATCCGGGTAAAATGATGTGTTGCTCTTCTTCCATCAGTGTAAGCCATTCTTTTGGCATTCCTGCCCCGGTAATGATGATGCGAAAATCAATGGCTGCCAGCCGCAGTCTTGGAATGAGATCGTACATAATAACACGCAATGCCTCTGTATTCGGAAGATAGCCGAGAGAGCCGTTGAAATAAAACAACCTGACTGATTCAGGGAGTTGCCAGTTGGCCAGAATTTTTTTTCTACTTGCCAGCCGCTGGCTTTTGTCCGGGGTGCTGTGCAGTAAAGTACCATAGGTAGTAACAGAACATTTTTCCGGATCAATTTTCCATTGTTTGATGGCATATTTGAGATCTTCCCTGCAGATCCACCAACTATAATTGGCACGTTGATGTATTCTTTTTTCATACCATTCTATCCATGACCAATACCACCTGCCTAAATCTTTGAAGCGGTGTGACTCTATGTTGTGGGAACGGATGATGAAAGGAACCCCGGTGAATCTTCTGAGTAACCAGGCAAGCCAGGCATAATAGGAATGGTCTACCAACATACAGGTGTACTTCCTTTTTTTGATGAGCCGGATAAGTTGATACACTAAAAAAACATTCATCCAGCTTCTGTAACTGGAATACAACTGTGGAAAAATCTCGATGGGTTCTTCCGGATCAATCACATTGTCGCGCGATACCAACAACGATAGTCGAACTCTTTTGGACAGTTCACCGTAAAATGAAGTGATGCTTTGCTGCCCTCCATTTTCTGCAGGATAGATTCGGTAGGAAACTATTCCTAACAAATGACCTGTATCAGGCAGTTGCACCGGGTCGATTCTTTTTAATTGCCTGGAATCCTGCCATGAAAAGCAACAACCAGATCAATACCGATGAAACCATTCCGGCTTGCTGACTTTTATAAAAAGAGGCAGGTTTGAATTGAAATTCGATCTTGTGTTCCCCTGCGGGAATTACCAATCCCCTCAATACATAATTGGTTCTGATGATAGGCGTTTCCTTGCCATCAATCGTGGCCACCCAACCATCTTCATAGTATATCTCACTGAAAACTCCGAAGCCGGTGGATGTAGAGCGACTTGTATAAGTAATGCGATCGTTGTCATTATTCACCAGCGAAATGCTGGCAGTACTATCAGAACTTCCTGTGAATGAACCCAATATTCCCTTGTCCTTTTCCAGAACCAAGGCAGTGTCTTTGGGATGCAGATAAGTGATTGCAGACATCACCTGTGCCGGAGTAGAAAGTGGTTTCACTTCTTTTACAAACCAGGCAGCTCCCAGTGCCTGATCGTTCAGTCGAAGGGATACACTTTCGCCCTGTTGAGTGGGTGGTAAGATGATGTAACGGGCATTGAGCATATTGAGGGTAGGGCGACAATCAGGATAATTGTACAATTGTTTTTCGATCAAGTCTTGATAGATGCTCAACTTGGCAGGGTGATAACCTCCGATAGATTTATGGAAATAAGCTGAGATTGCACCGTTGTTAAATGCTGCTGACAATCCTGGAGAAAGATCCAGCACACGGTAATATCCGGTGTCTTTTAATATCTCCTGATCAATAGGAGTAGGTTCAAAAACGGAATTGTACTCGTCCTTGTCCTGAAAATTTTCAGTATTGAAATACTTGACATCGATCATCATTACATCAATGAAAGCAAAGAATCCCAATACACCTATTGCGATTACCGGCTTGAGTTTATCTTTTATCATGAGCCAGCATAGTCCGGCTGCTACGATAATAAATGCCAGACTTCTCAGCAGTGAGCCCAGGAAAAGGTCTTTTCTGTCTTCCCGCAGGGCATTGACAAACGATTTTACCGGTGCTTCTATTTGCTCTCTTTGAGTAGCATCCTGGATGCTGCTTACTTGTTTTAATAAAAAACCATCGCTCGATTCACTGGAAAAATCACCGGAAAAATACAACAGCAGAGCTGCGAAAAAAACCACTCCGGTAAGCACCAACCCCTTTTTCCATTGACCGAACAGCCACTTCTTATCCGATTTTTCAGTTATTTGGTCCAATGCCATGACTGCCATCATACACAATAGGAGAGTAGGGATTACCAGGATCATGCTGGGTGCCCTGAACTTGTTATAAAATGGCAGGTAATCGAGCAACATGCCTGTAAAGCCCTCAAAATATTTACCCCAGCTCATGGCGGTGGTTAGTATGATTGCTGTCAGGAGCCAGCCCACATGTTTGCGATCAATCAGGAAAAAGCCCAGCAAAGCAAGAAAGCAAATGACAGCTCCGGCATAGGGGGGACCGGATGTACCTTCGTTGATACCTCCCCAGTAATAAGGGAAACCGGATAATTGTTGTGCCAATTGCTGCGGCATCTCCTGCAATGCAGCGACTGTTTTTGAATTTTCTTCCGGCAAATGTCTGTTGTCACTGCTTCCTCCATATAAATTGGCAAACATCAGTACCATTGATTCAGAAGGATACATACTATAGCTGAGTGCATAATCTTTGCTCAATCCTGTTTTGGTAACTTGCCCTTTCTTCTCAGCCAGTTCACTTCCGCCCCGAATGGTGGCTTTTGAATAACTATAAGTAGTAAACAGTGTAATAGCATTGACCAATACACCCAAGGTTGCCCCGACAATAACCAGTCCGGCTGCCTTACCGAGGTGGCTGAAATCTTTGCTGAGAATCCAGTTGATGCCAAAGCCAATACTCATAATCAGAGCAAGAATCAGGGCATAATAGGTAATTTGTAAGTGGTTAGATGCTACCAACAAGGCAGTAAACACAGCTGTCATGGCAGTTCCCAACAAATAAGAACGTTTTTCATAGAGCATCCAAAGGCCTGCCAGGAATGCAGGGAGATAGGCAATGGCTTGCATCTTGGTATCATGTCCGACACCCACAATAATGGGATTATAAGTTGCATAGGCATAGGAGAGGGCACCGGCAATTCCTATTACAACCCGACTTCCTATGACCTGAGAGAGTAAATAAAAACAAATACAGGCAAGGAAAAAAAGACTAACCGGTTTAGGTAAAAAAAGCGTGAATACCTGGTGCAAGTAGCCAATGGATACAGGATTGCTGCCAACACTGGTAATTTGAAATGCCGGCATACCACTAAAGATCCCATTGGTCCACAAAGGAAATTCCCCATGTTTTTCTTTATAAACAAAGGAGTTTTGTGCCATTCCCTTCCATTGGGTCACATCCATCTGTTGCAAAACCTTACCTTCCAGCACCGGTTTGCAATAGATCAGTGCAACGACCAAAAAAATAACTACGGCCAGCAGGTGAGGGGCCACTTGTTGCCAGATTGCTTTTTTCATTGTATTACTTGCTTAAGTACGGCAAATTAATGGTATTTTGATTCATATTTTATGAAATGGACTTTATTTTTATCTCGCCTGGCCTGGATCCTGAACGCCTGTTTTGTCATCACACTAATTTTGCGGTTGGGCGATATCAGTGCTATGCAACCTGATTTAATAGGAACACTGGTCATATCGGGCTGGGTACTCGCTCCGGTAGCAAATGGATTGGTCTTCCTGGTAGCTTTGATTCATCGTCATCATCATCCACCTATCTTGTTGGGCAGGTATTATGCAGTATATTTGGTGATACTCATTGTACAACTTCTCTTCATTACCCGCCTGATATGATTCATTCTATCTTAAAAGATAAGCCCACAAAACTCTTTATCTCCATCTGTGCCTTCTTTGTGGCGAATGCCCTTATAGCAGAATGTATTGGAGGAAAGATTTTTTCATTGGAGAAACTCTTCGGTATAGATCCGGCTAATTTCACTTTGTTCGGTCAGTCCGGCCTCGCCTTTAATTTAACCTGCGGTGTTCTGCTTTGGCCGCTGGAATTCGTAATAACCGACATTGTGAATGAATATTATGGTCCCACCGCTGTTCGGCGCATCAGTTACACCGCTGTTGTACTCATCAGTTATGCATTTGTGATGTTTTATGGTGCCATGAATATTCCTCCTGCCGATTTTTGGATAACTTCCAAAACTGATACGGGTATTAATGACATGCAACTCGCATTCTCCGGCATCTTTGGGCAGGGCATGTGGATCATACTCGGAAGCTTGACTGCCTTTTTGGTCAGCCAGTTAGTAGATGTTTTCGTATTTCACCGCATCAAGCGGGCTACCGGTGAAAAATGGGTATGGTTGAGGGCAACCGGCTCAACAACAGTGAGTCAGCTGGTGGATAGTTTCGTTGTTTTATTCATTGCTTTTAAATTGGGGAATAACTGGAGCTGGCAATTGGTACTCGCCATTGCTTTAGTAAATTATGCCTATAAGTTCACGATGGCCATATTACTCACCCCTCTGATTTATTTCATAGAAGCCCGCATTGAGAATTATCTTGGAAAGGAAGTAGCTCAAAAAATGAAAAGAGCAGCAATGGGGAAGGGGGAAGAAGATTTTGTTAACGCACCTGCTGCCGGATAATATCCATGACCACTTTATCAATCGGAAGTGTCATACAGTCCGGATGTATATGCTGCTGCGGTATCCAGCGAAATACTTCCGATTCACCGCCGGGGTCAGCAATTTGATGAGGAGCAAAATCAAAGGGTGTCTGTTTGGTCGGAATATCCACGGGTACCAAAGGATGCACCCGATAATAAATGGAAATAATCTGGTCCCGATGATTGAAGGCAGACAGTTGAAAAAAATCGGTTGTATAAATATGTTCTCCCACGCTTACTGTTAGTCCGGTTTCTTCCATGAACTCCCGCCGCAGGCAATCCCTGGTTCCTTCTCCTATTTCCAAACCCCCTCCCGGTAACTTGGTAATATACTGGCCACGAATGAATTCATCACTTACCAGAAGTCCATTGTCTGCATCCAGTAAAACACCGTAAACCCGCACATTGAACAAGGCCATATCAGAACCATTTGCGTTTCATGAAATACCAGCTGATCAGGATGGATGCGCCCAGGGAAATCAATATTGGAATATAGAATGCATGTGGTGAGTGCATATATGGTAGTTCTACATTCATTCCATACACAGATGCCACCAATACCGGTAAGGAAAGGATAATGGTAATGGAAGTTAATCTTTTAAGAACAGCATTCTGGTTGTTACTGATTACACTGGCGAAGGCATCGAGGGTGGATGTCAGAATATTGGTGTAGATGTGGGCCATTTCCAGGGCCTGGCTAGTATCGATGATGAGGTCACCCAATAATTCTCTTTCCTCTTCATTCAGGTTCAATGAATTGGTTCGCTCTAGTTTCATCATCAGCAATTCATTACTGCGCAGGGCTGTTACAAAATACACCAAACTTTTTTGGATCCGCATAAGGTTCAGCAGGTCTTTGTTGCTATTGCTCTCGTAGAGACTATTCTCGTAATGGTTCCGTCGATGATTGATTTCTTTGAGAAATTCCATGAAGTTTTGCACTACTTTCTCAAATACTTTCAGCACCATGATATTCTTTTGGTCAGGATGTCGCTTCTGAAAAGTGTGCAGAAATTTTTTGATGGCTCCATTGTCAAATGAGTTCACCGTTACGATCTGCGTCTCTGTTAAAATGATGCAGATGGGTATGGTGATATAAAAGGCATCACTGTCATTGAATGAATTGTTTTCGGTAGGAGTCTTGATGACTACAAACTTCACATCATCTTCTTTTTCAAAGCGAGGACGTTCATCAATGTCCAGTGAGTCACGTAAAAACTCTATGGGAATATTAAGTTCATGGCTGATGTCGATGAATTCTTCCTCCCGAAACGGGGGTACCAGATTCACCCAAACTCCTTTCTCTGCCTGATCGGTTTCTATGGTTTGTCCGTCCAGGGTTTTAAAATATTGGATCATAGGTAGGATTTTGCGGGTGATTAAATTTCAATACTGCCTGTAAATACCTGTTGGGCGGGACCGCATAGCCAGATGTTGTCAAAAGATTGATCTCCGGTTTTTGTGAAGCTAACTCCCAACTCACCACCACGGGTGAAGATGGTAGTATATTGTTGTTCATTGCTATTGTCTGCCAAGGCAAGTGCAGCTGCTGTTACACCGGTTCCACAGCTGAGCGTTTCATCCTCTACTCCTCTTTCATAGGTACGAACAACTAGGCCTTGTTCAGTTCGCTGCACAAAATTAACATTGGTTCCGCCGGGGACAAACGCTTCGCTGTAGCGTATGGCCCTTCCCTCACGCACTACCGGGTAGTCACCGATGTTATCTACTAAACGGATATAATGCGGAGATCCGGTATTCAAAAACATATCGGTACCAATATATTTGATGGAATGAATGGGCATCATTTGTAAATGTATCCATTCGTTTTCTGCCAGTTTTGCTTCATGTGGACCATCTGCTGCGAGGAAGTGAAAGTGTTGCTTATCCATTCCCAGATCGGAGGCAAAACGGGTCAAACACCTGCCTCCATTGCCACAGAGACTTCCGGCACGGCCATCTGCATTGAAGTACAGCATCTCAAAGTCATAATCGGGATGCAGCAGCAATACCATCAAACCATCTGCCCCTATACCTTTTCTGCGATCACAGAGGGCTGCAATCTGCTCAGTACTCAGTTGAGGAACAGCTGCACGTCCATCAATGACAATGAAGTCATTGCCTGCTCCCTGGTATTTGAAAAATGATAAACGCATGACTTGCAGATAAAAAAGGCACGCAAAGATGCGCCAAAAAGCCCGATTAATGTTCGCTATCCGATAGAATTTGCAAGGTTGTACGGATGAGTCTGTCAATCGTTTCACCGGCCCGGGTGCTGAACTCCTGCACCACCCGATTGGCAACAATAGCGCTCAAACTCAAACAGGAATGACCCAATAACTTTCCTAGTCCGTAAATAGCACTGGTTTCCATTTCGAAATTGGTAGCCCTGTGATTGCCGTAATGAAAATCTGTTAAGGTATCTACCAATGTGGGGTGAGCTGTTTTTAGACGCAATACTCTTCCCTGTGGGCCATAAAATCCGGGAGTAGTAATGGTAATACCCTGATGAAAACCGGTAACAAAATTTTTCAGCAAAGAAATACCTGCAGATGCGATGTAGGGCTTGATGCCTATCGAATCAATATGAGTATGGTGGATAAAAGCATTCAATATTTCCTCATCGGGTGCATTGGTTTCCCGCAAATAATAGAGAAGAAGGTTATCGATACCTATGGCATGGGTACTCGCCACAAAATCATCGACAGGTATGTCTGCTTGCAATGAGCCGGATGTGCCTACACGAATGATTTGCAGGGTCTGGTGTTCTTCTCTGGGCATGCGGGTAGTAAGGTCAATATTTGCCAATGCATCTAATTCATTCAACACGATGTCGATGTTGTCGGTGCCGATACCTGTTGAGACAACACTAATTCGCCGCTTGCCAACATAACCGGTATGTGTTACAAATTCCCGGTGTGCTTGTTTACATTCAATGCGGTCAAAATAACGGCTTACTGCAGCTACCCGATCAGGATCACCCACTGTTATGATGGTTGGGGCTAATTCCTCCGGTCGGAGGTTAAGGTGATAAACACCTCCCCGTTCATTGATGATCAGTTCACTGGAAGCAATAGGTGACATGGTTATATTTTCCACAAAATTCGGTAATATAATTTTTACGGTAGTAAATTTCCTTTCTTTGCAGTAAGTTTGTGCCGAGTTGATGTGATGTTCAGCTCTACGAATTATGGTTCCGTGGCCGAGTGGCTAGGCAGAGCTCTGCAAAAGCTTCTACAGCGGTTCGAATCCGCTCGGGACCTCCAACTATCCCCCGGCAACGGGGGTTTTTATTTCAAAACATTGCGCATGAAATACGCCCATGTAATTGGCTTCCTTGCCTCTGCAGCTGTTGTATTGCTGGTATTCCAACCCTGGATTTTTATCCCTTCCGTTCAACTCACCATCTCCGGATGGTCAGCAGAAGGGACTGATTTTGGAAAGCCCGGATTGGTGCCGCTCGTTTTTTCTGCCATTATGTGTCTGCTCTTTTGGATACCTAAAGTGGGGGCAAAAGTTACGACCATTATACTGGCAACCCTGCAGCTGGCTTGGATGATGCGTAACTATATCTTGCTGACCACTTCCTATATTGGTGAGGTACCCGAAAAGCAATGGGCATTGATTATACTGGTACCACTGACCGGTGTGGTACTTGTGATGAGTCTTCTTTCCCGCAACGGAACTTCAATGGCTGATAAAGGGTAACACAATTATTTCCTCCCTTGTAACTTAACTTCAGTCTGCTCTAAAGAAATCCGAATTATTTCTATTGCTCTCCTGATCTCCTGTTCAGTTATCAAGAGGGGAGGAGCAAAGCGTATTTTATCACCATGGGTGGGCTTCGCCAGTAAGCCATGGTGCATCATCTCCAGACAGATTTGCCATGCTGCTTCCGGTTCAGGATGTTGAATAACAATTGCATTCAGCAAACCCTTACCCCGGATAGTTTTGATCAGGGGGGATTGTATCTCAGCGAGCAATTGCCGGAACAATTCTCCTTGTCGCTCTGCATTTTCTATCATCTGTTCTTCCACCAAAACTTCCAAAGATTTTATGGCAACTGCACAGGCCAGGGGATTACCTCCATAAGTTGAGCCATGTTCACCCGGACGAATATTCAACATGATGGCATCATCGGCTAATACAGCTGAAACCGGCATGGTTCCACCACTCAAAGCTTTTCCCAAGATCAATATATCCGGACGAACGCCCTCATGGTCGCAGGCAAGCATCTTACCCGTTCTTCCCAATCCCGTTTGAATTTCATCAGCTATCATGAGAACACGGTGCCGGTCACACAAGGAGCGAACACCCCGCAAATAGCCTTCGGTTGGAATTACCACTCCCGCCTCCCCCTGAATGGGTTCGAACATAAATCCGGCAACATTCGGATGCTGCAATGCCTTTTCCAATGCCGCGAGATCATTGTAGGGAACAGAGACAAAGCCCGGCATGTAGGGACCAAAACCTGCGTAGCTGCTGGGGTCATTGGAGGAAGATATCGCAGCCAATGTACGACCCCAAAAATTTCCTTCCACAAATACAACAATGGCCTCGTTGTCGGGCACCCCTTTTTGGGTGTAAGCCCAGCGACGAGCCAGCTTGATGGCCGTCTCTCCACCTTCCACCCCCGTATTCATGGGTAATATTTTGTCAAAACCAAAAAGCCGGGTAATGAAAGCTTCATATTCCCCCAGCAAATTATTGTGAAATGCTCGTGAAGTAAGGGTAAGCCGGGATGCCTGCTCTTGAAGTGAGGCAATAATCTTTGGGTGACAATGTCCCTGGTTTACTGCCGAATAACCACTGAGGAAGTCCAGGTACTGTTTTCCATCCACATCCCAAAGATGAACTCCTTTACCGCGTTCCAGTACGACAGGAAGGGGATGATAATTGTGAGCGCCAAAGCGCTCCTCTAATTCAATGAGTTGACGGGTACGATCCGATACGGATGCAGTATGCATATGTATGATTTAAAAATGAGAGATATGAAAAGGCAGAAGGTCGGTAAAAGATCAATCCTTACAAGGATGATCGAGAAAATCGAGATTGCGACCGAGAAATGACATAATTTACTGCTTGTGCCACGAAGTTAATCAATTACTTTTACAGGTACAATTTTTAATCAAATCAGCTTCCAATGAAATGGATCAAACGATTGTTGCTGTTGCTGGTGTTACTGGTGGCGGCTATTGCAGTATTTGCTTTAGTGAGTGGAAAGACTTATTTATTCGCAGG
>Ga0315900_10013006_pt1 | contig 10162 bp, 11 predicted proteins | sample LakEriMetagenome_FD_203521 | JGI IMG/M metagenome (GOLD analysis project Ga0315900, IMG submission 203521) | Freshwater fungal communities from buoy surface, Lake Erie, Ohio, United States - Buoy 12 MA114 | ecosystem: Environmental > Aquatic > Freshwater > Lake > Lake biofilm | place: USA: Lake...
AAAAGTACTCCAAATGTATTGTGATGCTGGAGCTATCAGTTTATATTCTCCTGTTTTTTAAAAACTTCGGATATCTCATCAACTGCTTCTAGGCAATGCCAGATTTCTTGCAGAACTTATCTATGACAAAATAACTACCCCCTTTTCTGGTATAGTACGCTGAAGTTAAAAAATTGCTTCTAATTCAGCCACAGCCGATACTCATTCCGCTTAGCACCAAATTTTTCTACTTCATTAATTTTTTGAAACCCAGCTTTTTCTAGTATGCGAACTGAGGCAACATTTAAAGAACTGGCATAAGCGACTACAGAGGTTATTTGCTCAGGGTATTGCCCTTTATTAACTTGCGATAAATACTCATTAAACATGGCCATTACAGCTTCTGTAGCATACCTTTGCCGCCAGTATTTTAGTAATAATAAATATCCTAAGATGCCTGTATTATCTTCCCTTCCATAAGTGCTAATAAAGATACTGCCCATAAAATCTTTACTTGCTTTATGCTCAATCGTCATGCAGCTAAATGGATTACCCTTTGCCCATCTTTCTATGTTTATTTCAACAGTGCGACGTATGCCTGCCGTACTTCTGGGCTTACCATCTGCATACGAGAGCATAACTTCAGGATTTTGGTATAGATTTTGGTAATTTTCTTCATCTTGCTGTGCGATAGCTCTAATCATCAATCTTTCAGTTTCTAACTGCATAAAAATATCTAATTTGAAAGCTGCTCCTGCTCTAATAACGAAACTGAATCATGCTCATCAAATTTATCTAAAATTAAATCATTCTGCCCCAACAGCAGCAAATATTTTTTGCCGTAGCAGCGGACGATAACCAAACGTCTTTTATTATCTAAATATAAAGTCTCGCCTAAGCCGATCTCACTGCGCTGGTTAGTCATAAATGATGGCATGCGTAATTTAAAAATATAGCGCAGTAAAAACACCGTTAATATAATAAGTGATATAACAATTAACAAAGCTAATACTATATGCATTATTACATTTACCTCATTTGATTTTTATTAGATAATGCTTTTTCTTGCCTACGGATATTTTTACTTCCTTATTGCTAGTAACATCTTGCAAGCATGCCATTTCATTGGTTACTGGTTGATCATCAATCTTCACTGCATTAGATTTTAGCAAGCGCTTTGCCGCACCGCCAGACTCTGCCATTCCTCCTGCTACCATTATTTTGAATATCAACTCGGTAGGGGAGGCGGCTACCTCTGGCAACCCTTCGCTATTTTTTCCTAAGACGAAAGCTTCTATGGCTGTTTTCTCGGCAGCCATAGCTGCCTCTTTACCATGGCACATTATGGTTGCTGCATTAGCTAAGGCTATTTTGGCCTCATTTAATTCCTGCCCCTGTAGCTTAGCATAATTTTCTATTTGGCTAGCATCTAGTTCAGTGAACATTTTCAGGAATCTGATTACATCTTGATCGTCAGTATTACGCCAAAATTGCCAATAATCATAAGGGGAAAGCATATCTTCATTGAGCCATACTGCACCCTGCGCTGTTTTGCCCATTTTAGTGCCAGCGCTAGTAGTTATAAGATTAGTGGTTAAACCAAATAGCTCTGGCGTTCCCATTCTTCTGCCAAGGTCAGTGCCGTTAACAATATTACCCCATTGGTCGGAGCCCCCTAATTGTAGGCGGCATCCATATCTTTTATATAACTCAACAAAATCATACGCTTGCAATAACATATAGTTGAATTCCAAAAAGCTCAAATTTTGCTCGCGCTCAAGGCGTAATTTAACGCTATCAAAAGTAAGCATTCTATTGATGGAAAAATGACGGCCATATTTTTGCAAAAACTCTAGGTATTTTATTTCATCTAACCACTCTGAATTATCAACCATGATCGCATCAGTTTTACCTTCCCCAAATTGTATAAATTTAGAAAAAACCTTAGCCATTGATGCTTTATTTTCAGCAATATCTTGTTCGCTAATAATTTTACGCGCTTCATCTTTGCCAGATGGATCACCGATTTTGGTAGTTCCCCCTCCCATTAAGATTATTGGCTTATGACCATGTTTTTGTAGCATGCGCAATAACATTATTTGCGATAAGCTACCAACATGCAAAGATTTTGCTGTACAATCAAACCCTATATATGCGGTAATAGACTCTCCTGCTTCAATAAGCTTATTTAAAGAATCTATGTTAGTGCAATTATTAAAATAACCTCTTTGTTTTATTTCAGGAATAAAATCTCTTTGCATTTGTCTTTATGTATAAATATTTGCTAGCAGTATATGCTAGCATGAATAAAAAAACTATAAAAGATTTGCTCTCTTAGCTCGCGACGAGTAAAATGGTTTTAAAAGTAATTTTATCGCCATGATCGGAAAATTAAAAGGAACAGTAATTCATATTGAAGCAACGCAAATTATCCTAGATGTTAATGGCGTCGGGTATATCATTGCTTGCCCACAATCAACTATTGCAAACCTTGAATATGGAGAATATGCTGATTTTTATACTGAAATGCATATCAAAGACGAAACTGTGATCCTATATGGGTTCGATACAATAGAGCAAAAACAATGGTTTAAATTACTAACTTTAGTGCAAGGCGTTGGTGGGAAAGTAGCGCTAGCTATCCTTGGGTTACTGCCTCCCGCCAAACTGTCATTAGCTATTTCAGCAGCGGATAGCAATGCCTTCCGTCAAATCCCAGGTATCGGCCCTAAACTTGCAACTCGCGTTGTTAATGAGCTAAAAGACAAAGTTAGCAGTTTAATGGTTGCAAACGCCAATCTTTCGTCGGTGAAAAAAGGAAAGAGTAATGCCGTAGTAGTAGATAAGAACGAAGCTATACTTGCAGATGTTGTTTCAGCTTTAGCAAACTTGGGCTTTAGCCGTTCGGACGCTATGAGTGCAGCAAGCCAAGCTATACTACAAACAGATGAAGCGGACTTTGATGCGCTTTTAAAGAAGAGCTTAAGTAAACTGGCTGGTTAATTCATTTTAGCAACCTATGTGAACGAAAAGAATATGTTTTATGGCCAGCGCAAATAAGGTGATCATGCAGGCGTATATTCATCATTTCTAGCAAACTAGCTACTTGCATGGTCATATCCAAATCAGCTTGTGAAGGCATAGGGTCACCACTTGGGTGATTATGCACCAATACTATTGCCGCAGCCCCATGCTGCAATGCTTTACGGACTATTTCTCTGGGAAATATACTAACTTGATCAATAGTGCCGCGTTGCATCTCTTCATCGCAAATTAAAATATTACGCTTATTTAAAAATAACACACGTAACGATTCCATCGGCAAAAACCCAATACTTAACTGGCAATAATTAACAACAGAACTCCAGTTATTTAGAACATGCACTTGTTTGTCATTAATACCTATATGCAGGCGGGAGAAAAGCTCTAGTAATAATTTAAAATATACTGCAACTGCTTCACCTATACCGTCTATTTCTTTTAGTGTTTCTGCATCAGCATTTAGCATTTCTGCAAAAGAATTGAATTTATTAAGCAATAACTTCGCCAAAGGTTTTGTATCCCCCCTTGGAAAGACCGCATAAAGCAGCATTTCTAGTATCATATAATCTGGCAGGGTTCGCGGCGGAGTTTTGCGTAGCAGCTCCTTCATTCTAGCGCGATGCCCTTTGTTATTATTTGATCCATTCTTCCCTCCCCCCTTGGATGAATTAGATTTCATAAAGGTAAGTTACTGTGCTTTTTCCATGGTTTATTGATTTTTTTCTTTTCTAAAAATGCCAACGCTTTGCATATGCGCCAACGAGTATTATATGGGCGAATTATATCATCTAAATAGCCGCGTGCAGCTGCCGTGAAAGGGTTGGCAAACTTATCACTATATTCTTTGATTTTCTTCTCGAACTCTGCTTTATCATCAGCGACATTCTTATACAAAATTGCTGCTGCACCTTTTGCCCCCATCACTGCGATTTCGCTATTAGGCCATGCATAATTGACATCTCCCTCCAAGTGCTTAGAATTCATTACAATATATGCGCCTCCATAAGCCTTTCTAGTAATTATACTGATTTTAGGAACGGTTGCTTCAGCATAAGCATAAAGCAATTTGGCGCCATTAGTTATTATACCATTATGTTCTTGATCTGTCCCAGGTAGGAAGCCCGGCACATCAACTAAGGTAACTAAAGGGATATTAAACGCATCACAGAACCTGATAAATCTTGCACCTTTAATTGAGGCTTTGATATCTAAGCACCCTGCCAAATGCATCGGCTGATTAGCAATTATACCCACAGTTCTCCCTTCAAAGCGGGCAAAACCAGTGATAATATTAGCGGCGAATTCTGTTTTTAGCTCAAAGAAATCTCCCTCATCAACAATCTTATGGATTATTTGTTTCATATCATAAGGCTGGTTTGGATTTTCTGGTACGAAGTTTTCCAAAGCCATTTCAACCCGGTCTGCAGGGTCGAACGTTGGTGATATTGGCGCTTCTTGCAAATTTGACAGTGGCAAAAAGTTTACCAACCTTCTAATTTGCTGCAAACATTCTATATCGTTAAGATAGGCATTGTCACACACGCCACTAATTTTTGCATGCACACTTGCGCCGCCTAGTTTTTCATGGCTAATATCTTCATGAGTTACTGTTTTGACAACATCTGGCCCTGTTACATACATATAAGCCGTATCTTTAACCATAAAAGTGAAATCGGTTAAGGCAGGTGAATATACCGCCCCACCAGCGCAAGGCCCCATAATAACAGAAATTTGTGGTATTACCCCAGAAGCATCGACATTCTTTTGAAAAATATTGCCATATCCACTTAATGAGTCAACCCCCTCTTGAATACGAGCACCTCCAGAATCATTAAGGCCGATTATTGGTGCACCAAGCTTCATTGCGTTTTCTTGCACGCAAACAATTTTCTTGGCATTCGTTTCACTTAGTGAGCCACCAAAAACAGTAAAATCTTGGCTATAAACAAAAACCAGCCTGCCATTTATGGTGCCGTGCCCTGCAATAACTCCATCGCCAGGAATAGATTTTTCCTGCATACCAAAGTTGTTGCACCGATGCTCAACAAACATTCCTATTTCTTCAAATGAATATGGATCAAGTAGCACTTCTAAACGTTCACGCGCCGATAATTTACCTTGAGCATGTTGTTTATCTATTCTATCTTGCCCCCCCCCAAGGCGGGCAATTTTACGCTTTTTCTCCAGTAAGTCTTTTGATGACATAGCGCGCCTTCTATTTTAATTTATTATTCCGCAAGATAATATCTTACACAATCTGGCTTTGCAAGCCTAAATAATACCCTGACTAGAAGCATTATAATTAGGCTCTTGCAAAACAGCTTTAACCCATTTGCCTTTATCATTTTCTTTCAGAGTTAATTCCTTTAACATACTATTAATTTCGCAAGCATTAGTAAGTGAAATAACGTTATTTAATTCCGACATATTATGTAATAAAGTTGTAAAATCCTCCAATGCATGAGGGTATATCTCGCAGTGAATTTTAAAGCTTATAAAGTAATTTTTTTCAGCTTCATCAAATTTGCCTAACGTGTAATAAGTATAGCCCAAACTACAATGGACAATAGCAAAGTTTACTAAACAGCTATATTCTTTGCCATATATCGTTTGCAGAGCTTTGTGGAAATAATCAAGAGCTTCATACGGCTTGTCGTCTTTAAATTTCATTAAGCCAAGCTCGTGGTATAAAAGCCATAAATCGTTATGATCAATGTTGGGTATAAACGTATAATATATTGCAAGTGTCTCCTCCAGCCAACATCCAGCCAATCTATAATCGCCTAATTTTTTATAAAGCTGTGATTTTAAGAAGTATAAGTCACAGATTGTTGGCAAATCTTCTGGCACACAACACGCCAGAGCATAATTGACTTCCCTAACTTTTTCATACAAATCAATTTCTAATTTTATAGCTTTTTCACTTGCAACGGCAATATTCTTTAGTTTTACGGTTATCATAAATTAATTTCTTTAAAAAGTTAGTTTTATCTTCTTTTAAAAGCCCTAATCCCAATTCACTTAGCACAGAAAAATTAAATTCAAAATAACCCTCTATTTCCCGCTCTAAGCCATTGCAATCTAGAGGCAATATTTTTCTATCCATGGCAATAATTCTATTCGAATAAGACAAAGCGCTAGCAAATTCTTGCCGATTGAAAGCGTCGTTTGCAAGCTCCTGCAACTCCCTAGCAACCTGCAATGAACTTTTATTTTCCAAATAATCTTCCATTTATGCGACCTAACCATTATATTATAAAATACAGCATGGGGTAGCCTCGCTTAAAGGCGGCTGTTTAATTTTATCAACCCAATTACTTGTTGTGGGGGCTTTGCCCGCCTCATTTTGATATTCTGACAACTCCGCAATCATACCATTAACCTCTGCAAGCTTTTCTTCTGTTGCTTTATTGCGCAAAATTTCTATAGCTTTTTGCAAATTTTCTTTAGCGAATAAAAAGTCTTCTGGCGCTAGGTTAGCACCATCTGCCGCCATCCGCAATACTAACTCTGTGGCCGATATTAATCCGCTTTCTGATGGCTTATGGATAATTTTATTATATTCTTCGAGTAATCCTATACTCTTTTTAAGATATGATATGGCATTGCTAACTAATAGTAGATATTAATAAAGATTAATGTTAAAGTATAAGCTATATCATGGCGAACACAGGAGAAGCTTATGTTGAGATGCAAGCATTGTGGTAGCGAAGAGAAGGTAAGGAATGGCTGCCCTAATGGAAAACAAAGATATAAATGCAAGGAATGCGGGAAGAATTATGTTTCAGGCGATTCAAGAGAAAAATATAGCAACGATAAAAAATTAAAAGTTGTCCGCATGTACCTTGAAGGGATAGGCATTAGATCAATAGAGCGGTTGGAAGGGGTTTCTAATCCTCTTATTATAAAGTGGATTAGAAAATTTTCGAAATCACTTAAGCGCAAATTAAATGAAGTTAATATACCGCAAGATGCCAAGCAGATTTCAATAATAGAGCTGGATGAGCTTTTCAGCTATTGCCAAAAAAAACTAACAAAGTCTACATTTGGCTTGCTGTTGATAGGAACAGAAATAAAGTTATTGATTTTGAGGTAACTATCGCAAGGGATTTTGAATCTTATTTGCCTTTGGCATTTCGCTTGCAAAAGAATTACGAAATAGAAATTTCTTGTAGTGACCACTACGAAGTATATGATAAATTCAAAATCGCCAAAAAGCATTATTTTACAAAAGCTGAGACGTCATTAGTTGAGTCATTTAATTCTTTAATAAGGCATTATTTAGCTAGGTTCAATAGAAAAACCAAACGCTACAGTAAGGCGCTGGATATGATCCATAATTCCATTCTTATGCTTTTTAATAAAGAAACAATGCTATCTATGCTTAGTTAGCAATGCCCATTATTATGTTAATAAAAAATGCCTTGCAATCAACAAGGTTTTGCTGCAAAGATTGTCTCATTAATTAAGTAGCTCATATGAGGTAAAAAATGGATAAGCAAAAAGCAATTGATGCAGCGGTGCAACAAATTGAAAAATCAATAGGTAAAGGCTCTATTATGCTTTTAGGGCAAAAACGTGCAGTTGATGTTGAAGCAGTGTCAACTGGCTCACTAGGTCTTGATATTGCTCTCGGCATAGGCGGTTTGCCACGCGGTAGGATTATAGAATTCTTTGGTCCAGAAAGTTCTGGTAAAACTACCTTAGCATTGCACGCTACTGCTGAAGCACAAAAAGCGGGCGGCACTTGCGCTTATGTTGATGCTGAGCACGCGCTTGACCCTTCTTATGCTAAACGCTTAGGTGTTGATATAGATAATTTATTAATTTCACAGCCAGATGCTGGCGAGCAAGCGCTTGAAATAGTTGATATTTTGGTGCGCTCTGGTGGGGTGGATTTAATTGTGATAGATAGCGTCGCTGCCTTAACGCCAAAGGCTGAGATTGAGGGTGATATGGGTGATTCGCATGTTGGTTTGCAAGCTCGCTTAATGAGCCATGCTTTACGCAAACTTACTGCTAGCGTTGCTAAGTCTAATTGTACTTTAATATTTATCAACCAAATACGCATGAAGATTGGCGTAATGTTTGGCAACCCTGAAACCACTACTGGTGGAAATGCGTTGAAGTTTTATTCCTCGGTGCGGCTAGATATTCGTCGAATCGGCTCAGTTAAGGATAAAGAAGAGGTGACGGGAAATCAAACTAGGGTAAAAGTTGTAAAAAATAAAGTTGCCCCACCTTTCCGGGTTGTGGAATTTGATATCATGTATAATGAAGGAATTTCGAAAACTGGCGAAATAATTGATCTCGGCACTAAAGCTGGAATCATCGATAAATCGGGTGCTTGGTATGCTTATAAAGGTGATAAGATCGGCCAAGGGCGTGAAAATGTCAAAGCTTTCTTTAAAGCAAACCCTGAGATTGCAAAAGAAATAGAAATGCAAATTCGCGGTAATAGCGCAGTTATTGATTTGGCTGCCAATAATGATGATTCAAATACCTCTAGCGAAAACGATAATGAAGCAGCAATCGCCAACTTCTAATCACGCTAATATATATTTTTTTGGCGAATATGTTGCAGAGGATTGCGAGAAGCTACTGGGAAATAAGGGGGCAAGTTTAGCACAAATGGTGCGGCTTGGCTTGCCTGTTCCCCCTGGCTTTACCGTCACTGCTCAGACTTGCGCAAAATTTATAAATCAAGATGCCTTAGATGGATTGTTTCAGGAAGTATCTACGGCAATGGCTATGCTTGGGCAGAAGACAGGGAAAATATTTGGTGGTAGTAGAAATCCATTATTGATCTCTGTAAGGTCTGGCGCAGCTGTTTCGATGCCTGGGATGATGGATACTATATTGAACATTGGCTTGAATGATGAAATCGTTAGTGAAATGTTAAAAGAGCCAACGAATGCAAGATTTGTCAATAACTCTTACTGCCGCTTGATAAGAATGTTTGCTAGCATCGTTATGCAAGCAGAAAGTGCTTTTTTAGCCGCTTTGGGCGATGCAAATGATGGCGATGTTGTGTCGTATAAAAAAGCTTTTAAAAATGTTTTTGGCATTGATTTTCCACAAGATGTGAATGCGCAATTGCAGCAAGCAATCGTTGCAGTATTGCGTTCGTGGAACAATGAACGTGCCATCGCTTATCGCCAATTAAACAAAATAACTGATGATGCTCTATACACGGCATTAAATATACAAGCTATGGTGTTTGGTAATTTAAGCGCTACTAGCGGCAGCGGTGTTTTGTTTAGCCGCAATCCCAACAATGGCAAAGATGAGTTATATGGAGAATTTATATTGCGAGCTCAGGGCGAAGATATCGTAGCGGGTGCTGCAACACCTAACTCTATATCCCAATTGCAACAGTTCTTTCCTGATATTTTTAAGCAATTGCAAGATATTGCTAAGGTACTGGAAAATCACTATGGAGATATGCAAGATGTGGAGTTCACCTTTGAAAATGGTAAATTATGGATATTACAAGCACGTTCTGGAAAGCGTAGCGCTGTTGCAGCTGTACAAATAGCTTATGATTTATTTTCTGCTAACTTAATTACGCGGGAGAAATTATTGTCGCTAGTAAAGCTGGCGGCTATTGAGCAAATCCTCCATCCAATAATTGACCCTGCTTGTGATTATGTGCCCATCGCTAAAGGCCTTCCCGCTTCCCCTGGTGCGGCATGCGGTCATATATCTCTTGATCGCAACCAAGCTATAGATTGGGCGGCGGCAGGCAGAAAAGTTATCCTAGTTTGCGCCGAGACTACTGCGGATGATGTTGCAGGAATGGCGGCGGCAGAGGGTATAGTCACTGCTGTTGGCGGCATGACATCACACGCCGCGGTGGTGGCGCGCGGCATGGGCAAGCCATGCATCACCGCTGCTAATATCGAGGTAAATCTTAAAGAAAATGAGATTAACGCTGGCGGCTTGATTTTAAAAGTTGGGGAGGTAATAACCATAAATGGTAGCACTGGCGAAATAATTAAGGGTAGGTTGCCTTTGCAAGAAAGCGAATCGCCAGCTAGCCTTAATTTGTTATTAGTGGAAGCGGATTTAGTAGCAAAGCTTGTTGTACGTGCAAATTGCGAAACGGCAGAGGATGCAGCCTTGGCAAAAAATTTTGGCG
>Ga0315900_10013008_pt1 | contig 10161 bp, 7 predicted proteins | sample LakEriMetagenome_FD_203521 | JGI IMG/M metagenome (GOLD analysis project Ga0315900, IMG submission 203521) | Freshwater fungal communities from buoy surface, Lake Erie, Ohio, United States - Buoy 12 MA114 | ecosystem: Environmental > Aquatic > Freshwater > Lake > Lake biofilm | place: USA: Lake...
AAGCTACTTTCAGAAAGCCGCCAGAGGTGAAGCTTCTTTCAGAAAGCCGCCAGAGGTGAAGCTTCTTTCAGAAAGCCGCCAGAGGTGAAGCTTCTTTCAGAAAGCCGAAGGAATCCGAGCTTCTTTCAGAAAGCCGCCAGAGGTGAAGCTTCTTTCAGAAAGCCGAGCTTCTTTGAGAAAGCCGAAGGACGCGCTTTTTTCAAAACAAGTTCATAAAGCCGCCAGAGGTGAAGCTTTCCGAAGGAAGCCGCCAGAGGTTAAGCTTCTTTCAGAAAGCCGCCAGAGGTGAAGCTTCCCGAAGGACGTACAGAAAGCCGCCAGATGTGAAGCTTCCCGAAGGACGTACAGAAAGCCGCCAGAGGTGAAGCTTCCCGAAGGACGTTCAGAAAGCCGAAGGACGCGCTTTTTTCAAAACAAGTTGGCTTCCTTCGGAAAGCCGCCACCCCGCCAGAGGTGAAGCTTGCCGAAGGACGCGCTTTTTTCAAAACAAGTTGGCTTACTTCGGCTTTCTGAACGTCCTTCGGGAAGCTTCACCTCTGGCGGCTTTCTGAAAGAAGCTTAACCTCTGGCGGCTTTCTGTACGTCCTTCGGGAAGCTTCACCTCTGGCGGCTTTCTGAAAGAAGCTTAACCTCTGGCGGCTTTCTGAAAGAAGCTTAACCTCTGGCGGCTTTCTGAAAGAAGCTTAACCTCTGGCGGCTTCCTTCGGAAAGCCGCCACCCCGCCAGAGGTGAAGCTTCCTTCACTTCCTTCGCTTCCTTCGCTTCCTTCGGAAAGCGGGGAACGTACGTCTTGAAGAGGGAAGCGCGTCCCCCGCGGGGAACGAAGGTATTCTATGGCAGTTGCGTATTTACGCTCGCGAAGCCGAGCTTACCAAGGAAGAGAGCACGCATCAAGTCAACTAATGGCTTGGTTTCTCGTAGAGATTCCCTATCGCTAAGCTCTGCTTCGCGAGCGTAAACCCACCAAACAGCGTAGGAACAAACGACTCTTAACGCACCATCTGCGACGAACGTCCGGTTACACATACTACGTATGCAATTACGTTGTATTAGTACGCGCGACGCTGCGCGTATCAGCGTTAGCGCGACGGCGGAATGACATATCAGATTGGACCAGCATCTACGAAGCTGGTGATCAAAGAGCACCCCGAGGAGGCTTAGCGGCCCTATAGGGGGCGTGTGCGTACACAACCGGGTGGAGAGCCAAGCGACCAACTAGTTGAATTCCAGGCTAGCTGTAGGCGCCGCTACCGGGGAGGCCAGGTGCGTAACGTATACACTTTTACCCTACCGCGCCCACTTGTAGCCAATGGGTGGTTCGTATTGCGCCAAAGCCTACGGGTTGGCAGCCTCAGCTTCTTAGGTTAGCTGAGGGTCAAGTGATGCAGTTTTATTAAGCTCGGCTACGCGAGCGTAAGGACGCAGACAGACGGCCGTCTGTGAGATGCTACGCATACCTATTTTATACCCAAACTAGCCTAGAGTAAAGCGGATGGGTAGGCTGTGGGAGGCTGCCATGTGTAGCACAAGTTGATTACCGTCCTTCGGAAATATTGGGTACACATACTGCGTATGTACAATCTTCAAGTACGTCCTTTGGAAATCGAGGATTACGCTCGCAAAGCTCTGCTTCGCTTCGCTATGCGGAGCATAAGCAGAGCTAAGCGTTCTTCGGAAATCGTGCATACACATACTGCGTATGTACAATCTTCAAGTACGTACTTTGGAAATCGAGGATTATCGGCTACAAAGTGGAGCCGAGGTGGGTTGTCAGTTAGGGTCGCAACTCGAGGGGTGACGGTTTTGTGCGTCTTGCGGAACACATAAATGTGTTGGGGTAAATGATCTGCGTAGCCTTGTCGTTTTTTCAAGACGCTGGCAGCCGAGCAATTGGACCCGTGTCCACAATGTTTGTTAGAGCTAGATACGTTTTTTATCAATATACCAACAGGGGCGGTTTATCGAAACAAGTTACTAGGCCAGACGTGTTGACCATTCTCGTAGATGATGGTGATCTTTGATCACCATCACCGAAAAAACACAAAGGGAGTTGCGTTGAATTTTTTTTGTAGCGGAGCTAAAATGATGTGCAATCCTAGCGAGACGTGGGTCTCTAATATAAGCTGATCAACCTTGCATATGCCCGGGTTTATCAAGATGGTCACCCTAGGTGACCATCCAGGAAACGCCAAGGATACGCAGTGGCCATATACAACGTATTTGCTTCTTTCAAGTGCGGCTCCGCCGACGTAGTATGTGTAATCAACTATGTCCGTCGCTGGTACGAAATCCTTGGTGTACGTCCTTCTGCAAGAAGAGCGTATTTCCTTCGCAACTTCGCTTTCCTTGGTCCAAGTAGTTCACGTAATGCGTGCTCCCTTCCTACGGAAGAAGAAACACGCAACTGCCATGTAATACCTCCGTTCCTCTTCAAGACGTACGGTTTGAAGAGGGACTTACGTCTTGAAGAGGAACGGAGCAAGGTTACGCGTATCCTTGCTCAGTATTTCCGCTAGAGGTAAAGCTTGTACCCTTACTTCGGGAAAAGAGATCGGGTAGACGCCAACGGACCCACTCTCTTCCTTCGGAAAAAAGGCCTTGTTTCATCAAGCACCCGCTCTCTATTCCCCAAGGACGTGCGTCCTCCCGAAGGAGGGGCTTTCTGAACGTCCTTCGGGAAGCTTCACCTCTGGCGGCTACCTACGGCTTTCTGAACGTCCTTCGGGAAGCTACACCTCTGGCGGCTTTCTGAAAGAAGCTCGCTTCCTTCGGGAAGCTACACCTCTGGCGGCTTTCTGTAACAAGCTCAACTTGTTCCTTCGGGAAGCCGCCAGAGGTGAAGCTTCCTTCGGAAAGACGGAGCAAGGATACGCGCGTCTTTCCGAAGAAAGCACGCCTAGACCTTAGGCTGTGCGTTCCTTTGGAAAGCAGATCGTAGATGATGGTGATGGCAATCTACGATCAAGTGACATACGCAGTATGCTTCCTTCGGAAAGCGCCCGAGGTGAAGCTACGCGAGCGTAAATACATACTGCGTATGACACTTGCTCGTATTTGACATCCAGTAAGCACTGCTTCGCTTCGCTATGCGGAGCATAAACTGGATGTGTAACACCCCCTACAGGCTCACTACGGGGGTGGTATGCTAGAGCTCTTATCCTTTGGGGAGCGAGCGTCTTCAAGATCTTGAAGAAACCTATGGGCTTCTTCTGCTTCGTAGACGTGAACGTCAGCACGACCAAGCAAAAGGTGCGTAGGACCTGCACTCGCTTCCTTCGGGAAGATGGCGTAGTTCACTGCGTGAATGCAGCTGCAGCTAGGGTGCTCATTGATGGTGATCTTGGATCACCATAAAGAGTGCTGACCCTCATCGTAGATGATGGTGATTACGCTCGCGAAGCAGAGCTTAGCCTGGTGATCGTTGAGCACCATACACGCTCAACCTTCCTCCGTTACCCTACGTCCCTCTTCAAGACGTACGTCTGGAAGAGGCACGGGTTACCTATGGCGTATTACCGAAGAAAGAGAGTGCGTCCGTTGGAGTCACTGCGTGCTTGCTCAAGATGGTCACCATAGGTGACCATGCGATACGGCAGTGCTCGCGAAGGAATGGTCATGTCATCTTCGATCACCATCAGGGATGCGCTTCCTTCTGAAAGACGTCCGTCCCCCGCGGAGGTATTCAAAGGCAGTTGCGTGTTTCAGAAACCTCAGGGTCATTCGGAATCATTCTTACGTATTGCAGAAAGCAGGTGCGGATCACCCGCACGCTTATTTACGGCCGTTACCCTAAGCTCTGCTTCGCGCCAGAGGTGAAGCTACGCGAGCGTAAGGACGGAGACGACGTTTATGGCACAAGATGGTGAGCTGGGTTGGGTCAAGTGCAACATGGCTCAAAGTGGTCAACGAAATTGATGCCAACCAGAGGTTACGGAAAGAGCCATTGGGTACCAAAGTTTGGTAGACTACAACAACCACCATAAACTTGGTTTATGTAAAACGCAGCGCTTGCTGCTTCGCTAGCCTTGGCTGCACGTGGGCTTCGACCTTCGGGGAACTAAGTTGAAAGACCGACTGTTTGTTTCTGCAACCAAGTTGGCCAGGTGCCCTTGATTCACTCATGTATAAGCGACCCAAAGGTTGGGTGTCTATGCTTCATATAGGGGATGACTACACAATCTTCGGTCCTTTGTAAGCTCTGCTTCGCGAGCGTGCCGCAGGCACACATTAGTCGAAGGCGCATCCGCTGGCAAATTCGATGAATAATACAGCGTATTTCCTCTTGATACTCGTGATCGTATTTCCACTTGATCGTATTTGACCTCATCCAAGATGATGGTAACCTACGCAGTATGTGTATCCAGCATAATAGAAATCCAGTAAGCTATGCTTACGATGCAAGGACGTGCTATGGAAAAAGACATGGCTAGACAACGTATTTGCTTCTTTCAAGTGCGGCTCCGCCGACGTAGTATGTGTAGGCGGTGCAACAACAGGATAAACTATTACCAACCCAGAGACCTTGTTTGCTCAAGATCTGCGGTTGCGATGATGATAATGAGCCACACTCTCTACGGGTAAATCTTATGCCTTGGGCACACCATCTACGAGACGTGCGTCATCTGTTACGACGGGACGTATTTTATCGAGTAGATGAGGGTCCGGGACGATTTTGATTTGGCTAGGATAAGCTCGGCTACGCGAGCGTAACGTCAACTAGGCCCTAGATGTTAAGACGGTAGCTCGCTGCCCAAAGGATAAGAGCTCGCACCATCATCTACGAGGAGGGACAGCTCTCTGCCCAAAGGATAAGAGCGCGCACCCTCATGTACCAGGAGGGTCAGCTAGCTCACCAAAGGAGAAGAGCTCGCAGTCTTGAAGAGCACTAGCGTGCGAAAATTGAGTAGGCGTGTGTGCAAGGTTCAAGTGGGTGTCAGACTAACGGTTACAGAGTGCTTTACAAAGGATGGCGTATACTTGCTCCGTCTTTCCCAAGGAAGCTTCACCTCTGGCGCTTTCCCAAGGAAGCCGCCAGCGGTGAAGCTTCTTTCAGAAACAAGTTCGCTTCCTTCGCTTTCTGAACTTGTTTCGCTTCCTTCGGGAAGCTTCACCTCTGGCGCTTTCTGAAACAAGTTCGCTTTCTGAACTTGTTTCGCTTCCTTCGGGAAGCTTCAACTCTGGCGCTTCCTTCGGAAAGCTTCACCTCTGGCGCTTTCCAAAGGAAGCCGAATGATCAAGTTGAGCTTCTTACAGAATGCCGCCAGAGGTGAAGCTTCCCCAAGGAACAAGTTCGCTTCCTTCGGAAAGACGGAGCGGGTGCCTCGCATAGCGTACGTCTTGAATAAAATTCGTAGCATGTTTAATCATCGATTTACGCTCGCGAAGCCGAGCTTATAAAGGACGTACAATCCAAGATAGTGTAATCCGCTTGCTTTATCTAGGTGTGCGCAATCAAGTACAGCCTTCGGCTACACTGGTGCTACGAGAGTCGGACCCCCTGCCCCTAGAGGTGATGGGTAAGCTCTGCTTCGCTTCGCTATGCGGAGCATAAGACCGCGTCTTGGTCATCATCCAAGATGATGGTGACCTAAGCAGTATGTGTAATTCCGGTCTCGTCAGCTAACGACACCAGTGTGCCAATTGAACAAGACCGCCGGTTCTTTTTTTTTGCACAGCAACCGGCCAGGCCCTGTTCACTGTGTAAGCTCTGCTTCGCGCCAGAGGTGAAGCTACGCGATCGTAAACACATTACGTACGCCGATTTGCGAGTCAACCAACTTGTTGCATCAAGACACCCCACTAGCTGCGCTACGTACGTCCTGCCTTCAGCACATCAAGACATGACAACGCGTAGCGTTAATATACAGCCTAGTTTACATCCAGTAAGCTCGGCTTCGCTTCGCTATGCGGAGCATAAACTGTATGTGTACACACAGGCTTTTGTTTCTTGTGTAGAGGCAATCCTTGTTTTTTTTATCACGTGCTTACATGCACCCATCGGTATGCTGGGATCGCACCCCAATCACCAGGCTAGACCTGGTGCTACGGGACCTGTCAAGGCGTAGGTGTGAAAAAAAGCGTTGTGAACCAAGGCGGGTACGCCGTAAATAAAACCAAGAAATCAAGCCATCACCTGTTTAATGAACAGCTCGGCGAGGAATTCATCAGGGGCGTACACCATGCGAAAATTACTACTGCGTTATTTCAATACGCCCTCAGGCGTGTTTATTTGTATCAAGGTAGCGGGCTTACCCTTCTCGGGAGGTGAGTTTTGTTCCATATATGCTGGCCGTACCAACAGGAACGCCCGAGTGTATAAAGCTCTCCTAATTTGGGTATACGACTTTCATCACACACGTGCATAGCTATACCTCAGGCTGTCCGTCCTTTCAACTTGTTCCCTTCCTTCGGGAGGACGCACGTTCTTCGGAAAAAGACATGGGAAAAAGACATGGCGAGCTTTTGGAGATATCGCTCGCACACCCAAAGGAGGTGCTTATCAACATCAGATACGAAGATGGTGAAGAAGGACGGCTAGGTTGGTCACCGTCCTTTGGAAAGGTGACCATCTTACGTCCTTTGAAAAATGCGCGTCCTTCGGAGACCAAGTATAGTCTCACCTTCACTATAGGGTGCGCGCCAAGCTCTGCTTCGCGAGCGTACACATACTACGTCGGCGGAGCCGCACTTGAAAGAAGCAAAAACGTTGTATAATAACAGCGTCAACTAAACCCTGCAGGGGTGTGCACGCCACCAGAAATGCCAAGTAGCTAGTGTGGCCACAACTGGTAATCACCCACTATACAGCGTTTTTTACATCCAGTAAGCTCTGCTTCCGAAGGAAGGACGTCCTGTAGATCAAGACATCGCTATACAACGTATTTGCTTCTTTCAAGGGAGGCTCCGCCGACGTAGTATGTGTATACAACGTATTTGCTTCTTTCAAGGGCGGCTCCGCCGACGTAGTATGTGTATACAACGTATTTGCTTCTTTCAAGGGAGGCTCCGCCGACGTAGTATGTGTATGCGGAGCAAAAACTGGATGTGTACTGGGGTGCAAGCTACACCTCTCCAAAGGACGGACGCGGGCTCTTCATATGTCAGCCTGTGGAAAGCAGGTACTAGCTGTTGATATCCAGTGGGCGGACCACCTTCCAAGGGGGTGCTTTTCATAAAATGAACAACAACTCACCGCGCTTATGATATAAATAACGTCAAGTAGTCAGTGCCCCAAAAAAAAGCATGTGGTTATGTTTACCTCGGTAATAACCTGAATGCGTCCAAAGGACGTCAAGCACCTCCCAAACCTACCCCACTTCCGGGGGCGCATCCAAGACCAAGCCTGCGAGAGTGCGTGAGCTACGCGCTCTCGGCAAGACGACCGTCGCTTCAAGATAGCTTTGCTTGGTCTACCTTGCTGCTTCGCACTCCGACCTTACGCTCGCGTAGCCCGCGCCCGTAGGGGGTGGTACACATCCAGTTTATGCTCCGCATACACAGACTACGTAAGCAAAAACGTTGTTTAGCCATGTCTTTTGCCAAAGGACGTCCTTGCTACGGAAGCAGAGCTTACTGGATGTCAACTACGCAGTATACCTCCGGTTGTTCGTGGTATGGCATAAGCATTCACGTGTATTCCAAGTAAACTTAAAAAACTACATTATACATTGTAGGCAAGTTGTTAGGTTTGATTAGTTTTGCAACGTCAAGTAAACTTACGTGTTCCAACGTGACCTTACAAGTGATCCTGGATCACGTGTATACGCATCCAGTTTATGCTCCGCATACACATACTACGTCGGCGGAGCCGCACTTGACAGAAGCAAATACGTAGTATAGCCTGGTTTATTTCCATCGGACGTCCAAGCAGATCTTACTGGATGTAAAATACGCAGGATAGGGTAAAATTTGGGGACCAAACAAGAGACGCCGTGCTTTGGAGCGATTGCTCGCCAAAACACGGTCTTGTTTCAGAAATCGTCAGAAATAAACTTGTGCTGACGTACATGTCCGCGTAGCACCAAGTTGGATCTGCCAAGCCCAGAGGTAAACCCGCTCTTTCCTCCTTCGGCAAGACGGAGCAAGGTTACGCTAAACCTTACACCGCCCCTCTTCTAGACGTACGGCCCTCTTCAAGACGTACGTCATTCGGGGGGGCGGAGGGTAACGTAGGTATTCCCAGGCAGTTGCGTCTCTCAGAGCACGCCTAGACCTAAAGCTGCGCTATCCTTTGGAAAGCAGTTGGTAGATTGCCAACAACCGGGTATATGGTAACCTTAAGGCAGGCTGTATTTTGATCGTACCCTGCCTTCCTGTCATTCAATTCGTGAACGGTATCCTCCGTAGAGCTTGGCGAGCATCGGGCCAAGCTACAGGTAAGGTCACTGTGTGAACACAAACGCAAGGCGTATAGGGATGGTGATCAAAGATAGTCAAAATCACCGACTTGTTTTTTTGTATAAAAATAAACTTAGCCAAGTGAAACATCTCAGTAGCTAAAGGAAAATAAAATAAACATAGATTCCTTCAGTAGTGGCGAGCGAAAGAGGATAAGGTTCAAGCTTCGCAGGATTTGTCCGCGAATCACGACGTATTTATCATCAGTCAAGATGAAAATGCGCTATCAAGTAAACTTGGTTCACTGTGTCAACACAGTTTTCAACACATCCAGTTGTGTAAACACAGTAAACCCAGTCAACTTACATTGGTGGGTGGTATGGGTAGCGTCTGGCTAGTCTTTCATAAACCAAACCTAGTACACTGCGTGCTTTCCAAAGGTTACCAGAGGAAAGGCCAAACCTCCGAGTGCTTTATGGTATAAGCTCATCCGTTGCGGAACGTCAATAGGGTTGATGCCCAAAGCTTGATGGCGAGCCTACTCCAAAAGAAAGAGGTAGAGCTTTACTATTCCAACCGGGCAGCCGTTAGGGTGTTCACACAGTAAACTTTAGCTGTCAGGTTGTCCTACATGATTTTGTGTTTGTCCTTCTCAACCCCAAGTGTGTATGCGTGCCATAGGAAAAATATAGGCGGCTTTCGGCCAGAGCACCCAGACCGGGTGTGCGAGTTCGGCCCAGTCATGCCGTTAGTTTAGACCGAGCCCTGGTTACACATCCAGTTTATGCACCGCCTACACATACTACGTCGGCGGAGCCGCACTTGAAAGAAGCAAATACGTTGTATACACATACTACGTATGCAAATACGTTGTATAGCGATGTCTTTTTATAAAGGACGTCCTTGCTTCGGATGCAGAGCTAACTGGATGTCAAATACGCTGTATACTCCAAGGTAGGTTTGGTTGTATCGGAAAGACACGTTTACAGGTATACTGATCAAGATCACCAGCCGTCTTTCCGAAGGAAGCGCCAGTGGTGAAGCTTCCCGAAGGAAGCGAACCAAGTTCAGCAAGCCGCCAGAGGTGAAGCTTACCGAAGGAAGCCCAAGTAACAAGTTGAGCTTCTTTCACGACCTACGGCTTCCTTCGGGAGGCGCCAGAGGTGAAGCTTCCCGAAGGAAGCCGAAGGAACAAGTTCATAAAACGTGATTTCCACAAGACGCCCTTGCTCTTTGCTTTCCTTGGTCTGCAACTCTGCTGGTTTCAGAACGACTCCGAAGGACGCCCTTCCCTCGTTTCCCTCGTTTCCCTGGTTTCCCGAAGGAAGCCGCCAGAGGTAAAGCTTCCCGAAGGACGTTCATCAAGCCAAAGGAAGCCGAAGGACGTGCTTTTTTCAAAACAAGCCCGCTTCCCCAAGGACGTGCGTCCTTCGGGAAGCGGGTAGCTGCGACGGACTCGGTTGCCGAGCACGCAGTGACCATGATCGTAGATGATGGTGATGGCAATCGTAGCTTGAAGCTTCACCTCTGGCGGCTTCCTTCGGAAAGCTTCATCTCTGGCGGGAAGCGAACTTGTTCCCTTCCTTCGGGAGTGCGCACGTCCTCCCGAAGGATGGGAATAAGCTTCACCTCTGGCGGGGAGGACGCCCTTTCTGACAGAAGCTCAGAAGGAAGCGAACTTGTTTCAGAAAGCCCGCGTCCTTCGGGTAGCGGGGACGGAGGTAGCCGGACGTCTTTCATAGGGAAATGGTAATCTTCGCTTTCCGAAGGAAGCCGTAGGACGTGCGTCCTCCCGAAGGAAGGGCTTTCTGAACGTCCTTCGGG
>Ga0315900_10013009_pt1 | contig 10161 bp, 14 predicted proteins | sample LakEriMetagenome_FD_203521 | JGI IMG/M metagenome (GOLD analysis project Ga0315900, IMG submission 203521) | Freshwater fungal communities from buoy surface, Lake Erie, Ohio, United States - Buoy 12 MA114 | ecosystem: Environmental > Aquatic > Freshwater > Lake > Lake biofilm | place: USA: Lake...
AGGGAAGCAAACCCATGATTATTACAATAGACCATAGCTGGCTGATAAAGAAGGCAGCAGATGAGAAAGAGAAGATAGCCACTCTATATAACACTGTAGAGATGCTTATGGAATTAAAGAATGATCTTCCTATTATAGTAATCATGATCACTCAGCTGAACAGAAGCATGGAAGAACCTAGTAGAAAGACCCCAGGCACTATAGCAAACTACCCCACCAGCTCAGATATATTTGGTGGTGATGCTCTTATGCAGGGCTCAGACATGGTGATTGCTCTAAGTAGACCGGCTAAAGCAGACATAAATGTATTTGGTCCTAAAGGATATCTTGTAAAGAACGAAGACATCTTTGCTCACCTGTTAAAGGTGAGGAATGGTGCAGATGATAAGAACCTTTTGTTTATGAGAGCAGAGTTTAATAAACAAAGAATGATAGAGGTGAGTGAACCGGCAGCTTCCAACCCCAATGGAAACGGCTACGTAAGATTCTCACAACAGAGAAGACCACAACAGTCAGAAGGTCCTGACATTAGTGACATTTAAAATTTAATAACATGGATAATCAACAAGCAGCTTTTGATTTAAAAGCATGGAAGAAACAAAAGCTAGAAGCAATTAGAAGCTACCACTCTCAACTTATTAAAGACTTAGGGATATCTCCTTCCGACTTTAATATGAAGAAAGCATTCCGAGATAAGAAAGGAGTGGAGGTTGTAGGTATTTTTGACACAGAGTTTCTCAGAGAGAAAGGATTCTACTTTGAACTAATCACAAGTGATTTAGATCCAGCAGATCCAGAGAGAAAAGTTTACAGGGTTCCAATGAATCCTTCTTATAAAGATGAGTATGAAGTTAATGCTAAGCTGTCTTACAATGTACCATTGGAAGAACTAAGAGTAGTCAACCCATCCACGGTAGCAATTGGTAAGCTAGCTTCCATAACAAACTTAGAAAAATTTAAAGAAGAAAGTTCTCCTTCTGTAAAAAAAGTTGTACCTTTAGAAGATCTTCCGTATAGTGAAATGACAATCAGAGATTACATTACAATACATACCGGCAGATTAGTTAGTTTAAAGCCTTGGCTTAACGAGTTAGTAAAATCATTTAAGTAACATATGGGACAAAGTATCCTTGTAATTGCAGAATCAGGATCCGGTAAAAGTACAGCTATAGAAAACCTGGATCCTAAAGAAACATTTATTATTAACGTAGCAAACAAACCCCTTCCATTCAGAGGATGGAAAAAGAAGTACACAATCTGGAGTAAAGAAAATCCTTCAGGTAATATGTACGACAAAGCCAGTGCTCAGAATATTGAGGCTTGCATTAAGTATGTCAATGACAAGAGACCAGAGATTAAAAATCTTATCATTGATGACTTCCAGTATATGTCAAGCTTTGAATTCTTTGACCGGTCAGATGAGAAAGGCTATGAAAAGTTCACCCAGATTGGTGCACACTTAGCTAGAATAGCAAGGATGCCTAAAGATTTAAGAGAAGATTTGATGGTATTCTTTCTTACACATGCAGAAGAAGCAACAGACTTGGAGGGTAAACGTAAGTTTAAAGCCAAGACTATTGGTAAAATGGTAGATGAGAAGCTCACCTTAGAAGGTTTGTTCTCTATTGTTCTCTTTGGTAAAGTGAAGAAGAACAAAGACGGAGACATCCGGTATGTATTTGAAACATCCAACAATGGAGAGAATACATGCAAGAGCCCTAGAGGAATGTTCCCTACCTTTGAGATTGTAAATGATTTACAATATGTAAGAGAAGCAATTATTAATTACGAAAACTAAACTTTCACTTTTAAATTTCAAAACATGTTTAACACAAAAGGACAAGAGATCAAAACAGGAGGAGGAACTCCTAAATCATTACAAGCAGGTGTAGTTTATGCACACATCTTTGACGGCAGTGTACGTACTGCTAAGAGCGGAAAGAAATCTTTGGAACTAATTCTGGAAGGACCAGCATTAGAAAACTTTGAAGGTTGGTCTATAGACAAAGCCAATCCAGAAGGACCTAAGTTTAAAGGTCAGTCTTCTAGGGTGAGTGCTACCATCTATACTGATCAGTTTAACTCTGACAGTCCGGCAAAGAATGAAATCATCTATAAACTTTTATTCATAGCTTCAGAACTTGGGCTCAGAGATGATGCAGATAATGTACAAGCTAACACTATAGAAGAGTGGGCAACTAAAGTGATCAATATTCTTAAAGGACACAACTTATATTTCTTCTTGAAAGGAACTGAAGAAGAGTATAACGGTAAAACAATTATTAAATTGTCTTTGCCTAAATATAAATTTGCTTCTGCAGATGAAAGCTCTTTAGATAAGTTTGACAAGAACAATCAGTATCACTATAAAGCTTTGGCTTCTAAACCAATCTCTGGTTTTGAACCAGCTACTGATGACTTTGAAATGTAATCTTCCATGATTTAATGTTAACAATAGCGGGGGATTGTTTCTACTTTCCCCCTTTTTTTATTTTTAAGTGTATGCTGTATGTTTTCAACAAAGAATCTAGTGCATGATGTAAAAGATGTACCAATCACATTCATCTTTGAACACTTTTGCAAACTAAAAGAACAGCTCACCGGTCAGGATGTAAAGATTAAATCCTTATTTAATCCAACTGAGCGTACACCTAGTATGTGTATATACTTGGATGCTAAGACCGGCATATATAAATTCAAAGACTTTTCTACAGGGAAGACGGGATCTGCTATGGATATGGTGAAAGAACTCTTAGGAGTTCCGTTTCATAAGGCAGCTCATGTTGTAATAGAAAAGTATAATGACTTTGTACTACATAACAATGGTGGTTATGATATACAAAAGTTTCAAAGGGCTAGTAAATATAAAGTGACTAGTTACAATATGAGAAACTGGAGTACTCAAGATCAATATTTCTGGACTCAGTTTAACATAGGATCTAAACTACTTGAGGCTCATATTGTAAGACCACTAGCGAGTTACTGCATGACCAAGGATGATAATGAACTCTGTATTAGAGGACTCTATCTCTACGGTTATTTCAAAGAAGATGGTAGCTTATATAAAATCTATCAGCCCAAAACCTTAGACAAAAAGTTTATAAAGACAGCTGATTATGTACAAGGATGGGAGCAGATGCAAGGACACAACAATCTTGTAATTACATCTAGTCTTAAAGATGTTATGTCTATTAAGTCTCTAAAGCTTAACATAGATGTCATAGCTCCTGATAGTGAGAACACCATGCTGAAAGAAACTATTATAGAAGAGCTAGATCAAAAGTATAAAAATATAATTTTGCTTTTTGACAATGATGATGCAGGTATAAAGTCCATGCAAACCTATAAAGAAAAGTATCCTTTTGTTAAGCTGGCCGTTCTACCTATGAGTAAAGATGTATCAGACAGTATAAAAGATTATGGAGCTAAAGAAGTTCGTAATAGATTAGTTCCTATCTTAGATAAAAAATTAGTATAAAGATGTGTGCCGCTAAGAAAACAATATCCAAAAAACCAAAAACTCCAAAGACAAGGAACGCTGGTACTATGACAGAATCAGCGTTCTGGAGTTTCATAAGGAGTGCTTTAAGACAGAAGTCTAGATGGTGGAAGCCTATAGCTGAAGCCAAACATCGTGCTAAAAGAAAGTATGTAGGACCACAACAAGGTAGAGGTAAACAAAAGTGGGAGTATCAGTGTGCAGGTTGTTTAGATTGGTTTCCTGATAAGGAGGTTAATGTAGACCATAGAATACCAGCCGGTACTTTAAGATGTGCTAATGACCTTCCAGGTTTTGTAGAGAGACTCTTCTGTGAGGTGGATAATCTACAAGTGTTATGCACCACATGTCACGATAAAAAAACAGCAAATGAAAAGTCCAAAAAGTAAAGAGGACCTTATAGAAACAGTAATAGAACAAATTAAAATAGATGTTCACTGTGGTGAATATGAAGCTATAGAAGAACTACTTAGCTTTCTATCTAATGTAAATTTGATAGAATACTTACCAGAAGAAGACTGGAAACAATTTAAACATTTAAGAAATGATGACAGATAAAATATGGTTACAGGTGGTATATTCCTACCTTAAACATCAGATTGATCCTCAAAAAAGTATACCATTAGACTATCTATCTTCACTGAATGTAGAAGATCTAGATGCAGTTACTGAAGATATGTTTGAGGATACAAGTTATACAAAAGAAGATGTTGAGCATATGCTTGAAGAATTAAGTCTAATAATACATAAACAAGAAGATGAAGAGATTAGAACAGAGAATGCTTTAACTAATTTAATTAAAAGTTTTCCTAATGATGGAGAACTAGGAAAAGAAATAAGAAGAAGATATGGCAGAACTACATAACACCGTGATGGGGAAGAGACTTATAGAACACACTCTTCCTGAAATAGCTAGACAGCTTGAACGTATAGCAGATGCTTTAGAAGGTAAAGATAAAACACCAGAACAGATTAGATCAGCTTATGTATCCCACTTAACAAGTGGACAACCAGATTCTGAAATCATAAAACAACTTAGAGACATATGGGTGAAGTAACAAACACAAAAGATTTGATTGATCCAATCAATCTACAAAAGCTTATAGAATTCCTTGAGTATGAGGAAGCCCTCACTAAAGACAAAGAAACCGCAGTAAGAATTAGAAAACTATTAACAGAATTAGGAGTATGGAACTAGAAGATTTAATGAATGAGTCTATAGAGAAACTAGAAGGAAACTTTTATAGTAAGAAGTTTTATTTTAGCTACAGCAGTTTGAATAAATTAATATGGAACCCAGCTGTGTTTCACCAGTTATATATACTAGGATTAAAAGAAGAGAAGCAAGATGCACATCTAGTACAAGGTAAAGTTATTCATGCTCTTCTCCTAGAGCCAGAAAACTTTCAAGATAACTTCATAGTTAGCCCAGGCAATCTTCCTACCGGTAATCCAAAGATTGTTATAGATAGGGTGTTTGCTCACCACATAGAACTATCTAGAAACGGTGATGAAAGAACAATGCTTCCTGAATTTATGGATGCTATTCTAGATATTATGAAGGACATGAATTACCATCAGAGTTTAAAGACAGACCAGCAAAGACTGGACAAGATTCTTACGCCGGAGTCAGAAAACTATTGGAACTTTCTTAAAGCTAAAGGAAATAAAACTTTATTAGATCAAGAGACCTATGACTTCTGTTATAATGCTGTAGAGCTTATAAAAACAAATAAAGAACTATGCAGTTTATTAGCTTGTGATATAAATGATTTTGATAATAAACAAGTATACAATGAACTACCCTTGATGTTAGATCTTCCTAATAGAATATTTGGTTTGAAGGGTATTGTTGATAACTTAGTTATAGATCATGACCAGAAAATTTTGTATATTAATGATGTAAAGACCACCTCAAAAGATCTAAAAGATTTCCCTGAAACGGTTGAGTTCTATTCTTATTGGATGCAAGCTGTAATCTATTGTACACTTGTTAGTTTACATTTTGCTAACCTTATGTCTGTAGGATATAAGGTTAAGTTTCACTTTGTAGTGATTGATAGAATGTTCCAGACATATGCTTTCCCTGTACAAGAAAGCACTTTGAATGAATGGGCTGATAGGTTGGTAAGACAGTTAGATAGAGCAGAATGGCACTATACAAATAAAAGCTATGACCTTCCATATGAATTTGCAACCGGTTCTATAACTCTATAAAACATTTATTATGCTAAAGAATATATATAAAAAATACTTTCAAAAGTCTAAGTCATTTTTATATCCTGCTCTTGGCATAAAAAAGAATAGCCAGTTCTCACCGGTCAACACCTATATATCTATTGATAAACATATAGGGCCTGAAGAATGTAAGCTTATCTGTAAATTTAAAAACAATACTACAGAAAAGTTTAAAGCCTTTGAAAAGGATATGCTTATAGAAAATCCTTTATTTATATGTAAGGTGGAAGAAGGTGACCACACTCTGTATATATTTGATTATCAGATATATACAGAGGACTGGTTTAGTTTTATTTTAGGTAAGTACTCCAGACTTTCTAATACTATCAAGAAAGCTATTAAAGAGTACTATGGAGAAACCTCAGCAGAATACGAATTCATTAAGACTTATCTTTATCCGGAAGAGCACTTTGAAGAATACGCTGAGATTCTAGATATAGATGTTAAAGAGTTAGAAAGTTTAGGAGAGCTTTGTAATCCATATGATGAGAACAAAGAAACTTTAAAAATATCTAACAAAGAATTTCCGTGTTTAGAAAATTCAATTTAACTTTACAAAAAACCAACACAATGAAAAATTCAATGAAGCTTATTACGTCTAGCTGGGGTCCAGCTAAGACTTTCAAAATGATTCCTATTACAAGAGAGTGCCCGTACAATGAATGCATCTTTGATGTAAACAGTAAGGTGCTGGCTATCATCTCTAAAGAAAGCAAAGAGTCTTTCCACATGATGCCTAAGCTTAATGAAGTGGGAGATATTGCACGTATGAAGATTGGTAAGAAAGAAAATGGTAAAGACTATGCTGAAGAAAGAAAAGCATTGGTTACATTCTATGAATACTACATTGAGAATACAGACGAAATTGTAGACTTTATAAAAGATGTAGCTAAGAATGCAGAGTCATTTGACTTCCAACAATACATCAATTTAGAAATTCCTAAAGAAGGAATGGTTCCGCAAAACAATATCATTACGTCTGTAGTTTAATTGTGATTGTGTTAGTAAATTAAGGGAGTGGAAACACTTCCTTTTTTTATCTTAAAGGGGGAACAGCTTAACTGAACATATAGAACATGTCAAACAACAAGACAGCCCACTGGGTTATGGATTATGAAACACTATGCAATTGTTTCATAGCAGTATTCCAACACTATAAAGATAGCTCCATACAAAAAGTATTTGTAGTACATGAGTCACGTAATGACTTCCCAAAGTTTGTCACATTTCTTCAAAAATGTGTGACACAAAAAGAGTGGCACATATCTTTTAATGGATTGAACTTTGATGCACAGATCACCCAAAAGATCTTAGATAATTATAAAGAACTGTCTAAGCTACCGGTTGATAAACTTATAAACTGGATTTATTCTTATGCACAGAGTGTAATAGATAAGTCTAACAAAGCAGAGTTCTTAGAGTATGCTCCCTATAAGATGAAGATTAAACAGATTGATTTGTTTAAGCTTAACCACTGGGATAATAAAGCTAAGATGTCTAGCCTGAAGTGGATACAGTATTCCATGGACTGGGAGAATGTAGAAGAGATGCCTCATCCACATTACCAACCCGTGACAGATGCTCACACTTTACAGGAGGTTATCAACTATTGTATTAATGACGTACTATCTACCAAGGAAGTTCTTGTACACTCTAAAGAACAGATAGCACTAAGACAGACTCTCACTAAAGAATACGGTATAGATTTGTATTCAGCTTCTGAGCCACGTATATCTAAGGAGCTCTTCCTATATTTTCTACAGCAAAGACTTGGATGGGAAAAGGCCCACATCAAAACTTTACGCACGTCTAGAACTTATATAGTACTAGCAGATTGTATACTTCCTTACATAGAATTTAAAACTCCTGAGTTCAATAAAGTGCTGGACTATTTCCGTACCAAGGTGATTACATCTACCAAGGACGGATTTAAATACAGCATCAACTTCAAAGGAGTTAAGACAGACTATGGTTTGGGTGGTATCCATGGTGCAATAGAGTCCGGAGTATATGAAGCTAAACCAGGCTGGACTATTATGACCAGTGATGTTACTAGCTTTTATCCCAATCTAGCTATTAAGAATGGTTTCCATCCTGAGCATCTACCTAAGCAGGAGTTCTGTCAACTGTATGAATGGTTCTTTGAAGAGAGGAAAAAGATTCCTAAGTCTGATCCTAAGAACTATGTATACAAGATCATTCTGAATTCCACTTACGGTCTAACAGGTGATGAGAATTCATTCCTGTATGACCCAAGAATGACTATGCAGATTACTATTAATGGTCAACTACTATTATCAAAACTTGCAGAAATGTTAAGTTTGGCTATTCCAGAGTGTCAGCCTCTTATGCTAAACACAGATGGTTTAGAGATGATGATACCGGAGTCTAGAGTGGAAGACTATATGAATGTATGCAGTGAATGGGAGAAGCTTACACAGCTAGCCCTTGAGCATGATCAGTATAGTAAGATGATTATTAGGGATGTAAACAACTACATGGCCATTAGTACTAAAGGCAAGGTTAAATGTAAGGGTGCTTTTGAATGGGAAGATTTGTCTAAGAAAAAGGTAGCAACGTTCCACAAAAACAAATCGTTCCTTATTATACCTAAAGCAATACATGCATACTTTGTACATGGGACAAAGCCAGAAGACTTTCTAGATCAGAACCAAGACATCTTTGACTACTGTGGTGCTGTAAAAGCTAAAGCAGGATGGCATTTTGAAACCAGAAAGCTTATCAATGATGTACCTGAAAGTTATAAGATGATGACTATAGAAGAAAAAAGAAAACATCTTGAAGCTAATGGTTGGGAAATGTCATGGAGTGATGATAACTGGGTTAAGTCTGATGCTGTCAATAGAGAAGCTAATACAGGTTTATCTACTGAACAAGCTTTTAGTCGTACAGTTAAACAAGAAACAGTAGTTCAAAAGACAAGACTTCAGAAAATTGTAAGATATTTTATTTCTAATACAGGAGATAAAATGGTGAAGTGTCACAATGATGGAAGAGAGATCCAGGTAGAGTCTGGAGAGTGGTTACAAACCACAATAAATAAAATAGATGTTTCTAAACCTTTTGATAAATATGATATCAATAAGAAGTATTATTTAGAAGAAATCTATAAAGAGATAGAGGGTATACAAGCTGTAACTTTTAATAAGGCAACACAGCTTTCCCTGTTTTAACATTTTAAAAAGTGTAAAGTAATTAAAACAATTAACAATTAAAACCAACAACAATGCCTCCTAAAGTTCCTTTTTACACAGAGAATCAAGTAAGAAGTGTAGTCCTCCCTAATCATGGGGGACGTTACGCCGTAGTACCACACGGTGATGTTATAAATAATGTAAAGACTGAGCTGAAAGCAGCCGGCTTTAATATCAAGAATGAGTATTATAAACTCAGTAATGAAGGTAACATAGCTCAGGGTGTATATCACCTAGACTATGGTAGTGACCCAGACATGGGGATGATGTTTGCATGGTCTAATAGTTATAACAAAACTATGAGATTCAAGTGTGGCATCGGGGCCCATGTATTTGTATGTATGAATGGTGTACTCAGAGGAGACATGGGCAGCTATGCTCGTAAGCATTCTGGTACAGCATACCATGAAGTGGTAGCTCAAATTAAATCTCAAATTCAAGGAGCTAAAGAATATTATGATAAGCTCCTACAAGATAAAGCAATGCTTAAGAATGTCCTACTTAGTCCTAGAGACAAGGGTAGAATATTAGGTCAGCTGTTTGCTAATGATGAGATCCTCACTCTGACACAGGTGGGTATAGTTAAACGTGAGATGGACAAACCAAGTCACAGTTATAACTGCCATACAGATTCAGCATGGGCTATGTACAATCATATTACATTTGCTCTAAAAGAATCTCACCCTAGTACATATATGTCTGACCACGAGAAGGTACATCACTACTTTGTAGATGCTTATGGTGTATCTATTATTCCTCAAGCAACAGATCCAGGTACACAAACTGCAGATGATGACTACTATCCAGATACTCCGGTTGCTCAGGAAGAAGAAAATGTATTTGGTGTAAACTTCTTATAACTTTGTGACTTACAGTTTTTAAGGTTTAACGGGGGAGGTTTCTACCTCCCCTTCTTTTTTAAATTATTTTTATGTACCAAAGAAAAAATACTATATTTGGATGGGTCAAACACATTTGGCTCTGTATACTTTCACTCACAAAAAACCAAGACAGATATGATAATAGGCGTTAACGGATATTCAGGATCCGGTAAAGACACAGTGGGTAGACTGATTCAAGAACTCTACCCCGAACAGAACTGGCAGATCAAGAAGTTTGCCGGTAAATTAAAAACAATTGCCGCTCTTCTCACAGGTATAAAAGAAGATCAGTTTGAAAACCAACAGTTTAAAAAGACAGACTTAGGTC
>Ga0315900_10013010_pt1 | contig 10160 bp, 10 predicted proteins | sample LakEriMetagenome_FD_203521 | JGI IMG/M metagenome (GOLD analysis project Ga0315900, IMG submission 203521) | Freshwater fungal communities from buoy surface, Lake Erie, Ohio, United States - Buoy 12 MA114 | ecosystem: Environmental > Aquatic > Freshwater > Lake > Lake biofilm | place: USA: Lake...
TGGAGTTGTTCTCCGCTATCGGTTGTACTTCCTATTAAAACCCTACCAAGATTATTTAAACGTAATCCAATATTACCATTATAATATAAATCTAATATGTTTGATGCCCTTGCATAAATACCCGTACCCGTTGCGGTTGCACCATTGAATAAACCTACACCATTGTTATCTGAATATAAATATCCCGTAGTTGTTCCATTTGAATAACTAATTATATCAGTAGTTCCAACGACTGATAATTTACGAGATGGACTAGCAGTACCTATACCGAGATTGCCAGATGCGTCAAGACGCATACGTTCGGTTGCAGTAGTTCCAGCAGCTTGTGATGAGTTTGTATATAAAGCTATATACCCACTATTATGATAGTAATATCCAGATATTGCACCAGTTGAATCGTGTTGAGCAGTACCAGAACTTAATGTTAAATTATAACCACCAGCTATACCTCCACTTGCATTACCTATTGCAACTCTTTGGAATGAGTTATTATTTAATCTTAATTCAGTTCCACTTACAATAGCCCCACCAACAAAGTTCCCCGTCACCTTCATTGTCCCCGTCACTTGTAGCTTCTCGCCAGAATCGGTTGTGCTGCCGATGAGTACGTTACCAGTATTAGTTACTAAAAATTTAGTAGTTCTTGCATTATTAGAACCCGTGTTTATTGAAAAATTGAACCCAGCTAAAAATGTGCTGCCACTTACATCAGACCAAAGAACTAATGAAGTACCAAAGTCACTTCCACCGCTTGTTCTAATAAATCCATCTGCATAGGTATTTGCACTTAAAAATAAATTACCAGTTATCTTCGCAGTTCCAGTGACTTGCAATTTTTCTGCTCCAGCACTTGGAGTAGCAGACCCTATTTGGAGATTGCCATTTAAATAGTTGTTGGCAGTGCCGTTCATATAGAGATTCCAAACGTTAGTTGCCGAAGCCAAATCTCCGTAGAAACCATAGTCGGTTGTAGCACCCGTCATACCACTATGAACAAAGAACCCAGTTTGTGTTGATACAGTAGAACCAGCACCGAATGTTCCTTGCAATGCACTAAAATGCCTAATCTCACTAATCGTTGCACTTGCAACTACTGATGGGCTTGAACGGAAAACTTGTGTAGTACCCGTTGCAGTTGCTTGTATTGTTCCATCTACAAAGACTGGTATTGGACTTACTATACCCGTAATATTATTACTAATCCTTAAATTATAACCAGTCAAACTGGTACTCCCAATCCCCACACTATCACTAAAATACCCAGTCCCCACAACTTGTAACCTCTGCCCAGAATCAGTCGCACCAGTGCCGATACCGAAGTTGCCGTTTGCAAATAATCTCATTCTTTCTGCACCATTAGTATTCCAACGCATTACACCAGTAGCCTGACTATTTATAAAAAGTAAGTCATTACCGTTTGCTTGTAATCTCATACCAACTGAACTACTTTGACCAGTTGTAGAGTTAGTTAATTGTATTAAAGGAATACCATCATCGTGTAAATGCAAATTATATGTTCCAGCACCAAAGTCAACTGGTGTAGCAGTATTCACACCAAATGAACGAGTACCTTGAAATAAAACACTATTTCCCAAAGTTGAACCACCAGTCCATCTTGGAATATAGTTAGTCGTTCCACTACCAGTTATCCCAGCATCACTACTATTCACCCAAGTCGTTCCGTTGTACTTCAACACCTCACCATTCGCTGGGCTTGTCAATACTATCGGCATAGTAAGTAATGACCCATCACCTCTTAATAGCTGAGATGTAGTCCCACTAGCAATGTACTTTTGGAAGCGAGTATTACCCGTTCCGTTGCCTATGTATAAATCAAAGGTGTCTGTCGTGAATAGTGGCTCACCAGCTAAAGCCGTAGGTATCCCACTCGCTAAACCCCTTTTAAATCTTAATGTATTTGCCATATATCTTGTATTATCTTATTTTAACTCTATGCGTCCTACCAGGTTCCAAAATCCCCCACACTCCACGATCTATTTGCCGACAAATCAAACACCACATCATTGATTGTGATTGTGCGAGTTGTTGGCACACCTCCCACATCACTTGCCGTCACTACACTCCAAGTTGGAGCAGCACTACTTGTCCCATCACCAGTCTGGGATAGGAACATCTTAGTAGTCGTAGTGTTACCAGCACGTCTAAGAGCCGCCCCACTCGCATTACCATAAATAATGTCTCCAAGACTTGTCATAGGGTTGCTAAACCCACCAAGACCAGCCAATGTGTACTCAGGCACATTTAAAGTAGCACCCACTAATGTAGATGCACCACTATTGCCCGTTGTAGTGAGAGTGATTGCGTTTTGCTTTGAACTAAACGTCAACCAATCCGTACTTGTCAAATACCCATTCACACTACTTGTCGCAGCTGGGATGCTCATAGTATTAGTGCCACTATTCCAAACAAGTGGAGTGGTGGCGAGAATATCAGCAGAAGTTAAATAACTCGGAGTAAAAAACTCCAAAGCCGTGCCAAGAGTGTTATATCGAAGTAACTGCCCAGCAGTTCCAAGAGGAAAGGCACTCGTGAACGCATACGCACTATCCCATTGCCCTTGCTTGGTTGTGGTGGGTAGTGAATACCCAGCAGCGAAGCTAATGGCAATAGTCCCACTCGATGTGATTGGTGAACCACTAACACTAAACCCCGTAGGAGCAGTTAGTGCGACACTTGTTACCGTACCACTACCAGCACCACTTGAAGGAATATATGTTATGAGTGATTTGTTTATTCTCACCAGGTACCAAAATTAATTGATGAAGTCTTTGTCCATAATCCCGTACTTGCAACATATTGCAACACATCACCATCACTCGGAGATAATGCAGCCACATCGTGCAACTCATCCATCTCATAGCCGTTTTGCACCCTAACCTCCCACGTTCCTTGATTGGGATGCGATCTCGTTACAATAGCCACATATACCAAATGATTAGGAGCATAAGGCTTTGTTGTTGTCACACCACCAGCCACACTTGGTGACAAATATAATTGTTGCCCTTCGTTGTATATGCTTGTATCTAACCCACTCACTTTACCAAACACAACAACATAGCCGAAGCCGTTATTTGATATATCATCTTTCACTACTCCGAGAGTCTGCGCACTTGTCGCATCACCAGTAGCAATAGCCTTGCTAATCGTTGCGGTATTACCAGTCGCACCACTTATATACACCACAGTGCCTTTGGTTACTGTTGCACCCGTTTGATTCCTCACATATTGCAAAAGAGTAAGAGCCGAGTCAACTGCTCCTCCTCCTACATTACTTCCTGACTTTATATAAATAGGGCTCGGAGGCACCACCTTGACAATTATATTGCTTGATGTGTCCGTAACCCTAATAATAGGCTGCGTTGTTGTATAACTAACCTTAATAACCATTATGATGTTATTTGCGATTGCACTTGAATATATCCTTGCATCCAAGTATAAGTTCCCGTTGCGGTAGTTACTTGTAGGTCGTACTTATACTCCCCAGCGGTGTAACCAGCCGTTGTAGCAGCAGTTAAAGTAACAGTTCGCTCATTTGGTTGCCCAACTACAAATGCTCCGTTATCCCAAGTAAATTGTGTGACACCAGCACTATTTTTAGCCATTAGCTTAAATACATCAGTGGTGACATCCATAGGACTTGTCTCGCACTCATCATCCCAAAATGACAATGGGAGAACGTAAGTATCTCCTTGTCTAATCGGCATTAAATTAAATTCTGGTACCATATAATAATTTTAATTTCTATCTACCTTATCTTTTAATTCCAATTTTATGTCTTGCAAAGCGTCAAAAATCTTCCCCAATTTCTCACCAATCTCATCTTCTTTCTTTTCAAGGGTGCGGACACGAAGATCAAGTTCTCTCAACTTAATCTTCATATCCGTAAACATCTTCGACAATGCCATTGCAAATGCAATAGTCTGAATAATTATCGTCACAATCACCCCTTGCTCCATCTCTTACTTTTTAGCGTCACTTGCAAAAATGCCCACTAAAAGCATTCCAAGACCAGCTAAGACCATTTTCCAATCATTAGCCATTGCACCTTCGTAAATCATTGGGAGTCCCGCAACTGCGCCAAACAAAGATGTCTTTAGATTTTCTAACATTTCTTTCATAATTGTTGATTTAAGATGTAACATATACCGCCATAACGGTTGTACCATTTAAAGAGCTACCTAAATTAATTACAGGACCAGCAGAGACAGTATAATTATAGTACCACTTCCCTCCATATCCAACTGCTACTAATTTCCAAGATGTTGTTGCACGAGCAGTTATAGTTCCTGCTGAAACAGTATAAGTATCAACTGAAGTTATTTCTGTAAAAGGACCTGTCCCTTGTAAAGTATATGAGTATTGTCCGAAGTTACCAACATTTGAGTCAATAGACAAACTTGATATTACACAATTAAACTGATAAACTTTATAATTATTTTGATTATCAATTATGTCTAAATACCCAATATAAGTTACATCAGTTGACTCAATAAAAGGTTCAAAAAATGTTAATGGTTGCATATTTGACTCAACTAATTTAACCAAGCCGCTTCCACTAATTGTATAAGATTTTCTTCCCTTTATATATTGCCTATAAGCTGAATTAACTTTAGGTGCTAATTCAATAGGCTCGGATGTTATTGTAAGGTTAGCGTCTTTAGCACAAGCAAATGGATATACACCACCAGTTTCATTTGTGAGTGCCAATACTAAACCTTCTGCTTTTACTGCGTCTGCCATTATTTATAAATATATTTATCGTTATATGTATCGTAATTTATTGCATTTGGAACAGAATAATTATTTACATTAAAACTACCCGATGTAAATTGAATACTATCTAATGTTTTACCTACTTCGGTTGCACTAAATGTAATTTCAAAAATATCGTTAGGATTTATAGTTATAGTTCCCGCAGGAGATAAATTAAATGTAAATGGCTGCGGATTTACGTTAACTGGGTAAGTTTGAGTCTTTATAGTAGTACCATTCTGCTTTACCAAGAAACTTGTTTGTACTGGCAAAGCACCTGTTGTTTGAATAATATTACCTGCTAATGAAATCGTAATAGCATTTGTTATAGTTTGCGCACCTTTATATATAATTTTATTATCACCAGTAGTTACAAAATCATCATTTGACCCCGTATTAAAAGGAACTGATTGACTTCCTACATAAGTACCTGTTTTTACAGTTGCAGTAAATGACCTTACAATAGCAGCACTACCATCCCTATCATTATCCCAAACTTCCTCAAGTGTTGCACTCCATGTTGCAGATGCGAAATCTATTTCTTTCAAGTTTGCAATATAATAAACCCTATTAGGATCATCATCCATAAACTTGATAGTATTAATGAGACCAATAGGCACTCTTAATGTATCAAGCCAGGTCAAGCCATAAAAGTTAGCATCAATCTTATTCCTATTGTACCTATTGTGTGACCAATGAGCAATAGCATTCTGTTTACGGAATGGCTGCCTCTCTCCGCTATATCTAAGTCTAAACCAATTATTGTCGGTTGGTGTTACTGGTACTTTTAATTGTGTTACTCCGCTAACAATCTCAGACTCAAAAATACATCCCTTATATGCCTGAGTAAGCTGATCATCAAAATAAATAGTATTCTCAGACCTTTCCAGGTCGCTATTTGGTTTAGTAAATGTAGCCTCAATAGTTCTTAATCCAATTTCAAATTGGTCAAATCTATTATAAACTTGGAAATCAAAGTTTTTTATTTTTATCCTTTGATTTACACTATACGCAAAATTATCTATTGGACATACAAAATAATATGTCAAAACTCCATTATTCGGTAATGGGTAAGATTCTACTTCTAATGTATTCCATTCAGTAGGAACTATATTTTCAGCAGTGCCATAGCCAATAATCATTGGTATAATACTTGAAATGCTACTATACCATTGTCCGTCTACTCCTAAGTAAAAATTTCCAGTATCTGTTACCAATTTAACATAACTAACTTTAGTTGGATAAATTGTACCAGCACCTCCAGTAAATCCATTTTGAAATTGTACTTCAAAAGATATTCTTAATCTTTCACCCGCATATACATTTATAGATTCAGATTCCATTAAAAAATCTTCATATGCGGATATAGCATCTTGTGGTACAACTGCATAGTTATCTATAATTGGACCAGATACACTTACATATTCTTCGTTTCTATAAATTGATTGAGTTGTAACAAGTGTTTTACTTTCTGGTGTACCAGAATATAATGTCCAGTTATCTACTTCGTATTGCTTTAATGTAGGTTGCTCAAGAATAATATTCCCTCTTGTAAATGATGCATTTCTTATAACTTCTACATATCTTTCAAAATTAAAATCTACTACATCTTCTTGCGTAAGTCTTTTAATAAACCTAAGCATTTGTGGTGATATTGGCTTAATATCATAATTTACACCAACCTCAAGGTCAAACCTTTTATTATAAGTTAGTGGTGCGCTTGGCGGGGTATCAACAAATAACACCTTTAAATTTGTAGCACTTGAACAATACAATTCTTCCACTCTCATTATGTTCCAAAACCCTCTATACATAAAGATGTTTTGGTTGAATGACTTGTTTATTTTCTCAAGAACTGTATAGCTATCTTCATAAATATTAGGCTCAACCTCAAATGTTTTAGGATCTATATAAGCCTGATTTAAAGATATATTAGGGTATGTCGTAGACATACTATCGTGATACAAGTTGTTTATTACTTGGTACTTATCCCAAGCAAGTGCAGTGCCGCCAGTAGCATAACCAATCATATCAATAGCCTTTTGCTTTTCTGTAACCTCTGCTCCGCTATTGCTAAATAATATATTTTTTAATTTACCAAATCCGTCAGTTGCAGTTAAAGTAATAATATGGTTTTGGTCATTCCATTCTTCACGATAGTCTGACTGCATAACAAAGCCAGTCCAATATACTTCGGCTAAAGTATAATAATAAAAATATATTTGTATATCAGTATCGTTAGAAGCTAAAAAATCCTCAACTTTTGCACCCGTAGCACTTGCTAATATTTCTATTTCTGCAAGTTGCGCTCTTATTGGCTTAAATATATTTTCTTCAGTATTAAATTCTCTTAGTACAAATGGTCTTGCACCACCTATTAAATTTGTAACTGCGCCAGTATACCCTTCATAATAAAGTGATATTCTGCCTTGATAGCCTTCAAGACTATAAAAATCTATTCTATATTTCTCTTGTTTAGCCAACTCTATTTATTGTTCCGTTTGTTCTATTAAGTACCCCTACCAAATCACTACCTCTTTGTACAAATACTACTTGACCGCTCATTTGCATACCGCCTCCGCCTACACCTCCAAAATTAGCTGCGCCAACTAAATCACCAGTCATTCCAAGAAATTCACCTAAAGCGTCTGTACTAATTGAACCCAAACCAGGTGCTAATATATTAGCAATACCTTTAGCTATAAATGTTGCAGCTATTTGAGCAGCAATTCTCTTTAATGTTGCAATGATTGCATTTCCAAAATCCTTCCATGATTTTTTACCTTTTTCTAATAATATATCAAATATATTCTCAAGTGGTTGATATAAAAATCCTTGTATAGAACTTGCTAACTCTTTATTTTTTGCCACAAGTTCACTAAATGTTAATTTGTAAACTTCGCCAAGTGATGTAATATTAGTTTTATAGTTTAATATAGCACCAGTTATATCTAATTCAGTTTGAAAATCTCTTAAAGCTTTTACTGGCTTAGATAATTTTTCTAAATCAAAGCTTGTGTCTACCAAATCATCAAACTTAATTGGCTTGACTTCTGGAACTAAATTATATTTATCAGTTAAATCTATTGGATCTGAAATACCTTTTAATTCATTCTTTAGAAAATCTGCATTAATTTTTGAAGCTCTTGCTGCAAATTCTCTTTCCCTTTTAAGTATTTGATAAGTTCTTATTAAATCTTCAACTCTACTTTTTACAACAGTCAACCCGCTTTTTTCTGTTGATAACCCTGCAAAATACTCAGGATTTATATCAATCAATTCTTGTAAAGCATCTTTTCTTTCTAATTCATTTTTAGACGTATCTAATAAAATATTACCATACTTTGTTAAATTTGATATTATTTTATCAACACTATATGCTTCGTCTAAATCTTGTTGATCTACTGTTAATTGATATTTATCAAGCTTCTTTAAACCATCTTCGTATTCATCTAAATTGTCAGTTAATGTTTTTACATTAGATGATATCTCTGCTATTTTATTTATTGGAGCTTCTAATGATTTAGTCCATTTATCTTGTTCGTTTATAACATCTGTCAATGGTTTACGAGCATCAATTACTGCTTGAGCATATTCTGCTAATAATAAATTTCTTTGTGCGCTTGTTGTTCTTTCTTGAGCAGTTAATGGTATGCCATCAGCTACTTTTTTATCAATGGCAATTAATTTATTTTTTAGATTTATTTCATCTTGCTTAGCTTTTAATAACTTGCCATTTTCTTGAAACTCCTGTTCTTTTAAACCATCAAGAACTTTTAATATAGCACTTTCTTGCGCTCTAAGTTTTAAATATTCTATTTGTACTTTTGCAGCAGCTTCAATTAATTTTCTACTTTTATCAGTAGCTAAATTTTGTTCATTTATACCTGCTACTACATCAGGATTAATTTTCTTTAATAATCTATAAGCTTCTAATCTTTGTTTTTGTGATGATGATTCGCTTAATAAAGTATTTGTTAATATTTTTATTTGAGCTTCTTCACCACCAATACTTTTTGCAGCATCTAAATAAGCTTTATTAAATTCATTTTGTGATTTTACTGCTGCTGCATTTCCAGTTATAAATGCCTGTATGGCTCCGTTTAATGAACCATACTCTTTTATTAAAAATGTAACCGCTGCCGTTACTGCACTAAATGCTAAAAATATACCAGCAGGTCCGACAAGTGCGGAACCTACTTGAGACAATGCTCCTTTTAAACCTCCAGATGTTTTTTGTAACTCTCCAAATGCAGCAATAACATTTGGTAGGTTGTTTTGTATTGCTATAAATCCAAATGGAGCATCTTGTGCTACAAGAGATAAAGAAGTAATAGCAGTTCTTGCCTTTTTAGAAGTACCATCTACTTTAGTAAGTTCATTTTCTAATGAATTTATAGTTCTTCCTAAACCTTCTAAATTAGCTTTATCTTGCGCAGTAACTAAATTAAATGGAGTATCTCGTATTTGATCTGCTAAATTCTTATACGCATCTTTTACTTGCTTTATAGATTTATCAAACTGACTTGGATCAGCTCCAATAGGTAATATCAATGCATTTATTCCTTCTGCCATTTTGTTAATCTATTAAATACTTCTCTATATTCCTCGTCAGTTGGTTTGCTTATCTCATCACCTGGTAACTCCCACAAAGCCTCAGGTGTCTTAGGTGATGTTTTAGGGTCACCCATCAACCTTACCATTGTAAACATAAGCAGTCTTGTCTGCTTGTATCCATCAATTTTTTTCTCTTGATAGCCTTGTAGCATCAAAGAAAAATGTCTTGGACTTATGTTAAAGAAATCTCGTGGGAGAAGTTGCAACTCACCGAATGCGTATGCCTCTATTTCTTCCCACGAGAAGTCTTTTTTTTTGCAGTTGAAATTTCATCAACTTCTTTATTTTGAGCAGTAGAATTTTTTACAAATTCACTTTCCCCCCAAACTCTAACTACCTCTTGCATATCATTCATAAAATCTTCATTTTTAAAGTTAGATTCTACAAAATCAACTATCTGCTCAAATTTTATTTCAGGCAAGATTTCTTTTACAAGGCAGTTATTATAGTATCCAGCGTATATAATTTGTGATATTCCAAATTCATTAATTTCTCTATCGTTGTATGATATACCTTCTTTGAATTTTTCAGACAAATATCTAAATGACGGCATCCCAAATTTAAGTCCGACCTTTTGGTCGTTAATAGTAATAGTAGTATAGTTCATAAATTAGTTTATGGAAGTACATCCAAAGCACCACTTGATTGAATAGTACCTGAGAAGTTGATAAATTCAGTAGAAGATTGATTCATAGTAAGGTCAGTGATATAACCTAAAAACTGATGATAATAAACAGTACCTACTGAAGAACCTGTTACAGTTGGGTTTT
>Ga0315900_10013012_pt1 | contig 10158 bp, 8 predicted proteins | sample LakEriMetagenome_FD_203521 | JGI IMG/M metagenome (GOLD analysis project Ga0315900, IMG submission 203521) | Freshwater fungal communities from buoy surface, Lake Erie, Ohio, United States - Buoy 12 MA114 | ecosystem: Environmental > Aquatic > Freshwater > Lake > Lake biofilm | place: USA: Lake...
CCACGGTGCCCATGCTCGTCTCCGTCATGGTGGGCGTGCCGGCGTTCAACGCGCTCATGTTCACCATCCAGAACGGGACGGCGCTGTTGTTCCCTGCCTGGGTGCGCCTTGGCACCGAGAGTCGCGGCTTCGAAACCATGGGGCAGAACTTGCTCACCACCGCGGCGACCACGCTGGTGGCCGCCGTTGCGCTGGTCTTTCCGGTGGGGGCCGGGGCGCTCGTCCTCTGGCTGGCCAGCGACTGGGGCGGCTGGTCAGTCCTCGCCGCCACAACGCTCGCGGCAACGATCATCGCCGTGGAGCTGTGGCCCGTCCTGCGATGGCTGGGCACGGTGTTCGAGCAGACTGATGTGAACGAGGTAGCCGCGGCCCCCTGAGGCCGCGTGAAGTCCCCTTCCGGGGCGCCGGTCAGGTATCTAACCTGCGGCAGTAACTGGTACTCCCGCGCTTGTGACGCTCTCTGCCGATGTCCGCTGACGAATTCGATCCCGCCGACGACCTCCCCGCGCCCGATGAAGGTGAAGCCCGCCCCGCGGTCTTCGTGACCACGCGCGAACCCGTGTCGGTGAGCATCGCCCAGCTCGACGATGCGCGTGCGCCCGAGTCGTCTGCACTCGCGGCGTACATCGATGGCCGTATGGTGGCGCGCAGCGCCATGCCGGCCGAGGCGATCGCCCGCCTCGTGGAACTGCGGCTCTTCGATGAGCCGGTACCGCTTGGCCTCTTCGCATACGAAGAAGCCCCGGGGCTGCAGTGCCGGCTCTTTGCCCTCGTGCCGCGCTCACTGCTCGAGTCCGACGTGCACAACGCCGAGCCGTGGAAGGAAAGCGTGCCCAGCTATGAGGCGTCACTGGGCGCCGGCGACGAGGACGACGACGAGGACGACGGGAACGAGGACGACGAGGACGAGGAGGGAGAGGAGACGCCCTTCGAAACGATCCTGCTCGGCCATATCGTGCGCTTTGCCAAGGATCGCCGTCACCCGGATGATCTGGCCGCGGAAGCCGTGGACATCCTGCAGCGCATCATTCACGGCGCCGAATCGCTGGAGGATGCCGACCGCAAGGCCATCGACGATCTGCTCGGTTCGCTCTGAACACGCACCTCGGAACGACGCCGTGCCGAGCGTGCAGACCGGCATCGGCTTCGCCGAGTGCCCCGGTGTTCAGGGGGTGTGGCGCTCTTCCCCGAGGGGGCGCACGTCGACATCGAGCGGCTCCAGTGGCGCGAGCGCAGACGCCACCCCCGCGCGCTCTCCCAGCTTGCGCGCGGTCACCAACACCCGCGTCTCGAGACTGCCAAGGGCGCGGTTGTAGCTCGCCACGGCGCGCTGCAGCCCCTTGCCGAGCTCCATCAACTGGTCGTCAAACACGGCCAGGCGATCGTGCAGCTCACGCCCCAGCAGCGCCACCTGCTCCGCTTCTTCGGCGATCCGCTCCTGACGCCATCCGTAGGCGGCCGCCTTGAGCAGGGCAATGAGGGTGGTTGGCGTGGCCAGCAGCACGCGCTCACCCAGTGCGCTCTCCAGCAACGTGGGGTCGGCATCGAGTGCCGCCGCAAAGAACGCCTCGCCCGGCAGAAACAGCACCACGAAGTCGGGCGCATCAGGGAACTGCGCCCAATACCGCTTCGCGCTGAGTTTCTGCACGTGACTCTTGACGTGCGCCGCATGCTCACTCAACCGCGCCGCCCGGGTGCGCTCGTCGGCCGCCGCCGACGCTTCCAGATACGCGCTGAGAGGTGCCTTGGCGTCCACCACCAGGCGGCGCGCTCCCGGTAGTCGCACGATGAGGTCGGGGCGCAGCGCGCCGTCGTCTCCCCGCACGGTGACCTGCGGCTCGAAGTCACAATACGCCAGCATGCCCGCCAGCTCGCACACCCGGCGGAGCTGCAACTCCCCCCACTGCCCACGTACCGTTGGCGCACGGAGTGCCTGCGACAGCTGCTGCGTTTCGCGGCGCAGCTGCTCGCCCGACAGCACCACCGATTCGAGTCGCTCGCCGATCTGGCCGGCGACCTGCGCCTGCGCACGCCCCAGCTGCCCGAGGGCTTCGTCGTAGCGCATCAGCGTGTCACGAATGGGCGCCAGGAGCTCCGCGACATTGCCGTGGCGTGCCGTCAGCGCCGCTTCCGCTTCGTGACGGGCGAGCCGCTCTCGCAGCACGGTTTCCTCCGACCGCGCCCTGGCCTCGGCCTCACTCAGCGCGCGCGCCTGCTCAGCCCCGGCAATGCGCCGGGTCACGATCCACGCGATGAGCGCGCCTGCCAGCGCGCCTGAGGCCACCAACAGCAGGGCAGAGAGTGTGTCCATGGGCATGCAGTCTACACGCCGGACGGACAAAAGCCGCGCCGCGCGGCAGCGATCTCAGCGACGCGGCCGCTGCTTGTCCGACACCGACTTGATGACCAGCAGGCGCTCCCGCGTCTCGTCGATGGGCTTGGGGGCCATGGCAACCGCCGCTTCCACGAGCATCTGCAAGTGCTCGTCGTCGAACTGCGCCAGCGACTTGATGCGCACCCCGCGCACCGCGCTCCCCGTCCCGTGCAACAGACGAAACGGATCGTCCACCGCCGCGCCATGCATGAGGAACAGGGTGACCCACCGCGGATACACGGCCACCGACAGCACCGCGTCGGCGGCGCGCGTCGTGGGCCCGAAACTCACCACCAGCGCATGATAATTGTCATAGATCAACTCGATGGCGCCGGGGACGAAGTACCGGGCACGGTCGAGCACCGCGCGCGCATGCGCGGCGATCTCCGGGGCGAACTTGTCGAGGAACGTATCGAGCTGGTGCTGGGCAGTGGGCATTACGACGGCATCGACGACCGGAGTGGGGATCACGCCGGGAAGAGGCCCTCGATGGACAGATACCGCTCCCCGGTGTCGTAGCAGAACGTAAGCACGCGCGCACCATCCGGCATCTCTGCCGCCTTCTGCGCCACGGCGGCCAGCGAGGCGCCGCTCGAAATGCCGATGAACAGCCCCTCTTCCCGCGCGGCCCGCTGGGCGTACGTGAACGCGTCTTCCTCACTCACCGGCACGGTGCCATTCAATGTGTCCAGACGCAGATTGCCCGGAATGAATCCCGCTCCCACGCCCTGAATGCGGTGCGGGCTGGGCGCGCCCCCGCTGATGACCGCGCTTTTCGCAGGCTCCACGGCCAGGGTCTGCAGCGAGGGCCACTGCGCCTTCAGCACCTCGCTGACAGCCGTGATGTGTGCGCCGGTCCCGACCCCCGTGATGAGGTAGTCGAAGCCCTCCGGAAAGTCGGCCACGATCTCCCGGGCGGTGGTGTCGGCATGCACCCGCACGGCGGCCGGATTGTCGAACTGCGACGGCATCCACGCCCCCGGCGTCTGCGCCACCAACTCGTGCGCGCGCGCAATGGCCCCCTTCATGCCGTTCGCGCGCGGCGTGAGGTCGAACGTGGCGCCGTACGCCGCCATGATGCGCCGACGCTCGATGCTCATGCTGTCCGGCATCACGAGCACGAGCCGGTACCCCTTCACCGCCGCCACCATGGCCAGACCGATCCCCGTGTTCCCCGACGTGGGTTCGATGATCACGCTCTCCCGCGTGAGCACGCCCCGGCGTTCGGCATCCTCAATCATCGCCAGGGCAATGCGATCCTTGATGCTGCCGCCGGGATTGGCGCGCTCCAGCTTCATCCACACCTCGAGGCGTGCATCGAACAGGCGCTGCAACCGCACATGCGGCGTCTGGCCGATCGTCTCCAGAATGGTGTGTGCCTTCATCACGTGGCCCCGCGTCGCAGGTGGTCCGTCAGATGTGGAACTCCAATCCATCATCACCGCCGCGCTGCTCGACGCGGCTGCTGAACTGCACCACACTGCGCGGCGGCACCGAGGTGGTGAGCCACACGTTGCCGCCGATCACCGACCCTTCGCCGACCACCGTGTCGCCCCCCAGGATCGTGGCGTTGGCGTAGATCACCACGTCGTGACCGATCGTCGGATGCCGCTTGCGGTTCGCCAGCTTCTTGCTCACGGCCAGCGCCCCCAGCGTGACGCCCTGATACAGGCGCACCCGATCACCGATCTCGCTCGTTTCACCGATCACCACGCCGGTGCCATGGTCGATGGCAAACCCGGTGCCGATACGCGCCCCGGGGTGAATGTCGATGCCGGTTTCCCGGTGGGCCCACTCCGACAGCACACGCGGAAACAACGGCACGTCGAGCCGGTACAGCTCGTGCGCCACCCGGTGGACCGCCGTGGCCAGGAAGCCCGGATACGCCACGATGACCTCCTCGAGGCTCTCTGCCGCCGGGTCGCCGCGCAGGATGGCCTCGGCATCCAGCACCAGCGCGGCGTGCACCGCGGGCAGCCGCGACAGCACGGTGTCCACCACGCCTTCGGCGTGGGGCACCAGCGGCGTGATGGCGGCCCGCAGCAGCGCTTCCAGATGCGCGGCCTCGTCATCCACGCCGTGGGCGCCCAGCCGCGACGGATGCGCGAACTGCGGGAACAGGAGCGCGAGCGTGCGAAAGGCGAACTCCTCGGCCAGCGCCCGCAACGGACGCGGCGCGTCGCAGGCCTGACGCTCGGCCTTGCGCGCCGCCAGGAAATCGCGCCACGACGGTGCATCGTGCTGCATGGTCACGCCGACGTCTCGAGGTGTTCCAGCGCCGACACCCGGTCGCGTGCCGCCTGGGTCACGTAGCATTGCATACCGATGGCCAGCAGCCCCGCCTCGTGCATGAGGTCGCGGTACCACTGCGCCGGCTTCGGCGCCGGCCAGTCGGTATCCCCCTCGAATGCATCCTCGCGGGCGAACAGCTCCAGGTAGGCCACCCCACCGGTGCGGCGCGCCACCTGCGCCACCCCGCGAGTGAGCGCGGCGGCGTCGAGGTAGTTGAGCATGCCGCAGCAGATCACCAGGTCGTATTCGTTTCGCAGCGCCAACGTGTCGAGCGACTCGATCCCCCCCAGCTGCAGGCGGCGACGCGCGCCGTAGCGTGCCACCGCATACGCACTGGGATCCACCCCATCGTAGTGCACCGATGGACGATGCCGGCGCAGCGCCGCGCGCCATTGCCCTTCGCCACAGCCCACGTCGAGCACAGTGCGCACGGGGCGCCCCAGCACGAACTCCGCCGTGCGCAGCACGAAGGCGGCCTGACGCGCCAGCTCCGCTGCCGACTTCACCCGGTGCCGCGGATGGCGATACCACTTGTCGAAGTAGGCCTGGTCGTACGCCTTGGTTGCGCCGGTCGTGCTCACAGCATGCCCCAGAAGCTGCGATCGATATCGACGTTGAAGCGCCATGTCCCGCCGCGAAGTCCGCGCGCGACATCCACGCGCACGAGGTCGTAGAAGAAGAGCGCGCCGAGTCCCACAGACCCGTACCCACCGGCAGGGCGCGGCGTACGCAGCGCCGGCCCGCCGCTCTGCGGCGTGACGAGGAACGACGGGTCACCGGCATCGAAGACGCGCGTGCGCGCGGTGACGAGCAGTTGCGCGTAGGGCGCCAGCACCACGCGAGGCGGGCTCTTGCCGAATCGCCCCAGCGGAATCGACGGCCCCCACACCGGCAGACGCCACTCCACGCGCTGCGACGCCATGGCCCCCGACGAGAACGACAGGTACTCGTATCCTGGCGCCGACCATGGGCCGCCGGCAAACAGCCGCCACTGCGGCGGCACGACCTGACCACCCCCGAGGCCGGCGAAGCTCTGGAAGAAGAGCGCCTGATCGTGGGGAAGCGGCCGGGTCAGCTGCAGCAGCCCCTGCACCCGGCCCACCACCGGCTCCACGGTGCGCGTCTGCGCCTCGAGCACCGTGGAGCGCATGGTGGTGAAGCGCCCGCGATACGCGCCGGCACTTGCCAGGAGCTGCCAGGTACCGCGCCACCCCATGGGCTCGGCCGCCACCCATCCCCCACTTCCACGCACTTCGGCGCGAGCACCCGTGAGCGGCCAGGCCTTGAGCGTCGGTTCAAAGCGTCCGCGGAGCGGGCCCGATGACCAGACATCGGTGGCGCGATCTCGCTCGGCCGCTACGCGCCACGTGAACCGGCTGGCGGGATGCGTGCGCCATTGCACACCGGCGGCCCACGTATCCACCTGGTTGGTGAAGTCGCTGCCGAAGAGCCCTGCCGCCAGAGAGTTCGCCACCCCCGAGCGCTCGGCGAAGGCGAGATCCCGATACTCGCGCTCCACGAACAGCTGCCACGGGGGAACGCGCCCGAACGTAGGCACGCGCGCCAGACTGAGCTGCCCCTTGAGCTGCTCGTCGCTGAACCCCACGCGGACACGCGCCTGAAGCAGCAGCCCCGAGCGGGTTGTGTGCGCGCCGCCCACGCCGAGGGCAAGTCCTTCGGCGCGGGAGTAGCGCGCGAAGTCGCTGATACCGCGCCCGGTCACCGATGCCGTGGCGGGACGCACCAGCATGGCGGCGCGCACGGCGTGTTCCGCCTCCACACGCGCGCGCACCACCTCCTCGCTGCTGGCCATCTGGATCTCGGGAGGCAACGCGTCCACGACCCGCCCTTCGAACGGGTGCGCCCGCAGCGAATCCCGCGGCACCGAACTCCAGCGTGGCAGCAGCATGGTTTCGGGTGGGATGCGCTCGTTCACGTCGTAGTTGGCAATCTCCCACCGGCCGCGCACGATGCCGCGCGCCGGAATGTCGAACCAGGTGCTGCCGCGTGACACTTCCACTTCCTGACGGCGCGGCAGCCAGTACCGCTCGCGCACGAGGCCGTTCTCGAGCGTCACCACCAGGGTCTCGATCCGTTTGTCGAGAATGGCCGCGCGCGTGAACGTCATGGACAGGCGAACCACCGCCGCCGTTTCGCGATCGAGGTACACCGAACCGATCGCGCCGGGCAACGTGCCGTCGCGCGGCCGGAACTTGACCTCGTCCACCAGAATGTCGCGCCCCTGCAAGCCGATGCGCACCGCGCTGCCCATGGTGTACTCGTACTGCTGCGGCGCCGTGGCTCCCAGCGGATGCGCCACATCGCGCACATCCTGTCCGTCACCCAGACGAATGCGATCGGGCAGGTTGTCGAGCACCACCCCGTAGCGATCGCGGTAGTAGCCCACATCGGCGGGAAGCAGCGTGGTATCTCGGCGTCCCACCAGTCGCTGCGCACTGCGTCCCGGCTGCCACCACGAGATTTTCAGGGCGAGCTGCTCGCTCTGGACCACGCGCGGCGGAATCACCACGCCCTCCCCAAGCTGCGCCAGAAACGCGAGAAAGCCGCGGGCGTCCGCCTGGTAGCTGAGCAGGGTGCTGTCGGCGAGTTGTCGTCCGCGCCGCGCGATGGCGCGCGCCACCAGCGAATCGGCGGCCGGGTCACGCCAGACGCCGCCGGCGACGCGCGACGACGGCGCCGCGCCCGCCTCCTGTGCGGCGGCCTCGGGCGCGACGACGACCGAGAGGACACAGGCCAGCAGCGCCTGTCGCACCCCGCGTACTCGCCTTCCGGAGAGCGAGACCCGGCGCGCGGGAAGCTTCGGGTCACACATTCAGGGAGTCGACGCGGAAGAGGAAGGCTCGAGCAGCAGCCAGCCGCGCAGTCGGGCAACGGGGCGAGTCGGGTCGTGCGGCATGATCGCAAGATAGGCCCAGCCATAGCGCCAGTTGGAGTCCGGGCGCAGGGTGGAGGGGCCGGGGGTTCGCGGTGCCCGGAAGGCGCGCCGTCCCACGATGCGGGCGGTGACCGGAGTGAGCATGCCCGACGGGCCGGCCAGCTGGACCCGCACCGCCTTGCCCAGCGCGGGTGCCGCCCACATGGCGCTGAAATGCACCGCCAGCAGGGTGTCCGTACGACCACCAGCCATCACGCTTTCGACGCGCGGCCGTGGGCCGCTGGTGGCCAGCGACGTGGCCGTGAACTCCGCATCGGGGAACAGCTGCGCCCCGCGATAGCGGGTCACGATCCACGCATCGAGACGGTCACTCCCCCCGTGTGCGGGCCCCGCAGCCGGCAATATCAGGCTACCCCAGAGGAGCGCCCCGGAGAGCCGGCGTCGGATCATCGTCGCGACAGGGTAAGGCCGGGCGCCACCACGTCCAGCCCCGCGCGCAGCGCCGCATCCTCGCGCACGGCATACCGCAGCAGCGCTTCGCTCTCGCGCTGCACTTCGAGCACCCGCACCATCGCCATCCGCGTGGTCACGCCCAGCCACTCCGCGTAGGCGGCGGCACGCGCCGTGGCCTGTCGGCCCGCGCGCAGAGGCCGGGGAGCCGGTGCCATGGTCATGATGGAATCACGCAGGTGCGCTTCCAGCAGCGGCGCCGGACGAGTGGCCCACCCGTGTCGCAGGGCGCGCATGGCGAGCGTATCAGCCACCATCTGGGCCCGGCGCGAGGCCGATGCGCTCCACCCGACCGGCATCCCGGCCGGATCGACCCGCGACGCATCATCCAGCAGCACATCGGGCGCGAGACCGCCGCGGGCCGCTGCGCCCTTGCCCGTGCGCCGCTCGAGCGCCACCCCGCGTGGCGTGAGCCACCGCGCGGTGGTCAGACGCAGCGCCAGTTCCGGCGACAACCGGACCACACGCTGCACGAGTCCCTTGCCGTACGTCGGGGCGCCCACGAGCAGGGCGCGCCCGTGATCCTGCAGCGCCGCCGCAATGACCTCCGCCGCGCTTGCCGTGCGGCCATCGACCAGGACGGTGAGCGGGAGCTCACTCCAGCGCGAATGCCGCACCCGGTATGGCTGCGCGTCGGCACCGCCGCGTCCGATCAGCGAGGACACGAGTGCGCCGCGCGGCAGAAACAGGCCGGCGGCGCGCACCCCGTCCTCGAAAAGTCCGCCCGTGTTGCCACGCAGATCGAGCACCAGTGCCTGCGCGCCGCGGTGGCGCAGCCCATCCACCACCTGCTCGAGTTCGTCGGCCGCCCCGGCGGTGATGGTTGCGAGCCGCACGTACCCCACCGAGTCGGCCAGCATGCCCTGCTCACTCACGGCCGGCACATGCCACGCGCCGCGCTGCACGATGACGTCCACGGTGTCGCCGTGCGGCGCGCGCCAGAGGGTGAGCCGCACCCGCTGCGCGGACAGGCGCGTACTGTCGCCCACCCGGCCATTGCTGTCACGCGCCGCCGAGACCGGGACTCCGTCGGCCGCCAGAATGCGATCACCCGCGCGCACGCCGGCCGCCAACGCCGGCGATCCCGGTGCGACGCGGGTCACCCGATAGCTGCCCCCGTCACGGTGCATGACCAGTCCCATGCCCTGCCCCGTGCCCTGCAGCGTTCCCTGGTAGCGGGCATAACCGTCGGGCCTCAGCAGGGCCGCATAGGGATCCTGCAACTCCCGCAACATCCCCGAGACGGCGCGGCGGATCAGCTCGTCGCTGGGGAGGGAATCGAGCGCGTTGGCGCGCACGGAATCGATGGCCGTGGACAGCAGGCGGGCGTCTGCCCATTCGTCACGCGACCGGGTGGCCTCGCGCTCATACCGGATACCGCCCGCGAACGCACCGCCGATCGCCACGACGGCGAGCGGAACACGAACCAGCGGGTGGGTGAGGCGGCGCAGCGACATCGCGGGAGCACTCGTGACACGGAACCGGAGGGCGGAAATCGCTCATTGATTCCGCGCGGGAACCTGTACATACCAAACGCACGACGCGGAGATCCGTCAACCGCGCCATGGGCGGCGGCCGCGTGCAAGGATAGGTTGTGATGATGCATGATGCTGCCGAAGACGTGATCGAGGAAGGCTACGTTTCCGAAAAGGCGCCGCCGCCAAGTCAGGCGCTGAGCGGGCTGCTGCTGCTGCTGTGCGCGGCGGTGGCCCTCGTCTGGGCCAACTCGTCGGCGCAAGCCAGCTATCACGGGCTCCTCCATGCCGAGGTGGCCGGGTGGTCGGCGCTGCACTTCATCAATGACGGCCTCATGGCCGTCTTCTTTCTGCTCGTCGGTCTCGAAATCAAGCACGAGCTGCAGGACGGGGCGCTCTCCTCCGTGCGCAAGGCGGCGCTGCCGGTGGTTGGCGCCGCCGGCGGCATGCTCCTCCCCGCCGCCATCTACGCGCTCGTGGCCATGGGCACCCCGGCCGCTCGCGGCTGGGGCATTCCCATGGCCACCGACATTGCCTTCGCCCTCGGCATCGTCGCCCTGCTCGGCAATCGCGTCCCCGCCGCCCTCCGCATCTTCCTGGCGGCGCTCGCC
>Ga0315900_10013013_pt1 | contig 10158 bp, 4 predicted proteins | sample LakEriMetagenome_FD_203521 | JGI IMG/M metagenome (GOLD analysis project Ga0315900, IMG submission 203521) | Freshwater fungal communities from buoy surface, Lake Erie, Ohio, United States - Buoy 12 MA114 | ecosystem: Environmental > Aquatic > Freshwater > Lake > Lake biofilm | place: USA: Lake...
CCGGGCCGACGGGCACACCATCTGGGCACATCAGGATCAGTGGGAGGGACAGCGGTGGGCCTTCTCCCCGGGGAACCTGATCAGCACACCGGTGAAGGTGCGCGTGGATCCGACGCGGGGTTTTGTCATCCGCCTCGACCTCGACCGGAAGATCCCCCCGATCGAGGTCGAACCGGATACCCGCTGGGTGAAGCGCATCAAGTTCGAGAGCCCCCTGCTCACCAAATGGTGGGGGCATCCGCAGTATCTGGGCGCCACCGTGCTGCTGCCGAGGGACTACGACGAGCACCCGGAGACGCGCTATCCGGTAGTCTTCGTCCAGGACCACTTCAGCCTGGCCGCGCCGTTCAACTTCACGACCGCGGACACACCATCCACGCCAGGGCTCAATCTGGCGGCGCCCGGAATGTGGTCCGCTGCCGAAATCGGGCGGCCGGTCGGCGGTGCCGGTAAGCGGGAGTCCGGCTTCGAGTTCTACCAGCAGTGGGTCCGCGACGACATGCCGCGGATGATCGTGGTCAAGTTCCAACACCCGACGCCGTTCTTCGACGATTCGTACGCCGTCAATTCGGCCAACAACGGGCCGTACGGCGACGCCATCCTGAAGGAACTGATCCCGGAGTTGGAGAGGCGCTTTCGCATGATTGCGGAGCCGTATGCCCGGGTGCTCACGGGCGGCTCGACCGGCGGATGGGAATCGCTGGCCCTGCAGGTCTATCATCCCGACTTCTTCGGCGGGACCTGGACCATGTACCCCGACCCCGTCGACTTCCGTCGCTATCAGCTGGTGGACATTTACCGGGACACGAGCGCCTTTCTCGTGCCGAATGCCGCGCCAGGTGCCCCCGAGCGCATGATGCAGATGAGCCCGGAGGGCCAGCCCGTGGCTACCATGCGGCAAATCTCCCAGATGGAACTCGCGTCGGGAACGCGTGGCCGCTCCGCGGCCCAGATCGACATCTGGAATGCCACCTATGGTCCCGTGGGGCCGGATGGATACCCACGCCAGCTGTGGGATTTGCGCACGGGCAAGATCGATCACGAGGTAGCGATCTACATGCGAGAGCATGGATACGATCTGCGGCACTATCTCGAGACCAACTGGTCGCGCATCGGGCCCTCACTCGTCGGAAAGCTGCACGTGCTCACGGGAGACATGGACGACTTCTATCTCGGGCCGGCCGTCTACCTGCTCGAGAGCTTCCTGGAATCCACGAAGTCTCCCCATTACGGCGGAAGCTTTCGCTACGGGCGCCCCATGAAGGGCCATGGATGGCAACCCATGACCAACGCGGATCTGCTCCGCGAGATGGCCGCACACATCGCTCGCAACGCGCCCGCGGGGGCGCCGGTGCAACGATGGCGCGATTCGCGCCCGACTCCCTGAGTCGACGCGGGTGCTGCCGCACCGTCGCGCCGCACGGCAATCGCGGGTGCCCACACGATGTACACGCCGGATGACCTCTCCATTCACTTTCGAGGACCCCATGCACCTCCCCTGGCTGGCCCGAGCAGCACTCATCGTGCTCTTGGCACATGTGGTGCCATTCGCCCCCACCTACGCGCAGGATGCGCGAGCGACCCGCCCACTGAGCGGGCGCGTCACCGAGGAAGGATCCGGCGCGCCCGCAACCCAGGTGCAGATCGTCCTTGGCGCCGTCGCCCTCGGTAGCACCCGCGACGACGGGACCTACAGCGTCCGTATCCCCAATGGTGCGGTGACCGTCACGTTTCGGCGCATCGGCTTCGTGCGCAGTGACCAGGCTGTTGCCGCGAACGTGTCAACCCTTGACGTGGTGCTGCGGCGCGACCTGCTGCGGCTCAGCGAGATGGTAGTGACCGGACAAGCCACGGGGATCGAGCGGCGCAACGCCGCCACGGCCATCGCCTCCGTGAGCGCGGCGGAACTCAATCGCGTCCCGGCACCCAGCGTGGAAACCATGCTCGCGGGGCGGGTACCCGGCGCGGAAATCTCGAGCAACTCCGGCGCGCCCGGCGGAGGCAACCAAGTGCGACTCCGCGGGATCTCCACCGTGATCGGTGCGGCGACACCTCTTTATGTGGTGGATGGCGTGATCATCAGCGATGCGACGATCGCGCCCGGCGTGTTCGCCGTGACCGGGTCGTCGGCCAATCCAGTCGTCGGTGGCCGGCAGGACAACGCCTCGAATCGCGTAGCCGACCTCGATCCGAACAGCATCGAGCGCATCGAGGTCCTCAAGGGTGCGACCGCCGCCTCCATCTACGGATCGCGCGCCAACAACGGGGTCGTCCTGATCACCACCAAACGCGGCAACCTTGGAAAGCCTGCGTATACCTTCACCCAACGCTTCGGCCGGCCGGAAGTCGCGCGAACCATCGGGCTGCGCCGATTCAATTCTCAGGCAGATGCCATCGCCACCTTCGGTCCGGCGGTGGGCGCCCTGTGGAAGGAGGGGGCATTCTTTGATCATGAGCGTGAGGTGTACGGCGAGACACCGACCTCATGGGAAAGCATCATGAGCGTCAGCGGGGGCAGCAACGACACCCGCTACTTCGCCTCGGGACTGCTCAAGGACGACGGCGGCATCATTGCGAACACCGGGTACCGCAAGCAGTCCCTCACGGTCGGCCTCGATCAGAACATCAGCAGCAAGCTCACGGCCCGCGTCACGACGAACCTGCTTGGCACGAAGACCGGTCGTGGCCTCACCAACAACGACAACCGCGGTGTGGCGCTGGGGCAGGCGCTGGCGCGGAGCCCGTCCTTCATCGACCTTCGACGCAATCCCGACGGCTCGTTCCCGCGAAACCCGGCGGCGCAGAGCAACCCCCTGCAGACTGCCGCCCTCAGCAAGAACGACGAGGTCGTGTATCGCGCCATCACCTCGGGCAACCTGACCTACAACGCCTTCACTCGCACCCGTCAGGATCTGCGCTTCATCGCCAGCGGTGGCGTCGACTTCTTCAATCAGCGCAGCAACATCCTCACGCCCCCGGATCTGCAGTTCGAGCCGCTCGACGGCCTCCCCGGGACGGCGGTGCGCTCCAACGCGCAAAGCCTCAACATGAACCTCAACGTCAGCGCGGTGCACACCTATCGCTCTGCGGGTGGCGGGCTGCAGGCGACGACCTCGATAGGCCATCAGTATGAGCAGCGCGGTCTGAGCAACTCACGCGTGGTGGCCCAGAACCTCATCGGGGGACTGGACAACATCGGCCGTGCGACCGCGGTGAGTGTGGCCGAGGATGACTCGCGCACGAACGACATCGGCATCAATGCCCAGGAGGAACTGCTCCTGCTTGATCAGAAGCTGTTCCTCGCCGCCGGCTTCCGTGCCGACCGGAGTTCGAACAACAGCGACCCGAACCAGTACTACTTCTTCCCGCGCGCCCAGGCCTCCTACCGGTTCGTCTCGCTGCCGTCGATTTTCGACGAACTCAAGGTCCGTCTCGCCACGGGACGTTCGGGCAACCAGCCCCAGTTCGGGCAGAAGTTCACGGAGTTCTTCGGCGGCAACATTGCGGGCCTGCCCACGATCGAGATCGGCAGTGGTGCCCAGACGGCCGACGCCAACCTGCGCCCGGAGATTCAGCGGGAAATCGAGACCGGCCTCGATCTCTCGATGCTGAAGGGACGCGCGGCCCTGGAATTCTCGTACTTCGACAAGCAGACCGATGATCTGCTGGTCACCGCGACGCTGCCGAACTCGACCGGGTACGGGTTGCGGATCTTCAATGGCGGATCGATTCAGACACGCGGGTACGAGGCGGCGCTGAAGGGCTTCCCCATCGTGACCAAGTCGTTCGAATGGAACTCCACCACGACGTTCTCCACCATCAACGCACGCGTACGCTCGCTGCCGGTTCCGCCGTTCCAGGCGCCCGGCTTCGGTACCACGTTCGGCGTCTTCCAGATCGAAGCCGGCAAGTCACTCACGCAGATCGTCGGCAATGACTCCCTCCCGACCGGGCAGGGGATCGTGACGCAGGTCGGCGATGCCAATCCCGATTTCCGGATGGGTTTCAGCAACTCGTTCCGGATGGGTCCCTTCAATCTCACGTCGCTGTTCGACTGGCAGCAGGGGGGCGAGGTCATCAACCTGACCCGCTATCTCTGGGATGCCTCGCGGAATGGCGCCGACTGCAACGACCTGGCGCCCCTGCCCAACGCCACGAACGAAACGATCTGTGCCCGGCGCCTTCGCACCTTCCCCCGGCAGACCCGCAACTACATCGAGGATGCGAGCTTCGTGAAATTGCGCGAGCTGACCCTCACGTACGACCTGCCATCCGCGCTGGTCCGTCGCGCCATGAGCCGAGCGGAGTCGGCGCGGCTCACGCTCTCCGGCCGAAATCTCCTGATCATCACCGACTACACCGGACTCGATCCCGAAGTATCCAACTTCGGCACCCAGGCGGTCTCCCGCGGCTTTGATGTGTCTCCGTATCCGCCAAGTCGCAGCTTCTGGTTCTCCATCGACGTGAGGTTCTGACCATGATCACTCTCCGGCACTTCCGTCGTGGTCGATTGTCGACTGCATTCGCCACATCCCTCGTGCTTGCCGCCGTGGGCTGTGGAGAGATCGATGTGGCAAACCCGAACAACCCGAGTGTGGATGGGCTGGTGCAGTCGCCGAACGCCACCAGCGCGTCGGCGCTCGCCACTGGGTTGCTGCGCGGGACCCGGGCCAACGTGGCCGAGGGGATTCGCTGGCTGGGCGCATTCGGGCGCGAAGGATATCCCATGTCGGTGACCGGGGCCTCGTTGCCAGGCAGCGTGCGGGATCCACTCAATGGCAACGGGTTTCCCGGCAACGTGCTCTACGCCGATCCGTACCGGAACATCCGGTCCGCCAACCTGCTGCTGGCGGCCATCAGCGACGTGGGCGCGTGGAGCGACGCCCAGAAGGAAGCGGCACGCGGCTTTGCCAAGACGATCCAGGCCTATGACTTCCTGCAGGTGATCGTGACCCGCGACGTGTTCGGCGCCCCGCTGGATGTCGGCATCGATCCCACGGCGCCGCCAGCCCCGATCGCCACGAAGGCGCAGGTCTACGCGCGCATCGCCACCCTGCTCGACGAGGCCAGGGGGCATCTGCAGGCGGGCGGCACCGCGTTCCCGTTCCCGCTCACCAGCGGCTTCAGCGGCTTCAATACCCCCGCCACGTTCCTCCGGGTCAACCGGGCGCTGCGGGCACGCGCCGCCGTGTACACGGACAACTGGCAGGTGGCCCTGACCGCGTTGAGCGAATCGTTCATCAGTACCACGGCGCCCCTCACCCTCGGGGCCTACCACGTCTTCTCGACCAATTCCGGGGACATCACGAACCCCAACTTCCGGCCGGACCTCCTGTTCGCCCACCCCCGACTGCGGACCGAGGCCAAGCTCCGCGCCGATGGCTCGCTCGACCTGCGTGCACAAACCAAGCTCGTGACCGTGCCCACGTTCACCGTGCAGGGCATCAGCTCCAATGTGCAGTTCACGATGTACAACTCGGCCACCGCGTCCATCCCGCTGATTCGCAACGAGGAGCTGCTGCTCCTGCGCGCGGAGGCCAATCTCGGGCTCGGAAACACGGCGCTGGCCATTCAGGACATCAACCTGGTGCGCACGACGGCCGGTGGTCTGCCGCCGCTCCCCAGCAACTTCTCCGGGGATCTCCTGACGGAGCTGCTGTACGACAAGCGGTATTCCCTCGTGTGGGAGGGAGGGCACACATGGATCGACATGCGGCACTATGGCCGCCTCGCCCAGATCCCCGTACGGGCCGCAGACCCCCGGCTCTTCCCGGCAATGCCCATCCCCGTGGCGGAATGCCAACCGCGTACGCCGCAGCCGACAGGATGTGGAATCGTCGACGGCATCACTCCGCCCCCGCAACCGTAAGGCAGGGACGCGCCGGGCACCCCGTGCGGGGTGCCCGGCACGCATCACCGTTTCCCATCGACACGAGGCGCACCCGGATGCGACACCCGCTAGTTTCGCTCGCCGCCCTTGGCGCACTGCTGAGTCCTCTCCTGAACGCCGGGACCGGCGCGCAGGGGCAACCCCTCAGCGCCAGTGACGTCACGTCGGTCCGCTCCATTGTCGGGGGCGTGGCGCCGCAATGGTCGCCAGACGGAGCGCGTCTGCTCATCGGCGGTGCGCTGGGAGGTTCGGATCTGTGGACCGTCCCGGCGGCTGGCGGTCTGCCAACGTCGCTCGATATCCAACTCGGCGAGATCGCCTTCCTGCAGTCGCATCAGCCCAAGTACGCGCCCAATGGTCAGTGGCTCTCGTACATCTCGAATCGCAACGGCCCTGCCGAGCTCTTCGTGCGCTCGCTGCGGGATGGGACGGAGATGCAGCTCACGAATCTTGGCGGACGCATCAACTCCTATTCATGGTCGCCGGACGGGAATTCCATCGCGTTTGCCGGCGACAAGTTCGGGCACTTCGATGTCTACACCGTCACGGTACCCGGCAAGGCCGTCGTGCGCCTGACCAACGACACCCGGTACGAGGTCTTTCCCACCTGGACCCCTGACGGGAAGCGGGTGGTGTACGCCCGCATGGACGAGCGCTGGCTCGAGCACGAGGTGCTCGAACGGTCCGCCGCTGGCGACGGACAACCGCGAACGATCGTGAAGGATGTCGACTTCTTCGACTATCAGGCTGGCGGGAATTTCGGCTATTCGCTGGTCTCACCAGATGGCAGCACGCTGCTGTTTCGTTCGCACCGCAGCGGGTGGATCAACTATTGGATCGTGCCGATGGCCGGCGGCGTTCCGCGGCCAGTCGCGGCCGAGGCGGCTAATCAGTCCGGCGCCCGGTGGTCGCCGGACGGAAAGTCGATCCTGTATCAGGCGCTGTGGAACGGGACACAGGACCTGCGGATCGTTGCCGCTGGCGGCGGCGCGCCGCGCGTGCTGGCAAAACCCGACGGCATGGGGGTGATCAGCAACGCGGAATGGTCACCCGACGGACGTCAGGTGAGCTTCACCCGCGAAACCCCGACCGAAGCGGCCGACCTGTTCGTCGTGAACACTGCGGGAGGTGCCCCCCGCCGACTGACGACCTCATCCACCGCGAGCCATGTCGCGAGCCGGCTCATCACGCCGAAAAAGGTATCGTACAAGTCCCCGGACGGCCTGACCATTCAGGCGTATCTCTACGAGCCCACGCTGGCACCCGGCAGCAAGGCGCCCGGCATCCTGTTCATTCACGGTGGACCGACCTCGTCATTCAACGATACGTATCAGGCGCAGGTGCAGTACCTGGCCATGCGGGGGTACGCCGTCCTGCTGCCGAACATCCGGGGCAGTTCCGGATACGGCAAGACCTTCGAGGACGCGAACAACGGCTGCTGGGGACGCTGTGACCTGCCCGATGTCACCTCCGGCGTCGAGTTTCTGAAGACGCTGCCGTACATCGAGCCCACGCGGATGGGCATCACGGGCACGAGCTATGGTGGATGCATGAGCCTCGCGGCCGCGGCCTTCGCTCCCGGCGTCTTTCAGGCGGCGATCGCCGCGTCAGGGTATGGCGACTGGCTGCACTTCCACGCAGAGCAGGAGTTGCGCCACGTGAAGCTCGTCGAGTACGAGTTCGGCGACTTGCCACAGGCCGCAGACAAGTACCGCATGTCGTCGCCGATCTTCTTCATGAAGGAGATCCAGACGCCGATCATGCTCATTCATGGCGTGGGGGCGCAACTTCCGCGCTCGGTGGCCTCCGCGACCTTTGCCGATCGCCTGGAAATGAACTACAAGCCGTTCACCTACAAGACCTATCCGAATGAGAACTACTACATTCGGCGTCGTGACAACATCCAGGTCATGCTCGGGGACATGGTCGCGTACTTCGACCAACACCTGAAGGACGGTATCCGGGAGCCGGCCCGCGCGCGCGAAGGCACCCGATGAGTCGCGCAACCGGCCTCCTGCTGATCACCGGCGCACTGCTCGGCACGCCACTTGGCGTGTCCCTTGGTGCGCAGTCGGCAGAACCTCGGGCGTTGTCTGCGCGTGAACTTACGGGGATACGGTCGGCGGTTGCGAGCGAGCCGCAGTGGTCGCCCGACGGCTCCACCCTGATGTTCAATTCGTCACTCGGTGAGGGGGGCCTCTGGGCGGTCCCCGCCAGCGGCGGATTCCCCACCGCACTCAACGTCAGGACCGGGGGCACCACGTTCCTGGGGTCGGCGCAGCCGGAATGGTCACCAGACGGCAAGTGGCTCTCGTACGTGTCGACCAAATCCGGAACGCCGGAACTGTGGCTGAGTTCCGTCGCCGATGGGCAGGAGCGCCAGCTGACGAACCTGGGTGGACGGATTGGGTCGTACACCTGGGCGCCCGATGGATCCGCCATCGCCTTCTCGGATGACAAGCTGGGCAACCATGACATCTGGACCATCCGGATCGCCGATGGGCATCTGCGCCGCCTGACGAATGGGCCGCTCCTCGAGGTCTCCCCGACCTGGACTCCCGACGGACGCCAGGTGGTCTACGTCCGACTCGACTCCACGTGGCGCAATCATGACGTGCTGGTCATGGCGCCCGACGGCAGTGGTCCGCGCGTCATCGTGCAGGATACGGGCCTGTTTGATTATCAGGCGGGAGGGGCGTTCGGCCCTGCGCAGGTCTCGCCTGCCGGCACACACCTGCTGTTCCGCTCGCAGCGATCGGGATGGGTCAACTACTGGGTGGTGCCCATGACGGGCGGAGAGGCTCGCCAGATTGCCGCGGAACCTGCCAATCAGAGTGGCGCACGCTGGTCGCCTGATGGTCGCGACATTCTGTATTTGTCGCTGCAGAATGGCACCCAGCACTTGCGGGCCGTGGCTTTGGCCGGTGGCGTATCCCGATCTGTGGCGTCGCCGTCGGGAATGGGCATGGTCTCGGCAGCCAACTGGTCACCCGATGGACGGCGGGTCAGCTATGTGCTGGCGTCACCGACGACCCCGGGAGACCTGTACGTCGTGCCGTTTGCAGGAGGGCAGGCCACTCGGCTGACGAACTCGGACCCTCCGGCGCACATCGCGCAATCGCTCATCGTACCGGAAAAGCTCACCTACCGATCGGAGGACGGCCTCGAGATTTCCGCGTATCTGTACCGGCCACGTGGGCTCGCCGTCAACGAAAAGGCACCGGGGCTGCTGTGGATTCATGGAGGACCCACGGCGCAGTTCAGCGACGCGCTGCAGCGTGACGTGCAGTTCTTCGCGATGCGTGGTTTCGCCGTCTTGCTGCCGAACATTCGCGGCAGCTCGGGCTATGGCCGTGCCTTCGAGGAAGCCAACAACGGCTGCTGGGGGCGCTGCGATCTGCCGGATGTTCTGGCGGGAGTCGCCGTGCTGAAGACGCTGCCCGAGGTCCGTTCAGACCGGATGGGCATTACCGGCACGAGCTACGGCGGATACATGAGCATGGCGGCCCCGGTCTTTGCGCCGAAGGTGTTCCAGGCGGCAATCGCCGCGTCCGGCTACGGCGACTGGGTCCACACTGTGGCCGAGCAGGAAACGCGGCACGTGAAGCTGCTGGAACACGAGTTTGGCCCGTTGAGCCGCAATCTGGAGAAATACCGCCGCAGTTCACCGATCTACGAGCTGGAGAATCTCGAGACCCCGATCATGCTGGTGCATGGCGCGGCCACCACCATTCCGCGATCCGACGCCTCCCGGTTGTTCGCCGACCGCCTCGAGATGCTGTACAAGCCGTTCGTCTATCGCACCTATCCCAACGAGAACTACTACATCTCCAACCGGGAGAACACGGTTGCCCTGCTCGACGATATGCACGGTTTCTTCACGCAGCACCTGAAGGATGGTGCCGTGCACGGCGATGCCCGTGGTCCGCGGCGCTAGGCGCACGCGCCGTTGCTGAGCGACACCACCGGGGCAGCCGCTCTGGGTGGCCGCTGGTGGGTAATGATCACGACCCGTATCCCCCGCGGGCGAGACGTTCGATGCCCCACGCCGCCTGCTCGCGCACGATCTCGTGCTCGGGCTCGCGCATCGCCTCCAGCACGGCGAGATCCTCGTCGGAGCTGATGTTGCCCAGCACCACGCGCGCGTTGCGCTGCAGCATCCACAGCGTGGCGCGCTTGATGGCTGAGCCCTTGAATGCCGCCGCGTACTCGGACGGCCCCATCATGAGGATCTCGCGCGCCAGGGCACGCGTGCCCGCGTGGTCGTA
>Ga0315900_10013014_pt1 | contig 10158 bp, 8 predicted proteins | sample LakEriMetagenome_FD_203521 | JGI IMG/M metagenome (GOLD analysis project Ga0315900, IMG submission 203521) | Freshwater fungal communities from buoy surface, Lake Erie, Ohio, United States - Buoy 12 MA114 | ecosystem: Environmental > Aquatic > Freshwater > Lake > Lake biofilm | place: USA: Lake...
GATCGGCACGGCCGGCATGCCGTGCGCACGCGCCTGGGCGACCGCGTCGTCGATGCGCACCGTGCCGTCCACGACGGAGTACTCGCTGTGCAGGCGCAGGTGGATGAAGCGGGGGTCGGTCATGCCGTCGGGAGGATCGCGGTTGGCGCCCGATTCTATAACGCCCCCGGGTCCGGGCACGGGGGCCGGGAACGCGCGCCGCGCCGTTCCGGTCTATGCTGCGGGCTTCAATGACGAAGGGGGGTGCGTCGATGCACGGCCTGTTCGCGCCGGCGCTGTCCGCCGGCATCCTTTGCCTGTTCGCCTTGACGGCGCAGGCGCAGCAGCTCTACAAGAACGTGATGCCCGACGGCAGCGTCATCTACTCCGATGCCCCCGTGGCCGGGGCGAGTCGCAGCCAGCCGATGGCGGTTCCGGCGCCGCCGCCGGTCGATCCTCAGGCGGCCCAGAAGCGTGCCGGGGACGAGAAGCGGCAGGCCGAGGATCTCGAAGCGAGGCTGGAGGCCAGGCGCAAGGCCGGGGAAGAGGCGGACGCCAAGGTGGCGAAGGCGCGCAAGGCCCTGGAAGACGCGCAGATCGCCATGGAACGCGGCCGCGAGCTCCGTGAGGGCGACATGATCGCCTATGTGGGCGGGGGCGCCCGCCCGAGCGACGCCTACCTGAAGCGCCAGGAGACGCTGGAGCGGCAGCTCGCCAACGCCCGCAAGGATCTGGACGACGCCCTGCGCGCACGCAACCGGACGCGCTGAGTCCGTCACCGTCCGGCGGGGCGATGCGCGCCGGCGGCGGCAGGGACGATGCCGGCCATGGCATCATCGCCGGCCTGTCGCCCCGCCCCGGATCCTCGCCTTGATATCTTCGCCGCCTTCGTCACGTCAGTCGCGAGCCCGTCGTGCCCCAGGAGCGTAGGGCAGCCATCGTCATGGGCCTGCTGTCCCTGGTGTGGGGATATGCGTGGATCACCGCCAAGATCGGTCTCGATCACGCAGGGCCTTTCGACTTTGCCTTTCTCCGCGTGGCGGTTGGCGTGCTCACCCTCGGCGCCATCCTCCTGTGGCAGAGACGGCCGCTGCAGCCCGTGCCCTGGCGGGCCGCCATCTTCATGGGCGTGGTGCAGACCGCCGCTTTCCTCGAGCTGAACACCTGGGCGCTGGTCGACAGCGGTCCGGGCAAGACTTCCATCCTCACCTTCACCATGCCTTTCTGGGTAGTGCTGTTCGCCTGGCCGGTGCTGGGGGAGCGGCTGCGCGGGCTGCAATGGCTGGCGGCATCGCTCGCGCTGGGAGGGCTGGTTGCGATTCTCGAGCCCTGGCGGCTGGAGGCATCGACGGCGTCGAAGCTGCTGGCCGTGCTGGCCGGCGCCACCTGGGCGGCCGGCGTGGTGGTGGCAAAGCGCCTTCACGGACGCGTTCAGACGGACGCGTTGCAACTCACCTTCTGGCAGATGCTGATCGGACTGGTGCCCATGGCGGTGATCGCCTGGCTGGTGCCCCAGCGCGCGGTCGACTGGTCGCTGCCGCTGGCTGGCGCCCTGGCCTTCAGTGGCGTCCTGGCCACCGGTCTGGGCTGGTTCATGTGGCTCTACGTGCTGCATCGCCTGCCCGCCGGCACCACCAGCCTGTCTTCGCTTGCCATCCCTGTGGTGGCCGCCGTGTCCTCCGCGCTGCAGCTTGGTGAGCGCCTGCGGCCGGCGGAACTGGCCGGAATGTGCGCCATCGCGGCGGCACTGGCCCTGAATAGCCGTGCCGCCCCCCAGGCGGTACCCGGGGAAGCGACCGATCCCACCCCCACGCCGCCGGCCAGGAGACGATGAAGCCCGCAGCCTCCGAGTACCTCACGATCCGTGCCCTGCGTTATCACGTTCGCACCTGGGGTGACCCCGGCGATCCGAAGCTCTTCCTGCTGCACGGCTGGATGGACGTTTCGGCGTCCTTCCAGTTTCTGGTCGATGAACTCCGGGAAAGCTGGCACGTGATCGCTCCCGACTGGCGCGGTTTCGGTCTGAGCGAATGGGCCGCCGAGGGCTACTGGTTTCCCGACTACCTCGCGGATCTCGAAGCAGTGCTCGATGCCTACAGCCCGGGCGCGCCGGTGTGCCTTCTCGGGCACAGCATGGGCGGCAACGTCGCCGGGCTCTATGCCGGCATACGCCCGGAGCGGGTCTCGCGTCTGGTCCTGGCCGAGGGCTTCGGCATGAGGCTCACACAGCCCGAGGATGCGCCCGAGCGTTATGCGAAGTGGCTCCGGCAGCTGACGGCGCCCGCGGAGTTCCGCGCCTACCGCAGCCTCGAGGAGGTGGCCGACCGTCTGAAGCGCAACAGCCCCCGCCTGTCCGATGAACGGGCCCGCCTGCTCGCACCCCACTGGGCCCTGCAAAGACCTGACGGTTCCTGGGTGCCCGCGGCCGATCCGCGTCACAAGACCGTCAACCCGGTGCTCTATCGCCAGGAGGAGGCGCTGGCGTGCTGGCGGCGCATCACCGCCCCCGTGCTCTGGGTATGGGGTGGTGATCCGGGCTGGATGCGCGAGTTCGCGGGCGATGATGCCGAGGACTGGCGGCGCCGACGTGGTGCCATCGCCACACTTGCGGAGTGTAGAATCCCGGCGTCCGGTCACATGATGCACCTCGAAAATCCGGCCCGCCTCGCGCGCGAGGTCGAGCCTTTCCTGTCGGGCGCCTGACCGCCGAGATCCAGCTGCTGCGAGACGTTCCGATGACTGCCATGCGTTTTCTCATCCTCCCGTTCTGGATTGTGATCAGTTTTGCCGTCGGGCCCATGGTCATGGCCGCGGAAACCAAGCCTGCTGCCAAGGCACCGGCACCTGCGGAGGTCGGCATGCAGCAGGCTCGCGATCTCGTCATGGGTCTGCCTGAAGTTCAGGCCTGGCAGGACAAACGGCGTGAGGAGGGGGAAAAGCGCGACAAGGCGGCCGGCCCCGCCGCCGGCATCCTCACCGGCCAGCGGCTCGTGGGCAAGGTCAAGCACTGGGCCGTCACCTTCTACGAAAACCCGCAGACGGAAGCCCGCAAGTGGGCTGTGTTTCTCGTCCGGGCGCGCGATGGCAAGCTGTTCGTGGAAGACAACGGCGGCCGCCTGAAGTCTCTGGAGGACTGGCGCAAGACCCGCCCGGCGGTCTGAGGCTGACGTGTCCTTCCACGCACCGCGGCCCCGCGGGGCGATCCGCCAGGGTATCCCTGGCGTGCCATGCCCGGGGTATCCCGAACGAGGAACGTCATCATGATGGAGTTGGTGCGGCTGTCCCTGCGCCGGCCGTACACCGTCGCGGTGCTGTCCCTCCTCGTTCTGCTGCTGGGGGTGCTTGCGGCATCGCGGATGATCGTCGACTTCTTTCCGAAGATCGACATCCCGGTGGTCTTCGTGGGCTGGCAGTACAGCGGCCTGTCGGCCGAGGAGATGGAGCGGCGCGTCGTCATCGTCTCCGAGCGGGCCTACTCGACCACCGTGTCAGGCATCGAACGCATCGAGTCCTCCTGCATTCCCGGTGTCGGCCTGGTGAAGGTGTTCTTCCATCCGGGCATGGACATCGGCGCGGCCATCGCCCAGATCAATGCGATCAACGGGACCATCCTGCGCGTCCTTCCGCCCGGCATCTCCCCGCCGGTGATCATCCAGTACAACCCGGCCACGGTGCCCATCGTCAACATGACCTTCTCGAGCAGGACGCTGCCCGAGGGTCGGATGTTCGACCACGCCTTCAACTTCGTGCGGGTCAAGCTGTTCACCATCCCCGGATTGCAGGTGCCCGCCCCCTTCGGCGGGCGGTTGCGCCAGATCTCGGTCGACCTCGATCCGACCCTGATGGCGGCCAAGGGCGTGTCCGCCAACGACGTGGTGCAGGCGGTCCAGAACCAGAACCTGCTGATCCCCTCGGGGACCGCGCGAATCGGCACCACCGATTTCAACGTGCTGATGAACTCCAGCCCGGCGACCGTGGACGACTTCAACCGCATCCCGCTCAAGCTGATGGGTCGGGTGCCGGTGACGGTGGGTGACGTCGCGAAGGTCGCGGACGGGTTCGCGGTGCAGAACAACATCGTCCACGTCGACGGTCGGCGCGCGACCTACCTGACCATTCTCAAGCACGCCGACGCTTCCAGCCTGAAGGTGGTCGACGGCGTGCGCGCGCTGCTGGCCGAGATCAAGGCGGGGGCGGCCGCCGCCGGCCTGGAGGAGATGGACATCTCGCTGGACTTCGACCAGTCGAAGTTCGTGCGTGCCGCCATCCGCAACGTCACGTCCGAGGCCGTGCTCGCTTCGGTGCTGGTGTCGCTGATGATCCTGCTGTTCCTGGGGAGCTGGCGCAACACCATCGTGGTGATCACCTCGATCCCCTGCGCCATGTTCGCCGGCATCATCCTGCTCGACCTCACCGGCAGCACGATCAACCTCATGACCCTGGGCGGTCTGGCCCTGGCCACGGGCATCCTGGTGGACGACGCCACTGTGGCGGTCGAGAACATCCACCGCCACCGCTCGATGGGTCAGCCGCTGACCGTGGCCATCCTGGAGGGCTCGCGCGAGGTTGCGCTGCCGCGGACCATGGCGACCCTGGCCATCTGCATCGTGTTCTTCCCGGTGGCCTTCCTCTATGGCGCAGCGCGGTACCTGTTCGTGCCGCTGGCCCTGGCGGTCGTGTTCTCGCTGCTGGCGTCCTACGTGCTGTCCTTCACCCTGGTGCCGATGCTCTCGCGCCTGCTGCTGGTGCGGGAACACGTTGATCACAAGGCACCAGGTACCGGCGCCTTCGCTGGCTTCAACGCCGCGCGCGATCGTGCCATCGACGCGCTCACCGCCTTTTACGGCCGCATCCTCGGCATGGTGATGAGCCACCGGGCCTTCATGATGCTCGTCGTCGCCGCCTTCGGTGCGCTGAGCTTCTCCCTCGTCAAGGTCATCGGCACGGACTTCTTCCCGACGCCGGACGTCGGCGTGATGAAGCTGCACTTCCGGGCCCCCATCGGCACCCGCATCGAGGAGACCGAGAAGCTCGTGGCAGCGGTGACGGAGGATATCCGCGGAATCATTCCCGAGGCCGAACTCGAGCGCATCAACGACATGGTGGGCGTGCCGATCTTCTTCAACCTGGCGCTGGTGCCCACGGACAACATCAGCGGCATGGACGCCGAGATCCTCATCCTGCTGAAGGCACCCCACAAGCCTGTTGCGCACTACATGCACGAGATCCGGCAGAAGATCCCGCCTCGGTATCCCGGATCGGATTTCTATTTCCAGAATGCCGACATCGTGTCCCAGGTGCTCAACTTCGGACTTCCCGCGCCGATCGACATCCAGGTGCAGGACGCCAACTTCGAGCGCGCCCAGGGCTACGCTGCCCGCGTCAAGCGCGCCATCGAGGAGACGCCCGGGGCGGTGGATGTACGCCAGATGCAGGTTCTGAACTACCCTGCCCTGAAGATCGACGTCGACCGCATGCGCGCAGCGAGGCTCGGGCTGACGCAGCGCGATGTCGCCAACAGCGCGCTGGTCACGCTTTCCTCCAGCGCCATCATCAGCCCGTCCTACTTCCTCAACCCGAACGGCGTGAACTACACGGTCTCGGTGCAGGCGCCGCCGGAGCGCATCGACAGTGTCGAGGCCCTGATGAGCACGCCGGTGACCTCCGTGACCAGCGCCCTTGCGATGGCCGCACGCGAGCGCCGTCTCGCCGAGGTGCCCGGGGCACCGGTCATCTCGCTCGGCAATCTGGCCACCGTGACCCCGGAGCTGAGCTACCAGTCGGTGTCGCACTACACCGTGCAGCGGGTGATCGACATCGCCGCCAACGTCGACGGGCGCGATCTCGGCGGCACCGTCCGCGACATCCAGAGTCGCATCGCCGAGATCACGGCCGAGAAGGATTTCCCGAAGACCGCCAGGATCGTCACCCGGGGCCAGTACGAGGTGATGATGTCGTCCTTCGAGAGCCTGTTGCTCGGGCTGCTGCTGGCCATCGTGCTCGTCTACGCCCTGCTGGTGATGCTGTTCCAGTCCTGGACCGATCCGGTGATCATCATGATGGCGGTGCCCGGTGCGCTGATCGGCATCCTCTGGATGCTGGTGTTCACCGGGACCACCCTCAACGTCATGTCCCTCATGGGAGCGATCATGGCGGTCGGGATCGGCGTCTCGAACGCCATCCTGGTGGTGAGTTTCGCCAACGATTACCGCGCAGCGAATCCTGCGGTCGGGGTGGTGGACGCCGCCATCGAGGCGGGCAGGACCCGCCTGCGGCCGGTGCTGATGACGGCCGCCGCGATGATCATCGGCATGGTGCCGATGGCTCTCGGACTCGGCGAGGCGGGCGAGCAGAATGCGCCCCTCGGCCGGGCCGTCATCGGCGGGCTGCTTTTCGCCACGGTGTCGACCCTGTTCGTCGTGCCGGTGGTCTACACCCTGATGCGGCGGCGCATGCCCACCCTGCATGCCCTCGATGATCGCTTCGACCGCGAGTCGCGCGGCGAAGCCATTCCGGAGTGACGCTCATGACGGGCTCGCAGCCACGTTCCTTCGCCATCTTTCTCGTCATCGGTGTCGTTCTGCTCGGTGGCTCGGGGCTGTTTGCATGGCGGTACTTCACCGCCGAGCAGGCGGCGCGCGAGGAACAGGCGCGTGCCCGCGCGGTGCAGTTGGCCGCAGGACCCGCCGTGACCGTTGCCAGGGCGCAGCGCGGTCCTGCCGTGCGCAGGCTCAATCTGGTCGGAGAGGCAGCGCCCTTCCAGACCACCACCGTCTACAGCAAGGTCAGCGGCTATCTCTCGCGCATCACGGTGGACGTGGGTGATCAGGTCAGGGCTGGCCAGCTGATCGCCGAGATCCAGGCACCGGAGATCGATGCCCAGATCGCCACGATCACCGCCGGCCTGGACAACAAGACCCGGCTGGCCCAGCGTGCCCGGGATCTCGCGCAGGCGGGATTCTTCTCGCAGCAGGCACTGGACAACGCCGAGAACGACGTTCGTGTGGCGCGCGCCCAGATCGCGGAGTTGCGCACGCTTGGCGGGTATCGCTTGGTGAAGGCGCCGTTCGCCGGTGTGGTGACCAATCGCTACGCCGACGTGGGTGCACTGGTCACCAGCGCCGCCGGCAACCAGGCGGCGGCGCTGCCCCTGGTGACCATTGCCGATCCGGCGCGCCTGAAGGTGACCGTGTTCGTGGAGCAGGCGGATGCGCCGGTCGCGCGTGCCGGTCTCGATGCCGAGGTCGTCGATGCCGCGGCGGCCGATCGGCGCGTCTCCGGGAAGGTGACTCGCGTGTCCGGTGAGCTCGATGCCCGGAGCCGGACCCGGCGCGTCGAGGTCGAATTCGACAACGCCGCGCAGACCTTCGTGCCGGGCAGCTTCGTCAACGTGGCACTGCTGATCCCGGCGGTCAGCCATATCGAGGTGCCCGCTGCCGCCTTGCTCACGCGCGACAGGAAGCCGATGGTGGCGGTGGTCGATGCCGCACGGCACGTGCGCTTCGTTCCGGTCACGGTGGCCGGCACCGATGGCAAGGTGCTGCGTCTGGCGAGCGGGCTTGAGGAGGGCGCGGTGGTGGTGGTCAACCCGCCCGCCAGCCTGGCCGACGGCGGCAAGGTCGACCCCAGGCAACCGCCGGGATCCGCCGCTGCCGCGGTGCCGAAAGCGCCGCCAGCGCGCTGAGCCGGCGGCAGTCGATCAGGCGCCAGGGTCGGTTTCGTCTGCCGGATCCGGCCGGTCGAACAGGATCCTGCGCCACACCTCGCCGGGTGCGGTCCCGGATTTGGCCGCTTCGGCAGCGCGTCGCAGCTGTTCCCCGGCGCCTGCACCGCCGAGATGCACCGTGGCCACACCGGCCAGGGCCGCGGCGAGAAGCAACTGGTTCTGTCTTTCCTTCATGTGCCTGGTCTCCGTGGCAGGTCTTCGGGAGGCGGCACGCTGTCGGCACACTTGACGCCCGGACGCATTGTCAGGGCACGCTCCCTGCGCGGCACGGCCGCAAGACCACAGCCAGCCGGAAGCGTGCCAGCGGCGCGAGTGCGGCGCCCGGCATTTACGGCAGGGAGCTTACAGTCGGTCCGGTGGCGCGATCTCAGAGCCCGTGTCGGCGCAGCCCGGGCAGGTCCAGCACGCGGATGCCGCCGTAGCCGACCGCCAGCAGCCCGGCCCGCTCGAGCGTCTGCAGGGACTGGTTGGCGCGCTGCCGTGAGACGCCGACCAGCAAGGCCAGTTCGGATTGCGAGATCGGGAGTTCCGGACCGATGCCGGGGTAGAGCGTCGGATTGAACAGGTCGGCAATGCAGCGCGCCATGCGTGCATCCGGGTCGAGCAGGCGTTCGTACTCGACCATGCCGATGAACTGCGACAGGCGCTCGTTCAGTTGCACCAGGAGGTATCGGTTGAACGGGATGCTCGAGTCCAGCAACCACTCGAAGCTGGCGCGCGGCAGCAGCGCGATGCTGCAGTCCGACAACGACACCGCGTCGTACTTGCGCAGCTCCCGCTTGAGCAGCGAGCCCTCGCCGAACCAGCCGCCCGGCGGCACGCCGGTGAAGGTGGTCGCCCGACCGTCCGGGCTGCTGCTGGAGAGCTTGACCAGGCCGGAGAGCACACCGATCCAGTGCTCGGCAGCGTCCCCCTTGCGCACGATGTTTGAGCCGGCGGCCACATGCTGCACCGCAATAGAAGAAATCACCCGGTCCTCTTCCCCGGGCGTCAGGGCGGCCATCCAGCGTGCGTGGGCCCGCAGCGTCTGTGTCGACATCACAAGATTGTCGTCTCGTTGACAACCCATGTCAGCAGGTCTTTGTTAACCTTCCGCCCTCTCCCGGAGCGCTCTCCAGCGTTGTGCTCCGGCTCTCTCGAGGAGGAATGCCGCTTTGTCCGCCACGGTCTCGTCTCCGCTCGTCGGTCCCGAGGAGACGTTCCCGCGCCTGCTCCTGGAGCACGCCCGGGTGCGGGGTGGTCGCACGGCCATCCGCGAGAAGGATCTGGGCATATGGTTGTCCTGGACCTGGGCCCAGGTGGCTGACGAGGTACGGGCCATTGCGGGCGGGCTGGCGGCCCGCGGTTTCCGTCGAGGGCAGACCATCGCCATCATCGGCGACAACCGGCCGAGGCTGTACTGGACCATGATGGCTGCGCAATGCCTGGGCGGCATTCCCGTCCCTCTGTACCAGGATGCGGTCGCGCAGGAGATGCTTTTCGTCCTGGAGAACGCGGAGATCGAATTCGCCGCCGTCGAGGACCAGGAGCAGGTCGACAAGATGCTGGAGATCCTGCCGCGCGCCCCCGCTCTGCGGCACATCGTCTACGACGACCCGCGCGGCATGCGCAACTACCGGGACCCGCAACTCGTGTCCTTCGAGGCGCTGCAGGAGGCGGGCCGCGCCTTCCTCCAGGCCCACCCTGGCTTCATCGAGGGCGAGATCGACAAGGGCCGCAGCGGCGACATCGCGGTCATGCTCTACACCTCCGGCACCACCGGTAATCCCAAGGGGGTCTGCCACACCCATGCCTCCCTGATCGGCGCAAGCCGCGGCGACGTCGACTTCGACGGTTTCGGTCCCGCGGATGAGGTGTTGTCCTACCTGCCCATGGCCTGGGTCGGCGACCATCTGTTTTCCTACGCCCAGGCGCTGGTCGCGGGGTTCTGCGTGAACTGCCCCGAATCGAGCGAGACGGTCATGACCGACCTGCGCGAGATCGGTCCGACCTACTACTTCGCACCGCCGAGGGTGTTCGAGAACCTGCTCACGCAGGTCATGATCCGCATGGAGGACGCGGCTCCGCTGAAGCGCCGCATGTTCTCGTGGTTCATGGGGGTGGCGAGGCGTTGCGGGGGGCGGATCCTGGACGGGCGGCCGGCCGGGGTGTCGTTCGCGGACCGTTGGCTCTACCGCCTGGGCAATGTGCTGGTCTACGGCCCGCTGCGCAACGTTCTCGGCATGTCGCGCATCCGCGTCGCCTACACCGGCGGCGCTGCGATCGGACCCGACCTGTTCGATTTCTACCGGTCCCTCGGCATCAACCTGAAGCAGCTGTACGGTCAGACCGAAACCAGCGTGTACGTCTGCAAGCAGCCCAATGGCGAAGTGAAACTCGACACCGTCGGCAAGCCTCTGCCCGGTGTCGAGATCCGGATCGCAGACAACGGCGAGGTGCAGGTGCGCACGCCG
>Ga0315900_10013020_pt1 | contig 10156 bp, 5 predicted proteins | sample LakEriMetagenome_FD_203521 | JGI IMG/M metagenome (GOLD analysis project Ga0315900, IMG submission 203521) | Freshwater fungal communities from buoy surface, Lake Erie, Ohio, United States - Buoy 12 MA114 | ecosystem: Environmental > Aquatic > Freshwater > Lake > Lake biofilm | place: USA: Lake...
AAGGGCTTCGTGCTCCGATGCAGGAACACGTTCATGCTTAGGAACAAGTGTGTGCTCTAGAGGATTGTTGACTAGTTGATGAATCTGGAAGAATGAAATCCGGAGTTTGTTCGTCTTGTTTGTATAAGCTGTAAAGGCCGCTGCATGGAATGCGTCTGCAATCGTGTCGCCGACGAGCATCACTACGACCTCTGTAGTTGCTGGGTCAACGCGGTCAGTATTTTCCTCATCGGTAAGTTTTTGTATAAATTGGTTGAGCTGGTTCTTGATACGATTGAAGCTGTAGAGGACGCGGCATTTAGTGGGCGCTCCTGTCCCACCCTCTTCGGCGGCTGCGGTCGTCTTCTCCAGGTCCATTCGCAGTGCATTTACACCGGTAGATTTAATTGAAATACCACCTGCCGCTACCATCGCGCTTATCTCTATAGGACCGAACTTCTCAAATGGTTTTGTGTTATAGCCTCTCCCAGAAAGAATGGAGAGGAGGGTCTTGCGACTCTGGTAAAGAACGTAAAGAGTTTCGTAGTCCATCTCTGCTTTATATGAGGTTCCTACGAAGTGGAGATGTCAAATTTACTTAGGCGGGGACGGCCGCGGCCGCGGCCGCGGCACGCCTCTTTAGCTCTGTTTTGTCACACTGACGCGGACATTTGGATTGGAATTCGCTGCTGCAACTGCAGAGGAGTTCCCCATTTTATTTACACTCACGCGCACTGGGGCGGGTGCCGCTGCCGAAGAGCCGTTTGCACTAGAGTTTCTGGAATTGGACCTTGAACGACCGTTTACCGGAAGAGGGGGTAGACCAGTTTGCGCCATGGCATTCGGACTCGTGTCTACTGCAAAGGTGGGGGGGGCGCCTGGCATCGGAGGGGCGAAGTACTCTGCGGGACCAGGATTGACATTCATTGGGACAATGAGCACAGGCTGCTGCGATGTTTGCACGTTCACTGGGGCAGCCATTGTGGGCTGCATCTGGGGCGCCATAAGCTGCTGCATTTGCACCATCTGTCCATCTTCATTCATCTGCGGCTGCATTTGAGGCTGCATTTGAGGCTGCATTTGAGGCTGCATTTGAGGCTGCATCATCTGCGGCTGCGCAACAGGCTGCATTGCATTTACCCCCACAGGCGCGAACGACATCATCATCGGCTGCTGCGCAGGCTGCAAAGGGGCAACTGCAGGAACCTCTGGCTCAGGCTCAGGAGGAGGCGCAGCCGGCTCCACGCCCCCAAGAGCCTCCAAATTATCAACATTCATCTCTACCGCCTCTTCCTCTTCAGGCACAAGCTCTGGTACAGAAGTCTCTGGCAAAACCCGCTCGGGAAGGTCTGTAGACAATAGGGCCCGCTCCTGCTCCTTCGTCAGGTCCCCAATAAGAGGCGTGTTGAAGCGAAGGATCTCCTTTTCAGTCAACAGACGAGTACCCATATTCAAATATGTGTTCAGTTCTTGCTCAAATACCTTGTAGGTGTAGGGTATCTGTACTTTAGAGAAGGTGACAATACTCTTCTTTGTCGGCGGCAATAGCTCCAGCGTATTCACAGAGTCTCCAATGTATTTCACAGGGCCATCACACATGGAGCATATGAACATATTCTCTTTCTCGTTGTAAATAGGGATTGTGCCACAGCCATTGCAGACCCATGTCTCATACCCATCTGCTCGTTTCATCATTGTCTCATGCATGAAATCCATGGCGCCGTGTCCCAGAATGGAATCGCGCTCCATTTCACCTATACGCAGACCACCCTGTGCTCCGCGACCTCCCGTGGGCTGCCGTGTGCGCTGCTCACGCCTCCCTTCTGCTCGTGCATTCCACTTGTCTTCTGGCATATGCTTCAGCCGCATTGTATAGACACTCCCCACAAATATCTGACTCGGAATGAATTGGCCTGACATACCGTCATAGAGCAGCTCCTCTCCCATCGGCTCCATACCCAATTGATCCCGCAGCACCTTTCCAATCGCCTCTGCAGGACTGCCCTCGTTCATAAAAAGAGTACAGTTCGCCACTGTACCCAACTCTGCAGCAGCCTTGCCGACGATTCCTTCAAGCAATTGGGCGACCGTCATACGGGACGGCATCGCATGAGGATTCATAATCATATCCACTGGGATGCCCGCGCGTGTTCGCGGCATATCGTAGCCGCGTATCAGCATTCCTATAGTACCCTTCTGGCCGTGTCTGTTTGAATTTCCAGTCCACACAGGCTTTCCAGAGCGCCTCACGTAAAAAATATGGGACGGGACTTGAATACAATAGACGGCTCCAGTGAACTTTATGAGACTTTCAGATTGCCCATTCTGTGTCTTCGTATGTCCGTGATTCACCATAGGGCTGTTTTTGTGCTTATTAATTGTGAGACCCCAGTAATCAGCGTTGCTCTTTGTCTCTTTGCCCTTTATAACGCACGGAGTGCCAGCCGCAGCAAGTTTCACTTTATTCGCAGACCAACCTGCATGAAGACAAAGGCGCTGAAACTGGTCTGCCAACACATTTGACGATGTGAAAAACCTCTCCACGCCGTTCTTCATGCAGGTACCATCTCCCGCAATAAGACCCTTAATCAAAATGCGCACCTGACGTTCACTCAATTGCCAGACCCAATCTGGAAACTCTTTATGAATTGCACCCTTGCTGTATGTCTTCAAATACGTACACAACTGCTTGTTCGTTATGAAGATTTTTGTAGAATCGCTATTTGAATATGTGTTGTATCCCATGCCTTTGCATATTTCATTGAAACGTTCCCTATCCTCTGGCTTTTGTAAACACACTTCAATTCTATCTCCAGTTACCCACCCATCTGAAATCCAGTATCCCAAAAATTCAAGAAATAAGTCCATGTTCAAATCCACATTTTTTGCACTGTGATGCTCTACCCTCTCAAGTACAAACTGGTAATCCGAATTCGTATTCACCGCATTTTTCTTATACTGGACCCGTTTCCCTTTAATCTCTCCAGCAGCCTCTAAAGAATAATCCGCAGCCCCCCGCTTTTTTACATACATCTTATGATTCAGTGTTGTGATTAAATCAACTTGCTGTGTCTTCAAATGATAGAGCTCCTCGTCTACGCAGTCAAACTTGTAGAGTTCAGTCGGGTTCACATACTCAATAGCATGATTCGCACCCAGAGCACACACTTTATCGGCCGTTCCGACTGAAGCGATGGATTTCCACCCATCCGAAGTCAAGACTTCATGGTCATCCGTCAAACAGAACTTATCGCCCAGCTCTGGTCGGCGCTCCTGTACTACACGAATCTTCACCATCACCAGCCCCTGGTTATTCACGGTAACAACCACCTTTTCCACACGCCCTCGCGTCCACACCTGTGCCGTCAAACTTGCATCCGCCATATTGCCGTCCATTGACTGGAGATATCGGCCCACGAGAACCGTCGTCTCATCCACCATCTCTCCCTCGCGAATTACGCCACGCTCGTCCAACCTGCTATAGTCAATACCAGGCTTCAGATTCGTCCACGCAGCTACCTTTGCAGGGTTCGCAATGCGTGTCCGTGCATGCGTAATAGGGTCGTCCTCCTCAAAGGCCTGATATGACCTGTAAAAGGTAGAGCGGAACAAGCCACGCTCTATAGAGTCCGCATTCATCACGATACCGTCATCCTGATTGTATCCTGTAAAGGAGCCCATCGCCAGAATCAAGTTCGCACCGTAGCCCATCTGTCCGTCGGCCAAATAGTCGTAATACAGGGTGCGTGCAAGAGGCGCCTGACCGTAACAGAGAACATGCACCTGATTGTCAAACCGAAGAGGATACGCAGTGGAATACACAGAGAGCCCCTGTTTGGACTGAGAACAAGAGAGCTGATTACGCGGAGACTGGTTATGATTCGCATAGGGAATCATGGAAGTGAGAAGACCCACAATGGTGCTCGGATGAATCTCCATGTGACTCGTCTCTGGCTTAATGTGCTCTGGAAAGTTCGCAATATACGCCTCATTCATTTCGTACGGGTCCACATACTCTATAACACCTGCATCGGGGGAAAGTTTGGCAACATACTCCTCTAAAGTCGGCTGGCTCTCGGATGCCAACAGATCAATGAAGCCCGCCGTGTAAATTCCACGTGTCTTTGCCAAAGGATGAACACCCAGAACGAGGTCTCTCCAGTTATCTGCACGAAGAAGGGCCTCTGTTGGAACGGTACCCCCCTTTCCCAGATGAATGAGAGGCCGAATAGGGCGACCCTCGTCCATATATATGAAGACGCGCCTCTCACGAATACTGAAACCTACACTGCAAGATGCAGGAAGTCCTCCAGTCCACTTCAACACCTTCAGTGCATCACGCAACTCTCTTGGCTTTAAAGTGTAGCCAACAATACCGCCATTCACGAACACAGGGACTGAAACGGTGACCCTGGCAGGTATGGCTTCTTCACATGGAACGACACCCGCGCGCTTATAAAGCCACTCTATAAAGGGCGCTGGGTCCGTTGCAGTAGAGATGCTCGTCAAGATACTGAGATTTTTCGTGATACCGATACTCGCACCACCAGGCGTCTCGCTCGTACAGAAATAGCCATACTGGCTCGTGTGGAGTCGGCGCGGAGACGGCATCTTATCACCAGTGTCAAAGTCCAGTACAACACGCCGGCAGTGAGACATAAAATCCAAATAGGAAAGGCGCGAGAGCGCCTGTATCACTCCACTCTTCTCTTCACCAACCGCGTTTCCAGAACTGCTGCTCCACTTTCCTCTAAAGGCCCGCATGATTCCCTCCGTCATCATTCCAGCATTAAACATCTTATTCAGCGTACCCTGAAGAAAGAGCTTCAAAAAGTTCACACCTTGATAAGCGCCCGAGTTCTTGTTATATTTGTATTCCTGATCTAAGTTGCTGATAGTAAGTTTCACCCATTTTGCATAGATGTCCTGGAACATCATTCTGCAGAGAACACCTGATGAGAGACAGCGCTGGTTTCGCGTATCGTCACGGTCCGTGGGTGTGTCTATCTTTGCCGCCACGCGTAAAATGCGGCGCACACACTCGGCCAGGAAAGTCGCACGGGCCTTTGGCCGGTTCTCCACATGAATAAAGACCATATTATACAGCACATCCAATACATGTGCCACGGAGAAGCCTTTTGTCAGCACTTTGATATACTGTACTGCAGTGTACTTGTCATAGAAGGGAAATGCCTCCAGAATGGACTCGTGTAACATGGGCTCCAGCAACTTCGCCTCTGCAGATTCACGGTCTGGAAAAATGAGGCGCAGAATGTCCTCGTCGGTCTGAATACCGAAGGCCCTGAAGAGAACAAAAACAGGCAGAGGTTTGCGCACATAGGGAACACTCACCTGTAGAGTATTGGCCCTCCGCAGTAAGGAGAAACTCACGCGCTTCACCTGGCGCGTCTTCGGATTCAAGCACAAAATAGATGAATAGACGGAAACATCAGGCCTTTTCTGTGGGGTTATATACAGTGTATTGAACGCCTGTTCCTGGTGCGTAATCAACACCTTTTCCGCTCCGGCCACAACGAAATAGCCCCCGCTATCGTATTGGCATTCACCAACCTCTTTCAAGAACTGCTGTGGCTTTCCATTCAGCAGACAATATCTGCTGTGGAGCATAATAGGAATTCTGAAAAGGGGAAAATTGGCCAAGTAGCCATAATTCTGAGGGTCAGCCAGAGGGTCCAGAACGATCTCTCCCAGATTCTTATCTGAAAAAATCACTTTGATTACAATGTTCGCCTCCACTGTAGCAGAATATGTCAAGTTCCGAAGACGCGCCTCATTCGGATACAGCAGACGCACCTCTTCAGAATCCTTCAGGCTTACTGCGGGCGTTCTAATGAAAATCTTGTTTCCATCGTAGCCACCGACATAGATTTCTGCACGATAGCTATAAGTGCGAGTGTCTCCTATCTGGTCCTGAAGAATGATGATAGGATTCCTGGACCGGATGGTGGCCGGCAAATCTTCCGATAGGAATTGGTCATAGCTCTCAATATGGTGACGCGTAAACGGGTAGTCCTGCGTCTGAAAATATGTTTTCAATAGCTTTTCTGCGAGGTTTCTTGCTTCTTGTCCGCTGATTCCTATGTCCATATCTACTTTAGTGAGACGATTGTGACCTTTAGATTAAATCACTGCGTGTGCCGATTTTGGTCTTACACGGAGTGATGCAATCGTTGTGTTGGTGTCTTTGGGGGCCCCAATTTACATGTATTTGAGCTGTGTCTGGTCTGCGGCTGGCGATTGTCCAAGTGTCTTTCCTAGCCAGTTGTCCTGGAGGTCCTGGAGAAAAGTGGACGGTGACGTGGATGTCAACATACCCCCGCCGACCTTATTGGAGCCGAGGTCCACTGGGACCTTTGGCGTGATATCCTGCGTACCACAGTCCTTAAACATCCCCTCTTGGTTGATAGTGTTATAGAAGCTCATGCCCTGCGAGACATATTGCGGGAAAGAGCCATGAACACCATCTATGCCGGGGCGTGTCTGATAGTCAAGAGGGGCGCCCGCGAGAGTCCCTGCGGCACCCCCCTTTTGATGCCGCCCTGCCTTTCTCGTTTTCTTGAAGGCCTTCGCCCCCTTGCGCGACTTCACCTGCAGATAGGCCTCCGCCGCCTTTGCATCCACCGGACGACCGAATATCTTTCTCCATTCCACCTGAAACTTCTTTACCCGCTGCGCGGGTGTCCCCCCACTCTTCAAAATCTCCGCCACCTTCTCTTCCACCGCGTCAAAGGAGCGCTTCAGCTCTGGAATGGTCATCGCGACCACTTTACGCTTTCTTGTCTGGTTCTTGGCCATCATCATCGCCTATCCTGTTTTTATATGCGTTTTAAACTGCCCTAGCATAGCGTGACTCTAGAGCGCTTCTGATATTTCCACTCGTAACATTCTGCTCTAAAGAGGGCGAGATGCTGTAGCCCTTGTTCACATTTGCAGCACCAGTGGCAGCCAGACCATTGCCCACTGCTTCCGTCACAACATTTGTCGCCGTATTCGGTGGCGGAATAGACATCGTGATGGACGGCATCTTCAGCTTTCCAGACTTCCAACTCATCAAAATGAAGCCAATGGCAAAGACCACCACGGCGCCCACGAGTATAATAGGCCCGTATTTTACCAACTGACTAGTTGATGCCATGCGCTGCCACTCCAGACTGAAGAGGACCTGGTGATTATATACAGCGGCGACAAGAGCAATTCCCGCAATCACTGCCAAGATAAGCGGCGTGGACCGCGGAATCACTAGAAAAATCACTATTATGGCGAAAGCGACGAGAAAAAATGATGGTAAGTAAAATTCCATCTTGTGTGGGCGGTGGTCCCTCTCTATCTTTTTGATGTTATAAAGATTCTAAATCTTATCAATCAAATCCACCTGTGTTAGGAAATGCGTGCGACAGCAGTGGTTCAGGCGGAGCTCATCTAGCACTACCTTTTCAGGCGTGGCTGTAACCTTGCCACCATCAAAGTAGACTCTCTCTGCAGCCTTCTCACCCTTCACCTTTTTCAGCTGGCGCTGATACCACCGCCATTTGTCGGCAATCGTCTTCCCGCACTCAAAACAACGGACTGGGATTATCATTCTTTTCTTGCTAACAGGCTGTTGGAAACAAGGCGGTACAATTTTATGCGGGCCAGCCGGTCGGCGCGCGTTCAAGCAAGTCCCGGAAATACCCTCAACAGCTACAGAAATGACTTCTATTCTGAACCTCAGTGGACTGAACTATCAGGGCGGGAACCCTCTTGGGCGCGAGATACGGGCCCTGAAAACCGAGGTGGAGAATCTGAAAAAGGAGATTAGTGCTCTCAAGGCCGGTGGTGTCGGAGGAAATACAGTGGGTGTGGCAGGTCCTCCGGGTCCTCCTGGCCCCGCCGGCCCCGCCGGCCCCGCCGGCCCCGCCGGCCCTGAAGGCCCTACTGGAGCCAAAGGCGACACTGGTCCCGCTGGCCCCATGACCTACATCGCAATGCCCGCTGGTGTCATGCCCTCCGCTACACCGGCCCCTACTGCATAGATGCCCGAATCGCCCTCAGTTTCTGAACGGTAATCTTAATTCCAGCGTCTGCCTCTAAGTCAAATGCAACACGACTTGGCGGAAGATGTTTATACTTTCTCAGTGCCTCTTGAATGGTCTCCATCTCCTCTTCCGTGTAGGCGGCCGCCGCCGCCGGCTTCTTGGCCCCAGCCGCTGACCCCCTTACAATCTCCCTCTGTAGCCCATCCGACGTCATCTTTAAAGGACCGATTTCAATCTCACCTGCATGATGGGCATCGTGGCACTTTTGACATACCACTATCAAATTCCGCAAATTGTTCATGTGCGTGGAGCCATCCGCCAACTTTCCAGTGACCGCCGATGCCGACGCCCGCGGCTGTATATGATGCACCTCCAAGTCACGCACAATATTGCAGCCACAGAGCTCACAGGCCCGCCTCTGTAGCGCCCTATTCCACTCCGAAGCCGGCGCATCGGCCTCCGTTGCCACACCCGTGAGCTCTTTGCGAATCGTATGCGCAGCCTCCAGAATCGCATGCGGTATCGCCATCGCCTTTGCCACTTCCAGACCATACAAAGAGGAGCCAGCACCAGGATGAAGCGTTCTGTCGTAGATGAGTCGGTCTGCTGCAGCATCGTATCGCACCCGCAAATGCCACACTTTCAAACCAGGAAGACTCATTATACGCGGCAAGGACTGGAGACTATGCAAATGCGTGGCGAACATGTATTTTGCCCCGCGCCCCGCCAGCCACTCAAGAGAGGCGCCGACGAGGGCCGTGGCGGACACCGACTCCGTTCCAGAGCAGACCTCGTCTCCCAGAACAAGAGACCTCCCATCCGCCTTCGCCAGAATCTCACGCAACTCTGTCATTTCCACTGCAAAGGACGAGAGCCCTGCCCAGAGATTATCCGTATTCAGAATGCGCGTGAAAAGGGCCGTAAAAGGCCGAAAGGTGAAAGAGGCCGCAGGAACAAAACAGCCGGCCTGTGCCAAAAGAACAGCGATACCAACGGATTTCATGAGACTGGACTTTCCACTCGCATTCATTCCGTAAATCAGCCACCCCGTCTCTGCTGCCGACTCACCCAGGCTGACAGTGTGTTTCACATATTCCGTGCGTGTCTGCTGTCCCTCTATAAGAGGATGACGGAGTCCCACCGCATTCAAAAAAGAGGAGGCGTCAGCCCCCGCGGCCGCAATAGACGGACGACATAATCCCCTCTCTTTTGCCACCCGTGCAATGGTAAACGAACAGTCCACATTTGATACCCAGGCCTCCAGTTCGTCCCATATTCCCGTATACTCTTCCGCCATCTGCATACAGACAGGCAACAACTCTTCACGCACAGCGTTCGCCAGATTTCCGCGCAAACGCAGAATTTTCGCATACGCCATATTGAGCACAGGCACCTCCATTGAGTTAGACACCTTCTTCGCATGTACCTGTACTCCTTTAAAGAACGCGGGAAAATCGTCCTTCCCCATCGCGCTCTGCAACTTCTTTTCAGCCCGCATCATGAGTGTCCTGCCTCCACAAAGAATGACGCTGGAATCCTTGAACTCCAGACGAAGATTCTCCTTTGTCTCCCCCAGCCACTCAACTATAGAGGAATAGGTGCTGCTGATTTCCGTGTGTGTTGCTTTCAACTCATCCTCTATCGTAGCACACTTTGGCCCAGCCTCCGCAGTCAAACAGAACATGTCCTCGGACGCCTCTTTTGCCTTTTCAATACTAAAGACGCGCCGAAATGCTGTAAAGAGCTGCATGAGCTCATCGTATGCCTTCTGGGGCATCTCAAGAGGCGTGCCCGCGAGGCTATCAGCCAGGCGCCATACGGACTTATAGGACATGTCTAGGCCGAGCACATCCACTGCATTCACGCTGGCGGTACTGATTTTCCTGTGAAGTTTTGCCAGGTCCTGGATTTGTCGCAGAATCCCCGTTGGGCCCGCGTCGTCGCTAGCAGCTGCCCACTCCACCTCATCATACCGCCTTTCCAGAACATCTTCTGCGCACACAGGGTACAAGAGACGGTGTCTAATACCCCGCCGACCCATCTGCGTGTAGGTCTTTAGAAAGAGCGCGAGCACGGAATCGTTCTCATTTGGCGTTACCATATTGAGTTGCGTGAGAGCATGATTTCCCAGAAACACAGAC
>Ga0315900_10013021_pt1 | contig 10156 bp, 6 predicted proteins | sample LakEriMetagenome_FD_203521 | JGI IMG/M metagenome (GOLD analysis project Ga0315900, IMG submission 203521) | Freshwater fungal communities from buoy surface, Lake Erie, Ohio, United States - Buoy 12 MA114 | ecosystem: Environmental > Aquatic > Freshwater > Lake > Lake biofilm | place: USA: Lake...
GTGGGATGGGGGTTCGGGTTCGGGCAGCGGCGCGGGCGCCGGGGTCCCGGCAGAGGCGGGTGCAGGAGGCGGCTCTGCTGCAGGGGGCTCTGCCGCGGGCGGGCCGGATGCGGCCGTTTGCGGAGCGGCCGTGTCCGGGGCAGCGATGTCGCCGGCTGTGGGTTTCGCGGCGGGCTTGCGGGTGGCCGGGGTCGTCCGGCTGCGGCTTGCGCGCGGCTTCGGAGCGGGAGGGGTCGTCGCCTCGGGCTGTGGCGCGGCGTCCGGCTGAGTTGCGGGCGCGGCTGCCGCTTCGCCGGTGGGGAGGGGCGGCGGGGGCGCGCTGTCGGGTGCAGGCGTTGCCTTGCGGCTGCGGCTGCCGCTGCTGCGCCGGACCGGTGCGGGCTGCGCAGGTTCGGGCGCAGGTTCGGGCGCGGGGGAGGCTTCCGCGGCGGCTGGCGCGGCGTCGGCGGCTGTTTCCGCGGCCGGTCCGGCAGCGCCGGAGTCCGAAGGCGGGGAGGAGGGACTGCGGCGGGAGCGGACGCGGGTGCGGCGGCGCGGGTCGCCGTCCGGGGCCGGGCTGTCCTCGGGTTCGGCCGGTTCGGCGGCGGCGTCTGTCTCGTCCTCGCTGCCGTCCGGCGTCTGGCCGGCGGGGCCTTCGCCCTCGGCCCCGCCGGTGCGGCGGCGGCGACGGCGGCGGCGTTTCTTGCGGGGGCGGTCCGTGCCGTCGGCGTCAGACCGGGGCGCAGCGCTGCCGCCGGCGGACCCGGCTTCGGCTTCGGCTTCGGTCTCGTCGTCGTCGTCCTCTTCGGGTTCCTCCTCGGCGATGTCCTCGTCGATGATGGCGGCATTGGCCGAGGTGATCACCGGCGGCACGGATTCGGGCAGGGCCCGGGTCGCGGTCTTGAACTTTTCGAGCGTGAAATCGGGCGAGACGAGCGCAAGGTCGCCTTCGATCCGGACCGCCATGGTATAGCGGCGTTCGATCCCGGCGATGTGTTCGCGCTTGTTGTTCATCAGGAAGTTCATGATCCCGACGGGCACCTTGAGCAGCACCTCGCGCGAGCGGCCGCGCACGCCCTCCTCTTCGAGCTGGCGCAGGATCGAGAGGGCGACGCTTTCATCGGAGCGCAGGAGCCCCGTGCCGTGGCAATGCGGGCAGGGCTGGGTCGTGGCTTCGAGCATGCCGGGGCGCAGGCGCTGGCGGCTCATCTCGAGCAGGCCGAAGCCCGAGATGCGGCCGACCTGGATGCGCGCACGGTCGGTCTTGAGCTTGTCCTTGAAGCGCTTTTCGACGGCGGCGTTGTTCTTGCGTTCGTCCATGTCGATGAAGTCGACGACGATCAGGCCGGCCAGGTCGCGCAGCCGCAATTGCCGGGCGACTTCGTCGGCGGCTTCGAGATTGGTCTTGAGCGCGGTCTGTTCGATCGAGCCTTCCTTGGTCGCCCGGCCGGAGTTGACGTCGATGGCGACGAGCGCCTCGGTCACGCCGATGACGATGTAGCCGCCGGAGGGAAGCTGCACGACCGGGTTGAACATGGAGGCGAGATAGCCTTCGACCTGGTGGCGCGCAAAAAGCGGCATCGGGTCGGCATAGGGCTTCACGTTCTTGGCATGCGACGGCATGATCATCTTCATGAAGTCGCGCGCGCTGCGGAAGCCGGCCTCGCCCTCGACGAGGACCTCGTCGATTTCCTTGGAATAGAGGTCGCGGATCGAGCGCTTGATGAGGTCGCCCTCTTCGTAGATCTTGGCCGGCGCGATGGATTTCAGCGTCAGTTCCCGGATCTGTTCCCAGAGCCGCTGGAGATATTCGTAGTCGCGCTTGATCTCGGACTTGGTGCGCTGCGAACCGGCGGTGCGGATGATCAGGCCCGCGCCGTCGGGCACGTCGATTTCGGCCGCGATTTCCTTGAGCTTCTTGCGGTCGGCGGCATTGGTGATCTTGCGGCTGATCCCGCCGCCCCGCGCCGTATTGGGCATGAGCACGCAGTAGCGCCCGGCGAGCGAGAGATAGGTGGTCAGCGCCGCGCCCTTGTTGCCGCGCTCTTCCTTGACGACCTGGACCAGCATGATCTGCCGGACCTTGATCACCTCCTGGATCTTGTAGCGGCGCGCGCGCGGCTTGCGCAGCGGGCGGACATCTTCGCTGTCGTCTTCGGTCGCGACGGTTTCGATCGTGTCGTCCTTTTCGACGACGTCGAGGTTGCCGCGATCCTCGACCGCGCCGGCCTCGTCATCGGATGTGTCGGCGGGGCGTCCGGAGAACGGCGTTTCGACAGGGGTATCGCCGGCGAGCACCATGGGCGAGAGGCCCTCGATCGCGTCCGCGTCGGGCGGGCTGTCGAGATCGGCGGGGCCGAGGTCGATCATCTCCATCCCGGCGATGTCGCGGGGACCGGCCGTGCTGCGGGTGGCGACCGGGTCGGCAGAGCCTGAGGCAGCAGATTCGCGCCCGCCGCGGCTCCGGCGGCGGTTGCCGCGTCCTTCGGAACGGCCGGAGGCGTCGTCTTCGGAGTCCTCGTCTTCGCCCTGGCTCTGGGCATAGGCGCGTTCTTCGGCGAGCAGGGCCTGCCGGTCGGCGACGGGGATCTGGTAATAGTCGGGGTGGATTTCGGAAAAGGCGAGGAACCCGTGGCGGTTGCCGCCGTATTCCACGAAGGCGGCCTGGAGCGAGGGTTCGACCCGCGTGACCTTTGCCAGGTAGATGTTGCCCGCTAGCTGGCGGCGGGAGGCGCTTTCGAAGTCGAATTCCTCGACCCGGGTTCCGTCAGCCACGACCACGCGGGTTTCCTCCGCATGGGTGGCGTCGATGAGCATCTTCTTTGCCATGTTGTCCAATCGCACGGCGGCACCGGTGTCATTCCCTGCCTCGGAGGCGGGGGGAATGGAGCCGAGCCGGCGTGTCTGTCTGGGGCGATCGGCGCGCGGACGGCGCGGCTGCCCCTCGGGGCGGCTGGCGTGGCGTCCTTGGTCTGCGCGCGTAGCATCGCGGTTCTTCTCCGGCCCGGCGACGTGCCGGACCCGTTCACGATCCCGGTTGGCGGGGGAACCGCGGCGCCGGGGATTCCATCGGTCCCGAAGGACCTTTCCAGTCTGCCCACCGGCCCCCGTGACGCTGGGCGTCCGGTCGGGCGGTCGGCAGAAATTCCGTGGGAGAGGCGGAGGCCCCGGGGGGGCATCCTCACCCGGGATCACCATAAGGGCAGTTGACGGCGGGTTACAATGGCCAATCTGCCGGAGACGCAACCCAAGGTTGATCACAGGCCGGGAATGGCGAGGAAGCTGCCGCCGAGACGGCGGACCGTGGCGCCGGTGCCGAGCTTGAAGCGGGCGAGGCCGGGGGCGGTTTCGGTGTCGATCGTGCCGAGGTCGAGGCGGATGCAGCCCTCGGCGGCAAGCCGTCCGGCTATGTGCCACAGGATCAGGCGATGCGCCTCGCAGGAGCGGCCTTCGGGCGTGGTGTGGCCGATGTGGTAGGTCGCGGCGGCGCCGTGGCGGAGAAAGAGCATGGCGGCGAGGGGCGTGCCGTCGCGCAGGGCCTCGACCACATCGGCGCCGGGAAAGGCGACGGGGAAGCGCAGGGGAAGCGCGTGGTAGCGGCGGGCGCGGCGCTGCGCGGCCTCTGCCGCAAGCAGCGGGTCGGCGGGACCGCCCAGGGCGCGGTGGCGCAGGGTGAGCCCCGCGGCTTCGGCGGTGCGCAGGCAATTGCGCCACTTTCCGTCGAGCGCGCGGCGGCGGGCCGCCGGATCGGGCCGGAGGTCGAGTTCGGCGACATGGGCCGGTGTCGCGACCGCGCGGAAGCCGGCGGCGCGGAAGAGCGCGGCATCGGCATCGTCCGCGGCTTCGGCCAGCCGCAGGCCATGGCGGCGCAGGGTCCGCAGGGCGGCGATCCGCAGATCTCCGGACGAGGCGGGGTCCCAGAGGGGGCCCTGCAGGGTTGCGCCGACGCCAAACCGTCTGAGGATGACGGCCCGGGCGATCATCTGTCCTCCGCCGGCCACGACGGCGACGCGGCCTGTGGCGAGGGCCCGGGCGGCGGCGGCCGACTGGAGCAGGGGCACGGGGCCGGGATCGGGAACATCGGGCGGAAGCGGAACGACATGCATGGCGGCATTCATGACTTGTGAACCCTAAGCGGGGATGAACGGCTGCATGGCGGAAGGTCGGTCAGGAACGGTCAGGGGGGTCAAGGCGGGGCCGGTGCGGCTGACCCCGCTTGGCGCAGCCATTGTCGCGCTGCTGGCCGCGCTGCCGGTTGGCGCCCTCCTGTGGGGGGGCGAGCTTGTCTGGCGCCTTGCCAACTGACGGCGGCGGACGGGCCGTCTGGCTGCGGGCCGGTGGTCGCCCGGGGCGGTGCCGCATGTGGCGCCCGGGGGCCCAAGCGGTGCGCGCCCGGGCTTCAGCCGGAGAGTTCGACGCGGGCGTGGCGTTTGCGGCCGGCCGAGAGCTTGAGGCCGGCGGCGATTTCGGCGCGGGTCATCAGGCGGGGTTCGGTGACGACTTCGTCGTTGATGCGTGCGGCGCCTTCGGAAAAGAGCCGCCGCGCCTCCTTGCCCGAGGGCGCGAGGCCCGCGCGCACGAAGAGCGCGGTGTTGGCGATGCCCTCGGCGACCTCGGCCTCGGTCAGCAGGAGCGTGGGCAGGTCCTCGCCCGCGCCGCCCTGTTCAAAGACCTCGCGCGCGGTCGCCTCGGCGATGGCGGCGACTTCGGCCCCGTGCAGGAGTGTGGTGACCGCATTGGCAAGGATGATCTTGGCGGCATTGATCTCGGACCCGCCGAGTGCGCCCAGCCGGTCGCATTCCGACAGCGGCAGTTCCGTGAACAGCCGCAGGAACCGGCCCGTGTCGGCATCGGTGGTGTTGCGCCAGAACTGCCAGAATTCGTAGGGCGAGAGCATGGCGGCATCGAGCCAGACGGCGCCGCTGGCGGATTTGCCCATCTTGCGCCCGTCCGATGTGGTCAGGAGCGGGGTCGTGAGGCCGAAGACTTCCACGTCGCTGACCCGGCGCGTGAGGTCGACACCGTTGACGATGTTGCCCCACTGGTCGGAACCGCCCATCTGCACGAGGCAGCCATGCCGGCGGTTGAGTTCGAGAAAGTCATAGGCCTGCAGGATCATGTAGTTGAATTCGAGGAAGGAGAGCGACTGTTCGCGGTCGAGCCGGGATTTCACCGAATCGAAGGAGAGCATCCGGTTGACCGAGAAATGCCGCCCGATGTCGCGCAGGAAATCGAGGTAGTTCAGGGCGTCGAGCCATTCGGCATTGTTGAGCATGAGCGCGCCGGTGGGCGTGGCGTCATAGCTGAGGTAACGGGCGAAGACCTGGCCCATGTTGGCGATGTTGGCGTCGATCTGCGCGGGCGAGAGGAGGGGACGCTCCTCGGCGCGGAAGGAGGGGTCGCCGACCTTGGTCGTCCCCCCGCCCATCAGCGTGATCGGGCGGTGGCCCGTGCGCTGGAACCAGCGCAGGAGCATGATGTTGAGCAGATGCCCGACATGGAGCGATCGCGCCGTCGCGTCATAGCCGATGTAGCCGGTGACCACCCCGCGGCTTAGCGCGTCGTCCAGGGCCTGGTAATCGGTGCAGTCGGCGAGGAAGCCGCGCGCCATCACGATGGCCATGAAGTCGGACTTGGGGTGATAGGTCATCGTCTTGCCGCCTTTCGCAGGTTGGCGCACTCTATAGGACGGGGGCAGGACGAGGTGAAGGGATGACACGGGCGGGCAGGGTCAGGGCGCTGGGCGCGATGTCGGGCACATCGCTGGACGGGGTGGATGCCGCCGTGATCGAGACTGACGGGGAGGAGGTCTTTGCCTTTGGCGAGACCGCCTACCGCCCCTATTCCGCCGCGGAGCGGGCTGTGCTTCGCGCGGCGCTTGGGCAGTGGGAGGGGCCTGCGGTCGCAGCGGCGGCGAAGGTCGTGCTGGCGGCGCATGCGGACCTGCTGGGGACGTTCGGCAGGGTCGATGTCGTGGGATTTCACGGCCAGACGCTGGCGCATGATCCGCGCGGGCGCGGGACGCTGCAGGTGGGCGACGGGGCCGCGCTGGCGCGGGCGCTGGGCCGGCCGGTCGTGTGGGATTTCCGCACCGCCGATGTCCGGCTGGGGGGCGAGGGGGCCCCGCTTGCGCCGTTCTATCACTTTGCGCTGGCCCGCAGTCTGGGCGCGGTGCGGCCGGTTGCCTTTCTCAACCTTGGCGGTGTGGCCAACCTGACCTGGATCGACCCGACGCGAATGCGCCCCGAGGAGGCGGGTGCGATCCTTGCCTTTGACACCGGGCCCGCCAATGCGCCGGTTGACGATCTTGTGTTCCGCCGGCGCGGCATGGCGCGGGACGAAAACGGGGCGCTTGCCGGGTCGGGCAGGGTGAAGGAGGAGATCGTCCTGCGGTTTCTGGACGATCCCTGGTTCCGGCGACCGCCGCCGAAGTCGCTTGACCGGGATGCCTGGCGCGGGCTTCTGGCCGGGGTGGATGCGCTTTCGGATGCCGATGCGGCCGCCACGCTGACCGCCTGTGCCGCGGCGGGGGTCATGGCGGCCCTGGCCCGCTGTCCCGCGCCGCCTGCGCGGCTGCTGGTGACGGGGGGCGGGCGGCTGAACGCCACGCTGATGGCGATGATCGGGGCGGCGGTGGATTGCCCGGTCGCCCCGGTCGAGGATGCCGGGCTGGATGGCGACATGCTCGAGGCGCAGGCATTTGCATACCTCGCGGTCCGTGTGACCCGCGGCTGGCCCACCAGCTGCCCGGCCACGACAGGCGTGACGGCCGCGGTGGGCGGCGGGACCATCAGGGACGGCTGAGCACCGGGCGCGCAGGGGGCCGGTCCGGGGCCCGGCCGCGGGACGCGACGGCGGCCCCCTGCGGGCCGTCCCCCGCCGGGCGGGACGTCAGGGCGGGGGCAGGTGGATGCGGAAAGCCGCGCGGATGGCGGCATCGACCTCGGCCGGAAAGCGCGCGGCCGGGGGGCGGGCGAGGATCGCCTCCTTGCGGCGGCGCGCCTCCTCCACGAGATCGGGCTTGCCGCGTTCGTCCCATTCCTTGGGCGAAAAGCGGTTGGCGGTGGCGGGATAGACATATTCGGTCTGCATGAGCGCGAGCGTCTGGTCGCTGCCGAGGTAATGGCCCGGGCCGCCGAGGCAGGTTGCGCGCATCGTTTCGAGCGAGAGCGTGTCCTCGGTCACCTCGATCCCGCGGACGCAGCGCAGGGCCTGGCCGATCAGGTCGTCGCCAAGGATCAGCGATTCGTGGCAGAAGCCGAGGAGCGAGGCATGCATGCCCGCCGCCTCGTAGACGAGGTTCAGGCCGGCGAGCCCGGCCATGACGTTCGAGCACATCTGTTCCCAGCCGGCCTGCATGTCGGGCAGTTTCGCGTCGGCGATGCCGGCCGCGGCACCGCCCGGCAGGCCGTAGAAGCGGTGCATCTGCGCACAGCCCGCGGTCAGCAGCGCCTGTTCGCCCGAGCCGCCCGACATCGCCCCGGTGCGCAGGTCCGACACGAAGGGCCAGGTGCCGAAGATCGCCGGATGGCCCGGCGACATGGCGTTGACATAGACGACGCCGGCCAGACATTCGGCCACTGCCTGCACGATGGCGCCGGCGATGGGCGCAGGCGCGGTCGCGCCGGCCTGCCCGGCGGACAGGAGCAGGATCGGCATGCCGCCGCGGATGCAGACCTCCATCACGCGGCAGGCATCGGTGGCGAATTTCATCGGGGGCACGACGAAACAGTTGGAATTGCTGACAAAGGGGCGCGCGCGCCATGCGTCCTCGCCCCCGGCCATGAGGTGCAGCATGTCGAAGGCGTCAGCGGCAAAGCCGGGTTCGGTAAAGCTGGTGCCGACGTGTTTGGTGGTGCCGGCGCAGCAGGCATAGATGGTGTTGAGGTCCATCTCGCGGTTGTCGGGGATGTCGCGGCAGACCATCGGGCGCTGCACGAAATGCAGGTTGTCGAGCACGTCGCAGATGCGCGCGGCGTCGTGCAGGTCCTGCACGGTCGATTCGCGGTAGATGCGGCCCTCGGGGTCGACCATGTGCACGGCGGCGCCGGCGGTGCCGTAATGCACGCGGGTGCCGGACAGGCGCATGTCGTGGCGCGGGTCGCGACCGCAGAGCGTGATGTCGCGCGCGGCGATGGCGAGCATGTCCTCGACCAGCGCGCGGGGAAAGCGGATGCGGCCGTCGGCGCCCAGGATGGCGCCTGCTTCGGTGAGGATGTCGACGCCCGAGGGAGGCGCGTCGGCGAGCCCGATTTCGGCCAGCGCGGTGAGGGCTGCGTCGTGGATGCGCAGCACCTCGGCGTCGGAGAGGGGCTTGTACTGGCCGCCCGGCAGGCCTGCGCGGATCGGGCGCATCGCTTCGGCCAGCGGCGCGTTGCGCGCGGCGTGGCGGGCGGCGCGGCCACCCGGGCGGGCGGTGCGGGCGGGAGGCGTGCGGCAGGCGGGAAGGGCGGGGTCGTCGGCGACGCTGGCCGCCAGGGGATCGTCGGGCATCGGAAGCTCCGGTTCGGACAGGGGCTGGGACGGGCGGATCAGGCCCAGGCTGGCGCGCCCCGCGCGGCACGGCCACGCCGCGCACCGATGGTGCGCAGGACAAGCGTGATCTGCCACTGGTCCGAGGTCATCGCTCTCCCTTCCGCGCTGGAGCGACTGTGGCAGGGGGGAAAGGTTCCGGCTGATCCGAAAGCGACATCGCGTCGCTTTTCGGTGGGGCGGAAGGGGCAGAGGCGATGCCGGCTGTCGCTGACCCAGGAGAGCGGGGTCACGGCGCCGTGAGGCAGCTTCGCATTTGCGTGAAGGAGAGGCGCAAAGCCGGCCCGCCGCGGCTATATCCTGTTCGCAATGCAGGGGGGCAGGTCGTTCCCCGCCTGAGAGGAGAAGACCACATGGGTAACCCGGGCTTCGGGATGATCGGTGCAGGCGCCCTGGCGCTGGCCGGGGCGGTGGCGCTGGCCGTGCCGGCGGCTGCGGGAGAGCTGGCCTTTGCGGCGCCGTCGCGGACGGTGATCGGACATGGCGACTGGACGGGGCTTTATGCCGGGGTTTCGGTCGGCAACGGCGAGGTATCGGGCAGTGCGGTCCTTGGCGATGATCTGGGTGGGCTGACCTACGGGATCTTTGCGGGCTACCAGTACGACTTCGGCGCGATGGTCGTGGGCACGGAGCTTGAGCTGAGCGGGACGGACTGGAGCGACGACACGGTCGGGGTCGCGGTCGACAGCGTGGCGCGGGCCAAGGCGCGGCTGGGCTATGATGCCGGGGCTTTCCTGCCCTTTGCGACGCTGGGTGTGGCGCAGGCCGCCACCACGGGCGCGGTCGAGGAGGACGACAGCGGCTGGTTCTATGGTGCCGGGGTCGATTACAGCCTTGGAGGCGGGACGATCCTTGGTGCGGAAATCCTTCGCCACGAGTTCGGGGATTATGCAGGGACCGGCGTCGATGCGAGCGCGACGACGATCTCGGCCCGGGTCGCCTTCGGGTTCTGACGGGTCGGCAGGGGGGCGGCAACGGCGCCATCGCGCCGGCCGCCGGGGGGCGCGTCTCAGCCTGGCGGCCCCTGCTGCGCGAGGCGCGTGGCGAAGGCGAGCAGGCGCGCGAGTGCGGCGGCATAGTCCGCGTCAGGGAGCGTCATGGCGACACGGACATGGCCGGCTGCCGCCGCGCCGAAGCTTTCGCCGGGCATGACGGCGATGCGTTCGGCGTCGAGCAGCGCCTCGGCGAAGGCTTCGCCGGTCAGCCCGGTCGCACGGATGTCGAGCATCGCATACATCGCCCCGGCCAGGGGCGCGGCGCGGACGATCTGCTGGCGGGCGAGCAGGTCGAGCGTGATCGCCCTGCGGCGGCGGAAGGGGGCGGCGATTCCCTCCTCGAAGCGGTCGCCGAGGCCGAGCGCGAAGAGCCCCGCGTCCTGGATGAAGCCGGGGATGCCGTAATTGGTGTGGGTGGCGAGGTCGGTCATCGGGCCGATCGCCTTGGCCGGGCCGCAGACCCAGCCGATGCGGCTGCCGGTCATCGCGTGGCTCTTGGACAGCGAGCCCACGACGAAGGTCCTCTCGGCCATGCCGGGCAGCGCCCGGGGGGAAAGGTGGGTGCCGTCCCAGACCTGGGTATCATAGACCTCGTCCGAGATCAGCCAGAGCCCGTGGTCGTGGCAGAGGGCGGCGATCTCAGTGAGCGT